>Ga0136617_10006439_pt1 | contig 10489 bp, 11 predicted proteins | sample AntDrymUQ3222106_2_FD_129672 | JGI IMG/M metagenome (GOLD analysis project Ga0136617, IMG submission 129672) | Polar desert sand microbial communities from Dry Valleys, Antarctica - metaG UQ322 (21.06) | ecosystem: Environmental > Terrestrial > Soil > Desert | place: Antarctica: Dry Valley...
ATCATCGGCAAGCGTCGACGTCGCATCGACTCGTTCTTGATCGAGCTCGAGCGTTTGCTCGATCGCGCCCGTTGGTCCCGCCGGCGATTCCTCGATGGCGCCCAACGTGTCCAATAGTGCAGCCCACTCGGAAGGCCTTGACTCGTCGTTCTGCCCATGATCATGGACAGAATTCTCGCCGTCAACGGCGTTGTCCTGTACGGGACGCCGCACCTCGGCCATGGTGTCATCGTGACGCTCTGCCGGCTGGGACTCCCCAGCGAAGTCGCGCTCGCTCTCGATCGCTGGCGGCGCTTCCGCGAACGCAGTCTCATCACGCTCGGCCGCTCGTCGCTCGCGAGAAAAGTCACGATCGACATCGACTTCCGGTTGGGTTTCGACCACAGCTCCGTCGTCGCGTTTGGCTGATTGCAGGTCACGATCGAGCTCGTGCGCGACATCCGTCTCCATGCAGTCGGATCGCGGTGTTTCAGCGTCAGCCACTTTGACGATCGAATCGGCGGCCCCGTCGATAATCGAGTAGTCGTCATCGTCGTCGTAATCGAGCCATGCCGAGTGCTCTCCTTCTGGCTCGAACGGATCAAGAGCCGACGGAGCAGCGACCTCTTCGACGGCCTCGGTCAAGACGGGCACATCGTCCAGCGAATCCAACTCCGTCGGCCGGTCGAGGCGCTCACTGGGCTCGGCGAGACTCTCGGAGAGCGCACCGCCTCGAGTGAGCTGTGCCGCGACCTCCGGCGCGATCGCTTCGGTCAGTACAGGAATGTCGTCGCGCGCGCTCGAGCGATTGCGGCGCATCAGCGCGTCCACTTGATGCAAGAGTTCGCGCGCCGTTGGCATCGCGCTTTATCCTTGACCGGAAAGGTTATGTGCGCGTAATTGGTACCCGCGGTCACGGTAGAAACGATACCGCTCGCGGCCCGCCAATGCACCCGCTTCGGTGTTGGGGACAATTTCGGCAAGGCGTTCGAAGCGACTGAAAAATGGGGGCGGCGCCGAATGCAGGTTGATCAGCACCTCCGCTCGACCGTCATGTTCCAGCGTATGGTCAATCCATACGGGAGTCTGCGCAGCGAGGGCGCTTCCCATCCGGCAATGCGGCACGAAGGCGGTCGCTGGAACCATCCACAACAGACGATCGAGCTCTTCGGTAGTAAGCGCATCGGGAGTCAGCACACGAACACTACCGTGCGCCGCAAACACTTGTCCTGCAAGTCTCGCCGCCACACCGAGGCAATCGGCGACATGCGTATAAAAATCAATCGTTGTCACGCCGACGGGCTCACTGCGCATCAGTCCATGCGGTATGGATAACCGCTTTTCACCGATGCCGAACGTTCACGCCGCCGCCTGCTCCTGAGCAAGTAGCCAGGTTGCGAGCATCGGCACTGGGCGGCCAGTCGCGCCTTTTTCCTTGCCTTCCTTCCACGCGGTCCCGGCGATGTCGAGATGCGCCCAATCGTATTTTTTAGTAAAGCGCGACAGAAAGCACGCCGCCGTGATACTGCCGCCGGCGCGCCCGGCAATATTCGCGAAATCGGCAAAGTTGGAATTGAGGCCCTCTTGGTAATCCTCCCACAGCGGCAGCTGCCAGCCACGATCATGCGCATCGTCGCCGGCGGCAATGAGCGCCCGTGCGAGCGTCTCGCTATTGCTGAACACCCCGCTCGCCACGTGCCCTAGCGCAATCACCATCGCGCCGGTGAGTGTGGCGATATCGACGACGGCTTCCGGATCGTAGCGCTCGGCGTAAGTCAACGCGTCCGCCAAAATCAAGCGCCCCTCCGCATCAGTGTTGAGCACTTCGATTGTCTGCCCGGACATGCTCGTAACTACGTCTCCGGGCTTGGTCGCGCGTCCGGATGGCATGTTTTCACACGCGGCAATAAGTCCCACCAAGTTCAATTGCACCTTGATCTCGGCAATTGCCCGGAATGTCCCCAATACCGACGCCGCTCCGCACATATCGAATTTCATCTGGTCCATGTCGGCGCCAGGCTTGAGCGATATACCTCCGGTATCGAAGGTGATTCCCTTGCCGACCAGGACGATGGGCTTCGCGTGTTTCTTGGCCGCCTGCATGTATTCGAGGACGATGAAGCGCGGTGGCTCCTCACTGCCGTTGGTCACCGACAGGAATGACCCCATGCCCAACTCCTCGCAGTCCTTGCGCTCGAGCACGCGGACCGCGATGTCGGAATAGTCCGATGCCAATTGCTGCGCGCGCTCGCCGAGATACGTGGGCGTGCATACATTCGGCGGCAAATTGCCCAAATCCCGAGCGAGCTCGGTCCCGTGGGCGATCGCCAGGCCCCGCGCCGCGGCTTGCTCTCCCGCCGTGAGGTCGGAGCGCTGCGGCACGGAGAGCGTGAGCTTACGCAGCGGCCGCCGTACTTCGGTCGGCTGGCTTTTTAGCTTTTCGAAGCGATACACCGACTCCATCGCCACCACCACCGCGTGCTCGACGCGCCAGGCCACTTCTCGGCGCTTGACCTTCTCTTCGGTCAGATACAGGACCGCTTCATACGAACCCGTCTCGTTTAATAACTTAACCGCGGCCCGAATTCCCGCTCGGAACTCACGATCCCGGAAATCTCGTTCTTTGCCCAAGCCCACCAGTAACACCCGGTCAGCCAGCGTGCCGCGCACGTTGTGCAAGAGCAACGTGGCGCCCAATTTGCCTTCCATATCGCCGCGGCGAATGATCTCACTGACATAGCCATTCGACGCGCGATCGACGAGCTCGGCCGAAAGCGAGAGCTTGCGATTGTCGAAAACGCCGACGACAACGCAGGCGCTGCGCTGCTTCTCGGGACTGCCGCTTTTTATGGTAAATTCCATTGTGATCCCTCGTCTCCCAGCTCGATGTTTTGTTGCCGTTACGCGAACTCTTGCGCATTATCGGCAATATCTCCCCAAAAAGTCAAAACTTTTCCCGCCGTCATGATTTTTCGTCGCAGTCTCGTGCGCGAGCTGACCGCGACCGCGATCGCACTCTTCTTGATCCTCCTTGCCATCCTGTTCACCAACACGGTGATCAGGATCTTAGGGCGCGCCGCCGGTGGTTCGATCGCACCCGAGGGCGTGCTTGCCTTGATCGGCTTCAACGCGATGTTCTACTTGAACCTCCTGTTATCGGTTGCGCTCTTCCTCACGGTATTGCTCACGCTATCGCGCTGGTACCGTGACAGCGAGATGGTGGTCTGGTTTACGTCCGGGCAATCGCTTATCTCTTGCTTGAAGCCAATCTTGTGGTTCGCATCGCCTTTCTTGGTCGCGATCCTATTGCTGTCGCTTTTTCTCTCGCCGTGGGCCGAGCAGCGAAAACTCGAATTCGAGCGGCAGATGGAATCGCGAGACGAGTTCGCCATCCTCGCGCCGGGCCTGTTCAAGGAGTTCCGACGCGCCGGCATCGTCGTGTACGTGGATACGGTCAATCCATTGGACGGACGCATTCGCAACGTCTTTATCCACTCGATCGACGATGAAAAAGACTCGACGACTGTGGCGCGGCTCGCCCGTCTCCAAGAAAGCGAGAACGGGGATCGGTTCGTCGTACTGGAAGACGGGCGCCGCTACGAGGGTAAGCCCGGCTCGGCCGACTACCGCATCGTCGAGTTCGAGAAGCTTGGCCGGCGGATCGAGCCAGCGGAACTGCGCGCGCTCCCCTCGTCCACGCGAGCCATTCCTACCCCCGACCTGTTCCTCGCCGAGGGTCCACGCGAACGCGCCGAGCTCTTCTGGCGCCTGTCCGTTCCGATCGCCGCGCTGGTGCTGACCATCCTGGCGATACCGCTTGCGTACGTCAATCCACGGATGGGACGCTCGTTCAACCTCATCGCGGCCGCTTTCCTGTATCTCGTCTATAGCAATTGCCTGAACATCGTGCAAAGCATGATCGCGCAGGAGAAACTCGAATTGTGGGCTGGCTTAATCTTGCCGCACGCCATCGCGCTGCTGATTGTCTTGCTTCTGTTCCAGCATCAATTGTCGATTACCGGATTGTTCGGGCGCAGACCCCGGTCCGCTGCTGCGACGACATGACCGGCATGCGCACTCTGACCCGCTACGTCGGCCGCGAGGTGTTGTTCTCGACGTTGCTGATCTTCACCGCATTGCTGATGTTGTTTGCGTTCTTCGACTTGATCAACGAGCTGCGCGATGTCGGCAAGGGCAGCTACACGCTCGCGAATGCATTGCTGTTCGTCGCGCTGCATCTTCCCGCGCGGCTCTACGAATTGTTTCCCGTGGCGGCGCTGCTCGGGACTCTCTTCGCCATCGCACAACTCGTCGCTAATTCCGAATACACCGTCATGCGCGCGTCTGGCGCGTCGCTATGGCAAGTGGGCTGGGCGATCGTGCGTATTGGAATCCCGCTCGCCGTGGCGACCTTCCTCGCGGGTGAGTACGTGTCGCCACCCGCCGAAAGGCTCGCCCAAACGCTGCGTGCGGCTGCGAAAGGCGAGGCAACCGGGCTCGTCGCGCAGCAGTTCGATTCAGGCTTCTGGTTCAAACAGGATTTGACCTTCGTCAACATCCGCTCGGTGCTCGCCGATATGACGTTGGTTGGCGTCCGCATCTACGAATTCGACCGCGATTTGAAGTTGACGACAGTGCGCAGCGCTGAAACTGGGGCTTTTGCCGGCGAGGGCCGCTGGAATCTGGAAAAGGTCAGCGTGACCGAACTCCAAGGTGACACCGCTCGCGTCGCGAACACCCCCACATGGCTTTGGCATACGGTGCTACGGCCGTCCATTCTGACCGTGTACCAGGTCGCCCCGGAGCGGCTAGCATTGAGCGCTCTGTACGACAACATACGCATTCTGGGCAACAACGCACAGAAAACATCCCGGTTCGAGATTGCGTTCTGGACCAAGGTCTTCTATCCGGCCGCAGTCCTGGTGATGATGATTCTTGCGATGCCGTTCGCGCAGTTTCAGCTCCGGCAAGGAGGTGTGGGCATTCGCCTTTTTGCCGGAACGATGCTGGGGCTGGCGTTTTTTCTCCTGGGCCGGCTTTTCTCGCATCTGGGCGTTCTGAACAACTGGCCTGCGCTTTTTTCCGCCGTGTTCCCGCTCATTGTTTTTACGGGCGTCGCGGTGGCGATGCTTTGGTATATTGAGCGGCGCTAGAGTCCCGAGTCGTTAATTCGTTGCGTAAAGGCAAGACGCCCTGCCGCAGGTCGCCATGCAAAAGTACCGAAATCGGTGCCAGACGCGAAGCAAACCGGAGCCAGGTTGGGGTACCTGGCGAGGATTTGCGACAAAGTATGGCGACGATTCTCGGTACTTTTGTGCAACGAATTAGCGACTCGGGGCGCTAGAGTCCGCGATTAAAGGCGCCGAGCAAGCAGAGCCCCGCTTGCTGCAACAAAAATCCCGCGGGCGGAGACGCAGCGCGGGATTCGATGGGAGCTTGAATTGCCGATGGGCGCTTGAATTGCGTTAGGCGGCAGCCTCGTTTGCCACAACGTTTGCAAACTTGTCCTGTCGCGGACCCTTGGTGCGGAACTCGACATTGCCGTCGACCAAGGCAAAGAGGGTATGGTCTTTACCCATGCCGACGTTGACGCCCGGATGAATCTTCGTCCCGCGCTGGCGCGTGATAATGCCACCGGCGCGGATGACTTCGCCTCCGTAAACCTTGACGCCCAGACGTTTCGACTGCGAGTCGCGCCCATTGCGCGAGCTCCCGCCGGCCTTTTTGTGTGCCATGCCTTCTTCCTCTGCTTAAGGGCTACCCAACAATCGCGTCGATCGAAAGCTCGGTATAGTTTTGCCGATGCCCTTGATGTTTCTGATAATGCTTGCGCCGGCGCATTTTGAAGATTTTCACTTTTTGGCCGCGCCCGTGCGCGACAACGGTCGCTTGAACCGTGGCGCCCGCGACGGTCGGCTGGCCTATGCGGACGTCGGTGCCCTCGCCCACCATCAGGACGCAAGCGAGAGTGATCGCAGACCCAACGTCGGCCGGCAATTGCTCGACTTTGACTTTTTCACCGGCGGCAACCTTGTATTGCTTGCCCCCAGTCTTGACAACCGCATACATATGCAAACTCCATCGATTCGCGCATTCGCGGAAAAGCCTGTGATTATATCGTCTTACGAGACACGCTGTCAAAACTTGGAAGATGATCAAGCCATCCTTGCGCTTGAGCGCCACTAGGCATAGCCGACGCTGCGCTGATCGAACGACACGGCTTTGATCAGCGCATACAGCTCTTGCCCAGCGCTGATATCGAGCTGCTGGAACGAGCGAAGCGTGATACGAGCGGTGAGCTTGGTCGCGCCGATGGCGAGTTGCACATCGACCGCGGGCCCTGTTGCATCGCCGATCGACGTGACGCATCCCGAGAGGATGTTGAGGATGCTGATTTCCAATGGCCGGCGGCGAGCGAGCGATACATCGCGAGCCCGAATCCGCGCGCGCACCCGGTCCCCGATGGTTGCATCGAGCTCCGGCACGATGAGTTCGCCGCCGTCGAAGGCGAGCGTCGTCAAAAAATGGCTTGGATCGTGTGCGCTGACACGCGTATCGAAGAGCGATCCGGCCTCGTAGCGGCCGGTTGCGGGTTTCAAGTCGAGCCGCCCCATGACCGCATCGACATCGCCCGCAGCCAGGCATTTTCCATCCGACAGAACCACGACAGCGTCGGCAAGCCGAGTGATCTCCGGCACTGAATGGCTGACGTACACAATCGGAATATGGAGCTCATCGCGCAAGAGCTCGATATAGTCGAGAATCTCGGTCTTGCGCGGCACATCAAGCGAGGCCAGCGGTTCATCCATAAGCAGAATGCGCGGTTGCGCAAGCAAGGCGCGTCCGATGGCCACGCGCTGCCTTTCACCGCCCGACAGTGCCTTTGGCGCCCGGCGCAGGAGTGCCCTCAAACCCAGCAGGTCGATCACCCGACTCGGCTCGATGAAGTGTTCCATCGTGGGGCGCAAGCGCTGCCCATAGAGCAAATTCGCTTCCACGCTCAGATGCGGAAAAAGCAACGGGTCCTGGAACACGTAACCGACCCGGCGCTTTTCTGGCGGCATGTCGATACCCTTGCCGGCATCGAACAGGAGCAAGTCATTGATGCGAATGCAACCGCGCAAGGGCTTCGTCACTCCGGCGATCGCGTTGATCACCGTGCTTTTGCCTGCCCCGGAGCGCCCAAACAAGCCAACGATCGGTGCCTCGACCGCGAACTTGACGGCGAGGTGAAACGCCCCAAGCCGCTGCTCGATGTCAACGTCGATCATCGATGTGCATCCGCTCGGCGCGACGGGTTAGCCATTCTGACGTCGCGAGCGCAACGATCGACAGCACGACCGCGATGATGCTCAAACGCAACGCCTGCGCATCCCCACCGGGGACCTGGGTGAACGTATAGATGGCAAGCGGCAGCGTCTCGGTCTCACCCGGAATGTTCGAGACGAAGGTGATGGTCGCGCCAAACTCGCCCAATCCTCGCGCGAACGACAACAGAGTCCCGGTAATGATGCCCGGTACGGCGAGCGGCAGGGTGACCGATACGAACACCCACAGGCGTGAGCCGCCTAGTGTTCGCGCAGCGACTTCGAGCCGCTGGTCGATGGCTGCAATCGACAATCGGATCGCGCGAACCATCAGCGGGAAGCCCATGATGGCGGAAGCGAGCGCCGCGCCGGTCCAGCGAAAAGCAAGGACGATTCCAAACCAATCATTGAGAAAACTGCCGATGGGGCCGCGTTTGCCGAACAGGACCAGCAGCGCGAAGCCGACAACGACAGGCGGCAAAACGAGGGGGAGATGGATGATCGCGTCGATGAGCGTCTTCCCGGGAAATGAAAGCCGTGCCAAGCCATAGGCGACGACGATCGCCAGCGGCAGGCTGCAGATGACGCTCACGAGCGCGACGCGGAGACTGAGCGCGAGAATACCGAGCTCCTCTGGGCTGAGCCCAAGCATGGCTTATTGGATCAACCCGAAGCCGTTCTTCTCCCAGATCGCTCGCGCCGGCGCGGAGCGAAGATAATCAAGCAGTGGCGTGGCCGCCGTCGACTTGCTGCTCGCCAGCACCGCTGCTGGGTAGATGATCGGCGGGTGGCTGTCGGGCGGAAAGGTATCGACGACCCTGACGCCCTTGTCGGCCATGGCGTCTGTCCGGTAGACGATGCCGAACGGTGCCTCGCCTCGCGATACCAGCGCCAACGCCGCGCGAACGTTGTCCGCGCGCGCAACCTGCTTCTCGACACTCGTCCAAACTCCCAACTTCTCCAAAGCGCTCTTGCCATACTTGCCCGCTGGCACGCTATCGGGATTGGCCATGGCGAGCTTCTCTTGGCCCAACGCGCCAGCGAGCCCGAAATTGGGACCAATCTTTAGCGACGGATGACTCGACGATGGAGCCACCAAAACGAGAGTGTTTCTCAGCAGATTGACCCGGGTACTCGCTGCGAGTAGCTTGCGTTGGTCGACGTAGTCCATCCAATCCAAGTCAGCGGAGATAAACATATCCGCTGGCGCGCCGGCCTCGACTTGCTTCGCCAAAGCGTTGCTCGCTCCGTACGAGATAATCACCTTATTGCCGGTGCTACCTTCGAATTGCCTGCTCTGCTCGTCTAACGCGTCTTTGAGGCTCGCGGCGGCGAAAACGGTTACGTCGGCGGCATTCGCAGTTGCCGAGATCACTGCGGAAAACAGCACGACGACGAGCGATCCGAGCGCTGCACGGTGCCATTGCATAATGACTCATCCATCCTCGAATTAAGGAGAGGGAAATATACACCCGAATATAACGCCGGGGCGAATGCTCAAGGATCGCGCTCGCCTGGGGGAACTGCGCATCGTTGGGCGGTGTCTGCCCAAAGAGCACGTTCCATCAATCGCGTAGAATCTTTCGCGTCGAAGTGCCGCAGCAAAAGTCTCCGCTTTCCGGAACCGCATGCTCGCCAGACATTAGAAGATCGACCTCGCGATGGAATCCACTCTTGTGCATCGGGTCGTTGATCAATCTATCGGCGAAGTCCCCCCCTCGGCGACCATCGAATTCCTAAGGCCGATCATCGGCGTGGACATGGCGGCCGTCGATTCCGTTCTGCGCGAATCGTTAGCCTCGGAGGTCGCATTGATCCGCCAAATCGCCGATTACATCATCGGCGGCGGGGGCAAACGCCTGCGGCCCGCCGTTCTGTTGCTTGCAGCCGGCGCCGCAGGTTATCGCGGGCGCCACCACCACGTTCTTGCTGCCGTCGTCGAGATGATCCACACCGCGACGCTTTTGCACGACGACGTCGTCGACGACTCGCAATTGCGACGCGGGCATGCAACGGCGAACGTCGAGTTCGGCAACGCAGCCTCGGTCCTAGTCGGGGACTTTCTCTACTCCCGCGCGTTTCAAATGCTGGTCGGCGTCGACAGAATGCGCGTCCTGCAGATTCTCGCCGATACAACCAACGTGATTGCGGAAGGGGAAGTGCTGCAACTCATGCACGCCGGGAACGCCGATCTCAATGAAGCGTCGTATCTACAGGTCATTCAACGCAAGACCGCCAAGCTCTTCGAAGCGGCAGCGCGCCTGGGTGCAGTGCTGGGCGAGTCGAGCCATGCCGAAGAAGAGGCGTTCGCCCGCTATGGAATGCACGTCGGAACGGCATTCCAGCTGATCGACGACGTGCTCGATTATTCCGGCAGTCCCGCAACGATCGGCAAGAATCTGGGCGCGGACTTGACTGAAGGCAAGATGACGTTACCCCTCATTCGCGCGCTTGCGACGGGTAGCGCAGAGGAGGTGAGGGTGATTCGCCACGCAGTCGCCAAAGGTGGCCTCACCGACTTCGCACCGGTGTTGACAGCGTTGACTCGCAACGACTCGCTTGGCTACGCGCGGGAACAGGCGGTGCGCGAAGGGGATCGCGCCGCGGGGTCTCTGACGCGTTTGCCCGACACGCCCCATCGACGCGGTCTGCTAGAATTGACCTTCTTCGCGACGCAGCGGACGTACTGACCCGACCCGCGCCGCTTACGCGAACGAAATTCGCGGAATTGCAGCAGCTCCCGCCGCGAACCAGAACGAAAAAGGCAACTCGGGGTGTAGCTTAGCCTGGTAGAGCGCTACGTTCGGGACGTAGAGGCCGGAGGTTCGAATCCTCTCACCCCGACCAGAAAAACAATGACTTATCGCGATACCGTGACACAAGTAATGACGGCGTAAGTGCGTGGTAAGTGCAAGTCGCAAACAGCCGATTCGCCGCGAATCTCATTGACGATGCGGTTATGGCTACACCGCGCAGAGCTCAACGCGATGTTGACCGGCGAGCTTCAAAAGATTGCGGGCTGCGGCGGTTCGATGCTAATCGCCAGCGCTCAGATTTCTGTCGCGGACTTCGACCGCTCGAACTGGTCGGATTTTACGGTGACGCCCGCGCTAGGTTCCGACCATAACCTTGTGCGGGCAGTTGCCGGCGGCGTCGTGTCCGCAACGCGGGAGCTTTACAACGTAGTGGATTAGCCGACACTC
>Ga0136617_10006440_pt1 | contig 10489 bp, 7 predicted proteins | sample AntDrymUQ3222106_2_FD_129672 | JGI IMG/M metagenome (GOLD analysis project Ga0136617, IMG submission 129672) | Polar desert sand microbial communities from Dry Valleys, Antarctica - metaG UQ322 (21.06) | ecosystem: Environmental > Terrestrial > Soil > Desert | place: Antarctica: Dry Valley...
CATCGGCCTCGTCGGGGCGGTCGACGGCGAGCTCTGGCGCCTGTTCTCGACGCCGTTCGTGCACGGCACGAACATCGGCTACGGCTTCGTGGCCATGCTCGCCGTCGGCATCTTCGGGATGCACCTGGAGCGCCGCTTCGGCTCGATCGCGGTGGTGGCGGTGTTCCTGCTCTCGGGCGTGGCCGGGGCGGCGCTCGCGCTGGTCTCGGGCCTGACGCCGGCGCTGGGCGCCAACGGCGCGGCACTCGGCCTCCTGTGCGCCTGGCTGGTCGACGACCGCCGAGCGGCCGCGCGCGGCGATGACCGTGGCAACGACCTGATCGGCGTCTGGGTGATGGCGGCGGTCCTGGCCCTGCTCGCCCTGGCCGAGCCCGACGCGAGCATCGCGGCGGCCGTGGGCGGAGCGGCGGCGGGCTCGGTCTGCGGCCTCCTGCTGACGACGCTGCGCCGCTGAGCCCGCGCTCGGTCGCGCTCGTGCCGCCAGGGGGGGAGCCGACCGAGGCCGACGTCGAGGCCGCGCTCGCGGCGCTGAGCGAGCCCGGCCGCCTGCGCGCGGCGGAGCATCGTGTTGCTCGCTTCGCGCCCGAGCTCCAGCACATCCTCGCCAGCGCCCTCCAGGAGGGCGGATGGTTCGACGAGGCGCACGAATCACACCTGCGCAAGCTCGCCGAGACAGAGGACGTCGAGGGCCGGATGGAGGGCCTGCGGACTCTGCTCGCCGAGGAGACCCGGCTGGGGATGCTCGTCGGCGTCGCCGTCGGCTGGGAGCTCGCTCGGGAGCTCGAGGGCGGCCCGTGTGTCTAGCGGCGGGCGCCGGCGGGCTCGCCGGCGCGGAAGTGCATGTCCGGCGTTGCGCCCGTCGAGGAGCCGGTGGGCTCTCCCGCGGGGGCGGGCGGGGGTGGCGGCGGCTCTTCGCCGCCGCCGTCTGCCGGTGGGCTCGATCCGTCGCCGGACCCTCCGTCGGAGCCCGGGTCTGAACCGCCGTCGCTCGGGCCGGGGTCGCCGGAGCCCGAGCCCGAGCCGCCACCGTCGGTGAAGGTCTCCGGGGAGGACGATCCGCCGGTGTCCGGCGCGGACTCGACGGTGACCGAGCTCACCGTCGTCTCCTCAGTCGGGGCGGCGGCCGGCTCGGTCGTCTCCGGCGTCGGCTGGGTCTCATCGGCCGCGGGGGCCCCGCCGACGTTCTCGGCCGTGGGAGCGAGCTCCTCGGCAGCGGCGACGGCGGCCGGGACGGGCGTGTCAGCCGTTCCCATGGCCATCACCGCGTCGGGCGGCTGGGCCTGAGCCACTACCGCGGGCGGGCCGGCCGCGGATGGCGCCTCCACGGCGTGCTTGATCTCCACCGCGCCGGCAGTGACCACCGCCGCGGCGACGAGTCCGGCCGCGGCCTTGGTCGCGATCGCGCCGACTCCGGTGGAGAGCAGACCGCCTACGCCGGCGCCTCCGCTGAGCAGCCCGCCGCTGAACGCCGAGCCGCTCGCCGCAGCGCTGCCGCCGAAGGCCGTGCCGCCTCCGGCGAACGTGGAGCCCCCGACCGCACTGGAGCCTGCACCGGCACCGGCGCTCGATCCGCCGCCGAGGCCGAGCTTGCCCCAGAGGAGCTTCTGGAGGATCACCAGCGGCCCGACGGGATACACCGCCGCGAGCGCGCGCGTCGTGCGGCGCAGCTCACCGCGGAACGCGCGACAGCGGTCGCAGCTCTTGACGTGCCGGCGCACGGGTGAGGAGATCCGGCCGATGCCCTCAGCCGCCCCCGCGAGGCTCAGGCGGACGTCGTCGCAGGAGAGCATCCGTGCCTCCGCCGCCTCGGCGAGACCCACACGCGCACGCACGAGCAGCGACTTGACGCTCGGCACCGTCGTCTCCATCGCCTCGGCGATGTGCTCGTAGCTGAGCGCGTCGATCTCGCGCATGAGCAGGGCGGTCTTCTGGGTCTCGGGCAGGCCCCGGACGTCGGCGATCAGGAGGCGGAAGTCCTCGCGCCGGTGCACGGCGTCGGCGGTGGTCTCTCCGCCGGCGCGCTCGAAGATGTCCATCGAATCCTGGCCGGCGTGCCGGGGCCGGCGCAGATGGTTGAGCGAGCGGTTGCGCGCGATGCGGTAGAGCCACGGCCGCACGTTGATCGGGCGGTCGTCGGCCAGCATCGCGTTGTAGGCCGAGGCGAAGACCTCCTGGAGCACGTCCTCGGCGTCCTCCGTCGAGCCCAGCATGTGGCGGCAGAAGGACTGCAGGCGCGCCTGGTAGCGATGGACCAGGGCGTCGAAGGCGCCGGGATGGCCGCGCCGCGTCATGGCCACGAGCTTGTCGTCGCCCTGAAGTCGCAGCAGGGGGGTGCGCCCCAAGAGGGCCTGCGGCGAGGGCGCCGCGTGGGTCAGGGCTGAGGCTTCCATGGCGAGCGCGAGATGTGGCCTTCGACGCAGAGACAACTTACCATCGGAGAAGTTTCGTTCTGGGCGCCGATCTCCCCCTTGCACCCGAACATCCGTCCGGCCTAGACTCGCCCCGAGAGCGGCCCGGGTGATGGAACTGGTCAGACATGGGGGCCTTAAAAGCCCCTGCCCCCTGAGGGGCGTGTGGGTTCGAGTCCCACCCCGGGCATGGCTGGGGAGCCGCCGTTGACTGACCTTCGATCTGACGGTGAGACTGTGTGGCTCGCTGCGTGCGGTGGCAACGGTCCGTGTCGTATCCGGCCGCGTGGGTATAGCTCCCGACGATGAGGCTTCTCTTCATCCCGATCAGCCTCGGCGGCAGCCTCGTCGCCGGCGCGCTCGGCCGCTGGCTGTTCAGCAAGGTGTGGGAGGCCGTCGACGACCAGGAGCCGCCGGAGTCCGAGCACCTCCGTACTACGTGGTCGAAGGTGCTGCTCTCCGCCGTGCTGCGCGGCGCGGTCTTCGCCGGCGTGCGAGCCGCCGTCGATCGCAGCTCGCGTCTCGCGTTCATGAACGTGACCGGGTCGTGGCCGGGCGAACAGGAGCCCGATCCGAGCTGAGCCGGGCGCCGGTTCGATCCCGAGATCCGAGATTTTACGCGCGCGCGTGCGCGCGCGTGTTAGGCATCGCTCCCGGGTAACGTCTGAACAGACCTCTTAAGAGGCGCTTAACGCCGCGCGAGGCTTTACCGACGCAAAACCTGCGCGCCCTCTTGTACTCTCGCTTTCAGCCGATGGCTCCATCCGTCCGATGGCGGCCGCCGGGATCGAAGGGGAGAGACACAGGATCAGATGCGTTCGGTAAGCGGGGTAGGTCGAATCGCCGCCATCGGGGCGGTACTCATCGCGATTGCGGTCGTGGGGTATCTCCTGCTCGGCAGCAGCTCCTACAAGGTCACCGCTGAGTTCGAGAACGCCGGGCAGCTCGTCAAGGGCAACCCGGTCCAGGTCGGGGGCGTGGGGATCGGCAGCGTCACCGACATCGAGATCGCCCCGGACGGTCGAGTGAACGTCGCGATGACCATCAAGGGTCCTCAGACTCCGCTCCCGGTGGGCACGACCGCTGAGATCCGCCAGCTCTCGCTCTCCAGCATCGCCGGCCGCTACGTCGAGCTCGCCCAGCCGAGCGGGCCGATGAACGAGCGGAGCAAGGCGACGATCCCCGAGGGCGGGAAGATCCCGATCGCCCAGACGGTCACCGCCGTCGACCTCGACCAGGTCTTCAACACCCTCGACCCGGTCGCAAGGGTCGCCATCCAGGACTTCATCAAGGGCTCGGCCACGCAGTGGGAGGGCAAGGGCGCCGAGGCCAACCGCGGCCTTCAGTACCTCAACCCCTCGCTCTCGACCACGCGTCGGCTCTTCGGCGAGCTCGCCTCCGACAAGCAGCTCCTGCGCCGCTTCGTCTCCGACAGCGCCGAGTTCATGGGCGTGGTGGCCGAGCGCAAGCAGGACCTGAGCGGCGTCGTGCGCAACCTCAGCACGACCACCCGCGCCATCGCCAACCAGAAGGCGGCGCTGCGCGAGGCGATCGGCCGCTTCCCCACCTTCATGCGCAGCGCCAACACGACGTTCGTGAATCTGCGCGGCGCGCTCGACGACCTCGATCCGCTCGTCGACGCGTCGAAGCCGGTGGCGCCGAAGCTCGAGCGCCTGCTCGAGGACCTCCGTCCGTTCGCCCGTGACGCGCGCCCGACGGTCAACGACCTCGACAACATCGTCCGCCGCCCGGGCGCGGGCAACGACCTTGTCGAGCTTGACCGCACCTTCCCGCCGCTCGCCTCGATCGCCCTCGACACTAAGCGCCGCTCGGTCGACCCGGGTGGGCGCAGCCGAAGCGTCGGCCGCGTGCAGGGCGCCTTCCCGGAGATGACTGAGGCGCTCACCGAATCGATCACCGGGACCGACGGCCGCGGCGGCCAGCTCGGCCCGATCCCCACCTTCCGGCCCTACACGCCCGACCTCTTCGGCTGGTTCGACGACTTCTCGACCACGGGCCCCGGCAACGACGCCTTCGGCGCGATCTCGCGCACGCAGATCTACACGAACTTCCTCGACCGTGTGGGTCTGACACAGCAGCTTGCGCCCGCCGCGGTAGGCCCCATCGCAGCCCTTCTCGGTCTCCCGCCCGCTGCCCTCGGCCCGGGTATCGGCAGCCGCCTGAACGGCATCACGAACCCGGTTCTCGACGAGTCCGGAGCCAAGGACACAAAGGAGTACAAGCGCTGCCCGGGCGCCTCCGAGGAGCGCGCGAGGGACGGGTCCAACGTCTCCTCCTCGAGCGAACGGCGTGCGCTCGATTGCGATGAGTCCGACCGCGCCACGGGTGCGGGCAACTGATGCGGCGCATCGTCGGCATCCTCGTCCTCGCTGGTGCTGTGACCCTGGCGGTCATCCTCAGCGCCGCTGGGCCTACGGCCGGGCCGGTCGCGACGTACAAGATCGAGTTCGACAACATCTTCGGCCTCACCGAGGGGGGCGACATCACGGTCGCCGGCGTCAAGGCCGGCAAGACGCCGAACTTCGAGCTCACAGACGACGAGCGGCCCAAGGCGCTGGTCAGCGCGGAGATCTCGGAGACCGGCCTCACGCCCTTCCGCGCCGACGCCCACTGCGACATCCGCCAGCAGTCGCTGATCGGCACCTACTACGTGAGCTGCCAGCCTGGGAAGTCGCCGCGCAAGCTCCCCAACGGGGCCACCATCCCGGTTGAGCAGACGACCTCGACGATCCCGATCGACCTGGTCAACAACATCATGCGCCGCCCCTACAAGGAGCGCTTCCGCATCCTCATCACCGAGCTCGGCACCGGCCTCGCCGGTCGCCCTCAGGACATCGCCGAGGTCCTCCAGCGGGCGCACCCGGGCCTGCGTGAGACCAGCAAGACGCTCCGCATCCTCGGCGACCAGAACCAGACCCTCAAGAACTTCATCCGCGACTCCGACGTCGTCGTCGACGAGCTCGAGGAGAACAAGGACGACGTCGCCCGGTTCGTCACCGAGGCGGGCGAGACGGCCGAGATCTCCGCCACGCGCCAGGACGACATCCGCCGCGGCTTCCAGCTTCTGCCCGGGTTCCTGCGCGAGCTGCGCCCGACCATGGCCCGGCTCGGCCAGCTCTCCGACGCCCAGGTCCCGCTGCTGACCGACCTCCAGAAGGCCGCTCCCGAGCTCAACCGCTTCCTCGTCGAGTCGGAGCCCTTCGCCCGCACCACGCGGCCGGTCCTGCGCTCGCTCGGGCGCACCAGCGACACCGGCCTCAAGGCCATCGAGCAGAGCGACGAGGAGATCCGCCAGCTGCGTCGCCTGGCCGAGCCGCTGCCCCAGCGCGGGAGCTCGCCGGCCGAGCAGGGCGTCACGCGTCCGCTCCGCCAGCTCCTGGTTTCGCTCGACGACCGCAAGCGGTCCACCGAGGAGGATCGGCGCGCCGACGAGACCGCTCCGCCGAACCCAGACCCGACGGCCTACACCCGGGGCCAGGGCTACACCGGCTTCGAAAGCTTCTTCAACGTCAACAAGAACCTGGCGCTCGCCGTCAACATCTTCGACGACACGAGCCACTTCCTGCGGGTCCTGGTCCTCGCCGACAGGCAATGCGGCCGGTACACCGCGTACCCCGAGAGCGAAGCCGACCGCGACAGGTGCAACTCCTACCTCGGCGACTACCAGCCGTGCATTCGCGGCAAGGACCAGCCATCGTCGGAGACCTTCAATCGTGAGGAGATCTGCGATGGCAAGACGCATGCACTCGCGGAGTCCGAGGACCCCGACAAGAGCGACGGCTTGCCCGACAGCAACACCGGAACGGCCGAGGAAGGCTCGACGGAGGGCGGGAAGACCGGCAAGCCCGATCAGGGCGCGCCACCGGCCGCCGGCGGAGCGCCGCGGAGCGGCGGCGAGAGCCCGTCGCGTCGTGCGCCCGGGAAGGCATCCGGCCCCTCGGAGCCGACGCCCGCACCTGCCGGGCGCGCCGGCGCCCAGTCAGCGCCCTCGGGCGGCGCCGACGAGGAAATGCAACTGATGGACTACTTCCTCGGGCAATGAGCAGATCTCGCGCCGCAGCCTCAGTCGTCGGAAGCCCGGTCCTCCTGGGGGCCATAACCCTGCTCGTGGTCATCGTGGCCGTCTTCCTGGCCTACAACGCCAACCAGGGCCTGCCCTTCGTTCCGACCTACAACGTCCGCGTCGAGGCCCCGAGCGCGGCCAACCTCGTCGAGGGCAACGAGGTCCGGGTCGCCGGCTTCCGGGTCGGCGCCGTGGACAGGATCTCCACGCAGCGCAAGGACGGGTTCTCCATCGCGATGCTCGACCTCAAGCTCGACAAGACCGTCGAGCCGCTGCCCATCGACACGCAGATAGTGGTCCGGCCGCGCTCGGTGCTCGGCCTCAAGTTCCTCGACCTCAAGCCCGGCACGAGCGTGCAGAAGCTGGAGCCCGGCGCGACCCTGCCGGTCGTCAACTCCGACACCGTGGTCGAGTTCGACGACCTTCTCAACACCTTCGACGCCCAGGCCCGCAGCGACAGCCAGACCTCGCTCGCCGGCTTCGGCGATGCCTTCGCCGGCCGCGGCCAGTCGATCAACATCGCCCTCCAGGAGCTGCCGGATCTGTTCAAGTACCTGACCCCGGTCATGGACACCCTCAACGATCCCGACACCCGGCTCGACCGGTTCTTCAAGAACCTCGGCGCGGCTGCGGCTGAGGCGGCTCCGGTGGCAAAGATCCAGGCCAAGCTCTTCACCGAGATGGCCGACACCTTCGAGGCCTTCAGCGCGAGTCCGCCGGCCCTTCAGGAGACGATTTCCCGTCAGCCGCCGCTGTACGAGGCCGGGCTCGAGAAGTTCCCCTTCCAGCAGGCCTTCCTGGCCAACTTCGCCGACCTCTCGAACAAGCTGCGCCCGGGCGCCCAAGAGCTCGACCGGCGGCTGCCGACCATCAACGCGGCGATCATCGAGGGCACGCGGACCAACCGCATCCTGCCGATCTACAACCGTGAGCTCGAGGGTGTCTTCAAGGCCATCGACCACCTCGCCGAGGACCCGAACACCCTGCTCGCGCTGAAGGATCTGACGGTCACGACCAACATCCTCGAGCCGCTGCTCGAGCAGGTCGCGCCCTTCAACACGGTCTGTAACGACACAAACTACTTCTTCACAGGCCTGGCCGACCACGCCTCCGACGAGGGCAACGACGGCACCTCCCAGCGCGTCAACTCCCGGATCTTCAACACCAACGCCCAAGACGATCGCGTCAACGACACGAAGGCCGATCGTCCCGTCGACATCTCGAAGGATGAAGGGGATCCGCACGTCCAGGACGACGAGGAGGAGAACGACCTCCAGAACCTCACCGCGCAGGCCAACAACCCGGCGATCGACGCGCGCGGCAACGCGGACTGCCAGGTCGGTCAGTGGGGCAAGCTCCACGGGCCTATGGTCACCGGGGGCCGCTACCGCCCGGCGGAGTTCGAGGAGGCGGAGCCGGGCTCGGAGGACGCGCCGAGCGGCGGCAGCCGCGTCGTGGGCGACGCGAACACCCCCGGCAACGCCGGTCCGACCTACACCGGCGTGCCCAGCCTCCAGGACGTCGACAAGGACCTGAGGCGGTAGCGGCATGAGCGTCGTCCGAGCCGGCATCCTCTTCGTGGCCATCGTGGCCGTGTTCGCGTTCTTCGGGTTCACCAAGGCCAACCCGTTCTCGAACCACTTCGAGCTCGTGGGCCAGTTCCAGAACGCTCAGAACCTCAAGAACAAGACCTCCGAGGTCCGCATCGCCGGAGTCGAGGTCGGCCGGGTCAAGTCCGTCGAGCCGCTCAGCGCGGACTCGCCTGGCGCGAAGATCACGATGGAGATCCAGAAGTCGGGCCTGCCCATCCACGATGACGCCGAGCTCAAGGTCCGCCCACTCCTCTTCCTCGAGGGCAACTACTTCATCGACCTGAAGCCGGGCTCGCCGTCGGCCCGCGAGGTCGAGGACGGCCACACCATCCCCATCACCCAGACGGCGATCCCCGTCCAGTTCGGCGATCTGCTCACCACGCTCCAGGCCGACACGCGCAAGGATCTGCGCACGCTGCTGGCCGAGTACGCCTTCAAGGGCCTCAACGGTGGCGGCGCCGAGGGCTTCAACAACTCGATCGAGTACTGGGAGTCCGCCTACCGCAGCTCGGCGCTGGTCAACGACGCAACCCTCGGCACGCGCCCGGGCGACCTGAGCAAGGTCATCCGCGGGCAGCAGAGGACGCTGGAGGCTCTCGTCGACAACCCTGACGCGCTGCAGGGCACGATCACCAACCTCAACAAGACCGCTAACGCCCTGGCGCGCGAGGACGACGCCCTCGAGGCGGCGATTCCGGCGCTCAACGACGTCCTGACCGCGGGCCCGCCGGCCCTGCGCGCGCTCAACGCCTCGCTGCCGTCCGTCCGGCGCTTCGCCCGCGACGCCCTCCCGGGTACGCGCTCCTCGGGCCCGACCCTCGACGCGCTGATCCCCTTCGTGTCGCAGCTGCGCGCGCTCGTGCAGCCGAGCGAGCTTCGCGGCCTCGTCGCCGACCTACGCCCGACGATCCCCGCCCTGACCCGCCTGAATCAGCGCACCGTCCCGATCCTCGCCGAGAACCGCGCGCTCTCGGCCTGCACGAACAACGTGCTCAACCCGTTTGCCGAGTCGCCGATCCCCAACCCCGACACGGAGGAAGGGGGCGACACGGACAACAATCCCAACAACAACGAAGGCGACAGCAACGACGACCAGCTCGTGATGCGCCAGATCCCGCGCAGCCTCGTGGGTCTCGCCGGCGAGAGCCGCATCAGCGACGCCAACTCGCCCCAGTTCCGCGTCAACTTCTCCGGCGGGAACCAGGCCGCGTTCTTCAACGGATCGACCGGCGGCGACACCTTCGCCGCTCTCCCCCAGACGGTCCAGGGCACCCGGCCGAGCCTGCCCAGCACAAAATGGGACTTCCGACCCGACGTGCCCTGTGAGACTCAGGATCCGCCCAACCTCGAGGCTCCGAGGGGCGGCGCGCCTGCGGCGATGCCCCAAGATCAGCCCGACCTCACCGTTCCGGAGCTGCTCGAGCTGCAGGAGCGCCTGGTCGGCGCTGCAGAGACCCCCGTCCAGAAATGTCAGGTCAAGGCGCTCAGCAGCTTGAAGGGCCCGGGTAAGACCGGCAAGCCCGAGGACGCTCCCGCGAAGGCTGAGGCGGCGGCGGTCACGGCAGCGCTCGCGAAGTGCGCGCCGCAGAAGCAGCCCAAGTCCGAGCAGGGCGGCCCCACGGCTCAGGGCGACCCGCGCCCCGAGCCGCCGAAGGAGGACGCTGGCTGATGTTCATCGCGATCAAGAAGTACTACACCGACTTCCTGGCCATCGTGGGCGTGTTCATCTTCGCCATGGGCACCGTCGGCTACATCATCTCCCAGCAGGAGGCGCGTCCGCGCGTCCCACTGATCGAGGGCTCGCCCTTCAAGCTCAAGGTCGAGCTCACGAGCGCTCAGGCCGTCGTTCCGGGACAGGGTCAGGAGATCACCATCGCCGGCGTGCAGATCGGCAAGGTCGGCAAGGTCGAGCTTGAGGAGGGCAAGGCCATCGTGCAGGCGGACCTCGAGCCCAAGTACAAGGGCACGGTCCGCGAGGACGCCACCGCGCTGCTGCGCCCCAAGACCGGCCTCAAGGACATGTTCGTGGAGATCGATCCCGGCTCGAAGTCGGCGCGGCCGCTCGATGAGGAGGAGCGGATCCCGCTCGCCAACACGGCGCCCGACGTCGACCCCGACGAGATCCTCTCCGCGCTCGACTCCGACACGCGCTCCTACCTCCAGCTGCTGCTCAACGGCGGCGGCAAGGGCCTCGAGGGCAAGGGCAACGACCTTCGCGAGGTCTTCAAGCGGCTCGAGCCCCTGCACCGCGACCTCGCGCGGGTGACCGAGGCCGTGGCCGAGCGCCGCAGCAACCTGCGCACGCTGATCTCCAACTACGGATCGCTGACCTCCCGCCTCGGCCGCGAGGACGACGACCTGCGCCGCCTCGTCACCGCCTCGAACGAGACGCTCGGCGCCTTCGC
>Ga0136617_10006441_pt1 | contig 10489 bp, 9 predicted proteins | sample AntDrymUQ3222106_2_FD_129672 | JGI IMG/M metagenome (GOLD analysis project Ga0136617, IMG submission 129672) | Polar desert sand microbial communities from Dry Valleys, Antarctica - metaG UQ322 (21.06) | ecosystem: Environmental > Terrestrial > Soil > Desert | place: Antarctica: Dry Valley...
ACTCCCGGCAGCAGCACTCCCGGCAGCAGCACTCCCGGCGGCGGCGAGGTCGTTCGCTGCGGCTTCGCACCGAGCGACGTCACCGGTGGAGAGATCTCCGGCTTCGCCGGCACGACGCCGGCCGGCGAGTTGACGCCTGACTTCTTCGAACGGCTCTGCACGGTCAACCCGGATCTCGAGGACCTCAACTATGCCCCGGAGGCCTACGACGCGGTCGTCATCATCGCTCTGGCCGTCGAGGCAGCCGGAACTGACGGCATCGAATACGCCAGCGAGATCAACGGCATCACCAAGGAAGGTACGCCGTGCGCGTCGTTCGCCGAATGTCGAGACATGATCGCGGCCGGCGAGGACATCGACTACGACGGCGCTTCGGGACCGCTCGAGTTCGATGGCAACGGCGAGCCGCTCGTTGCCAGCTACGGCTTGTTCAAGATGGGTGACAACAACCGCATCGACCCCACCTTGTCGGAGTACATCCAGGTCGAAGGCGAACCGTCCTACCCGGAGGACACCCCGGTGGAAGGCACGCGCGAGGGCGATGGTGTCCTCACGATCGGTTCAATCCTGCCCCAGACCGGTTCGCTGGCCTTCCTCGGACCACCCGAGTTCGCCGGCGTACAACTGGCGGTCGAGGAGATCAACGCGGCCGGCGGCGTGCTCGGCGCGGAAATGGTGTCGATCCCGGGCGACTCGGGTGACACCACCACCGCCCAGGCCGACCAGACGGTCGACCGCCTGCTGTCGCAGAACGTGGACGCGATCATCGGCGCCGCCTCGTCGAGCGTGACGCTGACGGTGATCGACAAGGTCACCGCCGCTGGCGTCGTGCTGTTCTCGGCGGCCAACACGTCGACCGAGCTCACGGACTACGCCGACGAGGGCCTGTACTTCCGCACCGCCCCGCCCGACATCTACCAGGGCGACGTGCTCGGGCAGTTCGTGATCAACGACGGCAACCAGTCGGTGGCGATCATGAACCTCAACGACAGCTACGGCAACAGTCTCGCCGCGCAGGCCAAGGCCACGATTGAGGCGTCCGGCGGCACCGTCGTCGAGGAGATCGTCTATGACCCGGCCGCCGCATCGTTCGACAGTGAGGTCGACCAGCTCGTCGCCGCCGATGCTGACGCCATCATCGTCATCGGCTTCGTCGAGACGTCACGCATCCTGCGGGCGATGGTCGAGCGGGGTATCGGTCCTCGCGACACCAACGTCTACGGCTCCGACGGCAACATCGGCAACGCTCTTGGTGTCGACTTCGACGCCGGCAACTGACCAGACCAAACACAGAGAGCCCGGGCTGCGGCCCGGGCTCTTGCGCGTCCGGGGTCAGGCCCGGGCGAGCGTGCCCAGGTACAGCTCGATGACGCGGGGGTCGGCCATCAGCTCCCGGCCACTCGCCGTGTAGGCGTTGCGGCCCTGGTCGAGCACGTAGCCCCGGTGACAGACCTGCAGGCAGCGACGGGCGTTCTGCTCGACCATCAGAATGGCCACGCCGGTGTCGTTGATCATCTTGCAGCGCAGGAAGACCTCGTCCTGCAGCATCGGCGACAGGCCGGCCGAGGGCTCGTCGAGCAACAGCAACGACGGATCGAGCATCAGGGCGCGGCCCATGGCCACCATCTGGCGTTCGCCGCCCGACAGCGACCCGGCTCGTTGATCGGCTCGCTCGCCGAGGCGCGGGAACAGCGCGGTGACGACGTCGTAGCGCTCCTTGAACCGCTTGGGGGCGAGGAAGCAGCCCATCTCCAGGTTCTCCCGAACGGTCATGGTCTGGAACACGTTCTTGGACTGCGGCACGAAGCCGACGCCGCGCTTGACGAGCTTGTGGGCTGGCTGGCCGGTGATGTCCTGCCCGCGCAGGCGGACGGTGCCCGAGCGGATAGCCACCAACCCGAGCACCGCCTTGAGGAACGTCGACTTGCCGGCCCCGTTGGGCCCGATGATGCCGACGAACTCCCCGGGCGCCACCGTCAGCTCGCACCCGTTGAGGATGTTCACCTCGGGCACGTATCCGGCCACCAGGTCGGTCGCCTCGATGACGAGGTCCGTCGGGGCCGGAGCGTCGCTCATTCGGCCGCTCCTTGGTCGCGCCGGTCGTCGTCAACTTGCTCGTCGGCGACTTGCTGGAGCGTGTCGACACCCAGATCGGCGGCGTCGAGTCCCAACTCCTGGATGGCCTGGGCTTCGTCCATGGCTCCCAGGTCGACCTCGTGATGGGCGCCCAGGTAGGCGTCGATCACCGCCTGGTCGCCGGAGATCTGGGTCGCCGTTCCCTCGGCGATCAGCTGTCCCTCGGCCATCACCAGCACCCAGTCGCTGATCTCGTGGACCATGTCCATGTCGTGCTCGACGAACAGCACGGTGCGGCCTTCGTCCCGCAGCAGGGTGATGTGTTCGAGCAGGCTCTGTTTGAGGACTGGGTTCACACCGGCCATGGGCTCGTCGAGCATGATCAGTCTGGGATCGGTCATCAACGCCCGGGCCATCTCCAACAGCTTGCGCTGTCCTCCGGACAGGTTGCCGGCGTAGTCGTCGCGCATGTGGTCGAGCCGGAACCGCTCCAGCAACGCTTCGGACCGGCGAGTGACCGAACGCTCCTGGTCCCACCACAGCGGTCGCCATGGCGCGGCCCAGAGACGCTCGCCCCGCTGGCCGCCCGAACCGAGGCGCATGTTCTCGATCACCGAGAGCCGGGCCAAGCTCTTGGTCAGCTGGAACGTGCGCACCATGCCCAGACGGGCCAGCTTGTGCGGCGGGATGTTGTCCACGGCGTGACCATCGAACGTCCAGCGCCCGGTGTCGGACTCGTCGAAACCGGTCAGCAAGTTGAAGAACGTCGTCTTGCCGGCGCCGTTGGGCCCGATCAACGCCGTGATCTGGTTGCGCTGGATCTCGGCGTGCTCGACGTTCACGGCGACCAGGCCCCCGAACGCGCGGCGTACCGAATCGACGACCAGGATCGGGTCGGGCTTGGAAGCGCCCGGACGTCCCTCCACGCCGGCCGGGAACCGTTGGGCGGCGACAACGGGCGTCAGTTCAGCGGACATCGAACACCTGCTCGCGCCGGTCGCCGAAGATCCCCTGGGGCCGGAAGACCACCAGTCCGGCCAACACCAGCCCGGCCACGACGAGTTTGACGACGCCGAAGTTGTTGGTGTCGATCAGCCAGTCAGGCAGCTTGTTGTTGAACGTGGTCTGCTCGAGCAGGTTGTCGACGAACTGGATCACGAAGAAAAAGATCACGGTGCCGAAGATGGGGCCCTTCACCCGGCCGCTGCCGCCGAGGACCATGATCGTGAAGGCGTAGAACGTGAGGGTGGTCGCGAACTGCCCCGGCGTCGCCGCTTGAGTCTGGGCGCTCAACATGAGGCCCCCGATGGAGCCGATGAGGCCCCCCAACATGAGGCTCTGCATCTTGAACAGGATCACGTTCTTGCCCAGGGCGCGCGCGGCGTCTTCGTCCTCGCGAATGCTCTTGAGGACGCGGCCCCAGGGGCTGCGCATGAGCGCCCACACGAACACGGCGATGATCACGACCAGTGACCAACCCAACACCATCATGAACAGGCGGTAGCCGTCGAAGCTCTGCGCCCCGAGGCGGAAGCGATCGTCGTTCACCCACGGGTTGAGGTCCTGGAAGAAGTCGGTCCAGCCGTTCTTGCCGTCGGTGCCGCCGGTCAGCCACGTGAAGCGGGTGGTGTTCAAGAAGTAGCGGATGATCTCGGCGGCGGCGATGGTGACGATCGCCAGGTAGTCGGCGCGCAGCCGCAGGGTGGGCATACCGAGCAGGAGCGACAGCAGCAGCGAGGCGCCGAAGACGAGGGGGAGGGCGAAGTACCAGTGCCAGTCGTAGTTGGCGATGGCGATGGCGAACGCGTAGGCGCCGACGGCGGCGAACCCAGCCTGACCGAAGTTGAGCAGGCCGGTGTAGCCGACGTGGACGTTGAGCCCGGAGGCGACGATGCAGTACGACGCGGCGCCGGCGTTGATCGCGGTGTACAGCGCGTTCCAGAAAATGAGCTCCCAGTTCACCCGATGCGCTCCTTGTTGCCGAGAATGCCTTGGGGCCTGATCAGCAGCAGGACGATCAGGGCGAGCAGGGCGCCGACGTACTTCATGTCGTTGGCGTTGGGGACGACAAACGTCCAGAACTCGACGAACAGGCCGATCACGAGCGAGCCGACGAGGGCGCCGAACGGGTTGCCCAGACCGCCGAGGGTGATGGCGGCGAACATCAACAGCAGCAGGGTGAAGCCCATGTCCCAGCGGATGCCGTACTCGAGGCCGTAGAACACCCCGCCGAGACCGGCCAGGGCGCCGCCCAGCACCCACACCAACAAGATGACCCGGTTGGAGTCGATGCCGCTGGACGACGCCAGGTCGGGGTTGTCGGACACGGCGCGGATCGCTTTGCCGAACCGGGCCCGCAGCAGGAACGTGGCCACGCCGACAATGGCGAGGAGCGAGATGCCCATGATCCACAGCGAGCGGGGCGCGAAGTCGAACGGCCCGATGGTGATCGGATCGGCTTGCAGCGTGTACTGCCCGTACTGCTGGATGGCCCCGCCCACGAAGAACAGATAGACGTGGCGGATGGCCAGCGCGACGCCGATGGACACGATCATCATCGACGTGAGGCTGGTGCCGCGCCGGCGCAGCGGTCGCCAAAGGCCGGCCTCGAACCCGGCGCCGGCGGTGGCCGAGACGGTGACCGCGATGACGGCGGCCGGAACGAGCGGCATCGTGAACCAGTTGCCGTTGAACCCCCAGGCGATGAGGGCTCCGAACGTCACCATCTCGCCGTGGGAGAAGTTGGACAGTCCCGTCGTACCGAAGATGAGTGACAGGCCGACCGACGTAATGGCGATGATCATTGCCAGTTTCAACCCGTTGGCCAGGGTCTGGGGCAGCTGGCTCCACTTGCCCTCGACCTCGCGCAGGTCCTCACCGAGAAAGAAGGCCTGGGTGGTGCTACTGCGGGCGCGCACCTCCTTGGTGAAAGAGTCCAGCCCCTCCTCAACGGTCAGGTCGTCGGGCAAGCTGTCGGTATCGATGCGCACCACGTAGGTGCCGGGTACCTCGATGGTGATCTCGTAGGCGCCCTCGGCGTCGGTGACGGCCTCGGCCACCGGCTCGCCGCCGGCCTCGGTCTCCACGACGATGCGGACTCCGGGGACGCCCTCGAGCACCCGCTCTCCGTCCTCCTCGAACTCGTTGCGGACGAGTCCACGGATGATCCCGGCCTCGTCATCGCCGTCGTTCTGGGCCGAGGCGGTGGATCCGCCGCCGATGACGATGGCGACGAACAACACGAGCAGCGCAATCAGGCCGCGCCGCCCGGCGAGGTCAGCCGTCGTTCGCTCCCCGTACATGTTGGGCCGCAGAGTACAGGAACGCGGTCAGTGCCGGGGCAACTCCGTGGCGCGGCTTGGCCGGCCCCCGTCCGTGGAGCACGATGGTCGCATGACGCCACTCGCCGACGCGCTGGCCCTGCTCGGCGTGGACGCCAACGCCGATGCCGACGTCGTGCGCGCCGCTCGACGCCGGCTGGCCAAGGGGTTGCACCCCGACGTGCGCGGCGGCGATCCCGAGGCGATGCGCCGGCTCAACGAGGCGACGGCCACGGTGCTCGAACACCTGGCCCGGCCCCCCGAGGCCCAGCCGCGCGCGGAAGGTCCGACGACGCGGGCGTCGTCACCGGGGACACGGTCGAGGTCCTCCCGGGCGGGCGGGCCGACCCGCACCGCCCACGACGTGGCGTCGTTCGTCATCGAGGCGCTGCCGGTGGAGGCGTTCGAGGCCCTCCTGGTAGTCACGTCGTGGCTGGGCGAGGTGGTGACGGACGAGCCGCCGTACCAACTCGATGTGGTGCTGCTCGACCCACTGCGCTGTTGGTGCCGCCTCGACCTGGTGCTCGACGCCGGGGCCAGCACGGTGAGCTTGACCATCGCCGCCCTGCCCGACGAAGCACTGCCCGACCTCGACGATGTGCGCGATCTGTGGGTGGCGGCGCTCAACCAGGACGCCGTAGGGCGGTGAGTAATTTGGCTGACGAGATCGCGAGCTGAGCGGCCACCGGGTAGGTGACTCTTGTGATTCTCGGGAAATCGAGCTACCGATCTAGTAGCGAGTACTCCCGAGTTGTGACGTGAGCGGGCTTGAGTACCACCATCGGTCTGCGGTGCAGCCTCGCAGCCGTCGTGATGGGTCCTCGCCGACCGGCCCGGTTCCTCAACGAGCGGCGCGAACCGTTGTCGCGGCCGCCTTCTGCAGGCGGTCGCGGATGGCGGCGCCCAAGCCGACGGCCGGGGGCAGCACGGCGACGACGTCCGTGCAACCGTCTCGGTCGGCGGCGCGTAACTCGGCGTACAGCGTACGGGCGTAACGGGCGACGTCGGCGGTGCCGTCGATCACGCGCACCCGGCGTCCGGCCGCCCGGAGCCGGACCGCAGTGGCCTCCGCCGCAGCCGCCGCCGCGACCAGATGCACGTCGGCTCGGGGGGCGTAGTGCGACGTCACCATCCCGGCGGCCCGGGACGCCCCGGTCACGGGCGCCAGGACGTCGTGGCGCCCGCCCGGGGCGGCCCCGACCGCCCCGGTCATCACCTCGATGATGCGTTCGGTAGGGATGCCGCCCGGTCGCAGGATCTGGGGGGGCGTGACCGTGCAGTCGATGATGGTGCTTTCCACCCCCACGGTGGCAGCGCCGCCGTCGAGGATCACGTCGCGGGCTGGGTCGAGCAACTCGCCCAGATCGTCGAGCACGTGCTCGGCGGTGCTCGGGCTCACCCGTCCGTAGCGGTTGGCCGACGGGGCCACGAACGCCCCGCCGGTGAGGGCCAGGACGCGTTGGGCCAGGGGATGAGCCGGCACCCGGATGCCGACGGTCAACCGGCCGCCGGTGATGGCGTCGGACACCCCGGCGGCGCGGGCGAGCAGGAGGGTCAGCGGCCCGGGCCACAACGCGTCGGCCAGCGCGACGGCCACCGGCGGTATGTCGATCGCCCACTGGTGCAGATCGGCGGGCGAACCGATGTGCACGATGAGCGGATGACCCGGGGGCCGGCCCTTCACCTCGAACACCCGGGCGACGGCGGCGGCCTGCTCGGCGTCGGCGGCCAGGCCGTACACCGTCTCCGTCGGCACTCCAGCCAGCCCCCCGGCCGCCAAGGCGTCGGCGGCCCGCTGCGGGTCAGTGGTCACCAGCGCAGTCCGCAACTCCTCCCGACGCACCGCCCCAGCGTAGGGACCGGCTCGGCCGACCGACGCGCCGAGCAATCCCCAGGCGTGGATCGCTCACCGCGTCGTAGGGCTCGAACGGATAGGCCCGCCCGCTCGCTGCGACACGATTCTGTCGGGCCCGCTGCGCAGGCTCCGCAAGCCCGACAAGGCGGCCGTAATTCTTGGTCGCCTCGCCTGTCGGCTCGGCTCCGCAGCACTCCGTATCCTGTTGCGGTTCCCCGAACGGAAACGACGAGTCCACTCCAATGCGCCTGTTGCACCCCGACCCCGGTTTCGATCTCACCTACGACGACGTGTTCATGGTGCCCAGCGTGTCCGACGTGCGTTCCCGCCTCGACGTCGACCTCACCACACCAGACGGCATCGGTACGTCGCTGCCGGTGGTGGTGGCCAACATGACCGCCGTGGCCGGCCGACGCATGGCCGAGACGGTGGCCCGCCGCGGGGGACTCACCGTGCTGCCCCAGGACATCCCCCTCGACGTGGTGTCCACCGTGGTCGACTACGTGAAGAGCCGTCACCCGGTGTACGAGACGCCCATCACGTTGTCGCCCAACCACACCGTTGGCGATGCCTTGGCGTTGATCCACAAGCGGGCCCACGGCGCGGTCGTGGTGGTCGACGAGGGGGGCGCGCCCATCGGGGTGTTCGAGGAGCCCGACGCCGCCGGGTACGACCGGTTCACCCAGCTCCACGCCGTGATCAGTCGGGACATGGTCACCTTGGATGACGGCATCGACGCCGCCACGTCGTTCGACCTGACCACGGCTGACCGCCGGGCCGTGGCCACGGTGGTGGACGACGAGGGTCGCCTGATCGGCGTGGTCAGCCCCAAGGGAGCCCTGCGCTCGACCATCTACCGCCCGGCGCTCGACGCGTCCGGCCGACTGATGATCGCGGTGGCGGTGGGCATCAACGGCGACGTGGAGGCCAAGGCAAAGGCACTCACGGCGATGGGTGTCGACGTCCTGGTGATCGACACCGCCCACGGCCATCAGCAGCGCACCCTGCGGGCCATCGAGACGGTGCGGGCGGTGGCCCCCGACACCACCATCGTGGCCGGCAACGTGGTGACCGCGACGGGCACCCGCGACCTGCTGGTGGCCGGAGCCGACGTCGTGAAGGTCGGCGTCGGGCCGGGCGCCATGTGCACCACGCGAATGATGACCGGCGTCGGCCGCCCCCAGTTCTCGGCGGTGATGGAGTGCGCGGCCGAGGCCACCGACCATGGTGGTCATATCTGGGCAGACGGCGGTGTGCGCTTTCCCCGCGACGTCGCTCTGGCTCTGGCCGCCGGGGCGTCCAGCGTGATGTTCGGGTCATGGTTGGCCGGTACCTACGAATCCGCCGCCGACATGCTGCGCGACGCCGACGGGCGGTTGTACAAGGAGAACTTCGGCATGGCGTCACACCGGGCGGTCAAAAATCGCTTCCGCGGCGAGGAACCCATCGAGCGGGCGCGCCGCGAGTTGTTCGAGGAGGGCATCAGCACGTCGAAGATGTTCCTCGATCCGGCCCGTCCGGGCGTCGAGGACATCATCGACCAGATCGTGGCCGGGCTGCGCTCGGCGTGTACGTACGCCGGCGCGTCCACCATCGCCGAGCTGGCCGAGCGCGCCGTCGTCGGCGTGCAGAGCGTGGCCGGCTACACCGAGGGCCAGCCGGTGGGGACCAGCTGGTGAACCCGGTCGTGGTCATCGCCATCGACGGACCGGCCGGAGCGGGCAAGAGCACCGTCGGTCGGGAGGTGGCCCGGCGCCTGCATCTCGACTATCTCGACACCGGGGCGATGTACCGGGCGGTGGCCTTCGCCGCCCTGCGCCGAGGCGTGCCGGTGAGCGACGAGGTGGCGGTGGCCGAGCTGGCGGAGGCCATGACCTTGACCGTGTCCGATGCCGGGGTGGTGGTTGACGGGGTCGAGGCCACGGCCGAGATCCGCGGTCGGGAGGTGACCGAAGCGGTGAGCGTGGTGGCGTCCAACACAGCGGTGCGCGCGGAGCTCCGCCGACGCCAGCGGGCGTGGGCCGACCAGCACGGCGGGGGAGTGATCGAGGGTCGCGATATCGGCACCGTGGTGTTCCCCGACGCCGCCCTCAAGTTGTACGTCACGGCCTCGCCTCGCGAGCGGGCCGAGCGCCGAGTTCGCGAGATCGGGGGCGACGTCGGTGACGTGGAACTCTCCATCGCCGAGCGCGATCGTCGCGACATGGCCCGCCTGGACGGTCCCCTCCGCCAGGGGCGCGACGCGGTGGTGGTCGACACCACCGGCCTGGGCATCGACACCGTGGTCGACAACGTCATCGCCCTGCTCGACGGCGTCGCCGCTGGCGGCCCGATGTCCGGGGGCCCGGCGTGACCGGTATCGCCACCCACTTCGCCGGCAGCGGACCGTTCAGCCGGCTGGCCTATTTCGTCGCCCGGGCCGTTGTCGCCACGGTGACCCGGCTGTACACCCGCATGACCATCGAGGGCCGCGAGCATCTGCCACGTCGCGGCCCCTACGTGCTGGCGCCGGTCCATCGTTCCTACGTCGACACCCCTATCGCCTGCTGCGTCACCCGTCGGCGCCTGCGCTACATGGGCAAGGACACCATGTGGAAGTACCGGTGGTTCGGCTGGATCCTGTCGTCGCTTGGCGGGTTCCCCGTGAGCCGCGGCACCGCCGATCGAGAGGCGCTGAAGCGTTGCGTGGCTGTGCTCGAGAGCGGCCAGCCGCTCGTGCTGTTCCCCGAGGGCGAGCGCAAGTCGGGTCCCACCGTGCAACCGCTGTTCGACGGCGCCGCCTATGTGGCCCTGCGGGCCGGGGTGCCGATCGTGCCGGTCGGCATCGGCGGTTCCGAGCGGGTGATGGCCAAGGGGGCCAAGTTCGTGTTCCCGCACAAGGTCCACCTCATCATCGGCGAACCCATCCAACCCGAGCCCACCACCCGAAGTGGCCGGGTCCCCCGCTCGGCCATTCGCCAGACCAGCGACGAGTTGCACGCCCGTCTGCAGGCGCTGTTCGACGCCGCTCAGGCCCACATCGCCCAGCTCTAACGGATTTGTGTCAGGATGCGCGACGCAGGAGGTCGCGCATCCTGACATAAAGCAGCTGGACTGCCCTGACGCTTAAACCGCAGACCAGTAGGCACCGAGGGCGGCGCGCAGGTACGCCGGGTCGTCGGCGCCGCACAGCTCGCGCGCCGAGTGCATCGACAGCTGCGGCACGCCGACGTCGACGGTGGCGATGCCGAGGCGGGTG
>Ga0136617_10006443_pt1 | contig 10488 bp, 13 predicted proteins | sample AntDrymUQ3222106_2_FD_129672 | JGI IMG/M metagenome (GOLD analysis project Ga0136617, IMG submission 129672) | Polar desert sand microbial communities from Dry Valleys, Antarctica - metaG UQ322 (21.06) | ecosystem: Environmental > Terrestrial > Soil > Desert | place: Antarctica: Dry Valley...
GTCGCCGTCGATCCCGCGGTGATTCCGCTCGGCACACGAATGACGATCCCCGGATACGGCAATGGCGTCGCCGCCGACATCGGCAAGTCCGTGAGAGGCGCGAGGATCGACCTCTGGTTCCCCACCCGCGCCCAGGCGCTCGCCTGGGGCCGGCGAACCGTCACCGTGACGCTGCACTAAACTCCTCCGCGTCCGGGCCGGGACTGGACGCACAGTGAGCGAGATCCGTACGGAAGAGCAGGAGCCGCGCGCCGACGCCGCCCGCGTCGTGATCGTCGACGACCACGATCTGTTCCGGACCGGCCTGCGAACACTGCTCGAGGAGCATGGCGTCCAGGTCGCGGGCGAGGCGTCAGCCGGGTCGCAGGCGATCGGACTCGTGCGCGAGCTGGCGCCCGACGTCGTCGTCATGGACCTGAACATGCCCGGCATGAGCGGAGTCGAGGCGACGAGGCATATCACCGCGATCGCGCCGCTCACGCGCGTGCTCGTACTCACGATCTCGGATCGAGACGACGACGTGCTGGCGGCGATCGTCGCTGGCGCCTGCGGCTATCTGCTCAAGGACGCGTCGATCCAGGATCTCCTGCGGGGCATCCAAGCGGCCGCGCTCGGTGAGTCGCTGATCTCGCCGCACATTGCGTCGAAGGTGCTTCAGCGCCTACGCGCGGCCAGCTTGTCGCCCGAGATCGCCGAGGCGATCCGCTCCGAGCTCTCGGATCGCGAGATCGAGGTTCTGAAGCTGATCGCGAACGGCAACGACAACACGCTGATCGCCGCCGAGCTGCACATCAGCCCGAAGACGGTCAAGAACCAGATCTCGAACATCCTGATGAAGCTTCAGATCGAGAACCGCATCCAGGCGGCCGTTTATGCCGTCAGAAGCGGGATCGTCTGAGCTGTCTGCTCTTCGTTCGGTTACGAGCGTGGTTCTGAACTGCGCAGCTCGCTTGCGCGGCGCCTGACGGCGTCGAGTAATCCCCGCAGGTGTCCGAGGTTGTCCGAGGTCGCCGACATCCGGCCCGCGAGCGCCGTCAACTCAGCTTGCACATGGGGAGCGTTCTCGGCGTGGGCCAGCTCCGCCGCGAGCTCTCCGAGCCGGCGTTCGTGGCGCCAGCTCTCGGACTCGAGCGCGAGAGCATGGGCGTACCCCGCGGTGAGGGTGTCCTCGATCCGCGCAAGCGACGGCTCGGGCTCCTCCGCCCAGGAGGCGGCGAGAAGCGAGCGAAGCTCATCGAGCAGTGCAGCATTGTCTGTGTTCAGCGGCGTGTCTCCAGCTGTCATCGATTATGAGGAGCCGGTGCCGCAACTAGCATGGGCCGGCCGGACTATCTTTCGCCGCGCCGAGGCCCATTGAACCCGCCGTCCCACAGACGCATCGGCCTACTCCTCAGCCTCACAGTGCTGATCGTCCTGCCGGCGCCCGCAGCAGCGCGCACCGATTCGAGCCCGAGGCTGACTGCGCTCCTGGCCAGGGCCCTTTCGGTGCCGCACGTGAACCATGCGCGCTCGGCCGCGCTCGCCGTTGATCTCCAGACCGGACAGGTCGTGTTCACGCGCAACCGCTCGCTCTCCCTCGCGCCCGCGTCAACAGAGAAGCTCGCGATCAGCTACGCGCTTCTGGCGATCTTCGGCCCTGCGTACCGGATCCAGACGCACGTCCTCGGTGAGGGCGAGCTCGAGGGATCGACGTGGCAGGGAGACCTCGTCCTCAAGGGATACGGTGATCCGGCGCTGGCGACGCCTGCGCTCCGACGGCTGGCGGCTCAGGTGCGAGCGTTCGGGATCCGTCGGGTGACGGGGGCAGTGGTCGGCGACGAGTCGTTCTTCGACGCCCGGAGGACGGCGGCCGGTTGGAAGCCGTCGTTCTACATCGACGAGTCGCCGCCGCTTTCCGCGCTCACGGTCGATCGCGCCAGTTACCGCGGGACGGTGTCGACCCGGCCGGCGCTTGCCGCCGCGGCACTCTTCCGCGCGGCGCTGATCGACGCCGGGATCAAGGTCGTCGGCAGGGCGGAGGTTGGCCAGGCGACGAGCGACTCGCGCCTCGCCGCGGTCGCGTCGCCGCCTCTTCTGCACTTGCTCAAGCGCGTCAACCGCGACAGCGACAACTTCACCGCCGAGATCCTGCTCAAGCACCTCGGTGGCGTCCAGGATGGCCTGGGTACGACCACGGCCGGGGCGGCAGCGGTGACGCGAACGCTCGCCGCCGCCGGAATCCCGCTGGCGGGCGTGCGCGTCGTCGACGGGTCGGGCCTTTCGCTCTTCGATCGCCTGACCGCGAGCACGCTGGTGGGGATCCTCGATGCCGCCTGGAACGACGCCTTGCTGCGCGGTAGCTTCCTCGCCTCGCTCGCGGTGGGAGGACAAAGCGGCACGCTGGCGCACCGGCTCCGTCAGCCTCCCGCGCGCGGCCAGGTGTTCGCCAAGACCGGCACCACCTCTCTTTCGTCCGCACTTGCCGGCTACGTGTCGGGCCGGTATGCGTTCGCCGTCGTGCAGAACGGACCGCCGCTGCCAACCTGGTGGTGCCGGCAGGCGCAGGATCGATTTGTGACGGTGCTAGCGGCCCAGTAGCTCGAGCAATTCCTGCTCGGCGAGAACGGGAACGCCCGCCTTCCTCGCCTTCGACAGCTTCGAGCTGCCTGGATCCTCGCCGACGACCAACCCGGTCGTCTTGCTCGAGACCGAATCCGACACCTTCGCGCCCTTTGCCTGCAGCGCGGCGGCCGCCTCTTCGCGCGTAAAGCCCTCGAGTGTTCCCGTGATCACGTAGGCCTGGCCGGTGAGGGGGCCCTCGATCGGGCGCTCGGCCTCGCCCGACTCGAAGACCAGGCCCAGCCCACGCAGTTCGGCGACGAGCGCCCGATTGTCAGCGTCCGAGAACCATTCGGCAATTGCCTCAGCCCGGTCGGGGCCGATTCCCTCGACCTCCTGGATTTCCTCCTGGCTCGCGGCGATGAGCGCGTCGACCGATCCGAAATGATTGGCGATCGAGCGCGCGGTCACCCAGCCGACCTGGGGCACGTTCAGCCCGAAGAGCACACGCGAGAAGGGTCGTTCCCTGGACGCTGCAATCGCGTCAACGACGGCCCGCGAAGACTTATCACCGTACCCGTCGAGCTCGGCGAGCCGCTCTGCGTCGAGCCGGTAGAGGTCGGGCATCGACGTCACGATCCCTTCCTTCCAGAGCCGCCGCACGAGCTGCTCGCCGACACCCTCGATGTCCATCGCGGCCTGCACCCAGTGAATCAGCGTCTCGAGCCCGCGCGACTCGCACTTCGGATTCGGGCAGCGGTGCATCACCTCACCTTCGGGCTTGACGACGTCGGCGCCACAGAGCGGGCATTGCGCCGGCATCCGGAACCGCTTCGTGCCGCGGGCGTGTGGAAGGACGGGCCCGACCACCTGCGGGATCACGTCACCGGCGCGCTGGACGATCACGCTGTCCCCCTCGCGGATGTCCTTGCGGTTGATGTCGTCCTGATTGTGGAGCGTGGCCGTCTGCACGGTCACGCCGCCCACGTTGACCGGCTCGAGCTGGGCCCAGGGATTGAGGTTGCCCGTCCGGCCGACGCGGATGTGGATCTTCAGCAGCTTCGTCTCGGCGGTCATCGGCGCCCACTTGTACGCCCGCGCCCAGCGCGGACGTTCGTGCAGCGCGCCGAGCCGGCGCTGCTGCTCGAGAGAGTCGACCTTGATCACGATCCCGTCGATCTCATAGTCGAGCTCGATCCGTCGCTGCTCCCACTCCGCGCAGACACGCGCGACAGCGTCGATCGAGTCGTGATGCTCGGCGAACGGGTTCGTCCGGAAACCGCGCTCGCGCAGCCAGGCAAGCTCCTCCCAGTGTGTGCTGACTTCGATTCCGTCGTAACGCCCCAGGCCGTAGACCCAGATCGAGAGTGAGCGTGAAGCCGTGATCTGCGGATTGAGCTGCCGCACCGATCCGGCGGCGGCATTGCGTGGGTTGGGCGCGATCCGCTCACCGAGCTCGGCCTGGCGCTCACGCAGCCGGTTGAACACCGAGATCGGCAGATAGACCTCGCCTCGCACTTCGGCGAGCGCAGGCGGCGTGCCGTCGAGCGAGCGCATCCGGAGCGGGATCGCCTTGATCGTGCGGAGGTTGGGCGTGATCTCCTCTCCCCGGGAGCCGTCCCCCCGAGTGGCGCCGCGCACGAGCACACCGTGCTCGAAGACGAGGGAGACGGCCAAACCGTCGATCTTGGGCTCGGTCACGTAGGCCACCGGCTCGTCCGAGTCGAGCCGCTTGCGGACGTCGTCCGCCCATTTCCGGAGTCCTTCGTCGGTCGAAACCTTGTCCAGGGAGCCCATCGGCGCGAGATGCTCGACCTTTCGGAAGCGCTCCGACGGCGGCGCTCCGACGCGCTGGGTCGGCGAGCTCGGGATGCGGAGATGCGGGTGCGCTTCCTCGACGGCGACGAGCTCGTCGTACAACCGGTCGTACTCGCCATCCGAGATCTCCGGATCGTTCAGGACGTGGTAGCGGTAGCCGTGGTGGTCGAGCTGCTCGCGAAGGTCGTTCGCGCGGGCCTCGACCGACTGCGTCTTAGAGGACGGCAAGAAGCTCCTTCGTCGAATGCACGAGCGCATCGGGCTCTTCCTGCTTCAGGCGCTCCTCGGAATGGATACCGCCCCACGTCACGGCGATCGCGGCAACCCGAGCCGCCTTCGCCGAGCGAATATCGAAGGGCGAGTCGCCCACATAGGCCGCATGCTCGGGCTCCTCCCGAAGGCGCTCGAGCGCCGCGAGCACTGGCTCGGGGTGCGGCTTGTGCCGCTCGGTGTCGTCTGCGCCGACGACGACGTCGAAGAAGGCCTCGAGCCATGGAATCACCTCGAACGCGAGCCGGACTGTGGACTGCCGCTTGGCCGTCACGATCCCCAGGCGGCGGTGCTGCGCGTGGAGCGCCGCCAGCGCGTCCTTGATCCCCGAGCATGCCTCGAGCTCCGCGTGAAGCGGCTCGTTGTGCCGCCGGTAGGCCTCGACGAGCTCGTCGACGCGCGTGGCGTCGAGCGCTCGCATCTGCGCGATCAGACCCGGTCCGCCGACCGCCGCCGTGAGTTCTTCGTCAGGGATCTCCCGTCCCAGGATGGTTGTGGCGGCGTGCCGCATCGACGCGACGATGATCGCCCCAGAGTCGATCAGCGTGCCGTCGAGGTCGAAAAGGACGGTGCGAAAGCGCATGCGCTGATGCTAGCCGTGCCTCCCGCGCCCCAGTCCGAGCGAGTACCCACCGACCCGGACTTCGAACAGGGGTGCAGTCCGGTCACGCGTCCAGCCCGGCCATGTCCAGGGTCTGACCCCGGACATGGCGCGAACGGCCACTCCAAATCGTGTCGAGTTCGAATCGACTCGTCCACAGATCAGTAGCTCACGCGCTCCAGATAGAGACCCCAAGCCGGCGCGGTCGAGCCTGCGTCGCTCCTCCGTCCCCCGTCGAGCAAGGCGGCCACCTCGGCCGGCGTTCGCTCGAGCATGGTTCCGACGAGCGTGCGCACCATGTGACGGAGAAAGCTGTTGGCGGTGATCTCGAGCTCGAGCGCATCGCCGCGCCGGTGCCAGGCCGCCGCGTGCACCACGCGTACCGACACGTTGTGATCGGTCTCCGTGGGCGTGAACGCGCGAAAGTCGTGCTGCCCGAGCAGGAGACCCACCGACTCACCCAGCATGTCCTCGTCGAGCCCGCGCGGCCACCACAAGCTGCGCCGAGCCTCGAACGGGGACTGCGTCGCCCGTCGCCAGATTCGATATCGATAGCTGCGCGAGCGAGCGGAATGGCGCGCATGGAAGCCGGGAGCAGCCGGCTCCGCCGCCCACACCGCGACATCGTCGGGAAGCCGCGTGTTCAGAGCCTCGGCTACGCGCTCGAGCGGCGGGCCACCGTCCACGTCGACACTCGCGACCTGGGCGGTCGCGTGCACCCCGGAGTCGGTTCGCCCGGCAACGGCAAGCCCGGAATAGACACGAAACGTCCCGGAAAGCGCGTGCCGAAGCACACCCTCGACCGTCCGGAGATCGGGCTGTGCAGCCCAGCCGCGAAACCCGGAGCCGTCGTACTCGAGCGTGAGCTTGAGCCGCAAAGGGCCCTAGGCGCCGCTTGCGGTGCCTAGATTCAGGACGGCGGAGGCGCCGCCTGCGGCGCCGATCGCCAGGGCGCGTGAGGTCTGCCCGCCCGTCCGTCTGAACCGACCGGTCGAGCCAAGTGACGCTTTCACACCCACGCCCCCTAGCGTCCGACGACCAGCGTCAGCCCGTCGAGCGCCCGAACGCGTACCGTCTCGCCAAGGTCGGCTCCAGCCTCGCAGCGAGCCCGCCACAACTCGCCCTCGACTCGCACCTTGCCCTCTGGCCGGCATGCGGAGACGACCCGTGCTTCGGCCCCGATCAACGCCTCGGGACCGACCTGCACTCGCCCCCGTCTCGAGAGCCGGATCCAGAAGAACGCCTCCACGACCTCGACGAATGCACCGACCAGCACGGTGACGAACCCCCACGGTGCGGGCAACACGAAGATCGCCAATGCGAGCGCAACGACAAACGCCATGCTGGAAAGCCTAGGCTCCGCTTGCGGTGCCTAGATCCAGGACGGGCGGGCTCTGCCCGGTTGTCCGTCTGAACCGACCGGTCGAGCGAGTGGGGCTTTCAAGACGCGAGGCTCCTAGGTCGTGGCGAGCGGGGCCCCGCCGGGCACGTAATCCACGAGCTCGAGGTACACCATCTCGGCTGCGTCACCCTGGCGTGGCCCGAGCTTGACGATGCGCGAGTAGCCGCCAGGTCGATCGGCAAAGCGCGGGGCGACATCGGCGAACAGCTTCTGCACGACGTCCTGCGAGCGCAGATACGAGATCGCCTGCCGCCGGGCGGCGAGATCGCCCCGGCGGCCGAGCGTGATCAACTGCTCCGCGATCGGCTTGACTGCCTTGGCCTTGGCTTCGGTCGTCTGGATGCGGCCGTGCTCGATCAGAGCGCCCGCGAGGTTCGCGTACAGCGCTCGGCGGTGCGCCGAGTCACGGCCCAGCTTCTTGCCCGAGCGGTGGTGACGCACCCGAAGCTATCCCTCGTCTCCCCGCAGGGTCAGCCCGTGAGTCCCGAGAGTCTCCTTGACTTCCTCGATCGACTTCTTGCCGAAGTTCGGAATCGCAGCAAGCTCGTTCTCGCTCTTCGTGACAAGATCCCCGATCGTCTCGATGCCGACTCGCTTGAGGCAGTTGTACGAACGGACACCGAGTTCGAGCTCCTCGATCGGGAAGTTCTCCATTCCATGGGCGAGAGACGGCTCGGCACCGGCGCCGTCGCTGGCCGCGGCTGCCTCGCCGAAGCCCTCGATCTTGTCGATGTCCGTGAAGATCGCCAGCTGGCGGATAAGGATCTCGGCCGCCTGGCCGATCGCCTCGCGCGGATCGATCGAGCCGTCGGTCGTGACGTCGAGCCGCAGCTTGTCGTAATCGGTGCGCTGACCGACGCGCACGGCCTCGACGTCGTACGAAACGCGCCGGACCGGCGAGAAGATCGAGTCGACCGGAATCACGCCGATCGTGTGCTCGGGCCCCCGGTTGAGCTCCGCCGGGACATATCCTCGCCCGCGCCCGATCGTGACTGTGATCTCGAGCTTCCCCTTGTCCGACAGGCTCGCGAGCTCCAGATCGGGGTTGAGGATCTCGAGGTCGGCCGGGGCCTCGATATCGGCGGCGGTGACGACGCCCGAGCCCCTCTTGGCGAGATGAACCTCGATCTCGGGCGACTCGCCGTAAAGGACGCAGATCAGATTCTTGAGGTTGAGGATGATGTCGGTCGCATCCTCGCGGACGCCCGGCAGCGTTGTGAACTCGTGCTGGACGCCCTCGAACTTGACGGAGGTGACGGCGGCGCCCTCGAGCGACGAGAGCAGCACGCGGCGCAGCGAGTTGCCGAACGTGTAGCCGAAACCGCGGTCGAGCGGCTCGATCACGAACACGCCGCGCTGCTCGTTCACCTCTTCGTGGACGATCTTCGGAATCTGGAACTCCATCAGGCTGGTACGAATAGACAACTTTCTCCCTTCTTCAGTTCTTCGAAATCGTGCGAAGCGCTATTTCGAATAGAGCTCGACGATGAGCTGTTCCTGCACCGGCGTGTCGATCTCCTCGCGGACGGGCCATTTGAGGATCTTGCCGGTCAATCCGTCGTGGTCGGCCTGGAGCCAGGGGGCGACGGACGCCGTCAGGTCGGTCGCGTCGCGAATCACCTGCTCGGCCGAGCTACCCGGCGTCATCGTGATCACATCGTCTGGCTTCACGCCGTAGCTCGGGATGTTCACGCGGCGGGCGTTGACATGGAAGTGCCCGTGCCGGACGAGCTGGCGCGCCTGTGCGCGAGACGCGGCGAATCCAAGCCGGTAGACGACGTTGTCGAGCCGGGTCTCGAGCATGCGCAGCAGGCTCTCGCCCGTAATTCCCGAGCCGCGGGCCGCTTTCGAGTAGTAGATGCGGAACTGGCGCTCGAGCAGCCCGTAATACCGGCGAGCCTTCTGCTTCTCACGCAGCTGCAGGAGGTACTCCGACTGCTTGATGCGGCCGCGGCCGTGCTCGCCGGGTGGATAGCTGCGACGCTCGATCGCGCACTTCTCCGTCAGGCAGCGCTCTCCCTTGAGGAACAGCTTCATGCCTTCGCGCCGGCAGACGCGGCACTTCGGGCCAGTGTCTCGCGCCATCGCTAGACCCGTCTCCGCTTCTTCTGCCGAACGCCGTTATGCGCCTGGGGGCTCACGTCCCGAACGCCGAGAATCTCGAGACCGGCGGCCTGCAGCGATCGGATCGCGGTCTCCCGCCCCGAGCCCGGCCCCTTGACGAAGACCTCGACCTTCTGCAACCCGTGCTCCATCCCCTTCCGGGCGCACGAGTCGGCGGTGACCTGCGCGGCGAAAGGCGTCGACTTGCGGGAGCCCTTGAAGCCGGCCGAGCCGGCCGACTCCCACGCGATCACGTTCCCGTCCTTGTCGGTGAGGGAGACGATCGTGTTGTTGAACGAGGTCTTGATGTGGGCCTGACCGATCGCGATGTTCTTCTTGACGCGCCGACGTGTGCGACCTCTGGTCGCGGCTTTCCGAGGAGGTGCCACGCTACGCGTCCATGTGCGCGGTAGAGGCCATACGAGTTCGAGGCACCGTCACGCGCTCTTCGCCTTCTTGCCTCGGCCGACGGTCTTCTTCGGCCCCTTGCGTGTCCGAGCGTTCGTCTTCGTGCGCTGACCGTTGACGGGCAGGCCCCGGCGATGGCGGACACCACGGTAGGCGCCGATCTCGCTCAGCCGCTTGACCGCCTGGGAGCGTTCCCGGCGAAGATCACCTTCGACCTGCAGATCCGAGTCGATGAAGTTCCGCAGGCGCGTCACCTCTTCGTCGGTGAGGTCGCGCACCTTGGTGTCGAGCGAGAGGCCGAGCGAGGCGCAGATCTGACGCGCTGTCGGCTGGCCGATCCCGTAGATGTAAGTCAGTCCGACTTCGAGCCGCTTCTGGTTGGGCAAGTTGACGCCTGCGATCCGAGCCATCAGATCCCCCTAACCCTGCCGCTGCTTGTGCCGAGGATTCGAGCAGATCACCCTCGTCGTCCCGTGGCGCTTGATCACGCGGCAACGCTCACACATCGGCTTGACGGATGCGCGAACCTTCATCGGTGCCTGAACGTGATTCGGCCGCGCGTCAGGTCGTAGGGCGAGAGCTCGACCTTCACCTTGTCGCCGGGGAGGATGCGGATGTAGTGCTTGCGCATTTTTCCGGAGATCTTGGCGAGCACCGAATGGCCCCCCTCGATCTCGACGCGGAACATCGTGCTCGGAAGCGCCTCGACGACCTCACCGTCAACCTCGATTTTCTCTTCCTTGACTGCCATTTTCCTCACAAAGACCGCGCCCTGAGAGCGCGGTTCACTCGAACAAACATGCGCACGGCAAAGCCGCGCTGCGAGCGGCTAGCGTAGCAAACCCGCCTCAACCGCCGTCAAGATCCGGGGACCGTCTGGAGTGACCGCGACGGTGTGCTCGAAATGAGCCGAGAGCGATCCGTCCGAGGTCAGAATCGACCAACTGTCGTCAGCCACGTAGATCTCCGGCCCACCCTGGTTGATCATCGGCTCGATCGCGAACGTCATGCCCTCGGTGAGCTTCGGCCCGCGGCCGGTCTGTCCGATATTCGGGATCTGCGGCTCCTCGTGCATCGACCGTCCGACCCCATGACCAACCAGCTGCCGGATCACCGAGAAACCTGCTTCCTCGGTGGTTCGCTGGACGGCCGCCGAGATGTCACCGACGTGGTTTCCGACGCGAGCCTGGTCGACCCCCGCAGCGAGGGCTGCCTCGCACACCCGCATCAGCGACTCGGCCTCGTCGGAGATGTCACCGACGGGAAACGTGTGCGCGGAATCGGCGACGAACCCGCCGAGCGTGACGCCGACGTCGGCCGACACGATATCTCCCTCGGCGAGGGCATA
>Ga0136617_10006444_pt1 | contig 10488 bp, 10 predicted proteins | sample AntDrymUQ3222106_2_FD_129672 | JGI IMG/M metagenome (GOLD analysis project Ga0136617, IMG submission 129672) | Polar desert sand microbial communities from Dry Valleys, Antarctica - metaG UQ322 (21.06) | ecosystem: Environmental > Terrestrial > Soil > Desert | place: Antarctica: Dry Valley...
CTTTGCAACGAGTCCGTCAACCGTCGCAAGCGTACCGTGGCCGAGCCATACCGGCCCCGGTGTTAACTCATCAGTTGGCCGCCGTTGATCTCGATGATCTCACCGACTATGTAATCCGCCGCAGGGGAGGCCAAAAACAGCACCGCCCCGATTGTCTCCTCCGGCGTCCCTTCCCTGCCCATGGGGATAGCCTTCGTCATCTGCTCCCGTGTATCCGGCGGGGTGTACCGGTCGTGGAACGGCGTCGTTATGACCCCCGGCGCTACGGCGTTGACCAGGATGTTCTCGGAGACGAGCTCTTTGGCCATCGCCCGAGTCAGGGTGCTCACGCCGGCCTTGGCCGTGGCGTAGGCGGCGGAGCCGGGACCGCCGCCGTTACGAGCGGCGAGGGAGGTGATGTTGATGATCCGCCCCTTACCCTGACGCTTCATCATCGGCAACACCGCCTGCGAGACCAGGTAAACGCTCTTCAGGTTGACGTCCATCACCCAGTCCCAGAGGTCCTCGGTCATCTCCACGAAGGCACGGCGTTCGATCAAAGCGCCCGCGTTATTCACCAGCACGTCGAGCCGCCCGTAACGGTCCTCCACCTCCCCGACCATCCTCTTCACGTCCCCCGAGTCCGACACGTCGCCCTTCACGAGCAGCGCATCCCCTCCCGCCTCCTCTATCTTCCCGGCAACTTCCCGCGCCTCCTCCTCACTGCTGTTGTAGTGCACCGCGACCCTACAACCCTGCTCCGCAAAGCCGATAGCCGCCGCCCGCCCTATCCCGGTGCTGCTCCCGGTTACCCAAACCACTTCGTTGTCGAACAAGATATCCTCCCATGCTTATCAAGCGTATCCAAACTGGTCTCGAATCCCCTACGCCTCCGGTACTGGCGGGCTCGCGGTCGAACTTTTTCCAAGAGCCTGTATCGCCGTCGGCAGGATCGTCAGCTCCGGCACGTAGGCGCGCGGCGGGAGCGTTGCGAGAAAGAGGCACGTCGCGGCTACATCCTCGGGCTTCAAGCTGAGGTCCCGGATCTCCTGACTCGGCGGCTCCGGACGGGTTTCGAGGATGGGTGTATCCACTATTCCGGGCAGAATGGAAGTAAAGCGCACCCCGTTCTGGTGCTCCTCGAAGCCCGCCGCGTGCGCCAGCTCCGTCATCCCGGCCTTGGACGCCTGATAAGCCGGCCCGGAGGCATCCGGCCAGGCGCCGGAGACGCTGCTGATCAGGACAACCAGTCCTCGCGCCTCCCGCAGATACGGCAGCGCCGCTCTTACACAGTAGAACGCCCCGGAGAGGTTCACCGAGAGGATGCCGTCCCAGCCCTCCGCTGAGATCTGGTGCAGCCGACGCTCGGGCACGTTCATTCCGGCGGCGACCACGAGCACGTCTATACCACCCGATCCGCCCACCTCCCCGATGACCCGTTCCACCTCCCCCGCATCCGAGACGTCGAGAGCATGCGCCTCTACCTTACCGGAAGCTACCCGCTTCCCCGCTCCCTCCTCGATGGTCTCCTTCCGGCGCGCGGCGGCGTGGACCGTTGCTCCCGCGTCGGCGAACAGGTTGGCGGTCGCGAGTCCTATACCGCTGCTCGCCCCGACGACGACGGCCGTTTTCCCCGAGAGTGCTCCCTCTTGCATTACCGGCCCGCCAATCCCGAGAGGAACACCTTTATTTGGGCCGAAGGCCCCTGAACCAGCTCCGCGAAGGCGTCCGGTCCTCGCTCTAATGGCAGGACCGGCGGCAGCTCCCCGATCCCCGCGCGCCCCTCGACAAGCCACTCCAGCGCCTGCTCGTAGTCCTCCGCCGTATAAGCATAAGAGCCCTGTACAGTAAGCTGGCCACGCACGACACCATGAAACCCTAGCGTAGTAGTATCGTCGTGCAGCCCAACCATGACGGCCCGCCCACCCGGACGCACGATCTCCTCGACGGCCATCTTCCGCGTCACCTCCGCGCCCACGGCGTCTATAACCAGGTCGGCCCCAACTCCCTCCGACGGCTCCGTCAGGGCTTCCCTCGCCTCCGCGCCAGAGGCGTACGCGGTACGCGCCCCGAGCCTCCGAGCCTGCTCCCGGCGCGCCTCGTAAGGCTCGACCACGTAGACCTCCGGGATACCGTCAAGCACGGCGGCCTGCAGACACATCAAGCCTATGGTACCGGCCCCTATTATGACCGCGTGCTCCGCGAGAGCCCCGTCCAGGCCCAGACGCACCGCGTGTACTCCATTGGCTAACGGCTCCGCTAGTGCCCCGACGCGAGCGCTGTCCGGGAGGTCCTCGGGGAGCGGGTAGACGTTTGCGGCCGGGGCGCGAGTGTAGTCGGCGAAACCGCCGGGGGAGTGGATGCCGATCAGGGCGCGGTTCGGGCAGAGGTTGGTGTACCCGGCGCGGCACAGACGGCACGTCCCGTCGGAGGTCAGCGGATTTACCGCGACGATGCGGCCGATAAGCGCCTCGTCCACGCCCTCGCCGACCTCGGTGACGGTACCGGCAAACTCGTGGCCCATGACGAGCGGCGGGGTGCGGTTGCCCATCTTGCCGAGGTATCCCTCGACCTCCGAGCCGCAGATGCCGGTCGCCTCCGGGCGCAGGACCACCATCCCCGGCGCCACTGCTGGTTCCGGCACCTCCTCGACGGACATCTTCTCCGGCCCGTTCCATACGATCGCTTTCATATTCCGGCCTCCGTTGTTAGAAGTTGCGTATCAGGATTGCGCGGGCGGGCGAACCGTCGGATCCTTCGAGCTTCAGAGGCAGGCACGCGAGGAGGTAATCTCCAGGCTCCACGTCCGTGAGCACGAGTCCTTCCAGGATCAGGACATCCGCCCCGAGCAGCGTGTGGTGCGTGTGGAACTCCCCGTCCTCGAACGGCTCGACGGAGAGGTAATCCACGCCGACGGTCTCCACCCCGATCTCGACCAGATACTCCGCCGCCTCCTCCGAGATGGCGGCGTAAGACTCATCGAACTCTTCTTTTTGCATGAGCCCCAACTCCGAGTTGCGCGTTTTGAGGAGCAGACGGGCCTGTCCCGCGACCTTCGCGGTCTCCAGGTCGGCCCGGCTTACGTGCCCCTCGACGTGTGTCAGGTCCACGACGCGGCACTGCCCCACCGAGCGCCGCAGGTCCAGCTTCTCCATCGTCCAGCCGTCGGGGATGAAGTGCATCCGGGCGTCCATGTGCGTGCCGGTGTGCGAACTCATCTTCCAATCGCTGACGGTGGCAGGGTCGCCCTTGCCGGTATGGCTGACGAACTCCTGGGACGGCGGGCTCGCCTCGTCCGGCCACTTCACTACCTTCTGGTTCACGGTTTGGGTGATGTCGATTATCTCCATTATCCTCCTCCTGGGACGAGGGCTATCGCTCGCACCGGCGAGCCCGAGCCGCCCTTGACCTTCAGTGGGAACGCCATGAAGAAGCAGAACGGCGGCAGGAGATCCAGGTTCTTCAAGTTCTCCACGATGTAGACCTCGTTGCCGAGCAGCGCGTAATGCGCCGGGTTCTCCTCCGAGCCAAAGGCATCGACGGCCAGGGTATCGCAGCCGACGAGCGAGATGCCCTTCTCGACGAGGTACTCAGCCGCGTCCCCGCCGAGGCCCGGCCAGTCTTCGAGGAAGCTCGTCCCCTCGGGACCGGTGCCCCACCTCCTGTCCCAGCCGTAGCGGATGAGGACTCTGTCCCGCTCCTGTATTTGTCCGTGCTTCTCTTCCCACTCCTTGACGTGCGTGGCGGATAGGAGGCCGCCGGGGGGTAGGTCGGGGGCCTCTATGGTTGCGGCGCGTCCGGTCAGTCTCTCCAGAGGTACTTCGTCTATTCCGTAGTGGGCGGGGCCTTCGGGGATGAAGTGCATGGGGGCATCCATGTGGGTGCCGGTGTGCTCATCCATTACGAGCTGGTAGTGGCGCGCGACGTCGCCCAACAGGTAGTCTTCGTATAGGATGTGGCCGAAGCGGGCGTGGGTCGGCCAGGCGGGGATGCCGGGCTGTAGGGTCTGGCTGAGGTCAATCATCTCGTAGGTTTGTAGCAGGGCGGCCAGGGCCGCGGGGTCCTGCAAATCTCTTTCGTCGAGCATGTGATTACTCCTGTGCGGTTTCGCTGCCGGTGATGCCCGTCTCCCTCATAAAGGCCAGGGGGATGAGGGCGAGGAGGCATGGGAGGGCGAGGACGATGTAGTTGACGGTGTAGCCGTAGCTGTCTATTACGAGGCCGGCTACCGAGGCGGAGATGGTCGCCGCGACTCCCAGAGCCACCCCGATCATGAGGCCCATGCCGGAGGAGGCGGCGTCGGGGACCGAGTCTATGAGGAAGGCGTAGAGCACGGGGAACGGCGAGTTGCGGAAGAGGCCCCAACCGAGCAAGATGATCCAGGCCGTAAGCAAGTCGCTTATGAAGATGATCGCCAATACCGCTACCGCCCAGCCGACGGCGATAATGCCCAACGAGAACTTGCGGCCGAGCCCGTCGGAGAGCGTCCCCCAGACTATCTGGCCGATCCAGCCGGTAAGCCCCGACGCCCCGGAGACCACGACCGCCGCGGCGAGCGGTATGCCGACCTCGTTGGTGAGGTACACCGTGAGGAAGGTGTCGATGCCGAACTCCGCGAAGAGGAAGCAGAAGGCCATCGCGACGGCCAGGAGGACGTTGCGGTTGCGGATCACTATCCCGACCGCCTTGATCGGGTTCTCCCGGTCCCCCTCCCCGATCTCATCGGCCTCCACGGACGGGGTCATGCCGTTCTCCCGGATCCAGGCGTTCACCCTCTCCAGATTCCGCCGCCTCGCAAGCACTATCTGAAGAATTACGATAGGAATAGCGACGAGCGGGACGAACAGGAAAGCTTCGCGCCACGTGGCGACCGCCAGCACCCCGCCGATCATAAGCGGCCCGAAGAACTGTCCTAAAGGGAAGCCGGTATGATGCGTCCCGACGGCGAAGCCCCGGTTCTCCTTCTGCCACCACTCCCCGACCATCGCCACGTTGACCGGCTCCATCCCGCCGGTGCCCACGCCCATGACGACCCGCCAGACCTGCAAACCTCTTACCGTCTGGGTGAACGCTGTAAAGACGGCCGAGACCACCGTTATCGCGACGGCCACGGCCCACGTCCACGCCCGGCGCGGTCCCTTGCCTAAAACGTCCCCGAACACCCCGAGGACGATGGCGCCAATGGTTATGCCGATGAAGTTCAGGGAGGCGAGGAAGCCGGCGGCGGCGTTGGAAAGGCCGAACTCCTCCTGAATGGAGGGCAGGACGCGGAACAGAATTACCCGGTCGACGGAGGTGATCAGGATAGCCCCGGTAGTAACCGCGAGCATCAACCAAGAAACGGAATGTCCCCTCGGCACGAACCTCCTGCGAGGCGCCGTCCCTGGACTGCTGGCGTTTCCAGCCATCTATTCCCCCTTCTCCCGTTCCCCGTCTTCCCCGGACCCCGTATCCCCACGAAGCGCCACACGAAAGTACTCAATGTAACAGCGGGCCTAAGCCGGGTCAAACGAGCGCGAGTACCGGGTCCCGGCGTAGAATCCGCCGTAGTGGACGACACGAAGAAATCGGCTCTGCTCTCCGAAGCATCGCTGCTCTCGGCGGCGTTCGCGCTGGGGACGAACCCGGTCGCGGTGAAGTACGCCGTCGGCTACGTCCCCGCGCTGCCCTTCGTAGCGCTCCGGTTTACGGCGGCGGGGCTCGTACTGCTGGTGCTCCTGCTGTTCTTGGAGCAGGGAAGCAGGGTCAGGCGCAAGGACCTCCTGCCGATGGCGGGCCTGGGGCTCGTCGGCGTGGGCCTGAACAACGTGCTCTTCACCTGGGGCGTGGACCTCACCAGCGCCTCCAACACCGCGCTCATCTACGCTACTCCCCCGCTCTGGGGAATGCTTCTAGGCTTCACGCTCGGGCTGGAGAGGCCGAAGGTCAGGGGCATCCTCGGCATCCTTCTCGCCATGCTTGGAGTAGGCATAATCGTGTACGGCGGCCTCAGCAGCGGCGGCCTTGCGGGGAACTTGCTCGTCTCGGGTGCGGCCGTGTGCTGGGGTATGTACACGGCCCTGTCTATCTTCATGCTCCGCAGATACTCGCCGCTCGTGGTCGCCGCCTATACGATGCTAGTCGCGGGCCTGGCCGTATTACCGTTCGCCTACCCCGACATCGCGCGCGCGGATTGGGGGACGGTGAGCGCGGGGGCGTGGGCGGCGACGGCGTACTCGGCGTTCTTTGTGGCCGCCTTCGGGTTCTCGGCCTGGCAGTGGGGGATCAGCCGCATCGGGGCCAACCGGGTGCTCGTGTACCAGTACCTCATAACCCTCACCGGCGTCGTCGCGAGTGTGTTGGTTCTGGGCGAGAGCCTTGGAGTGAACCAGTTTATCGGTGCAGCCGTGATCTTCTGCGGCGTGTACCTCGGCCGGCGACAGTAGCATGTATGCTTGAAGCATATCTACTCCCGGTCGAAGAATGGGATACCGCCCTTCTCGTGCCGGTGCTCCAGGGCGGCGTCATCGTTTAGCTCCAGGCCGAGACCGGGGGCTTCGGTGAGTTGGATGTGGCCGTCGGAGATGATGCCGCCGCCGGAGTAGGAGACGAAGTCGGCCCAGTGGGGCATGTCGATGGCGTGCCATTCGAGGACGGCGAAGTTGGAGACGGCGGCGCAGACGTGGGCGGCGGCGATGGTGCCGATGGGGCTGGAGACGTTGTGCGGGGCTAGCGGTATGTAGTCCAGCTCGGCCATGTTGGCGATGCGCTTGCCCTCGGCGAGGCCGCCGCACTTGGCGACGTCGGGCATCACGTAGTCGACGCAGCGGCCGTCGAAGAGCCGCTTGAAGTCGAAGCGGGTGTAGATATTCTCCCCGGCGCAGATGGGGGTGCTGGTGTTGCGGCGTATCTCCGCGAGCGCGTCGAAGTTCTCCGGTGGCGTGGGCTCCTCGAGCCACAGGAGGTTAAAGGGCTCGACGGCTCGCGCGAAGCGGATGGAGCCCGGCAGGTCGAAGCGGCCGTGCATGTCTATGGCGAGATCTACATCAGGACCAACGGCCTCGCGAACCGCGGCGACGCGGGCGACCATCGCATCCTGTTCCGCGGGTGAGATCGCACCGTTCCAAAAGTCGCGGTGTAATGGTCCCGTTACGTCATCCACGTCGAACTTTATGGCGTCGAAGCCCTTGTCGATCGCCTCCTTCGCCACGGCCACGTACTCCTGTTGCAGGTCTTCGGAGAGCAGGCCGCCGTCGGTAGTGTGGTGGGCGGCGGCGTCCACGGTACCCGCGTTGCAGTCGGCGTAGAGCCGGATGCGAGTGCGGAAAGCGCCACCCAGGAGACGGTAAACAGGGACGTTCTGCAGCTTGCCGGCGAGATCCCAGAGCGCCATCTCGATACCGCTGATCGCCGTGAGCACCGCCCCGGCCTGTCCGCCCGTGAAGATGTTCCAGCGCCGGAGCTTCTCGTAGAGCTTCTCGACATCGCGAGGGTCCTCCCCAACGAGTTGGTCCTCCATATTCATAACCATATGATAGATCCCCGCCGCCGGCGCGGAAGGATAGCACTCCCCGAGGCCGCACTCGTCCCCCGCCCACACCCGGACCAAAACAGAGGGACCCACGGCCCGTATCGCCGCCGTCTCGACACGCGTGATCTTCGGAGCACTCATGCGTGGTCTACCTCCATATAGTTCGTTGCTTCCCCAAATAGTACGGGTGCCCTGCTACCGATCAGTAGCCGGCCTCGACGTCTATCACCCCGAGCAACTCCTTGCCCGCCACGTAGCGCGAGACATTCTCCTCGACGCGCTCCAACAGTCGGCGGACCAGAGCGTTGGGCGGATTAGCGGAGTGCGGCGTAATGAGGGCGCGCGGCTCGGTCCACAGCGGATGACCGTCAGGCAGCGGCTCCGGGTCGGCAACGTCCAGGGCGGCGCCGCCGATGCTTCCGGCAGACAGGGCTTCGACCAGCGCGTCGGTGTCTATGAGGGAGCCGCGCGCCACGTTCACGACCCAGGCGTGGCTCTGCATCGCGTCCAGCTCTCGCGCACCGATCATCTTGCTGGTGTCGGAGGTCGCGGGGGCGGCGACCACGAAGAAGTCGCCCAGCGGCCAGAGGTCGTCGGTCTGGTCGGCGGAGAAGTTCTCCGTGGCGCCCGGGACTTCGCGGCCGCTGCGCGTTACGGCGAGGATGCGGGAGCGGAAGGGTTGTAGAAGCTGGATCAGGGCGCGCCCGATACCGCCGGCGCCCAGGATCACGACAGTCGAACCAGCGAACAGACGTCCCCACTCCGCGTTCCAACTCGTCGCGCGGGCGCACTCGTGCAGATTCCTCGCCCCGGCCAGCATCATGGCGAGGGCGTGCTCGGCGACGGTCTCCGCATACACGCCCGCCGCCGACGTGAAGATCCGCCGCCCATCTATCACCCCGCTCTCCATCCACGACTCCACGCCCGCCGACGGCAACTGCACCCAGCGCACGTTCTCGTGCAGTACGTCGGAGAGGCCGGATGCTCCTCCGAGCCATACGATCGCTTCGGCCTCTTCCGGGGTGGAGGTTTCGCCCCCGCCCCGCTCGACGGCCTCGCGTACGGACGCGGCGGCCTCCGCGCCGAACTGTCCATCTTCGGGGCCGGCAAAGATCGAAGGTCCGGAGTTTTGTTGCCCGGTCTGGTTGCTCACTTGTGTTTCGGACCTCCCTGACGGTCGAGTTGCGGGTTGCTATCGCCCTTGTCCTACATATCCTACAAACAGGGGCTCGCCTGCTGCTAGTCGACGAGCCCGAGGAGGGTAGCCAGGAAAACGAGCACCGTAAAGACCACGACGAAGACGATCATGCGAGCTCCGAGACGACGTACCATCTCCTAGCCGCCCCCGAATAGCAGGCTGGCGCGGTCGATGATGTACCAGCCTCCGAAGAAGCCGTAGAAGAGCACCGCGACGCCCAGCATGGCCAGACGGAAGCCTCTGACCTTTACGGCTCCGGGCAAGGCCCGGCGGTTCAGGACTATAAGCAGGACGGAGTAGACGAACATCACGAGGCCGTTGAGACAGGCCGCGAGCACGAGCAGGAACACTGGTTGGTCGGAGATAGTAAGGAGGATAACCGAACCGACCGCGATCATGCTCCACACGAGGATAAAGTAGATGCGGCTCTCACTCCAGCGCTGGCTCTCCTGGAGGTAGACCGTCTTCAGGACGTCGGCCGTCAACCGGGACACGTAGTCGAGGACACCCAGGGCCACCAGCACCAGCGAGAGGGACCCGAAGACCCAGAAGAAGGTGCCGAACCACGGGGCTACGATCTCTTTGAGCGCGTTGCCCTCGGCCTGGATGAAGCTGAGGTCGGCCTCCTCGGCGAGCCTCTCGCCGTAGATGGTGGAGTAGGCGAGCGTCGAGAATACGATGATGGAGAAGATGCAGATAAACCAGAAGCTGATGAGCTGCTCGATGTTGGCGGCCCTCCACCAGCCCTTCCAGCGGCGCATGTTCTCTTCGTCCGGGCGGATCATCGAGCCCGTCGCGGGCGCCGCCTCCTCCTCGCCGGTGATCGGGGAGACGATCTTCGGGATGTACACCCCCATGCCGAAGCCTTTGTCCCGGATCCAGTTGCTCTGCACCAGGTTGTTGGCCCCGCCAGCGCCGGCAAACACGAGCCCGCTGAGGATAAGAGAGATCGGGACGAGGTCGGACTGCGGCAGCCGCCCGAAGTTCGTCACCGACTGCGGTAGGTCCGCCCACGCCGACGCGCTGATGGCGGAGAAGATGGCGATGATGAGGAAGACGAGCGTCAGCCCCACCTTGAAGAACTGCGCCTTCTCAAGAGTCTGGTACACGACCGGCGAAGTCGTCAACGCGACTCCGAGCGCGATGAGCACGATTATCGTTATGTAGGGGACGGACCCCGCGCTAAAGCCGGTGAGGTACGTAAAGATCGTCACCCCGCTCGTCGCCCAGCCCGGCCAGACGTTGGGGATGATGGTGAACAGGCAGAAGAGTATTCCCCACGGCTTCCAGAAGCGTACGAAGCCGGCCACCGCAGTCTCGCCGGTAGCCAGGGTGTAACGTTCGATCTCCATGTTCAGGAAGTATTGGATGGTCACGCCCACCACGGCGGCCCACAGGAACGCGATCCCGACCGTCGAGGTTATGTAAGGCCAGATGATGTACTCGCCCGAACCCACCCCGAGGCCCGCGAGGATCACGCTGGGACCGAGCATCTTCCTCAGCGGCACCGGCTCCGGCATGTCCCTGTAAGGCATCGGCGGCAGGATGCCGCTCGGCGCCGTCTCGGAGTACTCCACGGCGGACTCCCCCACCGTCGCACTCCCCAGAGGCCCGCGGCCCCCGTTGGTCTCTCTGTCCAAAACACTCCTCCTTCCCGGCCCGTAAAGTCTCGAGCCCCCTACTTTCGCATCCGCTTACCCCACGTAAGCGGTCTCTCCCGAAGGCCACGCTTCCCGTACTACATGGCGGAGGGAGAAACAGAAGATCATGGCCGACCCTCTCCCGCCCCGGCAACGCAAGA
>Ga0136617_10006445_pt1 | contig 10488 bp, 10 predicted proteins | sample AntDrymUQ3222106_2_FD_129672 | JGI IMG/M metagenome (GOLD analysis project Ga0136617, IMG submission 129672) | Polar desert sand microbial communities from Dry Valleys, Antarctica - metaG UQ322 (21.06) | ecosystem: Environmental > Terrestrial > Soil > Desert | place: Antarctica: Dry Valley...
AATTGGGCCACGAGCCCTCGGTGGTGGGAGTGGCCCGGCTCTATGCGGGCATTGTCGCGGTGCTGGTGATCGACCCCGTCGACGCCCACCTCGCCGCCGATGTCGAGAACGCCGGCCCGCGCGCCCTGGTGACCCCCTCGGTGATGAGCTCCCCGGCCGACGCCGCGGCGCTGGCCCGAGCCACGCTCAGCGCGCTGGGCTGATCTCGGCCAGGCCGTCGGCCAGCGTGGTCCACGGCGCCCAGCCCAGATGAATGCGCGCCCGCACCGCCGCAACGCTGAAGCGTCCCAACTCCTCGGCCCGCTCGGCCACGAACGTCGGTGCCGGACCGTCGCCGCTCGTGGCCCCGGCCAGATCCCGCAACGACGTCTGCACGCCAGTGCCGATGTTCACGAGCAGACCCGAACCGCGCTGACGGGCCCGCATCACGGAGTCCACCACGTCGTCGACGTACACGAAGTCGCGGGTTTGGCGCCCGTCGCCGGTGATGCGGGCCGGCTCGCCCTGGGCCGCCGCGCTGAGCAGCGAGGCCACCGCACCCCGGCCCGCCCGCTGGCGTCGCCCGAACACCGACGTGGCGGCGAGGGCCGTGAACTCGATGCCATGGCGCTCGCGGTAGGCGTCGAGCAGATCGACGATGGCCTTGGCCACCACCCCGCGCACCCCACGGGGCTCGATGGCGCCCTCCCGCACCGGTAGGTCGCGAGTGCCCGGGAAGCCGTACATGGCGGTGGCGGGAAGGAGCACCACCACCTTGGCGACGGCGGCCGCCCGCGCCGCGTCAAGCACGGCGAGCATCGACGTGAACGAGCGGCCCAGCTCGACGGCCGACGTGCGCCCCGGCGGGAGCAGGGCCAGATGCACGATCTGGCGGGGTCGGCGCCGGCCGATGAGGTTGCCCAACTCGGTCGCGGTGGCATCCACGGTGTGGATCCGTAGCCCGGCCCCGGTGTTGCGGGCGGCCTGACGGGCCTCGGCCAAGTTGCCGAGCGAGCCCGACGACAGGTCGTCGACCACATCCACCGACACCCGCTCGGCCACCAGGCGGTCGACGAGATGGGAGCCGATGAACCCGCTGCCACCCACCACCAACACGTCGGGCGATGCGCCGGTGGTGGAAGCGGGCACGCCGCTTGCCGGCTCAGGCGGGCAGGCCGGGGATTCGCTCATCGATGACCTGCTGCCCCGGCTCGATCGTTGCGGTCGAGCCGATGACGGCGTCGACCAGCTTGGCGCGGTCGCCGACCCGACCCATCACCACCGAGCCGAGCACGTCGACATCCTGGCCGATGCTGGCCCCGGCTAGCAGCACCGAGCGGTTCACTCGCGACCCGGCGCCGACGCGCACCCCGGCGGCCACGGCGCTGTCGGTGACGTCAGCGGCGCCGTCGATGTCGGCGTCGGCGTGCACGCCGCCCACCGGATGGGTCGTGGCGAGGGCGGCGTCGTAGCGGCCGGCCAGCAGGTCCAAGTTGGCCTGGAGGAACAGCGACGGACGCCCGACGTCGAGCCAGTAGTCGTCGGTGGCCACGCCGAACAGTTGGCCCCGCGCCGCGATGGCCGGGAACGTCACCCGTTCCACCGAGACGGGGGCGCCAGGAGCGATGTCGGCGAGCACCGCCGGCTCTATGACGTAGGTACCGCCGTTGATCAGGTTGCTGTCGGTGGTACCGGGCGGGGGCTTCTCGACGAACCGGCCGACCTGGCCGGTGTCGTCGATCTCCACCACCCCGAACGCCGCGGGATCGTCGACGGGCACGAGGTGCAGCGTCGCCGCCGCCTGGTGCCGGCGGTGGGCGCCGACGAGCGCCCCGATGTCGACGTCGGTGATCACGTCGCCGTTGGCCACCACGAACGTGTCCTCGATTCCCCGGTAGGCGGCGGCGAAGCGGATGGCGCCGGCCGTGTCGAGGGGTTCGGGTTCGACGGCATAGGCCATCTCGACGCCGCCGCAGTAGCCGTCCGGGAAGGCGCTGATGAAGACGTCGGGAAGATAGCCGAGCGACAGGGTGACGTGAGTGATCCCGTGCCGTTCCAGGCGTCGGACCAGCCGGGTGATGATCGGTTCGTTGCCGACCGTCAGCATCGACTTGGGAACGTGATCGGTGAGCGGGCGGAGGCGGGTACCGAACCCGCCCACCAGCACGATGGCGTGCATCACCCCTCGGTGGTGTCGCTACCCGAGGATTCCGTGGTCTCCGGCGTGGTTTCGTCCGGTTCATCGGTGCCGTCGGGATCCGTGGAATCGGCGTCGGTCGTGTCGGTAACCGTCGCCTCCGGCTCGGTGGAGTCCGTTTCGGTCGAGTCGGCCGGGGTGGAATCCGGCGTGCCACCGCCGCTACCGAGGACGTCCGTCGACCCGGTCACGTCGCTGCCGGCGGGCACCGAGTCAGGGGCTCCCACCTGGCCGCTGGTGCCGTCAATGGCCCCCAGCGTCGGCAGATCGGCCGCCCACACCGGCATCACCACGTCGACCGACGGCGGGACGTAGGCGATGACGATGACCAGACCGTTGCGGTCGAAGGGAATCTCGTCGAAGTCGGCGGTGTAGGTGCGATCCGAATCGGGGTCGGTGTAGTCGGTCCACACCACCACCTTCAGCTCGGCGTCCTCGCCGGCGCACTGGGTCTCGTCCTCCTCGTAGACCAGCGGGAAGTCCTCGGTGTTCTCGGGCGGTCCGTCGGGGAAGTTGAGCGCGCTGAGGCGCTCGTCGCCGTCGCCGCCGCTCGGCAGTTCGAGTTTGTCGTTGGACAACTCAACCTCATAGTTGTCGAGAAAGATGCCGAAGCGGGCTCGGCTGCCCGACGACCGGGTGGTCCAGGCGTGCCAGTGGATGACGCCGTCGTCGTGACTGTGGATGCCGGTGGTGCGCATCGCCTGGCTGACGACCTGACCAGCCGAGTCGCGGGCCTCCAGGTCTCCGGCCAGCTGGATGTTGGGCGTGTCGCCGCACAGCTGGAAGCCGTAGGCCCCGTGCCAGTGGTCGCCCGTCTCACCGGTGTAGATCCGCGGCGCCGAGGCGTCGGCGGCGGGGCGGGAGGTGCGGGCGTACACGATGAGGGCCAGGCCGACGATGAGCACTCCGGCCACGATCATCGGGAAGAGGGTGCCGCCCTGGAACCGGACGCGCTTGCCCTTGCCCTTCTGGGCCAGCCGGGCCGCCCGGCGAGTGGACGAGGTTGCCTGCTGGTCCGACGTCGCCTTCCGGTCTGAGGATGATGGTGATGCCACGAGGGCGAAATGCTACCGGCCGACCCCGACATCACGGCGCCAGGGTGGCCAGCCCGACCGGCGACCGGGCGTCTCTCAGAGGCTGCGGATGAGCTGGTCGTAGGCCAGCGCCACGGCCCGCGGTGAGGCCGCCTGCTCCACCCAGCGCCGTCCGGCAGCCCCCATCGCCGAGCCCCGGCGCTCGTCGCCCACCAGGTCGCGGATCGCCGCCGTGAAAGCTACGGGATCGTCGGGTTCCACCACCGTTCCGGCTCCCGAAGCGGCGAGAATCCGCGGCACCTCGGTGCCGGCGTCGATGGCGGCGATGATCGGCCGGCCGGCCGCCAGGATGGAGTACGTCTTCGACGGCACGCTCACCGCAGCCAGGCCGCGCCGCAGTGGCACCACATGGATGTCGCCGGTGGCCAGCAGCTCGACCAGCCGGTCGTCGGTCACATGGCGACCGAACCGCACGTTGGTCAGGCCGGCGGCCTGACGTTCCAGGTCGGCGCGCATCGAGCCCTCGCCGTTGATGAGGAACGTCACATCGGGCAGTTCGCCGGCGGCCACCAGCATCAGCTCCAGCGACTGGGAGAATCCGACGTTGCCGGCGTACAGCACTACCGGGCCGTCGCCGAGGCCGAGCTGGCGCCGGTAGGCGGTGTGGCGGTCGGCCGGCCGGATGTGCTGGGTATCGACGAAGTTGGGGATCAAGTGGACGCGCCCGGCCAGAAGGGCGGGCAACTTGGCCCGGACATTGTCGGCCAGGTCGGCCGACAGCACGGTCACCGCGTCGCTCAGGCGGTAGGAGAGTCGTTCCAGCCCCGACGCCGCGGCGATCACGCGGCGGTCGGTGATGGCTCCGGTCTCTACCGCAGCGTCGGGGAACACGTCCTGGATGTTGAACACCAGCGGAGCCCGGTGGGACCAGGCGATCAGGCGACCGGCGAGGCCCAACGTCAGTGGCGGCGACATGGCGATGACGGCATCGACCTTGCGCAACGGGCCGCCGGCGGCCAGGCCGCCGACCCCGGCCAGGACCGAGAACCCGGCAAAGCCCAGCGCCCGGCGGACCAGGTTGCGCTTGTCGGGGCCGGCGAAGGGATTGACCCGCACGATCGAGCCCCATGCGGTGCGCTGGCGACGGGCCCAGCGGGCGCGCCACTCCGGTTCGACGTCGTGGCCCCGGTACCACGGCAACGACGTCACCACGTCGACGTGGTGGCCGAGCGCCACCAGCTCTGCGACGATGCGGGACATCACCCGCCCGGTGGGGGCAGTGTCGGGGTCGAAGTGCGGGCACACCACGATCATCCGCAACTCACTCAGCTCGCTCATTGGTGCCCCATGGTCTCGCGGAGGTCACGATCGATGCGACGGGATGGGGCACCAATGACCGCAAGCGCTGCCGTAATGATGGTTCGCTCGCTTCGCTCGCTCACTCGAACACGTTCCAGCCGCTGCCGATGGCGCGCAGTTCGTCACCGCGGGCCCGGGTGCGCTCGCTCCACTCCCGGTGGCCGCGGGCGGTCGACAACTGGTCGAGCGCTCGCCAGAACGGGCCCGGCGGGTCGAGCGGACAGAACTGGGCCGCCGTTCCCGCGACGTCGCGGAACACGGCCAGGTCGCTACAGATGGTGGGCACTCCGAGCATGAGCGCCTCGGCCACCGGGATGCCGAACGTCTCGCTGGCGCTCATCAGCACGAACACGTCGGCAGCGGCCAGCACGTCCATCGTCTGACCATGGGCGAGAGCGCCGCGGCTGGTGAACGAGGCTGCTCCCAGCGCGGCGGCCGCGTCGTCCAGGGCGGTCGACCCGTCGCCGGGCTGGCCGATGTGGACGATCTCCACGGAGCGGCCTTGGCGGTGGGCCCACTCGTCGATCAGCTCTATCGTCCGGGCGAAGTGCTTGTACCGGCGGACGGCGCCGACGAGCACGATGCGCCAGCGCCCGTCCGATGGTCGCCGGCGGGGCACGACATCGATCGTCGGCACGATCGGGTGCACCACGCACTTGTCCAGCGCTGCGCCACGGTGGGCCGGCGGGACCAGGGCCACCAGCCGATCGACGGCATCGTCGGTGGCGGCGACGATGCGGTCGGCCCGGGTGACGCTGCGACGCAGCCACCATCGCTTCAGTGCGAAGAGCACCCGGTTCAGGCCGCGGGCCGTCGTCGGGGAGACCAGGGCCTGGTTTTGGATCACCAGGACATAGGACACGCCGGGGCGCCGGACGAGCGGGAGCCGGTCGGCGAGACCGATGTATATCGAGGCGCTGGGGACGCCGGCCAGCTCGCCCAGCACTGCGGCCGGTCGCCCGCGACGCACGACCCGTCTGTTCGGTGCGGTCGCGATGGCGACGACCCGCAGCTGCTTGGGCACAATGGCGGTCAGCGCGACGCCCTCCCGTTCGGCGTAGTCCAGGGCGGCGCGCAGGGCCACCTCGGTCCCCGGCGCGGTGCACGTGCCGGCGTGCAGGATGGTGCCTGCTCGACTTCTGCTCATCTCCCGGTTCACCCGCACCACGGAAGGCTGGGGTACCGGGCGCGCAGGCCGGCGACCATGGCCGGGCCGGCGAGGAGGCTCGTCGAAATCATCGAGCTGTGCTGCGTCCGGTACCGCCCGAGCATCTGGGGGACATGGGCGCCGCGTTCGCCGGCCCCGGCCAGGCGCAGCCAGAGATCCCAGTCCTCCAGACCGTACACCAGTTCGTCGTCCTCCCGATAGCCGCCGTGGCGGGCCAGCGCCTCGCGGCGGATCATGGCCTGGGCATCGAGGTAGTTGGCCGTACAGAGCCAAGGCACGTACCACGCCAGATGGCTGCGCAGACCGGGGTCGACCCCGAACGCTTCCAGCGTCGAGTAGGCAAAACTGGCGCCCGCATCGGCATCAAGGGTGTCGGCCAGGCGGCGTAGGCACACCGGGTACACGGTGTTGTCGGCATCCAGAATCATCACCTTGTCGGCGCGTGCTCGTTCGATGCCTTGGTTGCGGGCCCGGGGCAGCCCACCGTTGGTCTGCCGACCCACCAACAGCACCGCCACCTCGGGCCGTCGGGCCATGAACGTACGCACGACCGCCCGGCTGTCGTCAGTGGAGTGGTCGTCGACGACGACGATCTCCAGGTCGACGGCGGTGGACGCGGCCAGCGAGTCAAGCGTCTCGGTGACGACGTGGGCGTAGTTGTAGACCGTGACCACCACGCTCACCTCGGGTGTCGCCGCCCCGTAGCTGGGGGTGGTGAACTCCAGTTCGTGGCTCGGCGAGCCGTGGTGGATCTGGCAACGCGCCGCATCGATCTGACGCTGGAGGTGCTGCTCGGCAAGTAACGCTCGATAGACCCGCTCGGCCAACGCCGTCGCCGGACGAAACGCGGCCATCCTCGGCAGGTCGCGGCTGCGGTCAACCTTGGCGCGGCCGAAGGGCCGTCGCCGGCGGCGCGCCGGCGAGGTGAGGTCGAGTCCGTCGAGGTGGTCCAACACCGGGCGCAGCTGATCGACCAGCGGGTACCGGTCGAGCACGGCGGACGCTCCGGCGCGGCCGATGGTGGCCGTCGTCTCCGGCTCGGCAAGCAGCTGTTCCACCGTCGACGCGAGGTCGTCGGTCACCACGAAGTGGACACCAGGCTCCAGCGGCGCGAACCCGCTCGACGGCTCGGTCACCACCGTCACCCCGTTGGCCATCGCCTCGACCATCCTGGCCCACTCGAAGTAGGCCGGCCGGCGGTCGTCGCGGTGGATGTTGACGAGGATCCGCGAGCGCGCCAGCAAGGCATATTTGTCGGCCCCGAACACCAGACCGGGGACATCGCCGTGCACCGGCACGTCGAAGCGGAACAAGCGCAGTTCCGATCGCCGATCGGCCAGCACCGGCCCCAACGTCGAGAGTACGACCCGCCGTCGATCGGTATCACCGCCGAGGAACACCACGTCGATATCACGCTCGGCCAGCCCGCCGACCATGCTCGGCACCCCGCCGAGCCGCAGCCGCCTGGCGCGGACCCCCTCGCGTTGCAGCGCGGCGACCCCGTCGTCGTTGATGTCAAGCACGAGACTCGACGGGCGGCACACACCCAGGGCGAGCTGGAACCACGGTGTCCGCGGCTGCTCGGTGCAGACCGGGATGCTCACCGCCGCTGAGGCGTGCAGCTCGGCATCGGTGGCCGCGCTGAGGAGGAAGAACTCGTGCGGCGCGACGACCAGGTTGGTGATTCCCGGATCGTCGGGGAGCCGATCGGTCACCAAGCGCGCCGACCGGTCCGCCAGCGTGGCCGCCTCCACCAACCAGTTGGCGATGTCGGTCATGAACGCGTTGCCGCTAGCGGCGACGAAGACGTCGACCGCCTTCATCGATCGGACGACACCGGGTTCGCGTTGGGGTTCGCGTCACGGTTCGTCCTGACGTTCGCCCTGAGCATCCGCACCGCCCGGCGCGGCGCCCGACCCAACCGGCGCATGCCGCGACGAACCGTGCTCCAGGCCCACGAGCCGATCTCGCGCTTGTTCGGAACGCGCCAGAAGTAGCCGGCCGCCGAGCGCAGGATGGCTCGCCGGCTGACCGCCGCCGGCAGCTGCAGGGCGATCTCGCGCAGTTCCGTCCGGCGGCGCTCGGACTCCTGCTGCAGCTCGTCGAGTAACGCCTCCACCCCAGCCGCCGTCAGCGTGGTTGCCGCGGCGGGGCTGGTCGCGGCGGCGTCCTGGCTACCCGGCATCGGCCCGAGGGTAGCGGCGCGCCGTCCCCTCGCTCACCGGGGGGCGAGATCGATACCGGCGGCCACGGCCGGCTCCCGATAGGCAGCCGCCAACGTGGCCGTGGTCTCGTGGGCATTGAGCCCGCTGGGGTTGGGCACGACCCACAGCTCGGCGCCGGCCAGGCGCTCGGGTTGGCGGCCGCCGACCGCTCGCCGTTGTCCGAACGCGTCGCGGTACGCGGTGAGGCCGGCCACCGCAACCACGCCGGGGCGACGCTCGGCCACGATGGCCAGCAGACGCACGGCACCATCGGCCAGCTCGTCGCGGGTGAGCTCGGACGCCTTGGCCGTCGCCCGGGCCACGAGGTTGGAGATGCCGATGCCGCGCCGCACGAGGTAGGCCCGATCGGCGTCGCTCATGCCCCGCCCCCGGTCCACCTCGATGTCGATCACGCCGGCCGCGTACAGAGCTGGATAGAAGCGGTTGCCGGGATGGGCGAAGTGGGTGCCGGTGGCCGCAGTCCACAGGCCGGGGTTGATGCCAACGAACAAGAGTTTCAGTCCGGGACCGACCAGATCGGCAACGGTGGCCCCGCGGAACGATTCCAACTCGGCGCGCGTGAACCCCACCGGGCCATAGTGGCAGCCATGACCCGAGGCGGCGACCGCCCGACCGGCGCACCCCGACCCGGTCGAGCGGGTCACCCACCTGGAGTTGTTCTTCGACCTGGTGTTCGTGTTCACGGTCACCCAGTTGACGTCCACGATCGCCCACGACCTCTCTTGGGCGAGTGTGGGGCGCGTCACCGTACTGCTCGGGCTGATCTTCTGGATGTACGGCGGCTACGCCTGGCTCACCAACAACGTGCCGGCCGACAGCGTGCGGCGACGCCTGCTCCTCATCGGCGGCATGGGCGCCTATCTGGTGATGGCGCTCGCGGTGCCGACGGCCTTCGCCGGTGACGGCCTGGCCTTCGGCCTGGCGTGGCTGGTCGTCGTCGCCATCCACTCGTTCCTCTTCGTGCAGGCACCCTCGGACCTCAGCGCGGCGGCGATGCGTGGCTTCGCGCCGTACAACCTCGTTCCGGCCGTGCTGGTGGCGATCAGCGGCGCCATCGGGGGCTCGCTGCAGGATGTCGTGTGGCCCTTGGCCGCGGGGTTCGTATGGTGCACCCGGTTCCTGTACCGGCCGAGCCAGTTCGAGATCGGCCCGGCCCACTTCGTCGAACGCCACGGGCTGGTCGTCATCGTGGCCCTCGGCGAATCGGTGGTGGCGATCGGCATCGGCGCTGCCGGGTTACCGCTCGACGTCGCGCTGATCGTCGTCGCGGTGCTCGGCCTGCTGGTCAGCACCGCGTTGTGGTGGGTCTACTTCGGCGACGACGAGTCGACCCGGGCCGAGGCCGCATTGGCGGCCCTCCCGCAACCAGAGCGCGCCGGGGTCGTGCTGCGCGCCTACGGCGACGCCCACCTCCTCATCCTCCTGGGCATCGTGCTGGTCGCGGTCGGCGTCGAGACCGTCGTCGCCCATCCCGGCGACCGCCTCAGCACGGCCGCCGGCCTGGCCCTGGCCGGCGGCGTGTCGTTGTTCCTGCTGGGCGACGCCTACTTCCGGCGCTGCCTCGGCCTCGGTCGGACACCTCGGCGCCTCGCCACCGCGGTGGTGGTGTTGCTGGCCGTTCCGGTAGCCACCGAGGCTCAACGGCGCCGCCGGCCTGGCCGCGGTCGTCGTCGTGCTGGCCGGCGCGCTCAGCCTCGAGCGATGGCGTTGACCAACTGCTCCAGCCCGGGGCGGAAGTCGGGCAGCTCCCCGAGCCCGCTGAGGCGCAGCACGACATTGTCGAGCACGCTGTTGGCCGGGCGGGGCGCCGGGCGCGGCGGATCGAGCTCGGCGGTGGCGATCGGGCGCACCAAGTCCGGGTCGCGACCCATGGCGACCACCACCTGGCGGGCGAACTCGAACCACGACACCGCCCCCTGGTTGGTCACGTGGTGGACGCCCGAACGACGATCAAGGGCCAGGCGGCGCAGCACCGGCGCCAGGTCGGTGGTCAACGTGGGATGGCCGCGCTGGTCGTCGACGAACGCCAGCCGGCCGGGCGTGTCGTCGCCCCCGGACACCAGCCCGACGATGGTGCGCACCATGTTGGCCCCGTGCTCGCCGGCCACCCACGAGGTGCGAACGACGGCGGCGCCCGGACCGAGGGCTTGGGCTTCGCGCTCGCCGGCCAGCTTGGAGGCGCCGTACACCGACGGCGGGTTGGGCTGGTCCCACTCGTGGTACGGCCGCGGGAGGGTGCCGTCGAACACGTAGTCGGTGGACACGTGCACAAGGTGGGCGCCCACCCGCGCACAGCTCTCGGCCAGCCAGCGAACGGCCAGACCGTTGGCCCGGAACGCCCGATCGACCTCGGTCTCGCACGCGTCGACGGCCGTGAACGCCGCGGCGTTGATCACCGCGTCGGGCCGCCACGTGGTCACCGCGCCGAGCACGGCGTCGCGGTCGGTGACGTCGAGAGCGGCGTGGGCCAGGGCCAGCACATCGTCGCCGGCCCGCTCGGCCGTGGCCACCACGTCGTGGCCGAGC
>Ga0136617_10006446_pt1 | contig 10488 bp, 9 predicted proteins | sample AntDrymUQ3222106_2_FD_129672 | JGI IMG/M metagenome (GOLD analysis project Ga0136617, IMG submission 129672) | Polar desert sand microbial communities from Dry Valleys, Antarctica - metaG UQ322 (21.06) | ecosystem: Environmental > Terrestrial > Soil > Desert | place: Antarctica: Dry Valley...
GCGACAGACCTCATCCGCCGCCGCTCCGCCAGGATCAAGACCGTCGGAGAGGATCTCTCGAAGCCGCATCTCGAACCGGGAGAGGCGGACTCGACCGGCGGGATCGCACGCAGCTTCGACGTTGCCGCCGGGCTCTCGCGGATCTCCCCAACCCACCGCGAGGTCCTCGTCCTGGCGTACATGGAGGGACTCACCCAGCGCGAGATCTCCACCCGCACCGGCACCCCGCTCGGGACCGTCAAAAGCCGCACAACCGCCGCCCTCCGCTCCCTGCGGGAGAACATCCTCCCGGAAGAGGAGTCCTCTGGTGGATGAGCGCGAGCATATGAAGGCGCGGGACCTGCTCGGTCCATACGTACTCGGCGCGCTTGACCCCGATGAGGAGTGGGAGGTCGAGGAGCATTTGCAGCGGTGCGCCGCCTGCCGGGCAGAGGAGCGAGATCTCCGCCGAACCCACGAGAGGCTGTCGGAGCTGGTGGGCGTTCAGGAGCCTCCGCCGCCGGAGAGCAAAGCCAGCGTCATGTCAGGGCTGTCGCGCCGCGGAACACTCCGAGAGATGCGCCGCGCCCCGATCTTCGCGGCAGCGGCGGCCCTGATCGCGCTTTCCCTCGTCGTGGTCTTCTACTCGTCCGGCCTGCTCGGTCGCGACGCCATGGCCTCCGCCACCCTGGAGTCCACGCCACTCGCCCCCGAAGCAGGTGGAGAGTTGCGAGTGCGAGAAGACGACCCCAACGCCAGGGCTACGCTGGAGGTCTGGAACATGCCCAACTGCAAGAAGGACGAATACTACGAACTGTGGTTCGGAGAAGAGGGCGGGCGCGTCAGCGCGGGCACCTTCAAGGTGGACGAACGGGGCAGGGGAACACTCCAGATGAGTGTCCCTGAAGAGGCGGGCAACTACGGGCAGGTCGGCATCACCCTGGAGCAGTTTCCCGAAGAGCCGCGCATGGACGCCGCGAAACCCGTGCTCACGGGTGAACTCGAAGGGTCCTGAGCCAGCCCGCGAGTCGTCATCACCTCCGATCCCGCCTGGCAAGGCCGAGACGCTCGATAGCGATTTACATACCAGGGGCTGAGATGCGGGACGCTTTCCGTATACTTCGCGTATGAGGCTCATCGTCGCTGAGAAACCTTCGGTCGGGCGAGACATCGCGAGCTCGCTGGGCAGGCACCGGAAGGGGAAAGGCTCACTTGCCGGGAGTGGCTGGACGGTGACTTGGGCGCTCGGGCACCTGGCGGAACTCGCGCCGCCGGACGCTTACGGCGATGAATACAAGAAGTGGCGGCTGGAGACGCTGCCCATCCTGCCGGAGCGGTTCAAGGTGCGGGTGAACGCGAAGACCAGGGATCAATTCTCTGTGGTGAAGGCTCTGATGCGTGACCCATCTGTAACTGAAGTCGTGAACGCCTGCGACGCGGGACGCGAGGGAGAGTTGATCTTCGCCTACCTCTACGGCCTCTCCGGGTGCAAGAAACCGGTGCGGCGGTTGTGGATCTCCTCCCTCACCCCCGAGGCGATAAAGGATGGCTTCTCGGCTTTGCGGGATGGCCGCGGGATGAAACCCCTCGAAGACGCGGCGAGGAGCCGGGGGGAGGCGGATTGGATCGTCGGCATGAACGCCACCCGCGCCTATTCGATTCGCTTCGGTGGATTCAAAAATGTCCTCTCCGTCGGTCGCGTCCAGACCCCGACCTTGAAACTGCTCGTGGACCGCGAGCGGGAGATAGAGGACTTCGAGCCGGAGAAGTTCTGGACCGTCTACGCCCGCTTCGCCCGCGAAGAGCACACCTACGACGGCGTCTGGTTCAGGAAGAAGGAGAACCGCCTAAAGGAGAAGGAGGCCGCCGAGGGGATAGCGGAGAAGGTGCGCGGCGGAACCGGAACGGTCAAGAAGGCGGAGAAGAAGACCGCTTCCGAGAAACCGCCGCTTCTCTACGACCTGACGGAGCTTCAGCGCAACGCCAACGCCCGCTACGGGTTCACGGCGGATCGGACACTGCGGGCGGCCCAGGCCCTCTACGAGGAGCGCAAGCTCATCACCTACCCGCGCACCTCCAGCCGCTACCTCTCGAAGGACATGGCCGGCGGCCTGAAGAAGCGCGTCGAGGCTGTGGGCGCGCTCCCAGACCTGGCGCCGTTCGCGGAGAAGCTGCTCGCCGCGGATCAGCTCTCGATCAGCAAGCGCATCGTGGATGATGCGAAGGTGACGGACCATCACGCCATCGTCCCGACGAACAGGAAGTCATCGGGCAATCTGCCGCCGGACGAGGCGAAGGTCTACGACCTTGTGGCGCGGCGCTTCCTTGCCGTGTTCTTCCCCGCGGCCCGCTTCGAGAACACGACCGTGATCACGGTCGTTCGAGAAGAGACGTTTATATCGAAGGGGCGGATCGTGCTGGAGGCGGGTTGGCGGGCGCTGTACCCGGACGGGGTCGGCGGGAGGAAGGAGAAGGAGCCGCCCGTGCTGCCGCCCATCGAGGCCGGGCAGGAGTGGCGGGTGGCGAAGGTCGCGGTCAAGGAGGGAGAGACGAAACCGCCGCCGCGATACTCGGAGTCCGCGCTGCTCGGGGCGATGGAGACGGCTGGGAAGTTCGTCGAGGACGAGGAACTGCGGCAGGCGATGAAGGACTCAGGGCTCGGGACGCCTGCGACGCGGGCTGCGACCATCGAGCGCCTGATCTCGGTGGGCTACCTGGAACGGGAGAAGAAGGCGCTCGTGCCGACGGGGAAGGGGCGTGCCCTGATCTCACTTCTTGGGGATAGCCGCATCTCCTCTCCCGAACTCACCGCTCGCTGGGAGGAACGCCTCGCCAGAATGGAGCACGGCGCCGAGACCCGCCACGACTTCATGGCAGACATCGGGGATTTCGTCCGCAATCTAGTCGAGGAGGCTCGCAACAAGCAGGGCGAAAAAGTAGCCGCCCCCGCGAAACGCAATGGAAAGCGAGGCGCGAAGCCGCCGCGAGCGAACGGCTCCGGAGGCGCGTCCGCGAGCAAACCTTCGGGCGAGACGCTCGGGGCGTGCCCGAAATGCGGCGCGCCGGTGGTGGAGACGAAGAAGGCTTTCGGGTGCTCGGCGTGGAAAGGGAGCGGATGCGACTTCGCTGTCTGGAAGACCGTCGCCGGCAAGCGCGTGAGCGAGGCGCAGGCGAAACAACTCCTGACGAAAGGACGCACCGGGAAACTCAAGGGCTTTAAGAGCAAGGCCGGCAAACCGTTCGAGGCGGCGCTCGTGCTGGATGAGGCACGCAAGGTGCGGCTGGAGTTCGAGAACGGACGTTAGCTGGTAGTCTTCGAGAAGTTTCTTCGTTCGGCGAAAACCCCTTGAACCTCACGCTGCATGAGGATGTACGGTCCTGGTTCGTGATGGCGGGTCAACCGGCCATCTCCCGGACGACATCCAGGAAATTGAGCAGCGCCGGAGACCCGTCGTTGTGGCGCCAGGCGACCGCGAAAGAGAGCGATTCCGCCGGAGATGATCTCGGCGTCCGCAGCATCGTCGCATTCCGCGAACGGACCTGGACGTTCTCGGTAGTCGAATCGGATGGTTACGAGTCGCGTCCTATTTCGGTACGGAACTCGCCACTTTGGTCGTCCGAGATCTCGGTGCCGAGATGGGGCCACCTTCAAGAGCGGACTCATGCAGGGTGAAAGACTGCCTTGCCGTTCACCTTACGCTCTCTGAGTTCGTCCAGGACTCGCTCCAGGTTCCGCCAGCTCGACTCCGCGCCGATGTTCGGTGTGAGTCGCCCGCTCGCGACGAGCGAGACGAGCCTAGCGAGATCGGGGCCAAAGCTCTCTTGACCATCTGAATAGAAGAAGATATGGAGCTTCGCGCCGTCCGGGTAGAGTCGCATGTGGTCGAAGAAGTCGAAGCCTGCCCTCTCCCCGGATGAGTTGCCGAACGAAACGACCGTCCCCTTCGGTCCGACCAGACGCAGCGCTTCCTCGAAGGAAGCGCCGCCGACCGCCTCGAGGATCAGGTCAAACGGACCCTCCGCCTCCTCTATGGTCGCGACCGTCTCCGATGCTCCGAGATCCTCGAGTCCCTCGGCTCGCTCCGGGCTGCGTGCGACGCCCGTTACGCTAGCGCCCGCGCTCGCGGCGAGTTGAACCGCGAAGCGCCCAACACCGCCGGCCGCCCCGGTAATGAGGACCTTCGAACCCAGGAGGGAACCCCCGAGCCTCAGGGCGCGCAGGGCGGTCAGCCCCGCCATCGGGAGGGTCGCGGCCTGCGCGAAAGAGACCTCGTCCGGGAGCGGCGCGAGCTGGGAGGTCGGGACAGACACTCGCTCGGCCCAGCCGGCCTGATCCACGAGTCCCATAACCCTGCTCCCTTCCGCCGGGCCACTCCCGTCTTTCGCCTCCCTGAGAACAACCCCCGAGACGTCCTGACCGGGCCGCCAGCCCTCGGGCCGGTTAGCCAGCAGCAAAAGTTCCCCGCGGTTCAGCGAGAACGCCCGGACCTCGACGACCGCCTCATCGGGCGCCGCTTCCGGCTCATCCACCTGGCATATCTCGACCGGCGAACCTGAACCCGGCGTGTTCACTATCGCGAGCATCTCGATCTCCTTCTGTTCCTTTGTGTTTCTCTGCGTCTTACGTCGCCTGAGCGGATGTTATGTGATGAATATCGGACCATCCAATACAATTGCGAAGCCAGAACGATAACCGGAAGGAATGGACGTAATGGAGTTGAGGCACCTGAGGTACTTCGTGGCCGCCGCTGAGGAACTGCACTTCGGGCGGGCCGCGGAGCGTTGTTTCGTCGCGCAGCCCGCTCTGAGCAAGCAGATCGCCAACCTGGAGCGGGAACTGGGCGTGCGGCTCTTCCACAGGATAAAGCGTCGCGTCGAGCTCACGGACGCAGGCGAGGCGTTCCTGCCGGAGGCCCTGGCCGTGCTGGAGAGGGCCGCTCGCGCCGGTGAGATCGCCGCGAGGGCCGGACGGGGAGAGGTGGGACACCTCAACGTCGGCTTCACGGGGATGGCCCTCTACAGCATCCTGCCGGAGATAGTGCGCTCGTTCGAAGGGCGCTATTCGGGAGTCGAGATCTCTTTAGAGGAAGGCTGCAGCGGTACGCTGACGCACGGCTTGCGTGACGGAAGGCTGGACGTCGGCTTGCTCCACCCGCCCGTCGAAGACAAGGGGCTCGTACCGGAAACGATTCACTCCGAGGGGCTTGTCGTCGCGCTCCCCGAAGGACACAGGCTATCCGACCTTCCCGAGGTTCCCCTGTCCGATCTGGCCGAAGACTCGTTCGTCTTCTGTCCCAGAGACGAAGCGCCGGCGCTGTATGACGAGTTGATCGCGCTGTGCCGCTCGGCTGGGTTCAGTCCGAAGATAAAGAAGGAGACCGGTCTTCCGCAGACCGTAATCGGCCTGGTAGCCGCTGGTGTGGGTGTTTCGCTTGTCTGGGAATCCATGAGAAGCCTCCAGAGACCGGGGGTCGTCTACAGGCCGCTCGAAGGATGCTCCCCGCGGCTGGAGACTGCCGTCGTCCGGCGCCGGGATGACCGGTCCACCGCGCTCGCGGCATTCGTGGAAATGGTCAGGGAGACCGGCGGCGCGTTTGCGGAGAAAGAGCGGTGGCGCGCGGAAGCTAGTCCGCCACCTCGCGAATTACTTCCAGAAAGTTAAGGAGTGCGGGAGACTCATCGCCTCGGCGCCAGGCGACCGCGGAGGCGAGGACTTTCGTCTCCCGGCCTTCGAGCGCCCGGTATGTCACTCCCGGCCTCTTGAGGTTGTGGATGCTTTCCAGCGTCAGGTTGACCCCGAACCCCGCCGCCACCAGCCCCAGCATCGTGTGAAGGTCGTTGGCATCCTGGACTACCCTGGGACTGAACCCCGCCCGGCGACACTCGCCCACGATGCGGTCGTGCAGGGTCGGCCTGTTGCGGCGCGGCAACATCACGAATGGCTCATCGGCCAACTCCGCGAGCCGCACCCGCTCCCCGCTCGCCAGCCGATGGTCCGCGGGCAGGACGGCGATGAGGGGTTCCTCGGAGATCACCTCCGTGGCGATGCCGGGGTCTTCTACCGGCGGGTACAAAAAGCCCACGTCGATACGCCCGGAGGCGAGCGCCTCCTCCTGCGGCGTCGAGATCAGCTCGGACAACTCCAGCACCACGCCAGAATAACGCCCACGGAAGATCCTCAAAGCCTCGGGCAACACATTGTAGAGGGTCGCCGGAGCGTAGCCGATCCTCAAAGTACCCGTCTCACCCCTGCCCGCGCGCCTGGCCGCCCCCGCCGCCAGATCGGCCTGCGAAAGCGTCCGGTAAGTTTCCTCCAGGAAAGCCCTTCCCGCCTCGGTCAACTCCACCCGGCGCGTGGTGCGCCTGAAAAGCACGACGCCGAGTTCTTCCTCCAGGCGTTTGATCTGCTGGCTCAGAGGCTGCTGGGAGATGCGCAACCTCCGCGCCGCCTTCCCGAAGTGCAACTCCTCCGCTACCGCCACGAAGTATCTCAAGTGTCTGAACTCCACGTTTGGATTATGTAGTTTCAGAGTGTCGATGACAAGAGAAAATGGTGTTGGACGTGTGCAATGTCCGGTCTTATAACTAGACAGTAGTAGGTAAATGAACTGCAAATCGGTCCGGGATCTAATGAGCACACTCGGACGGAAGAAAGCGAGTAATCATGCGGAAGCGAACACTGGGCAGTGGAGGGCCGGAGGTCTCGGCTTTGGGCCTCGGGTGCATGGGGATGAGCGAGTTCTACGGCGCGACTGACGAGGAAGAGGCGAAGGCGACGATCCAACACGCCCTCGACCTCGGCGTGACCTTCCTCGACACCGCCGACATGTACGGTCGCGGCGACAACGAGAGTCTCGTGGGCAATGCCATAAAGGACCGCCGCGAAGAGGTATTCCTGGCGACCAAGTTCGGCATAGTGCGAGGGGATGCCGGCTCCGGCCCTGGCTACGAGTCCCGGCGCATAGATGGGAGCCCCGAGTACGTGAAGAAGGCCTGCGACGCCTCACTGCGGCGGCTCGGCGTGGATCACATAGACCTCTACTATCAGCATCGCGTGGACGCCTCTACTCCGATAGAGGAGACCGTGGGCGCGATGGCCGAGCTGGTCGAGGCTGGGAAGGTTCGTTATCTTGGTCTCTCGGAGGCGGGACCGGAGACGATCCGGCACGCTAACGCCGTCCACTCGATAACCGCCCTCCAGACGGAATATTCGCTGTTCAGCCGGGATGTGGAGGACGAGATACTGCCTCTGTGCCGGGAGCTTGGCATCGGATTCGTCCCCTATAGCCCGCTCGGACGAGGCTTCCTCACGGGACGCTACAAGAGCCGGGCGGACTTCTCCGATGACGACTTCCGCTCGAACATGCCTCGCTTCCAGGACGAAAACTTCGAGGCGAACCTGCGGCTCGTGGAGCAGATAGAGACGCTGGCCGCCGAAAAAGACGCCACACCCGGCCAGCTCGCCCTCGCGTGGCTTCTCGCTCGGGGAGAGGACATAGTCCCGATCCCCGGCACCCGCCGGCGCGAACGCCTGGAAGAGAACGCAGCCGCTGCGGACGTGGAGCTTACCCCCGGCGACCTCGCTCGCATCGAAGAAGTTTCGCCTCGCGGCGCGGTAGCCGGAGGACGCTATCCCGAAGAGGCGATGGAGGAGATCGGCCGCTAGCCAGTCAGACGATGACCTCACCGACAGCACGATAAGCACGAAAAAGGAGAAACCGTGCAAACCATTTCGATACCGGAGTTCGGTGGCCCGGAGGTACTGACGCTCGTGAAGAAGCCCGAGCCCCAACCTGGTCCCGGCGAAGTTAGCCTCGACGTTGCCTACGCTGGAGTGAACTACGCTGAGGTGCTCTTCCGCCGGGGCGTGGTGGAAGGGCTCGACATGCCTTTCACGCCGGGCATCGAGGTGTCCGGGTACGTGCGCGAAACTGGCGATGGCGTGGCCGGACTGCGGGCTGGACAGAGGGTAGCGGCCCTTACCATCATAGGAGGTGGCGGGTACGCTGAAGTCGCTGTCGCGCCGGCTTCGCTGGTGGTTCCCGTGCCAGATCATGTTCCACTCGATGTCGCCGCCGCATTACCTTCCAACGTCACGAGCGCGTACATGGTGCTCGGTGACGTCGCGCACCTTCGGCAGGGAGAGACGGTCGTGGTGCATGCGGCGGCGGGTGGTGTTGGGAGCGCGCTGGGGCAGATGGCCCGCGCGCTCGGCGCGGGGAGCGTCACTGGTGTGATCGGAACTCCCGCCAAGGTCGAATACGCCAAAAGGCTCGGGTACGACCATGTGATCACATCGGATGGTTTCGAGGAGGCCGTGAGCGATATTACCAGGGAGCGTGGGGTGAACGTAGTCGTGGATCAGGTAGGCGGCGCCGTCCGGCGTGCGAGCCTGAATGCCCTGCGGCCCGGCGGTCGGCTGGTCGTGATGGGGAATGCCAGCGGCGCGGATGACGTGCCGCTCTCGCCACTAGAGTTGTGGTTTTCGAGCAAGGGTGTGCTTGGCTTCAACCTGCAACTTCTGGCCGCGAACGACCCCGAGCGGGTAGGCGTGGCCTTGCGGGCGGCGATGGACCGTATGGCGAGCGAAGAGGTGAGGGTGGACGTGACGGATGTTCTCCCCTTCACGGAAGCTGCCGAGGCGCACCTGCGCATCGAACAGCGCGAGACCACCGGAAAGCTCGTCCTGCGGGTGAGGGAAGATGACGCATGAGCGACGAACGGTATCGGCGCGGACTCGCGACCATCGAGCAGGTAATGGGAGAGGGCGGCTCCGAAGGGCTGGTGAGCCTCGCCGAAGATGCCCCGGAGCTGGCGCGGTATGCGATAGAAGCCTTCGGAGAATTGTATGCCGACCAGGCACTGGACGTAAGGACACGAGAGCTCCTGACGGTCGCGGCGCTCACCGCGATGGGCAATGCGCCGTCACAACTAAAGACCCATGTCGGGGGAGCGCTCAACGCCGGCTGCACCGAAGCGGAGGTCGTCGCGGCGATCACCCAGATGTACGCCTACGCTGGATTCCCCTCCGCGCTCAACGGACTGACGACCGCGCTGGAAACCTTCCGCGAGAGAAACGAGCATCGCCGAGGACCCGGCTAGTAGGCATGGCCCGTTAGTCCTGGCGCGGTCGATTCGGAGAGGCTGTTTCGGCCTCTCCGTTCTCATGCGCTAAACTCTTCCGACGTATGAGAGTGATCGTCGTCGGGGCCGGCCTTGCCGGCCTCACATGTGCAAAGGTATTGGCGGAGCGCGGGGCCGAGGTCGCCGTGTTCGAGGCGTCGGACGGCGTTGGCGGGCGCGTGCGCACCGATGAAGTGGACGGGTTCCTGCTCGACCGGGGCTTCCAGGTGTATTTCACTGCCTATCCGGCGGCGAAGCGGCACCTGGACCACGCGAAGCTGGATCTCCGGCCCTTCGATCCCGGCGCCGTGGTCTGCCGGGGAGGGAGGAAAAGTATTCTCTCGGACCCGCGGCGAGATCCCGGCTCCCTCGCGCCCTCTATCCTCTCGGACGCCGCTACCGCGGGAGATAAACTCCGCACACTCAAGCTCGCCGCGAGCGCCCGGCAGGATGAAACCGAGTCTGCGGGCGAAGGGGCGGACGGAGACGTAACCAGCCTGGAGTATCTGCGGGGGCTCGGGTTTTCGGAGAGGATCCTGGACCGCTTCTTCCGGTCGTTCTATGGTGGCATCTTCCTGGATCGCGACCTGGGAACCTCATCGCGCGTGCTGCGCTTCACCTTCAAGATGCTCGCCAGTGGCGAGACGGTGATCCCGGCCCGTGGCATCGGTGAGATCCCGAAACAGCTCGCATCCCACCTCCCCGAAGACGCGATACATCTGAACAGCCCAGTCGAGGAATTGCTCCGGGACGGGGAGCGGGTCGCGGGCGTGAGGATTGCCGGGGCGGAGCATGAGGCGGACGCCGTGGTCGTCGCTACGGACGCCCCCGCAGCGGACAGGCTCGCGGGCGTCTCGGTCCCGGAAGGGTCCGTCGGGCAGACTTGCCTTTACTACACTTCGGGAGGGCTGAGGACCGGAAAGAAGATTTTGTTGAATGGTGAGGACGGAGGGTTCTTGAATAACGTCGTAGAGATCAGCAACATCTCGGAGCGGTACGCCCCGTCAGGGGAGAGCCTGGTCTGCGCCATCGCGCTCGGGACGCAGGACGCGCCGGACGAGGAGCTTTTCAGGCGCGGCATCTCGGACATCACGCGCTGGTACCCTGACGCCGACCTTCGACCGCTCGCCGTCTACCGCATCCCTTTCGCCCAGTTCTCCCAGCCGCCTGGCGTCCATGAGAAGTTGCCGGAGAACCGCACCGCCACACCGGGGCTCGTGCTCGCCGGAGAGTACACCGAGGACTCGTCCATAAACGGCGCCATGCTATCCGGAGAGAAGGCCGCTTCGGAGGCGCTCGGGTGAGCGGCGTCTCCAGAAATGGCGTACCGGCGCTCAAGATAGGGAAGCTCACGAAGACGTACTCCAACGGCTTTCTCGCGCTTGA
>Ga0136617_10006447_pt1 | contig 10487 bp, 5 predicted proteins | sample AntDrymUQ3222106_2_FD_129672 | JGI IMG/M metagenome (GOLD analysis project Ga0136617, IMG submission 129672) | Polar desert sand microbial communities from Dry Valleys, Antarctica - metaG UQ322 (21.06) | ecosystem: Environmental > Terrestrial > Soil > Desert | place: Antarctica: Dry Valley...
AACGAAACCATTCGTTTTCTTGAAGAACGCATCAAGCGTAACCCGGAAGATTTTATCGCCTATAACAAAATCGCGTCCGAATATCTCCAAAAAATGCGCGAAACCGGCGATGCAGCTTATTTAAATCTGGCGTCGCGCGGCGCCACTGCTTCGCTTGAAATTTTACCGGCTTATCAAAATAAAGAGGGCTTAGCCACTCTCGCGCTGGTTAAATACTCGTCGCACGAATTTGCCGCCGCCCACGATTATGCAAAGCAGTTGATTGAATTAGAGCCGAACAAAGGTTATCCGTTTCAGATACTGGGTGATGCGTTGCTTGAATTGGGTCAATACGAAGAAGCGGAAGCCGCTTTTAAACAAATGGAAACGCTCGGCGGTATTCAGATTATAACCCGTTCGGCGATGCAGCAGCGGTTGGCGCGTTTAGCTGCTCTGAAAGGCGACAGTCGCGGCGCGGCGCGTCATTATTCGGCGGCACTGAAACTAGCCGAGTCAATGCCGCTTCCGCCATCGGAAACCGTTGCTTATTGCCGGTGGCAATTAGGCGAAACGGCTTTCGGCGAAGGCGATTACAAAACAGCCGAAAGGCATTATAAAGATTCGCTCGCAGCATTTCCAGATTATACAAATGCACTGGCTTCGATGGGACGGATTCGCGCGGCGCGCGGCGATTTGACAGGCGCGATTGATTTTTACGAACGTGCCGCGCGACGTTTGCCGGATATAACTTTTGTCGCCGCGCTCGGCGATTTATACAAAATTTCAGGACGCGAAACCGAAGCGCAAAAACAATACGAATTAGTCGAGCAGATCGGGCGGTTGGACACGCTTAACGGCTCTCTTTACAACCGCAGCCTGGCACTTTTTTACGCCGACCATAATTTAAGGGCTGAAGAAGCATATCGATTGGCGGCAAAAGAATATGAATTGCGGCGCGACATTTACGGCGCGGATATTTTAGCGTGGACGGCACTTAAAGCCGGAAGGATTTCGGAAGCTGAAGAAGCGTCGAAAAAAGCGTTGCGATTTGAAACGCGGGACGCTCGTCTTTTTTATCACGCCGGAATGATTGCACAAGCGGCGGGCGATACCGCAACGGCTCGCAAATATCTACAGCGTGCGCTCGCGCTTAATCCAAAATTCAGCTTATTACAAGCCGAAATATGCAGAAAAACATTTGAAAGTCTCTAAAGCTCTATTGAACTTTCAATAAATTTTTAAGAAAACGGGTTTAGTGTTGTTTTTGAAAACGTTTCGTGTTAATAATTTTGTGCGGTAAGTTCCATCAAAACCGCGTTCTATCCATTCTAAAATTTAAGTTAATGTGGTTTGGTGCGCTATGATTTATCTTATTAGAGTCTTATTTTTGTTAGGGCTGTTTTTGATTAATGTCAGTGCAATTATAGCGCAACGAGAAAGTGGGCGTTTATTCGGCACAGTAACGGATACCGGCGGAAAACCGCTCACAAAAATAACGGTTACTGCCACAAATCAGGTAACGACGAGCCGCGAAACCGATTCAACCGATTCGGATGGTAAATTCTCTTTCCGCCTCACAGCCGGCGCGTATCGGCTGTCGGTCGAATCGCCTTACGCGGCGCGTTTCGATTCCGCTAAAACCGGCGATTACGGCAAGTTCGCCCGGTTAATTTGCGGCGACGTTAACCCAGACACCAAAGTAAAAAACTGCGAAGTGCTGGAAAATATCTTGATTTCGGGCGAAGCTGAAACCAAGATTGATTTTCAAGCTGAAGCGCAAAAACCGGAAAACTTCAATCCGCCAAGTAACGGCGAGCCGACCGGTTCAGCCGGAAAATATTCGGTTGAATCCACGATGCAAATGTTCGGCGACCGTCGTGAAGTCCGCGACCGCTGGCGCATCGGATTTCCTGAATACGACCGTTACGGCGACCGCGGCGGGCGCGGACGCGACATTCCATTTAAGCGCAACCGCTGGTTCGACCCTTACAACCAAAGCGTTCTGAAGGGCGATTATCCGATTTTCGGCAACGAAATGTTTATGGTCTTGTCCGCCGCCAGCACAAGCGGAATCGAAATCCGTCGGACACCCGCGCCGACTAATGTTTCCAGTGCCAATCCGGACAGCAACAACTTTTTCGGGCGACCGGAAAGTTTATCGTTTAATCAAACGCTGCAGCTCTCGTTTGAGTTATTTAAAGGCGAATCAACGTTTCGTCCGCGCGAATGGGCGATTAAAATTTCGCCGACCTTCAGCATACCTAACTATCTCAACGCGCGTGAAAATGGAATTGTCAACATAGACGTGCGGCGCGGTACAAATCGAACGGATTTGCACGCTTCGCTCGAAGAAGCGTTTGGCGAAGTCAAACTTTTCGATGTCAACAAAAATTACGATTTTGTCTCAGTCCGTGCCGGAATCCAGCCGTTTGTTTCGGATTTTCGCGGATTCATATACTCCGACAATAACCTCGGAGCGAGGCTTTTCGGCGGCTTCTCCAATAACAAATCTCAGTTCAATCTCGCCTATTTTCATCAGCTTGAAAAAGACACCAACAGCGGCTTAAATTCGCTGGAAGAATTTCGCAAGCAGAATGTTTATATCGCCAATTTTTTCCGGCAGGATTTTCTTTTCAAAGGTTATACGATTCAGGCTTCTGCGCTTTACAACGACGACCGCGCCGACGTTCACTATGACAGCAACGGTTTTCTCGTCCGCCCGACGCTGGTCGGCGATGTCCGCCCGCACTCGATAAAAGCCGGTTATCTCGGAATCAATGGCGACGGTCACATGGGCATTTTAAATCTAACAAATTCTTTTTATTTTGCTTTCGGCGAAGATGACCATAATCCGATTGCCGGTCGCCGCACTGATATTCGCGCCTATATGGGAGCCGTTGAGGCTTCGATTGACAGAGATTATCTGCGTTTTCGAGGTTCGATTTTCTACGCTTCGGGCGATAAAGACCCGACTGACGACCGCGCGACCGGTTTTGACGCAATTCTCGACGACCCTAATTTTGTCGGCGGTCAGTTTTCCTATTGGACTCGGCAGGGAATTCGCCTTATTTCAACCGAAGTCGGTTTGGTTCAGCCGAACAGTTTATTGCCGTCTCTGCGTTCGAGCAAAATCGAAGGTCAGGCAAATTTTGTCAATCCCGGCATTCAGATTTATAACGCCGGCGTTGATGTTGAAGTAACGCAAACCTTAAAAGCCATCTTCAATGTTAATTATCTGCGATTCGACCGCACCGAATCGCTCGAATACATTTTGTTTCAACCGCGCGTGCGCCACGAAATCGGTTGGGATTATAGTTTGGGCGTAACCTACCGCCCTTTGCTTATCAACAACATTTCTTTCACGGCTGGTGCGGCGTTGTTTCAACCCGGACGCGGATTTCGGGACATTTTTACCGACCGTTCACGAAATTGTCCGCCGATTGTCGGTAATTTTTGCACGGGGGATGTTCCAAATCCAAGCAAACTGCAATACCAGCTATTCGCTCAGGTAAAATTGATTTATTGAGGTTTTTATATGCTGCCGGAAAACAAAATTTATTGGCTAAAATCGTTTTTCGTTTTTGTTTTTGTTGCCTTCCTAGCTGTCATTTTTTGGCGGAACCTTGTCTCGCCAACAATTTCAGTCAGCGCACAGCAGAATACTGCTGTTGAATCTAACTCTGCGACAAATACTGCAGCTAAAACCGTTTCTCAGCCTGCTGCCGAAAATCTTCCAGTCGCAAACGATAAACCGAAAGCCTCAAGCGAATCTGAACCTTCTAAAATACAGGACGCTGAACCGGTTGAAGGCTGTATAAAATGTCACGGCAACACCGAGCCGATGCACCGCTACAATTCAAAAGGCGATGTTTTTGAGAAACTCGAAAACGGGCGCGACGCGATGGGTTTATCCTGCACCTCCTGTCACGGCGGCAATCCGGGAGCAGATACGCTCGAAGCGGCGCACGTCAAACCGCGTTTTCCCGAAGAGTGGAACTGCAAAAACGGGCGTTGTTCGAGTGCCAATCCGGAGCGCACAAATACATTGCTGGCCAAAGAAACTCAGGAATTTGTTCGCTTCATCAATCCGGGCGATTTTCGCGTGGCGGCGCAAAGCTGTAACGAATGTCACGCCGAAGACGTTCACAATAACCGGCGCAGTATGATGGCGCACGGCTCGATGCTGTGGGGTGCAGCGCTTTACAACAACGGCGGTTTTCCGCTCAAAGATTCACGTTTCGGCGAAAGCTACAATGAAGCCGGAAACCCGCAAAGCCTAATTCAAAATCCCGCACCAACCCGTGAACAGCAAGCATTTAAAGGCGTTTTATCAATTCTCGAACCGCTGCCGCGCTGGGAGATTTCGCAGCCCGGCAATGTGCTGCGCGTTTTTGAGCGCGGCGGCAAACGTCGTCTTGAAGTCGGCTTGCCTGATAGAGAGGAAGAACCCGGAAAACCCGATAAAGGTTTGAGCCCGCGCGGATTTGGAACGAACAACCGCACCGATCCGGTCTATCTCGGAATACAAAAAACTCGTCTGCTCGACCCGACGTTAAATTTTTTGGGAACGAACGACCACGCGGGCGATTATCGTTCATCAGGCTGCACGTCTTGCCACGTCATCTACGCCAACGACCGCAACCCGGCGCATTCCGAACAATACGCCGCCGCCGGCAACGCCGGTGAAACCCAAACCGCTGACACGAGCATTCCTAAAAATGAACCCGGTCATCCGATTAAACATCAATTCACATCGCGGATTCCGACTTCGCAGTGTATGGTTTGTCATATGCATCCGGGAACGAATATGGTCGCGTCCTATTTGGGAACGACTTGGTGGGACAATGAAACGGATGGCAAATTTATGTATCCGGAAAAACAGGAGAATCCGACTCAAGCCGAAGAAGCCGAAAAACTCGACCGTAATCCAGAAGGTGCTAGCCTGCGTGGAAGCTGGTCAGACCGAGAATTTTTGAAGAAAACCGGTACGGAGGAATTTAACAAACAACTCAAAAACACGAAGTTTGCCGATTTTCACGGACACGGATGGATGTTTCGTTCGGTCTTTAACAAAAACCGTAAGGGCGAATGGCTTGACACGCACGGCAAAACAATTTCGCCGGATGACCCTGATAAATTTAAAAAAGCGGTGCATCTAAAAGATATTCACCTCGAACGCGGAATGCACTGCACTGATTGCCATTTTCAGCAGGACACACACGGCGACGGAAAGCTCTACAATGAACCGCGGGCGGCAATCGAAATCGGCTGCATTGATTGCCACGGCTCGATTCAACAACGCTCAAACTTATTCACGTCGGGTTTTGCCGCCGAAGAACTTGACCCGAAGAACGAGGATGATGCCAAGAAGATCGAAAGCCGCACCAAAGCCAAACAGCCGTTAAAAGGAAGTGATTTATTACGCCTCGACTTTCGTAAGCCGGACGGTAAAAAACAACGCGTTTTCCAACGTGTTACGGCTGGCAATTTGAACACCTTGAAAAAATTAGCTTGCAAAGACGACAAAGGCGAAGAAGTAAAAATTGTCGCGGGTGATATTTTGCAGTTTTCCACCGTCGTTCCGGATCGCTGCTGGCGAGTTACGCAAACAGTTGATACGGTCGTCGAAAGTCCGAATCATAAAGAAGATTACAACGAAAAATCGGCTTACGCGAAAACGATTCAAAAAGATAACTCGACGTGGGGCGATGTTCCCTCAGAAGAGAAATTACTCGCGCATAACGATAACAATATGACTTGTTATTCGTGCCATTCGTCGTGGATGACAAGCTGTTTCGGCTGTCATCTTTCGATGGAAGCGAACCGCAAAATGCCGAACCGTCACAACGAAGGCGGCGACTCGCGCAACTTCACTTCCTACAATTACCAAGTTCTGCGCGACGAAGTATTTATGCTTGGCAAAGATGGAACGGTTACGGGACATCGGGTTGCGCCCGTGCGTTCGTCGTCGGCGGTTTTAGTTAGTTCGCGCAATCAAAACCGCGAATGGATTTACCAGCAACAGCAGACGGTTTCGACCGAAGGCTTTGCCGGACAAGCCTTTAACACGCACGTTCCGCACACGGTTCGCGGCAAAGAAACCAAAGGCTGCAGCGACTGTCACGTTTCCAAAGACAACAACAACAACGCGTGGATGGCGCAGCTTTTGCTGCAAGGCACAAATTTCGTCAACTTTATCGGGCAATATGCCTTTGTCGCCGCCGAACATTCGCTCGAAGCCGTCGCCGTTACCGAACCGAGCGAACCGCAAGCCGTCATCGGCAGCACTCTGCACCGCGTCGCTTACCCGGACAATTATCGAAAATTTGAAAAAGACGGACGCGAATTGAAAAAGTATTACGAACATGTTGGAAACCCGGAAGTTCTGCAGGTGCAGGTGCGCGGGGAATATGCATATGTAGCGGCTGGCAAAGGCGGCTTGCGCGTCTACGATGTCGCCCAAATTGACCATAAAGGTTTTTCTGAACGCATCGTAACCGCGCCGGTTTCGCCGTTCGGACAACGCTTTTACGTTGACACTAAATATGCAGCTGCTGTCGCCGCGCCTTCGACTCTTGCGGCTGACCCAGCGCGTTGGCGCGTGATGCGCGAGGCGGACGGAAAAATGCGGACGGTTGATCCGGATACCGCAAATAAAATGCACGCCGAAGCGGTCAAAGCCGGCAAGCCAAGCCCGATGGTGAACGAGGAGCAGCCGATTCACCCGCTCTATGCTTATTTGTATGTTGCCGACAAAGAAGAGGGCTTAATTTTGGTTAATGCGGCGACACTGCTCGATGGCGACCCGCGAAACAATTTCTTAAAACGCGCTTTGACATTCAATCCCGATAATGCCTTGGCGGGCGCGAACAATATCACAATTGCCGGAACCAATGCATTCATTACGACTGACCGCGAGTTGGTGGTTGTTGATATTAACGACCCGTTAAATCCTCGCGTCAAGCAGCGAATAGGTGCGCCGCAACTTAAAAATCCGCGAGCTGTTGTCGTACAGTTCCGTTACGGCTTTGTCGTTGACAGCGATGGTTTGAAAGTCCTAGACATTAGTGGATTAATGCAAAAAGACGGTGCCGGCGTGCGTATGGTGGAAAAAGACACCGCTCCAGTTTTTGTCCCGCTCAAACACGCTCATGACATTTATGTGGCGCGTACTTACGCATACATCGCCAACGGTGAGGAAGGTCTGGCGATAATTGATGTGGAAAATCCTGAATTGCCGCAGCTTGCGCAAATGTTCAATGCCGAAGGAAAATTGAACGATACGCACGGGGTTAAAGTGGCGATGACTAATGCGAGTCTTTACGCTTATGTTGCCGACGGAAAAAATGGTTTGCAAGTTCTCCAGCTAACCGACCCGGAGACAATGCCGAATTTCGCCGGTTTCAGCCCCCGTCCGGAACCGCGCCTTATCGCAACCTTTAAAACTAAAGGACCGGCACTCGCCGTTTCAAAAGGTTTAGACCGAGACCGCGCGGCTGACGAAAGCGGCAATCAAGTTGCTGTTTTCGGCAGACGCGGCGCACGACCGTTTAATCTCGAAGAAGTGAACCGCTTGCTCCGCACAAACGACGGAACAGGTGATTTCTTCAGGGTTTCTGATGAACCAACCACCCCAAACAAACCGCGGACTGAAACCGCGGCTCCTGTAGCGCAGGATTTTAGCTGGACTCGATTCTGGAAATCGCTTTTAACATACGGCGGATTTGGATTTAGCTTCCTCTTGATTTGTTACAGCTTGTCAGCAAAACGAAACGTCTTAGATGACGCAAATCAATTTGTTCGCAAGCGGTGAAATTCAATTTTGAAAGTTTAGAAGTGCGTTTCGCAAATTGTTATTAAGGTAATAATCTGTCCGGCGCTACCTACCTTAAGCTAGTGATTTTACATAAGTTATAGCATTATTTTAGTACTTCAATTGTCCGTCAAATATAGCTTAATGAAGATTTTGTCTATTATTGTTGACAAACTAAATAGAAGGTTTTAGAATGCGTCTGACTAATCACGGTTACTAACCACAGTAAAAAGAAAATATTTTTTGGAGGAACTATGAAGAACACTTACTTACGTTTTGTTGGCAAGGCTTCGGCACTTGGTATTATGGCAATCTTGTCTATCGGAGTTACCCCTTTTATATCAACGCGCGTAGCTGCTAAGAGCGATGTGCCTGTGTCACGACCGGTTGTAATCGCCGCCGTGACTGATGCGCAAATTGCAGCCATCGTTGTTGCGGCTAACAATGTCGATATTGAAGCCAGTAAGCTGGCTCAGTCGAAGGCAAAGGACAAAAAAGTTAAAGCATTCGCGAATGATATGGTTAGAGATCATACTGCGGTAAACAAAGCAGCAGTAGAACTGGTGACTAAACTTGGTGTTACACCGGAAGAAAATGACACGAGCCGTGGTCTTACCGCAAGCGGCGTAAAGGCACGCGAAGACATGAGTAAACTGAAGGGTAAAGCGTTTGACAAAGCATATATTGATAATGAAGTGGCTTACCACAGAATTGTAATGAATGCCATGGATAATACGTTAATCCCAAGCGCGCAAAATGCGGAACTCAAAGCGACACTAGTTAAGGTTCGTCCTTTGTTCGCCCAGCATCTTCAACACGCAGAAGAACTTCAGGCATCCATGAGCGGGGAAAAAATGGGTAAGAAAGCCTCAATGTCTTCACATAGCATGCGATAGAAGGTTAACTATGTCTACCAATCAATTACGCCAGCAACTTGATATAACTCGTAGACTGTGCGCTTTCAGTATCGCGCTGTTAATCTTTGCAGTTCCGATAGGACTGCAAAGCGCTGCCGCCAAACCAAAAGAACACACGATTAATATCAAGGACTTTAAATTTCTCCCGGCGACTCTCACTGTTAATGTAGGAGATACGATAGTGTGGAAAAACGATGATATTGCTCCGCATACAGCAACGGCGAAAGGAAAAAAGCCCTTCGACTCGGGAAACATTGAGACCGGAGCGTCGTGGAGTTACGTCGCTAAAAAAAAAGGCACTTACTCCTACTACTGTGCTTACCATCTGAGTATGAAGGGAAAGCTAGTGGTGCGCTAAAACATTCTCTACTCTCCTATTAGGAAGTTAGAGGCTAGCAAATTTCAATGAGGATTAAAATTTGCTAGCCTCTATATTTAGCTTGAACAACGGCAAGAAAAAGCCGCAGGCGGATTGCCGCCGAAGCAACTCTAATAGACAAATATCTCAAATATAAAAACCGCTTTAAGCCTTCCATTTTTAACGAGATGTGAGAGAAGTCCACTTCCAAACGCTTCGTTTAGTGGTGGAGTGTCAATTGAATTCGTGCTATTTGCGTTGACACTCTCCCGCCAAACCTTACTGTTATGGCGTGAGATTCTTAGGAAACGCATAATGTATCCATTTACGTTAGCTCCTAAAGGTTCTTTTGGTGTTGAATAATATGGGAACACAAATCCAGAAATTCTTGTTTGGTCAATTCGTTTTTAACGGTATTGATTTTTCTTGTTGTCCATTCAACATTATCCAAATCAAATTTCTTTTCAGGAAACCGAGAACAAGGGAATATATGGTCGAGCGAATCATTCACGCCGAGAACAATTTTTTCGCCCGTATATGGACACAGATAATTTTGTTCCTCAAGGTTTTGTTTAAGAATTTGCCAATAGATAACCGTCTTAAAATGACGACGCGACCTTTTTTTAAAATAACAAGTTTCACAAATTCTATCTTTAGAATCAGACAAACTTTCGAGGTGTGGAAATTGTCCACAGAAGCCGCAAATTTCTTTTTCCTGCAAATTAAATTTTCTATCTTGATTGCTTTTAATTATAAGCGTTTTACAAGATTGGCAACAATTCCTATCAGGCAACGAATTGTTTTTAGCGCAACTAAGGCAGATGCCTTTTTGTTTAAGAGTTTCCTTAAACAGTTTTTGTCGGTTTTGAATTTTATCTTTATTGGCAGGGTTGTTTCGGTAACGAGATTGCCTTTCGCGGTTTTGAATTTGTTGTTGTATATTAAGTTCAGCCATTTGTTCAAGTTCCTTTTGAATAAATTGGTTAGGCTTGTGAAAGGTTGTTATCAGCAACTTTTCCAAGCTGTTTTTATTTTAACACAAAGTTGTAATTACTACAATTATTGGAGATACGATTACCCGAACCCGTGAAACTTGTTTTCAAGTTTCGATTGTTTCACTACTTAGGTGTTCTAAATTTTACGTTCGGGACTTCCTCGAACAACCGCCTATTTAGAGTTTCAAAGAGCCGCTTAGGGAACACCGATAGTATTTGCAACTGATTCAGCTATTGACCTAACGTATTGTGATTATTTTATGTTTTTCTTTTTGTTTTGTAAAACGCGCTTCATCTCCAACTAGGGCTAACGCATCTTAATTTTTGGGCAGGGCGTTATGTCCAAAGCTACGTAAAATATAGGTTTTAGTAAAAATCTTAACTTTCTGCATACAAAATTAAGCAGATTTTTGGTTGAAAAATCA
>Ga0136617_10006448_pt1 | contig 10486 bp, 12 predicted proteins | sample AntDrymUQ3222106_2_FD_129672 | JGI IMG/M metagenome (GOLD analysis project Ga0136617, IMG submission 129672) | Polar desert sand microbial communities from Dry Valleys, Antarctica - metaG UQ322 (21.06) | ecosystem: Environmental > Terrestrial > Soil > Desert | place: Antarctica: Dry Valley...
GCGGGCGCGAGCTGCGCGAGCACTTCAACGCGTGATTGATCTCGCCGGGTCGCTCGCCCGGACCGAGGTTATGGAACTTGACGGAGCACGCTTTCTCGTTGCCGGCGCCACCGGCGAGTTCGGCGCCGTGCTGGCGCGCGAGCTGTCCGAGCAGGGCTGTGAGCTCGCCCTCCTCGGGCGCGACCGCGAGCGCCTCGAGACTCTGGCCGATGAGCTATCGGCCACCTCCGGCCGTTTCGACGCGCGCGATTGCGCCGGTATCGAGCCTGCCGTCAACGCGTTGGCAGGCGGCCTCGGCGGCCTCGACGGCGTAGTGGTGGCCATCGGCGCGGCCGCGTTCGGTGGCGGGGGCGACCTTCCGCTCGAGACGGTCGAGGACGTGTTCGCCATCAACACCCTCGCCCCCATCGCCCTGGTCAGCGCTGCGCTGCCTCATCTCCCCGACAAGGGCGCCGTCGTGGGCGTGACCGCGATCGTCGCCGACCACCCGACCGCAGGGCTGGCCGCCTACTCCGCCAGTAAGGCTGCGTTCTCCGCCTACCTGGCGGTCGTCCGCCGCGAGCGCCGGCGCGCCGGCGGGACCGTCCTCGACGTCCGCCCGCCGCACATGGACACGGCCTTCACGGATCGCGCGCTGACCGGCGAGCCGCCGCCGCTGCCCGAGGCGGTGGACCATCTCGACGTTGTGGCTCAGACGATCGACGCTCTGCGAGCCGGCCGGCGCGAGCTGGCCTGGGACCTCGAGTCCCGCGCGCTCGTCGCGCGATAGGGCCAGTCGCCAGCGGGTAGTCGTCGACTAGCGGCCAGCTCCCCCGACCGGCCGACAGCCATGGGCAATTACGAGTACCTCGCGCTGCTCGGCGCCTGCGTCCTGCTGACGCTGCCGCTCGAGTTCGTCTTCCGCGCTCGAGTCTGGCGCCGGCCTCGACGGGCCCTGCGCGCGCTGATCCCCGTGGTCCTGGTCTTCGGGACCTGGGACATCATCGCCATCGGGCTCGGGCACTGGTGGTTCAACCCGCGCTTCGTGACCGGCGTGACCCTGCCGCCGGGCCTGCCGATCGAGGAACTCGCCTTCTTCGTGGTCATACCGCTGTGCGGGCTCCTTACCTACGAGGCCATCAACACGCTCATGCGCTGGGCGGGGCGCGGCTGATGCCGGCCTATCCCCTGTTCTCGGTCCTCGCCGCGCTCGCGGTGATCGCCCTCGAGCTGACGTGGCTGCGCACGGGCATCTTCAGGCGCTCTGCGTACTGGATCGCCATGGTCGTCGTCTTCGCCTTCATGATCCCCGTCGACGGCTGGATGAGCAAGGTGCCGAACCCGATCGTCGTCTACGACCCCTCGGTGCTCAGCGGGCTGCGCTTCCCGATCGACATCCCGATCGAGGAGTTCGTCTACGCCTTCGCGATGGTGACGCTCGCGCTCGTCCTGTGGGAGCGCGCCGGCTCCCGGGAGGGCTCATCTCGAGCTCGCGCGCAGACGTAACCCGAAGAGACGAAATCGACTCCGAGGAGACACCGTGGGAGCAGTCAGCAAGTACATCCGCATCGAGGCCCCGAAGCAGCAGGTCTGGGACCTCTGGCGCGACCCAACGGGCTTCCCTGAGTTCATGGACAGCGTGGAGTCAGTCGAGGCCAACGGCGAGAGCTGGCACTGGAAGGTCAGCGGACCGGCCGGCAAGTCCGTCGAGTGGGACTCCAAGATCGTCGAGGAGATCCCCGGCGAGAAGCTCGCCTGGAAATCGATCAGCGGCATGCCGAACTCCGGCGCGGTGCGCCTCGATGAGCGTGACGGTCAGACCGACCTCGAGTACGCGATCGAGTTCGAGCCCCCGGGCGGCAAGGTCGGCGACATCGTGGCCAAGATCTTCGACGACCCCGAGGACAAGGTGCAGCGTGCGCTCGAGGCGTTCAAGGTGCTCGTCGAGCACGACGCTCGACCGCGGCCCGACAGCCGGACCGAGGTCGACGCCGGCGAGGCCTCGCCGACCGGCTCGCCGAGCGGAGGAGTCACGGCCTGAGTGCCGCCCCCGCCGGCCTCGCGCCGGCGTGCTGACCTACGAAGCCCGATCGCTGGCGACGGTCGAGGAGGCGTGGAGCCTGATCGCGCGCCCGGGCCGCTGGCACGAGTGGGCGCCGCACGTGCGCGGCGCGTGGTCACTCGGCTCGCCGGAGGTGCGCCGGGGCGCCCGCGGGGCCGCGCGGCTCCTGGGAGCCGTGCCGATCCCCGCCCGTGTGGTGGCCAAGCGAGCCGGACGCTCGTGGACCTGGCGGGTCGGGCCGGTGGACATCGTGCACCGCGTCGCGCTGGCGCCCGGGCGCGCCCGCGGCTCGATCGTGGCCGTCGACCTGGTCGCCCCGCGTGCGCTTGAGGCGCTGCTCGCGGTGAGCTACGGGCCGGTGGTGGCTGTGCTCGTGCGCAATCTGGCCCGGGTGGCCGCACGCTCGAGCGGCTGACCTCGAACGCGCCCGCAGCCGAGAGGCGGGCTCAGGCCGCAGCGTGCTGCGCGTAGTCCTCGGCGATGGCTCGGCGGAGCGTCTCCTCGAGCGGCTGAGGCTCGACGTCGAACAGGGCGGCGCCGGTGCGGTCCTCGACGACGGTCGGCGTGCGCAGCCCCTCGACGAGCGGCCGCGCGACGCCGGCGTCGACCGGGGTCACGAGGCCGATCCACAGCGAGGAGAGCCCCGGGCTCAGAAGCGGAACTCGCAGCTTGGGTCGCGGACGGATCCCGAGTGCCCGGGCCATCAGGTCGAGCATCTCGCCGTAGGAGACCACGTCGGTGCCCCCGATCTCGATCTCGCGCCCGGTGGAGGCCTCGACGCGGGGTGTCTGGTCCAGGTAGGCGACGACGTCGTCGATGCCGATCGGCTGGGTCGGGGTCTCGAGCCAGCTCGGAGCGATCATGAACGGCAGGCGCTTCACGAGGTCTCGGAGCATCCGATAGGACTCGCTCTGGGATCCGACGACCATGGCCGCCCGGAAGTAGGTCAGCGGCGGTCCCTCGTCGCGAAGGATCTCGCCGGTCTCGTGACGGCTGCGCAGATGACGCGAGTCCGCCTCGTCGCCCCCCAGGCCGCCGAGGTAGGCCACGCGGCCGACGCCCTCGGCGGAGGCCATCCGAGCGAAGTTGCGCGCCGCGGTGCGCTCGCGCTCGACGAAGTCAGCGTCGGCGCCGCGGCCCATGGAGTGGACGAGGTAGTAGGCCATATCGACGTCGCGACCCGCCCCCGCCAGCGAGTCGGCGTCGAGCACATCTCCCTCGTGCAGCTCGACCCCGTCGCGCTCGAGGTCGCCGGCGCGGCCGCGGTCGCGGACGAGGCCTCGCACCTCGACGCCGGACTCCCCCAGCGTGGAGGCGAGGCGGCGCCCGACGAAGCCCGTGGCACCGGCGATCAGCGCGCGCATGCAGGAGTTCCGGTTGTCCGGGGGCGGCGGATCACGCTTGGCTGCCGAGCGCCGGGTTCATACGTAGACGAGGCGCGCCTCGGCCACCTCGCGCAGGAACCGCGGTGTCGCACGCACGCCGTCCAATCGCGCGTCGACGTCCTCGGTGGCCAGCCCCATGGTCTCGACCGAGGCCGAGCACGCGTACAGCGCCAGGCCCTCGAGCTCGAGGGCGGTGTCGCGCAGCTCGACCAGAGAACGGGCGAAGGTCTCGCGACCCGCCCACGTGAGCGAGGGAGTGTTGGAGGGGTCGAGGCTGCGCTGGAGCAGGCCGTCGTCGAGCAGGAGGGCGAGCGAGCGAAAGACGGCGAGACCCGCGCACGGGATCCCATCGCCGGCAGTCGAGACGAGCAGGGACAGACCCGAGTAGAGCCGCTCGAGCTCACCGGTGGCGAGCAGGACGGCGAGCCGAGGAGTCTCCGAGCCCATAATCGGATTGTGACGATCCTGGACGCACGCGGGCTCGCCTGTCCGCTTCCGCTGACCCTGGCGCGACGGCGCATGGCGGAGCTGCGATCCGGCGAGGTTCTGCGCGTGCTCGCCACGGACCCCGAGGCGCCGATCGACCTCGCGGCCTGGGCCACCGACCAAGGCCATGTGTTCCGGGATCTGAGCGATGAGCGTGCCGAGGGCACACCGGCCGCAGCCGGCTGGCTCACCCTCGAGCTCCGCAAGGCGGGCTGACCCCGGTCAACCCGCCAGCACGGACGACCCGCCTCGGCGAGGATCGCCTCCGCCCGACAGCTCCCCGGTCTCCGGGTCGCGCGCCACCGCTTGGACCCCGCCGAAGTAGAGGTTGCGCTCGGCCCACCGGCGCACGGCGTAGCCGTCCGCCTCGAGCGCTCGCAGCGTCTCGGGATGGACTCCGGGCTCCGCGTCGACCCGGCCGTCCTCGAAGTGCAGCCGCGGGCGGGCCACCGCCTCCTCGGCGCCGAGGCCGTCGTCGACCACCCCGAGGAGGGTCTGCAGGACGGCCGAGCGGATCCGGTTCGAGCCCGCCGAGCCGAGCGCGACCTCGGGCTCGCCGTCGCGCAGCACGACGGTCGGGGCCATCATGCTCGGGATCCGCAGTCCCGCGGGGTGGCGGTGGAAGCCGAGCGGATTGAGGTCCTGCTCGCCGAGCATGTTGTTGAGGTGGATGCCGGTCCCGGGCACGACCACACCGGAGCCCGAGCCGTTCGAGCAGGTGACGCTCGCGCAGCCGCCGTCGGCGTCGAGGACGGCGATGTGCGTGGTCGAGCCCAGGCGCCCGCCGCGCGCCGCCGTCTCGCTGGCCGAGCTCGAGCCGGGGGACTGCGCGGTCCCGCCCGCTGTCGTCTCGACCGCCTCCCGAGCGAGAAATCGCTCGAGAAAGCCCTCGGTGTTCAGCCCGATCATGAAGTCCTCGGTGCGCGCGGCGTTGGCTCGCTCTGTGACCTCGACCAGCGCCCGGCCGTCTCTCGAACGCCTGCCACCCGCGAGCAGGGCGAGCGAGAGCGCGATCAGGATCCCGCCCGAGGAGGGCGGTGGGTTGGTCAGGACCTCGCGCCCCCGGTACTCCGTGCGCGCCGGCCTTCGCTCGAGCGGGCGGTAGGCGGCGAGGTCCTCGGCGGTGAGCAGTCCGCCGCGTTCGAGGACCCACTCGCTCAGGGCGCGCGCCACGTCGCCGCGGTAGGCGAAGTCCGGACCCTCGTCGCCGACGCGCTCGAGCAGGTCGCCGAGCTCGGGCAGCCGGATCACCTCGCCCTCGCCCAGCGGCCTCCCTCCCGGCTGATAGATCGCGGCTCCCTCGTCTCGCGAGCTCAGGATCGGACCGAGGATCCGGTGCAGATAGGCCTGCATGGGCCGCAGGGCGATCCCCGCGCGGGCCGCCGCCGCCGCCGGCGCGCAGAGCTCGCCGAGGTCCACCGACCCGAAGCGAGCGAGGGCGGTGGCGAGCCCGGCGAGGGTGCCCGGAACGCCGCACGACGACGCCCCGACGTTGAAGACCTGCGTCGCCTCGGCCGAGAACTCGACCTCGATCGGAACGAGCTCGGCCGGGGCGGGCGCCTCGCGCGCGAGTCCGAGCCCCGGCGAGGCGACGAAGAAGTCGAGCAGCACGTCCTCGCCGGCGGGGGTGTGAACGAGCATGAAGCCCCCCGCGCCCGGCCCGGTCAGCGGCGACTCGCAGGCGAACGACATCAGGCACGCGGCCACCGCGGCGTCGACGGCGTTGCCGCCTTCGCCCAGGACGCGTGCCCCCGCCTCGGCGGAGAGCGGATGCCCCGCGGCGACGACGCCTCTCATCGGCGGGAACCTAACGGCGTGCGAGGCGGGCGGCGCTCACCGTGAGCCCCGCCCGCGGGCGCGCGTCAGCGGCGCCCGCTGCGAGGAACGAACTCGGGAACCTCGAGCTCTCCGAGCCTCTCCGTCGGACCCGACGACGAGGGCGGCGGCCCGAGCGAGCGCTCGTCGCCGGCCCGCTCGAACGCGCGCGGCGACGAGCTCGACCCCGCACCGTTCGATGCTCCGACCCCGGCGAGCGCCGGCTCCGGCAGATCCGGCTCGCGCGCCCAGTCGCTCATCGGCTCGGCCGCACGCCGGGGCGCGTCGCCGTAGCGGGTGGCCACCACGGTCACCCACACCTGGTCGACCACGTTCTCGTCGACCATGGCGCCGAAGATGATGTTGGCGTCCGGATGCGCGGCATCACTCACCGCGCGAGCGGCTTCGTTGACCTCGTAGAGCGACATGTCCCGCCCGCCGGTGATCGACAGCAGGATCGAGTGCGCGCCCTCGATCGAGGTCTCCAGCAGCGGCGAGGCAACCGCGCGCTCGGCCGCGTCCATGGCCCGGCGCTCGCCCACGCCCATGCCGATCCCGAGCAGCGCCGGCCCGGCCTGCGACATGATCGTGCGCACGTCGGCGAAGTCGAGGTTGATCAGCCCGGGCAGAGTGACGAGATCGGAGATGCCCTGGACGCCCTGGCGCAGGACGTCGTCGGCCACACGGAAGGCGTCGACGATCGACGTCCCCTTCTCGAGCACCGAGAGCAGCCGCGAGTTCGAGATGACGATCAGCGTGTCGACCTCATCGGCCAGCGCCTTGATGCCCTCCTCGGCCTGGACAGCCCGCCGCGTGCCCTCGAAGGAGAACGGCTTGGTGACCACCCCGACCACGAGCGCGCCGACCTCACGAGCGAGACGTGCGACCACCGGCGCCGCACCGGTGCCGGTGCCGCCGCCGGCGCCCGCGGTGACGAAGACCAGGTCCGAGCCCTTTAGCGCGGCCTTGATGCGGTCAGCGTCGTCGAGCGCGGCGTCGCGGCCGAGCTCGGGGCTGGACCCGGATCCGAGCCCGCGGGTGAGGTCCGAGCCGATGTCGAGCGTGACGTGCGCGCTCGAGCTCTGAAGCGACTGGGTGTCGGTGTTGAGCGCGACGAACTCGACGCCCTCCACCCCGGCCTCCATCATGCGGTTGAGAGCGTTGACACCCGCGCCACCGACGCCGGCCACGCGCAGCACCGGGCTGCCCGCGATCTCCGGAGCGACCTGCGGCTTGGGCTCGGCGCGGCCGAAGCGAGGCTGCGAGCCCGATTGCGCCGGGCGCTGGAGAATGTCCTCGGGCACGTCGGCCGAGAACACGGCCCGGAGGCGCTCCTCAGCGCTGCGAGGCCGTCGCGGGGCATCCTCATCGCGGTCGGAGGCATCGCCGCGGCGTACGCGGATCTCGGAGACGGGTGGGGACGGCTGGGTGCGTCGAGCCGACGGCGGCGCCGGGCGCAGCTCCTGCTCGGGCGCCTCTGGCTCGACGGGCGGGCTCGGCGTCGCCTCCTCCTGCGCCGCATCCTCCTCGCCGGTCTCCCCACCGGTACGACTGAACAGGGAGGCCAGTGGCCCCTCCCGCATGCTGGCTCGCTTACCGCTTGCCATTCCCCAGTACCTCCTTCGCAAGCTCACGGTAGGCGTAGGCCGCCTTGCCGTCAGGTTCGTACTTGAGCACCGACATCCCTCGCACGGGCGCCTCGGCGAAACGCACGGTCTTGCGGATCCTCGACGCGAACACGCGATCGCCGAAGTTCTCCTCGAGGATCTCAAGGGCCTCCTTGGCGTGCACCGTGCGCGTATCGACGAGCGTGGGCAGAATGCCCTCGATCTCTACGTTCGGATTGAGGTTCTCGCGCACCATGGCCAGGGTGTTCTGCAGCTGAATCAGCCCCCGCATGGACAGATACTCGCACTGGACGGGGACGATCACCTTGTGCGACGCCGTAAGAGCGTTGATGGTGAGCAGACCGAGGCTGGGCGGAGTGTCGATCAAGACGAAGTCGTAGACCTTGCGGATGGGGTCGAGCGCGCGCTCGAGTGAGCGCTCACGGCCGATCTGGGTCGACATGGCGATCTCCGCGCCGGCGAGGTCGATCGAGGCGCAGGCGACGTCGACCTCGCGGGAGAGGATCGCGTCGACGATCGGGGTCCGATTGACCAGCACGTCGTACATCGACACCTCGACCGAGTCCGGGTCGATGCCCTGGCTCATGGTCAGGTTGCTCTGTGGATCCATGTCCACGCACAGGACGCGGTGCCCCGTCTCGGCGAAGGCCGCGGCGAGGTTGAGGGTCGTCGTCGTCTTGGCGACCCCTCCCTTCTGGTTCGCGAGCGCGATGACCTTCATCTTCGGCGACATGGCGGGCTCCGGTGGATGGACGCGGCCGGCGCGATCGGCCGGCCCCTGTAGACGCAGGCGGTCGAGCAGACCCATTCCCGGGTGCGTATTCGGAGAGCGGGGTGGGAATCCTCCTCCATGGCCATGACCGAGACCGTCGAACGCATCGTGAAGGGCAAGCGCGTGCTCATCTGCGCGGGCTCCGGCGGAGTCGGCAAGACCACTGCCTCCGCGGCGATCGCCCTGGGCCTCGCGGCGAGGGGACAACGCGTGGTCGTCCTGACCATCGATCCCGCTCGGCGGCTGGCGCAGTCGCTGGGGCTCGAGGAGCTCGGCAACGAGGCGCGCCGGGTCGAGCCGGAGCGCTTCACGGCCGCCGGCGTAGAGGTCCGCGGCGAGCTCTGGGCAATGATGCTCGACGCGAAGCGGACCTTCGACGAGCTGGTCGAACGCTACGCGAGCGACGACGCCGCCCGCGATCGGCTACTGGAGAACCGGATCTACCAGGAGGTCTCGAACGCGGTCTCCGGCTCGCAGGAGTACATGGCGATGGAGAAGCTGGGCGAGCTGCACGCCGAGGGCGAATTCGACGTGCTCGTGCTCGACACGCCGCCGACCCGCAACGCGCTCGACTTCCTCGACGCCCCGACCCGGCTCGCCAAGTTCATCGACTCGCGCGCGCTCGGGGTCTTCCTGCGGCCCGGCGGGAGACTGCTCGGCCGCGGCTCGAGCCTGTTGTTCATGGCCATGAAGCGCATCACCGGCGTCGACGTCATGGAGGACATCTCCGAGTTCTTCGGGGCCTTCGGCGACATGGCCCAGGGCTTCCGCGACCGGGCCAGGCGCGTCAACGCGCTGCTCGAGGCTCCGGAGACGGCCTTCCTTCTGGTCACCTCCCCCGCGCCCGACGCCGTCGACGAGGCGCTCTACTTCCGCCAACGCCTCAAGGAGCGCGACATGCCGTTCGCCGGGGTCGTGGTCAACCGGATGAACCTCCTGCCCGGCGACGAGAGCGGAGAGCCTCCCCGCACCGCGCTCGACGAGCTCCTCGGCGAGGAGCTCGGAGGCAAGGTCGCGCGCAACCTCGAGGACGTCCACCGCCTCGCCGTGCGTGATCGCGACAGCGTCGGGCGGCTGAGCCGCGAGCTGGGAGGGCGCGCTTCGATCGTGCGGGTTCCCCATCTCGATGACGACGTGCACGACATCGGCGGCCTGGCCGAGATGGACCAGCACCTGTTCGAGACCGACGCGCCGCTGCGGGCCACCGCCTGAGGCGGGATTCGGCCGGCTAGACCGGTGCCGAGTAGCTCTCGCTCTCCTCGTCGAGAGCCCAACGGGACTCGATCTCGGAGTGAGGCATACGAGCTGTGGGCGCCGGCGGCGAGGAGTGCTCGGCGTGGTCAGAGCCGTCGACGCGCTGCACCTCGTCCTGGTCCTGGGCGCCCGAGGAGGGGTGCGGGTCGTCCTTGTCGAGCCCGTCGCCGTCGAGTCGCCGCGCACGGATCACCAGCGGTTCGCCGGCGTGCAGCAACGTCTCGTCGGCCAGGCCGGCGAGGTCGGGATCGAGCTCCTCGCGCAGAACGCCGGCGAGCAGATGGCGCAGCGCGTCCTCGAGCTCGCGGACCAACACCTGCGGGCCATGACGGCCGACCTCCTCGACGTAGCGCTCGCCGCGCGCCGCTCCGAGACCGCCCGCGATCACGAACGGCTCGAGCGCGAACGCGGACTCGATGCGCCGCTGCACGGCTCGTCGGTCCTCCTCGCCGGCGCAGAGAGCGGCCAGCCGCAGGGCCACCGTCGCGGGCTCGGCGCCGCGGCTGCGGTCGAGCAGGCCCCGCAGGGCCAGCAGATAGTCGGTCAATGCCTCGACGTCGCTCTCCCGTTCGAGGCCCATCTCGAAACGGTCGACGGCCCAGGCGAATGGCCCGTGGGCAGGAGCGGCCTCGAGCCCGTCGACCAGCTCGCGAAGCTCCTCGGCGTCCTCCCCCGAGAGGGTTCGCTGCGGCCCCCGGCCGCGACCGGTCACGTCGAGGCGCAGCGGCTGCCAGCGGGCCTCGCCGACCCGCGAGAAGCCGAGCGGAGCCAGCTCGACGCCACCGCGGTCGAGCAGGCGCAGGGCCATGAGCGCCGCGCGGAAGCGCAGGCGCGCTTCGGCGACCGGGAGTGGAGCGTCGGAGGGCAGATCGCGCTCGAGGACAAGGTAGGCCGTGGCGGGCGAGCCGGCGGCGCGTTCCTCCTCGTGGTCGAGCCAGGCCGGCGACGGGGCGGGCGCCAGCAGCGCCACGTCTACTATCGACAGCTCCCCGCCGAGGTCCACGCGCGCTCCCTCGAGACGGAGCCCCAGGAGCGGGGCGACGATCGTCGCGTGCACGGTGCCGGCGTAGAGCGCGCGCTCGACGCCGACGTAGACTCGGTCGAA
>Ga0136617_10006449_pt1 | contig 10486 bp, 12 predicted proteins | sample AntDrymUQ3222106_2_FD_129672 | JGI IMG/M metagenome (GOLD analysis project Ga0136617, IMG submission 129672) | Polar desert sand microbial communities from Dry Valleys, Antarctica - metaG UQ322 (21.06) | ecosystem: Environmental > Terrestrial > Soil > Desert | place: Antarctica: Dry Valley...
CCGGCGCTTCTGGTAAAAGCTGAGGCCGACGACTCCGATCACGCTTCCCGCGATTACCGAAACGACAATTAGCGCCCACGGCCACGACCGCCGCCGGCTCGTCGAATAAGCGCCACCGGGGAGCGCACTTGCCGCAGAAGCCGCGATGTTCGCCGCCAAAGGAACAACGGGACGCGCCGTCTCGGTCGCTTCATCATCAAACAGCGGCCTGACGAGCGTCGCATCCGGGTCTGAAGAAATTTCGTTTCGTTCGATCATCATCGTGTGGTGAAAGCGTTCGGGATTCGTTAACAGCTTCTTCTGCGCTGAAGACTCGGTTGATTCTCAGGGAGGAGATGGCGCGGCTTCTAAGATGCGCCCGACGCTTCTGCGGCTGTCCGGCGACTCCCACGCTGTCTCAAAACTAACATAAACTCTTAATGCAGCGCCCACCGCCAAATAAAAATAGCGCGCCGCCGGTTGCCCCTTGCGACGCGCTCCTTACGTGTTTCGCCGGACGATTAAGTTTTCAGTCTCAGCGTGCCTGACGCGCCCCGGCGCGGCGCTCGTTCAGGACATCAACGCTTTCTTTGACGCGCGTGTAGATTCCGTCGGCGTCGAGGCCGTACTTAGCGAGCAGCAGTTTCGGGTCGCCGTGCGTCACCACGCGGTCGGGCACGCCCATCCGCACGACACGCACCCCGTCCAGCAACTCGTTCTCTTCGAGCAACTCCATCACGGCGGAGCCGAAGCCGCCGGCGAGGTTGGCTTCTTCGATTGTTACGAGAAGGCGCTTCGTGCGCGCCAGCGCGAGCAGAAGGCTGGCGTCGAGCGGCTTGGCGAAACGTGCGTTCACAATTGTCGCTTCGATTCCGTCATGCGCTAAGAGTTCGGCGGCCTTGAGCGACGGATGCACCATCGAGCCGTAAGCGATGATTGCTACCTCCGCGTCGCCGCTGTCGCGCAGAAGTTCCGCTTTGCCGATTTCGAGAAGCTGCGGCTCCGCGTCGAGGGCGGCGCCGATGCCGCTGCCGCGCGGGTAGCGCACCGCCGCCGGCCCTTCGTGTTGAATCGCGGTGTGCATCATGTCGCGCAACTCGCCCTCGTCTTTCGGGGCCATCACGATCATGTTCGGCACGGGGCGCAGGTACGCAATGTCGAGCAAGCCGTGATGCGTCGGGCCGTCACCGCCGACGATCCCGGCGCGATCCATGCAGAACGTGACATTCAGATTTTGCAGACACACGTCATGAATAATTTGATCGAAGGCGCGCTGCAAAAATGTCGAATAAATAACCGCGACCGGCTTCAGGCCTTCGCATGCCAGCCCGGCGGAGAACGTGATGCAGTGCTGCTCGGCGATGCCGACGTCGAAGGAACGTTCGGGGAATTTTTCGAGCACTTGGTCAACGCCGGTGCCGTCCGGCATCGCCGCCGTCAGCGTCACGATCTTTTCATCCTTCGCCATCAACTCGCACATCGTCTTGCCGAAGACGGCGGTGTAGGTCGGCGGCGCGGGCTTCGTGGATTTAACGGCGTTGCCGGTCGCAATGTCGAACGGCCCCGAAGCGTGCCACTTGTAACGATTCTGCTCCGCCGGCCCGTAGCCTTTGCCCTTCGTCGTCAGCGCGTGGACGATCACCGGACTGTCGGTGACGTGCTTCGCTTCTTCGAGCGCCTGCACGAGCGCGCGCGTGTCGTGCCCGTCAACGTAGCCGATGTATTTGAAGCCGAGTTCGTTGACAAGCGCGCCCGGCAGCACTGCCGCCGCGAGCGCGTCCTTGACCGTCTTCGCCGCCGCCCGCAGACGCTCGCCGACCGATGGAATTGAGCGCAACGTTTCGCCCACTTCGTCTTTGAAGCGATGATAGCCTTGCGCCTCGCGGATGCGGTTGAGGTAGCCAGTTAAAGCGCCGACCGCCGGGGCAATGGACATTTCGTTGTCGTTCAAAAGCACAATCAGCCGCGTCTTCAAATGTCCCGCCTGATTGATCGCCTCCATCGCCATCCCGCCCGGCAAAGAAGCGTCGCCGATCAGCGCGCAGACGTGATGACGCTCGCCGCGTTGGTCGCGCGCAATCGCCATTCCGAGCGCGGCGGAACTGGATGTTGAGGCGTGCCCCGCGCCGAACGTGTCGTACTCCGATTCTTCGCGCCGCAGAAATCCGCTGATGCCGCCGTACTGCTTGATCGTCGGCAAAGCGTCGCGTCTGCCGGTCAGAATCTTGTGCGCGTAAGCTTGATGCCCGACATCCCACACGAGCCGGTCGCGCGGCGTGTCGAAGGCGTAGTGCATTGCGACGGCGAGTTCCACCGCGCCGAGACTCGCGCCCGTGTGGCCGCCGACGCGCGACATCGTTTCGATGATGTACTGGCGGATTTCTCCCGCGACTTCCGGCAACTGTTCGGGGCGTAGACGACGTAAATCTTCCGGCGTATTAACCTGTTGAAGGAGATTCATTGCGGGCATTGTAGCGCGGGGGAAAGCGTTTTGCCACGCCAGCGACACTGGAAGTTGCGCTCACGGATAAGCGATTCAGCGCCGGAACATCAACTCAGAGACACTTATTCTCACCGCTTCAATATCACTCAAACTCAGCAACACTTTGATGAATCCTTCCACGTCGCCTGACTTTTTTCAGACTAATCACCTCGCGGCTTCGTCTATTGATTTCAAACAGAATTGGCGGGCGAGACGGTAAGGCTTGCCGGCATTCATCAACGCAGTGTTCAAGGAGACAAGAAAATATGAGGCACACTCTGACCAGAACAGTTTTGACGCTCAGCTTATGGGCGAGCGTTGGCGTGGCGATTGTTTCCGCGCAGCAGACTCCCGCGCCGGAGGGCAACGCGCCCGCTGAGAGCGACAGTCAGCGAATGGAGCAAAGAGGCCGACGAGAGCGGCGCGGCGGCGGGCGCGGGCAGGGCGGTATGCGCGGAGGCGAACTGGGTTTCTTACGTCAACTCAATTTGACGGAGGCGCAGCAGCAGCAACTCCGCGCCCTTCAGGAAGAGCACGCGCAGGCCACCAAGACGCAGCGCGATGAATTGCATCAACTCTTCCAGATCAGACGGCAGGGCGGCGAGTTTACCGCCGAACAGGAAGCACGCGCACGGGAGTTGCGACAGGAATTAGGCGAATCAACGAAAGCGTTGCGCGACAGAGTCTCCAGCATCCTGACGCCGGAACAGCGCACCGAAGTCGAGCAGATGATGAAAGACCGACAAGGCCGCCGCGACGAGGGGCGTGGGCGGCGCATGAATCACCCAACGCCGGACAATCAGTAGCAATGAATTTCGGGCAGGGGGAAGAGCAAAGCGGCATCGCGCTCGTCACGATGCTGCTTTGCTTTCAGCACTGTTCAAGGGCGGATTCTCAATCGCCTTCTTTTGAGTATGCCGCCTCGTCGTTGTTGATGAACTCACGCAGACGCTCTCGCATCTGATCGCGCACCCGGCGAAAGACGGCGAGCTTCGCCGCGTCGTCACCTTCCGCCACCGCCGGGTCGTCAAAGCTCCAATGGATTCGTTCTGTGTTCCCCGAAAAAATCGGACATCTTTCGCTCGCGTTGTCGCAGACCGTAATCACACAATCGAAATCTCGTCCCGCGAACTCATCAACCGACTTGGAGCGGTGCCCGGAAATGTCAATGCCGATTTCTTTCATCGCCACGATTGCTTGCGGTCTGACGTGGCTCGGCTCTACCCCCGCGCTTTCGACTTCAAACCACGCGCCACCGTCGTGACGTAACAGCCCTTCCGCCATCTGGCTACGCGCCGAGTTTCCGGTACAGAGAATAAGAACGCGCTTTCGATTATTCATCGCGGATCATCCTTTTCAGAATGTGGAACGATAACCGCCGCCGCGTCTTTCGGAAGCGGCGGCACGAGCCAACTAAAGAGAAATGTCGCGGCACACGCGCCGAGAAGTTGCGCGACGATGAAGCCGGGAGCATCTACGGGGCGGATGCCCGCGAAGGTATCGCTCGCCGTGCGCGCGAGCGTTACAGCCGGGTTAGCGAAGGACGTTGACGCCGTGAACCAATACGCGGCGACGATGTATGCGGCGACGGCGAACGGCACGGCTTGAGAGCGCAGCCGCGCACAGCCCCAAATCACCGTGAGCAAGCCGAACGTGGCGACGGACTCACTAAAAAGTTGTGAGCCGCCTTGCCGCGCTTTGTGGGAAGCAAAGAACATGGGCAGATCAAACATGACGTTGGCAGCCGCCACGCCGGCGAACGCGCCCGCAATTTGCGCGGCGATGTAGGCCGGCACATCTCGCCACCGCAGTCCCCTCTGCCACGCATCTGAGAGAGTCACAGCCGGGTTAAAGTGCGCGCCGGAGATGTGCCCGAAGGTGAGAATTAAAGCGACGAGACCGGCACCGGTGGCAATGGTGTTGGCGAGTAGCGCGATTGCCACGTTGCCACCGGCAAGCCTCTCCCCCATGATGCCGGAGCCGACCACGGAAGCCAAAAGCATGGCTGTGCCCAGCGATTCGGCGACCGCGCGCCGCCTTAAACTCACCATATCTCTCAACCTCTCACCGTCACGGCTTAGGCCACGCCTCACCACTCCCAGACGCGCGGGAATAAACCTTAAAGGGCGCGTTGGTAAAACAGGTGAAGTGAGTAACTTCTTCCCCGGTCTTCTTGTCCGCGAAAACTTTCAGTGACCATTTTTTTGCAGCGTCTTGTAGTAAAGTCCCACGTCCACCGGCGTTTCACTTATCACCTTGAGGCGAACGGTTGTCCCGCCCTTTGAGCTGATGCATTGTTCGGCGGAGGGTTTCAACTCAACGATTTCGACACCCTTAGATAAGAGCTTAACTTGGCCGTTTCCCTTTTCTTGCGCGAAGGTGCTTTGGGCTACACCGGACAAGAAAACTAATGCTCCCACTGCCGAAAGGATAGTATGCACTTTCATAGAGGATTCTCCTTCTCAACCGAATCAACAGCTTGCTTACCGGGTGAGTGCTATCGGGGCACTACCGCAGCAGGCCGTAACAGTTGAGGCTTCGGTCTTTATCGCGCTTTCGGCCTCCGCCTCCAACACTTTATCCCCACACTCGCACGGCGCGGTCTCCGGCAGATTGTCTTTCAGCACGACGAACGCTTCCCACTCGTTGCCGTCCGGGTCGCGCACCCAAGTCTTATCCTGCGTCGCGTAGCAGCAATCAGTTTGCATCTCGTCGCGCGTGATAAGCCCGGCGTCCGCCCACTTCTCACGCATCGCCAGCACGTCGGATGTTGATGCTACTTGAATACCCATGTGTGAGAGAGCGCCGCGCTCTTTGAATTGTCGCTCGTTCAAAGTCAGATTAAGCGGCGGATTCTCTACGTCGAACTTCGCATATCCGACCCGCACTTTACTCGGCTCGATACCAAACACTTTCCGGTAGAACTCGATGCTCGCCTCTACGTTTTTCACATTCAATGCCACGTGAGCTTTGAGAGCTTGCACTGTCCGTGTGGTTTCTTTTGTCATCTCTTCAGAACCTCCTACAAATCATAAAATTATATTCGCTTAAACGAATATATCGCCACGATACGCCCACCAAGACATATACGTCAAGGCATATTTATTGAACTGTCGTCAGCAGATTATCGCTGGCTTCATGCCATTGACCCTGAAGCTCCGTCCGTCCTGCTCGCATTTTTTGATTGAAAGCTTACGCCGCGCGAAGTAGTATGCGTCTCATCCCGGCAGCGCGTTGAAGTCAAGATTTACTTTCTGTCCATTCAACCCGAACTTACTCAACAGTGATAGGTGATAGGAAGATCAACAATCGTGCGGGGTGGCGGAGTCTTTCAACTGCGGTGCGCTCTGTTGGCTCGCGGCAGAAGGTGATGACGAGAGAAACGCGAGGTTGATTATTCCGTCCGATCACCATTTACCTATCACCTATCACTTCTGAGAATTTAGGTAATCACCTGACGCGATGAAGATTACGAACGTCGAAGCGACATGGCTGCGCTACCAAATCCCCGAAGCGGGTCAGCACACCAGCGACTTCGGCAAACTCACGACATTCGACATGACGCTCGTGCGCGTCGAGACGGACGCCGGGTTGACGGGTTACGGCGAGGCGAAGGCGGCGGTCGGGAGCGCCGGCATCAACGCCCCGGTCGCGTCGGTCGTCAATGAAGAACTGCGCCCGCTTCTCGTCGGGCAAGACCCGCGCGATATTTCGGGGTTGTGGGAGCGGATGTATAACGGCGTGCGCGCGCATTACGCGCTCAGCTACGGTCGCGCGTTTCCTGAGCTGGGGCGGAGAGGTCTGCGCATCTCTGCGATCAGCGGTGTTGACATCGCGCTGTGGGACATTCTCGGTAAATCGCTTAACGTGCCAATCTATCAACTGCTCGGCGGGCGGTGCCGCGCAAGTGTGCCGGGTTACGCTTCGGGTGGGTGGGCGAGCGCCGAGCACATTGGAAAGCAACTCCTTGAGACCATCGCGCCGAGCGGCTTCGCGGCGGTGAAGATGCGCGTCGGCGCGATGGATGGAAATGTTGCGACTTCCGTCGCCCGCGTGCGCGCGGCGCGTGAGGCGCTCGGCCCCGGCGTGCAGTTGATGGTTGACGCGCACGGGACTTTTGATTCGCGCGCGGCGCGGCGGTTCGCGCGCGGCGTCGAAGATTGTCACCTCAGTTGGTTTGAAGAGCCGGTGAATGCTGACGACATGCGCGGGATGGCCGAGGTGCGCGCCTCAACAGATATTCCCATCGCCGCCGGCGAGAGCCTCTTCACCAGATTCGATTTCCGCGACCTCGTTGACGCGCGCGCGGTGGACATTCTGCAACCCGACCCGGCCATCGCCGGCGGCATCACCGAAGTCACACGCATCGCCGCGCTCGCTTCGGCGCATCAGTTAACGCTCGCACCGCACTTGTGGGGATCAGCGCTCCTCTTCGCCGCCGGATTGCACGTCGCGGCGGCGATTCCGAATTGCGTGACGCTCGAATACTCGATGGGCTTCAACCCGATGCTGCGCGAACTGGCCGAAGAAAAGTTTACGATCAAAGACGGGCAAGTCGAGATACCCGACCGCCCCGGTTTAGGAATTACCGTTGACGAATCTTTTGTTGAGCAATGCGCCGTGCGGAGCGGCGGAACCTGAAGGTTCGACTGCGGAATGCAGATTGAAAGACAGTTCTTAAATCCGCATTCCGCAATCGAAAGGTCTTTATGTTATCAATCCTTTTTAATCCCGGAGATGAGTATGAAAGTTAAAGCCATCAACCACGTCACGATGATTGTTGACGATCTCGAAAAGAGTCGTGAGTTTTATACGAACGTACTTCAACTCGAAGAATTGCCGGCGTTCAAGTTTGATTACCCGGTGCAGTTCTACAAAATCAACGACCGGCAGCAACTCCACCTGACCGAGTGGAAAGACGTCGCGTCGTTTCGCGGACACCTCTGCATCGAGGTCGAAGACTTCAACGACGCGTTCCGCCGGTTCAAAGAACTCGACGTGATTGACACGCGCCCGTGGGGCAAGGTGCGCCGGCTTCCGGGCGGCTCGATGCAGATGTTCGTCCGCGACCCGGCGGGCAACCTGATTGAAATTTCACACCCCGACGCCTCGACCGTCGCTCCCGAAATTTTCCACGATGAACTATTCGAGGAAGAGGAAGTCTATGTCTCAGGCCGCGACGACGCGCGCGGCGAACGTGGCGAAGAAGCTTCGCTCTATAAATTCTAAAGGCGGCTCGCGGGAACCAGCTTGAAGATTCTCCTGCTCGAATCAATTCACGAGGACGCGCGCGAACTACTCGCCGGAGTCGGCGAGGTCGTGGTGGCGGAGCGTGTTGACGCGGACTATCTCGTGACGGCAATCGCTGACGCGGCGGCAGCGCTCACACGCGGCTACGGGCGTCTGCCGCGCACGGTGCTCGCCGCCGGGCGGAGCTTGCGCTGCGTCGCGCGCTGCGGCGTTGGCACTGATAACATTGATGTTGAGGCCGCGACCGAATTAGGGCTGCCCGTAATCTATGCGCCCGGCTCGACCACCGCGACGGTCGCCGAGCACGCGCTGATGCTAATGCTCGCGGTCGCGCGCAGGGCGGCGCGGCTCGACCGCGAAGTGAAGGCGGGCAATTGGGCGGTGCGCGAACGAATCGGATTGGGCACTGAGTTGAACGGCAAGACGCTCGCCGTCCTCGGACTCGGCGACATCGGGCGGCGCGTCGCCGAACTCGGTCAAGCGTTCGGGATGCGCGTCATCTACTGGAGCCGCACGAGCCGCGACGACCGCTTCGAGTTTGCCGAGCGCGACGATTTGCTGCGCGCGGCGGACGTGCTCTCCGTCAACGTCGCGCTGACTGGGGAGACACGCGGGCTTCTGAGTCGCGACGCGCTGGCGCTGATGAAGCCCTCGGCTATCGTCGTCAACACGGCGCGCGGCGACGTGATAGATGAAGCGGCTTTGTATGACGCGCTCTCTTCGGGACGTTTAGCCGGCGCGGGACTGGACGTCATCGCAAGCGATTCGCCGCGCCAGAACAATCCGCTCTGGACGCTCGACAACGTCGTCGTCACGCCGCACGTCGCCGCGCTGACCGATGTCACGTACCGCGCGATGTGCCTGACCTCAGCCGGACAGGTCGCTCGCATCCTGCACGGCGAGCGGCCCGACGCGCGGCTCGTCCGCAACCCGACAGTGATAAGTGATGGGTGATAGGTGATAAGAGTAAAACCTTCTTCCACCTATTACCTATCACCCATCACTTATCACCTAAAAAGAGGAGACGCCAGATGAAATTTTCCATGCACAACTGGATGAGGCCGGAGCCGATTGAAACGACGCTGGAGCGCCTGCGCCGGTTCGGTTACGACGGCATCGAGATCAGCGGCGAGCCGGCGCGCTATGATACCGGCGAGGTGCGCCGCCTGCTCGACAAATTCGGTTTGGAGTGCTGGGGCGGTGTGACGATCATGACCGAGGGGCGCGACCTCGTACACGAAGACAAGTATGTGCGCGTCGGCACCGTCGCTTACATGAAAGACACGATCAAGATGATTCGTGAGTTGAACGGTTCAATCTTCTGCGTCGTGCCTTCGACGGTCGGCAAGGTCAAGCCGATGCGTTCACCGTCCGAGGAGTGGGCGTGGCTCGTCGAGGCGTTGAAAGAAGTCGCCGACTTCGCGCTCGAGAATAATGTGAGAATCGGCATTGAGCCGCTCAACCGCTTTGAGACCTACCTGATTAACCGTCACGATCAGGCGCTCGCACTCGCCGACGAAGTGGGGCGCAACGTCGGCGTCGTGCTCGACGCTTTTCACATCAACATCGAAGAGGTTGACCCGTTCGACGCGATCCGCGCGACCGGCGACCGTCTTGTTGATTTCCATGTCGCCGACAACAACCGCAAACCCGCCGGACAGGGTCGCTACGATTGGCAAACCGTCCTCAATACCTTCAAAGAAATCGGGTACGCCGGACACCTGACGGCGGAATTCGTCCTCCCCGTTGACCGCACTCCCATCACAAAATTATCCGAGAAGCGCGAGGACGACATGGAGTTCACCGCGAGCGACCTGAAGTTCATTCAAGATCACGGATCGGGACTCATCAGCGCGGCGGAGTACGACCGCGCGGTTGAAGAGAACATCACCCACTTGAATAAATTGCTTTAGGCGATTGTGAGAGGTGGTGACAGTCTAAAGGAAAGTTTTGGCGTGAGGCGAGAGCTTTACTCTTTGTCAGTCGGCTCTTCGCCTCTCTTACCTGTCGGCAAGCGCCGCTCAAATCTGAGCAACTCGTTTTCAAGTCGCAGGGTGATTTTCTCGCGCTCGTGGTCGTCTTTTTCGCTTACGCGATTTATCTCGTAAACCAACCGCTCCACCGCGCGCGTCAAATCACGAACCTCCTGCCGCAATGCTTTGATCTCTTCGCGGTTCTGCTCCGTCTTATGCGTTAAAAGCATTACCTGCTTGACGGCTTCGTAGAGTTTACCCCACATACCATCAGGCAGCTTTCAATCTTGCTAGAATTTCGCGCGTTTCTGCCTTCAGCCGTTCAATCTCTTCCTGGTCGCGCTCCATCTTTTCGTTGGCTTGCCTTATTTCGTCAAGCATCTGACCGACGGCTTCTTCATAGTTGAAGGTATCGTCGGTAGCCGTGTCAGGATTAATAGTTCCGCTCATGTGTTTACCTCCGAACACATTCTAGCACTTCTCACCGATCACCCTTCACCTGAAGTCTAACGAGCTTTCTGCCGCACAAAATCAACTTGCTCAAAGAGGAAGAGACCGGATTTGCCGGGCGCGATGATGTCGAGGTCGCCGTCGCCGTCAATGTCAGTAACGGGTAGCTGCATCCCGCCGCCGGCTTTACCGTTGTAGTCAATGACGTGCTTTGTGTAGCGCCCGTCTTCGCCAAGGCGATACCAGTAGAGACCGAGCGGTTCGTAAGCGCCGGGATCAATGTCGTGAGCGAGGTAGCGTTTGCCGGTGACGATGTCGAGGCGACCATCCTTGTCTAAATCTACGAGCGTGA
>Ga0136617_10006450_pt1 | contig 10483 bp, 10 predicted proteins | sample AntDrymUQ3222106_2_FD_129672 | JGI IMG/M metagenome (GOLD analysis project Ga0136617, IMG submission 129672) | Polar desert sand microbial communities from Dry Valleys, Antarctica - metaG UQ322 (21.06) | ecosystem: Environmental > Terrestrial > Soil > Desert | place: Antarctica: Dry Valley...
ATGCCCCTGATCTTCGTCCTCCTCTTGCCGCTTCATCAGGTGAACCAGCCAGTTCTTCTCGAACCGCGGCATCCAGTCCTCTAAGCTGGTGAGAGCTTCAGGGTCGTTGGCAGGGTATCGGGACGCAACATCGCCGCTGTAGAGTTTGGCGAGGACTGCTCGTACTTGCTCCTGAGAGCAGCGCTTACTGCATCGACCGTCGGTCCTTCGGCGGCGGGGGCGGCGCGCACGGGGATGCGGTCGTCCTCCACATGCAATGCGCCTTCCGGGTTCGATGAGATCTCACGGTACCAGCGGCCTCTAGGGCCGCGCACCGAGCGCACGTACACTTCACCTTCGACGACCACGACCCAGATGATCGTGCGGTGTTCGGGGGAGTCACCGTCAAGGCGGGTCTCGATATACACCTCCTTCGTCTCGTCGAGGAGCCTGAGGGTTTCGGCATCGAACGAGTCGCTCATGGTTCTCCTAACCGTAGCGTTCTTCGTGGACGATCTCGCCGAGGGGTTTGCGCGCCTGCCCGCGGGCGGTGCTGGATCTGCGGGCCCCCTCGTCAGGGTAGCCGAGGGAGATCGCGGTCCGCACCACCTTCTCCTGCGGTATGCCGAGTAGCTCCCTGGCAGCGTCCCTGCCTGGGCCGAGGATCCAACCTATGCTCGAGCCGACCCCGTGCGCGTGGGCGGCGAGCATGATCCGCTCGGCGAGACGCCCCTCGTCGTAGGTCTCCTGCTCGGCCCGATCGCCGGCCATGATGAGGACGATCCCGAGCGGCGCACCGGCCAGGTGCCCGGCGTAGCCCTCGACCGAGGACAGGGAGCGCAGCGTGTCCCGCTCGTGGACTACCACGATCTCCCAGGGCTGTTTGTTCGACGCACTCCCTGACCAGCGGGCCACCTCCAGGACGTCGTCCACGACCTCCTGAGGGACGGGGTCGGGACGGAACGAGCGGACGGCGCGCAGGGTGCGCAAGAAGGAGGCGCGGTCTCTTGCGGTCCTCTCGTCTGTGGTCTCGCTCATGGTTCTCTCCTCTCAGCGCCGGTTATCCCTATCTTCACGCTTACTCCTCACTTCGATCTGACAGACGGTGGGTCCACCTCCCTGCCCGGCGCTCCTTTCATGCGGCTGATTCCGAGGGAGAGAGCAGTTGGGAGCCGAGGATCTCGTTGTACAGTTCGCTCTCGCGCAGGAGCTCCTCGTGGGTACCGCTCGCTGCGATACTGCCCTCGTCGAGGACCAGGATCAGGTCTGCGTCCCGCACCGTTGAGACCCTCTGGGCGATGACGAAGACAGTGCGGTGCTTCTCGCGCATGAGCCGGTCCAGGGTCTCCTGTATCGCGGCCTCCGTCTCGGCGTCTACGGCCGAGGTGCTGTCGTCCAGGATGAGTAGCCGCGGATCTATAAGGAGCGCCCGCGCTATGGCGATCCGCTGTCGCTGTCCACCGGAGAGCCCGATGCCCCGCTCGCCGATGACGGTGTCGTAGCCATCAGCGAGCCCCATGATGAACTCAGCAGCCTGGGCAGCCTCGGCCGCCGCCACTACCTCCTCGTCGGTCGCGTCGGGTCTACCGAAGGCCACGTTATCGCGCACGGTGCCTGAGAAGAGGCGTGTCTCCTGCAGGACGATCCCGATCTGGGAGCGCAACGACGATAGCGTCACGTCGCGTACGTCGTTGCCGTCGAGCCTGACGGCTCCTCCCGTCACGTCGTAGAAGCGCGGGATGAGGTTGACGAGCGTGGACTTCCCCGAGCCCGTAGTCCCGAGGATGGCGACCGTCTGCCCCGGCCTGGCTGTAAAGGACACGCTGTCCAGGATGTCGCGCGTGCTGCCAGGATAGCGGAACGAGACCTGGTCGTAGTCGACCCTGCAGGAGATGGGAAGGAGGATGGAGGCGTCTGAGGCATCCTTTACGTCGAGGGGGGCGTCGAGAACGTCGAAGACCCTCTGGGATGAGGCTCCTGCGCGCGAGATACTCGCCGAGAGGAACCCTATCGTGAGGATCGGGAAGAGCATAAAGCCGAGCAGGGTATTGAAGACGATGAGCTCTCCGACCGAGAGCCTGCCGCCTATAACCTGCCAGCCGCCGAACCAGATGATGGCGAGCGTCCCCAGATTGGCGAACAGAAACACGAAAGGGAAGTTGTTCGAAAACACACGCACGGTGGTGAGGTTCTTCTCCAAGAGCTCGTCATTGACCGAAGTGTAGCGGGCCGTCTCGTAGTCTTCGCGGGCGAAGGCCCGGATCACACGCACCCCAAGAAGGTCCTCCTGCAGCACGGTGTTGAGCTTTCCGAGGGTCTGCTGGACCTCCCTGAAGAGGGGCCTGATCCTACCGACGAAGCGAACGAGCAACAAGGCGATGATGGGAACGATGGCCAGCGCGACGAGGGCGAGTTGCCAGTCGAGGTAGAGGAGCAATACCGTCGTGCCTATCAGCATGACGACGGCGTTGGCGAGCTGGACGACGCCCGATCCGGCGAAGCTGCGGATCTGCTCCACGTCGCTAGTCAGGCGGGTGACGAGCTGGCCCGTCTGGACCCTGTCGTAGTAGGAGAAGGAGAGCCGCTCTATCCTCTCGAAGAGCGCGTCCCGCAAGTCGTAGGCGACACCTTGTGAAGCCCGCTCTGCCAGATACCCCTGCAAGAACGTGAACAGGCCCCGTGCCAGCGCGAGCCCGACCAGCCACCCGACCACAACGAAGACGACCCCGAGCCGCCGCGGGCCGATGCCCTCGTCGATGGCGCGCCCGATGAGTAGCGGCGTCGCCAGGTTCGCCCCCGAGACCAGGAGCAGCGACAGGAGCGCGGCACCGCTCTCCCAGGTGTAGGAGCGGAGGTAGGCGAGCGCCCTGCGGAGCGCCCCTGCTCCCGACGGTGTCTCCTTGTCGTCCAGAAGAGGTTCTCTACCCGCCCATCCTGGTCGTGTGCTGCGGCCTGACGAAGGTGACGACGCGCTCGTCGCCTGGCCTGCGGCTCTCGGCAGTCAATCTTTCTCCTTCTCGTTTACGGGTACGAACCCCAAGATTGTAACGCGCTCTTCTTACCGGGGTGCGTCCTGTTTGTGAACACTTCAGCCAATCAGCTCCTTGTTCGCTGAGGGCTGATACCGAGTCCGTTCGAACGGGGCCGTGTTCGGGCTGCGGGCAGGCACGCCGTGGCGCTCCCATACGTCATTCCTGCGCAAGCGGGAATCCAGTAGTAGGAGGCCCGTGTGCAATGGCGGTCTACGTCCTGCCGTTAGATTCACCCGGAGCTGGTATGAATACACGGTTCGCACTGACACTCCCACGGCTAAAGCACGTGGGGTTCTCGGTTCGACGCCGCGCCCGTTGGCATCGGCTCCCCGAAGGCTCTGCCCGAGCCTATGTTGAGTATGTTCTTCGCGGCGTTATGGTCCCGGTCCAACTCGCATCCGCACGATGGGCACGAGTGCCATCGTGCGGCGAGAGCCTTACGGACCAACTCGCCGCACCCGGAACACGCCTGCGAGGTGTTGCGCGGGTTGACCTTGACCAACTCTCGCCCGGCGCTTTCAGCCTTGTACGAGAGTATCTGTATGAACTGTGTCCAACCGCTATCGGAGATGGCTTTCGCGAGATGATGGTTCATGACCATGCCCGACACGTTGAGGTCTTCGACTGCTATCCGGTCGTACCGCTCCACGAGGTCTTTCGCGATCTTGTGGGCGTGGTCCCTGCGAGAACGGGCTACCTTCTGATGCGCCTTGCCGAGCAGAGCCTTCGCCTTCTCTCTGAGCTTTGAGCCTTTCTTCCGGCGGGACACTCGCCTCTGAGCCTTCGCCAGACGACGTTGCGCTTTTCGGTAGCAGCGCGGGTTCTCGACCGTCTCGCCCGTGGAGAGCGTGGCGAAGTGGGTTATCCCAACGTCCACGCCGACGGCTGCACCGGTCTTCGGGAGCGGCTCCGGCTCTACCTCGCACAACACGGAGACGTACCAGCCGTCGGCCTTGCGGATGACGGTCGCGGTCTTCGGCTTCCCGCCGAGCGGACGGTCCCGAAAGACCTTGATGTGCCCGACCTTCGAGAGAACGAGGCGACCGTCCTTGAACTTCGCGCCGTTGCCGTACTGCGGGTAGCAGAACGAGTCGTACCATCCTCGTCCCTTGAACCTCGGATAACCCGGAGCATCGCCAGCCTTGCAGCGGCGAAAGAAGTTCTGAAAACTTTGGTCCACGCGACGGAGGACATTCTGCAACACCTGCGAGTGTACGGATGGGAGGTAGCTGCTTGATCTCTTCCGCTGCGGCAGAGACGCAGACTGAGCTGCAAACCCGATGCTCTGTTGTTCGTTTTCCCACGCCTCTTTCCGCTCCGCGAGAGCATCGTTGTACAGGTGACGGCACGTAACAAGGGTCTCCTCCAGCTTCGCCAGTTGCGAACGACTCGGGCGCAACTTGTAGACGAAGGCCCGTCTCACCGCTTGCTCTGCGCTTCGATGTACTTCTGTATCGCCCCGGACGAGACGTTGCCCGCCGTGCTGATGAACGCCGAACGGGTCCAGAGGCTCGGCAGCTTGAGCAGGTGCGGGAACTCCTGCCGCAGTATCCGCGAGCTTGCGCCCTTGAACCGTCCGACCACCCGGTTCGGTGCCATCCGCGGCACGGCGGACACGAACAGGTGTACGTGGTCCGGCATGACTTCGAGAGCCAGAACCTCCGCGTCTATTTCCTTCGCCACCGTGCGGATGATATCTTCGAGCCGTTCCTTTACCGCGCCCTTGAGGACGGGACGCCGCCTCTTCGGGCAGAAGATGATGTGGTAGTTCAACAGGAACACGCCCGTCTCTTTGTGTCGATACGACTGGTTCATATACAGCGTAGTCTACCATATCGGCGGTTGATGCGTGGCTTTCAGCAACACAACGGAGCCCGGCGTGCGGCACTTCATCCCACCGCTGAAGACACGTGGGCTTTCGTGCCGCCAAACTGCCGGTAAGTAAATGCCTCCCCGAATTAGGCGAGGGGGCGAGATCCGTGCCCCTCGCTTGGCGACAGCGACGACGGAGGCCCGGTCGAGGTTCTCTAGGTAGAGTTCAGCGGCCGTCACCGGACACTACATCGCCAGGGTCGGTCTGTAGAACGGATCCGTGAGCGCCTGACGATCGGGACGGAAGGCTTCTATCTGGTAGCGCGTGCGGCCTTCCAGCACGAGCTCGCAGAGGATCCTGCCGACCAGGCCGGCGAACTTGAACGCGTGTCCAGCACCGCAGAAGAAGCTGACCTGGGGTATCCCTGGCACGGTGCCGAGAACGAACTCGCGGTCGGGCGGCATGTCGTAGAGACAGGTCTTGGTGTAGAGCTCGGGTCCGAGCGAGCGGGGGATGTATCTCTCCAAAAAGCCGCGCAGGGTGGCGAGGACGTGTGGGTTCGGGTCGAACGTGCGGGTGTCCACGGTCACGACGACGCCGCCGGTATCCTGGCCGGCTTTGGAGCCTACCGCACCGTATACGGGAAGACCGTAGAAAGTGTAATCCGGGCCGCCGTGCCAGATCCAGACCGGAAACCGGTCAGGCGTGAACTCCCGCAAGTGAGGCGTCCGAAAGTACGTCACCTGCTCCTGGGTGCATGTAATGGGGATCCCATACCCAAGATGACCGAGCACCCTGTTGGTCCACGCTCCTGCCGCTACGACGAGCTTTCTGGCGGAGAAGGTGCCTGCTGCCGTCTCGACCTCGACGCCGTCACCGACCGCTCTAACACCGTACACCGGCATCTCGTCGAGGACGGTCGCGCCTCGTGCCCTTGCCAGGGCTACGTGTACTGCGTTGGCCTTGCCGGCGTCCACGAGGCCGGCATCTGGTTGGTAGACGCCACGCACGCTCTCATCGAGGGTGAACTGCGGGAAACGGTTCATTACCTCGTTTGCGGAGAGTTCCTCGTAAGGGATGCCTGCTGCTGCCATCGCACCGGCGTAGTGGTTGATGTATGTGGGCTCGTACTCCACGGATTCCAGGTCGAGGCCGCCTGTCGCGAAGACCAGTTGTATGCCCGATTCCTCCTCTACCGCGGACCACGCCTCGTAGGTATGAGGCGTTAGGGCGGTGTAAGCCTGGTCGTGGTAGGAGAGGCGGATGATGCGCGAGTGGTCTTCCGAGCCGCCCCTGTCGTGACCGAGGTGAAACTGTTCGAGGCCGAGGACCTCAGTGCCCGCCTCGCGGGAGAGCCAGTACACGGCGGCGCTCCCTATGCCGCCGCAACCTACGACGATGTACTCGAACGCCGTCTTTCCTGTCTCGTTTATGCTCGCCTCGCGAACGGGATCATGTGGGTCTTCTCAGAGGGCTCGCCGCCGTTGTTCGCGGCCCTACTGGTTTTTCATACGGTGCAGCTCGTAACCGGACTGGGCTTTGCCCGTGCTCGTACGCCACTCGCGTTCGTCGGAGGGCGTCTTGCCGAGCGCCCTGGCCATCTCCCTGACGTGGGTCGCTACTGAACCACAGCATGAGCCTATGTAGTTGTAGCCGAGGTCGCTGGCCCGTAGGGCGAACTCGCCCATCGTGGCGCGGGGAAGGGTTATCTTCTCCAGCTCGTACGGGAACTCCGGGAGCGAGACGAAGTTGGGTTGCTCGACTGTCCCATGGAACGCGACGGGTTGGGCCGCCATGTGGACTGTATCGGGGACGGCGGCGCGCATCTCCTCCATGATCGGGAGCATGTACTGTGGAGAGCGAAAGCAGTTGGCGCCGACGATGTCTACGCCCGCATCGGCCAGACGCTTTGCCTGCTCGCCCGGCGAATAGCCCTCGAAGGAGTCGGGATTGTTGTCAGGGCCCATCGTTACCATCGCGGGGAGTCCCGTGGCCTTGATGGCTTCGACGGCGATGATGGCCTCGCCGAGCCAGTTGAAGGTCTCTGCGACGACGAAGTCCACGCCCTCCCCGGTCATCACGTCGAGCTGGCGGTCGAAGAGCTCGCGGGTGCGGCGGTGGGTCTCGGGATCTTCGGGCTGGTAGACCCATGCGCAGCTCAGGTTACCTGCGACGAGCACCTCTCTCTCGGCCTCGCCGGCGACCCCCCGTGCGATCCTGGTGGCCTCGCGGTTCATGTCGTCGACCCTGCCCTCGAGCCCGACCGTCGCCAGCTTGTCCTCGCTGGCATAGAAAGTGAGCGTCTGGAGGACGTCGACCCCGGCCCCGACGAACTCCCGATGTAGCCCGGCAAGGGCCTCGGGGTGCGTGATGCTGGCCTCGGGTACGAAAGGACCGGCCTGCACGTAGCCCCGGCGCTCCAGCTCGAGCAAATAACCCCCGTCACCGAGGACGACACCCTCGGATAACCGCTGCAGAATACCCTCGCTCATGAAAGCTCTCCTTCTGTATGTACGCCGTGTTGCTAGAACAGGTCCGTGCAGCCTAGCAGAGGGACTCCGTACGTTGCAATCACTTCAACCAGTCGGCATTTCAGCAAACAAAAAGCTGAGAAGCTGAAGTGCTGACAAGCGAAGCGTGCTGAGAAGCGCGGGTTGGGGAAGCCTCGAGGCTTCCCCAACCCGCTATCAGGAGCGCCCCGACCGAACGGCCTCCCTAATGGCTGGCACGACCTCGCCAGCGAAGACTTCGACCTGCCGCTCGTGGTCACCGGAAGGCCAGTAAATGAACGTATCCATACCCTGTTCCAGGGCGAACCCCGTGAGCGTCTCCACCCATCTCGAAGGTGGGCCATCGAGGGGCCCTTCGTCCTCGGTTCCGATGTGGCCAGAGACGTTGTAGGCGCGACGGATCTCCCGCGGCTCCCTTCCTGCTCTTACCGCACCTTCGTCGATCCTACGGTTCATCTCGGGGAGCCGTTCTGGCGGCGAGTAGCCGAGCGACGGCACCCAGCCGTCCGCGAGCCTCCCGGTGAGGTCGAGCATCTTCGGCCCGTAAGCCCCGACCCAGATCCCTATGTCATGAACGGGATGGGGACCAGGCCGCATGCCTTTCAAGGAATAGAACTCGCCGTCGAGGCGCAGCGAACGCTCGTCGCTCCACACCATTCGCATGACCTTTATGGCTTCTTCGACGGAGCGCACGGCCTCACCGGGACTTCTGCGTGGACCTCCCATGGCGGCTACTGCATCCCAGAAAGCCCCGGCGCCGAGGCCGATCTCCACCCTCCCTTCCGAGAGCACATCGAGGCTGGCCGCCGCCTTCGCGAGCATCACCGGCGGCCGGAGCGGGAGGTTGGCCACGTCGGGGAAGAAGCGGATATGTCTGGTCACAGGCACGAGCGTGGAGATGAGCGTCCACGTATCTAGAAAGCGCCGCTGGTATGGGTGGTCCTGGATGCCTACGAGGTCAAGCCCCGCCACGTCGGCAGCCTTTGCGACGCGCGCCGCCCAGTCAGGCGAATCTGCGAGAGGCTCCACGCTCACGCCGAACTCGAGATCCCTGCCGTAGTCGCTCACGTAGTCTCCCTTGCGGTCGTGCTCCTCAGCCCCAGCGCCGCCACGAGTGAGATCAGAAGTGCCAGGGCAAGGACGAGGAAAGCGTCGGAGAACGAGGCGGTGTCGAGTACGTAGAGCGGGTTCAGCGCACCGGTCTCCGCCTCCCTGCGGGCTGCGAGGAACGCTCCGATCGCAGCCGGTCCCGTCCCTCCGCCGAGGAAGAATGCGCCGTTGAAGATCCCCAGTCCGGCGCCAACCTCGTCGGGCCCCAGGGCTGAGGCTGCGGCGTTGACGTTGGGGGAGTTGGCGAGGGCGAACCCGGCGCCAACGCCGAGCATGCCGAGCGAGACGACCACGGGCGTAGCCCCGGCCCCGAAGGTCGAGATGGAGAGTACAGAGAGCAGCATGGTCACCAGCCCGGCGAAAATGAGTGGACGAACCCCGATCCTGTCTGACCACCGTCCTGCCAGCGGGGAGATGATCGCGAGCGCCACCGCGCCAGGCGCGAGCACGAGTCCGGCCTGCCCCGGCGAGAGTCCGTTGACCTTGGAGACGAGTAGCGGCACGAAGACGAGCGCCGACACGTTGGCGAGCATGCAGAAGTACCCGACGACCACGGCGGCGACGTACGCCCTGTTCTTGAAGAGACCGGGGGAGACGAAAGGCTCGGCGGATCTCTTTATGCGCCACCCAAAGCCGGCCGCTGCCAGGGCTGAGCCGACGAAGCTCCCCCATGAGCCCACCGAACCGAATCCGGAGACCTGGCCGCGTGTGATCCCGAACAAGAATAGACCCGCCGCGAGCCCGAGCAGGATGCCGCCTGGCAGGTCGAAGCCGCGCACGTCCTCCGGGCTGTCGTCAGGGAGGACGTAGAGGGCGGCCGGGATCAGGACGGCCGTCAAGATGAGGGTCCCGATGAACAGATAGTGCCAGCCTGCGAGCTCCCCCACGGCGCCGCCGACGATGGGGCCTATGGCAGCACCGACACCCACGCTGGAGACGATGAGTCCGAGGGCCGCCCCGCGCTCGCCGGGAGGGAGTATCTTCGCGACGGTGACGCCAGCGAGCGCCGGTATCGCAGCCCCGCCCGCGCCCTGCACGATCCGCCCGAGGACGAGCATGCCGAGGCTCGGCGCCCACGCGCACAGGAGGCTCCCCGCGGCGAACGCAAGGAGACCGACCGTGAAAGCGCGGCGGATGCTGAACACGTCCGCAGCGCGCCCATAGAGCGGGATCCCGACGGCGTAGGTCAGTAGATAGCCAGTGATCACCCACCCGACCTGCGCCTCCGTGACGCCGTAGTCCCTTCCTATAACTGGGACCACGACGTTGACCATGGAGCTGTTGAGCACCGAGACGAAGACGGCCGAGATCAAAACTCCGATCAGGAGCCGGGTCGAGACCTCGACCCGCTCCGGCACCGCTCCGTCGGCACTCAAGCCACGGTCCCCGCATCCTCGGAAGCAACGAGCGCCCGGTGGCGCGCGCCGAGGCTCGTCGAGCCCTCTCGCAACGTGCCGCCTATACCAACGACCTTCAAATGTGGCTCCTCGAATGCCAATCTCATCATCTCCAAAATAAACTGCCTCGAAAGACCTACTACTCCGCTTCGAACTCGGGATCGAGGTTACTCCTTACCCGGATCAGTAGCTCCCGAAATGTCTGCCTTTCGCCGGCGCTCAGCCCTGCGAGCGCCGTCTCCTCGGTCTGCGCCCAGCAGCGGACGACCTGCTCTTCGAGGGCGCGTCCCTTCTCCGTGAGGTGGACGCGGAAGCTACGGGCGTCTGTAGGGACCTGGCGGCGCTCGACGAGGCCGCATCCTTCCAGCCGCCGTAGCATCTTCGTTACGGTCGGGGGCTCTACGCGCAGGCGGGCAGCGAGCTCCCCGCCGCGCAGGCCGTCATCCTGCCAGAGCTCGACGAGCACCATCTCCTGGCCGACGTGCAGCCCGTGCCCGGCCAGCAGCCCGCCGACGTAAGCCCGGTGCGCCTTGCAGACCTTCGCCAGCACAAAGCTCGTGTTCTCTCTTATCGGATGCACCCCGACCGACGTGGCACCGTTACCGAGCATCGACTGCCTTCACGAGAGCGAGTACCTCGAGG
>Ga0136617_10006451_pt1 | contig 10482 bp, 8 predicted proteins | sample AntDrymUQ3222106_2_FD_129672 | JGI IMG/M metagenome (GOLD analysis project Ga0136617, IMG submission 129672) | Polar desert sand microbial communities from Dry Valleys, Antarctica - metaG UQ322 (21.06) | ecosystem: Environmental > Terrestrial > Soil > Desert | place: Antarctica: Dry Valley...
CCAAGATTGACCAATGACGGCATGAGACGACCCTTCCTCAGAAATCGCTGGAGTGCATTGACAGGCTAAGTCTTAGAGCTCGATTGGCTGACCGTGCGGTGTTTGGCGCGCGGCCTCCTCCCACTGCCGCTGACGCTCGAGCAATAGCGCGTCGGTTATGAGACCTTTGCGGGCGGCAAGACGCTCGAGCGCAGTTAACCAGTGCCGGTAGTAGTCCTCACCCGTGTCCGCCTCACCGCGTTGCCGCACCTCGCCAATCACCGCGGCCAACGCGTCCGACCAGTCTTGCCAACTGAACTCGCCGCGCTCGTGCAACGAAAGTGTCATCGCGAAGGCTTGCGCTTCCCACGGGGCGCTGAACACGGGGCCGTCGGCGCCGCGCGGTAACTGGGGCAGCTCGTCCGGTAACGCGGGGAGCGCTCGCGCGACGGAAGCGATTCCGGTGGAAAAGGGCGTCGCCGCGGTCACGTCATCGCCTCCAAATAGGGCTCCCAACAATCCACGTGGATCGCCGCGGCGGTCGTGTCCGGTCCCCAGAGTTCGCTTGCCGCGAAGCGCACGGTATAAAGCCATTGCGCTTCCTCGCCGTTGCCGTGCGCGTTGGCGTCGGCAAACACATGCGCGCCGTGCAGCTTCGCGACGGTGCCGTACTTGCCACGGCAGTACCGCGGCAACCGCGTATGCGATTGCGGATGCACGACACGTGTCCGCACGGCATCGCCCACGGCATAACGCGCCGAGCCGGCGAGCGCGCGTTGCGTGGAATTGCCGCGGGCAAGCGCCAAGGCAACGCGCTCGGCAGTGAGAACGCCTCGTGTTCTTGCCGGTGGTTCACGCAATCGCCCGTCGGCCAGCTCTTCGGAGGTGACCAAGCCGCGCTCGAGCATGAGTTTGCTTAAGGCATCGAGCCAGATCCGGTAGTAGCTGCTGGCAAGATATTGCGCGGGCGGCAGGCTCTCGCGCGCTGCACGCGCTTGGTCGATGTTCCACATACCCGCGCCGGCCATCGCCAACGTCAATCCGAAGGCGCGCCGTTCCCACTGATGGTGGAACGTTGGCTCGTGCTGCTCGGGCAGGATCGGTCCGAAGTTCTGCAGGCCTCCCATATCATGCACGCCGTTCATCGGCGCTCTTTCGGCGTTGGCGGCGGCGCTTGCGGCACGCCGGTACCGATCATCGAATCACGCGTGACAAGCGTTGACAGTTGCTCTTCGGTCCAGCCATCGGTTCCCGGCGGCCTCTCGGGCAGAACCAGATAGCGGATCTCGGCGGTCGAATCCCATACGCGGATTTCAACGTCATGAGGTAAGGACACGCCAAAATCGGCAAGCACGCCGCGCGGGTCGATGACGGCACGCGCGCGATAGGGAGCGGCCTTGTACCAAACCGGCGGCAGGCCCAGCACCTGCCACGGGTAGCAGGAGCAGAGCGTGCAGACCACAAGGTTGTGCACGCGCGGGGCGTTCTCCAGCGCCACCATGTGCTCGCCTTGCCGTCCGGTGTAGCCAAGTGATGCAATCGCCGCGGTGGCATCTTCCAGCAGCCACTGGCGATAATGCGCATCGGCCCATGCCTTGGCCACGACCCGCGCCCCATTGTGCGGTCCGACCTTGGTCTCGTAAGTCTCGATCAGCACGTCGAGGGCTTTGGGATCGACATAGCCTTTTTCCACCAGCAGCGACTCAAGCGCACGCACGCGCAGGTCCATCTCAGTCAGCTCGGAGCCGTCGTTCGTGGGCTCATGTCCGTCGGCGTGAGCATGATGATGCTCATGTCGATGGCCGGATTTGTCGTGCGCCATGCTTGACCCTTTTCGGCGTGTTCGGGTGACCCGGTCGTGCGCTCTGCGGTGGCTATTCTGCTACAACCGGCGGGTTCGGTGGGGTCAGACTCGATCGTCCGGCGACCTTGGCTCTTGACTTTCGATCCGACCCGGGCGCTCAATGTTGCCTTTTTATCACCACCCGAACGCGATATGCCGATTCGCTCGCTGCGCTCCATCGTCGCCGGCCAGACACCGATCACCGCGGCGAAAACTGCCACGGTCCGAGAGGCGGCGGGTCGGATGAAGGAGCAGAACATCGGGGCTCTGCTGGTCGTCGACGGCGCGCGGCTCATCGGCATCTTCACCGAGCGCGACGCGCTGTTTCGCGTGCTCGCCGCTGATCTCGACCCCGGTCGCACGCGGCTTGCCGAAGTCATGACCCCGCAGCCGCAAACTATCCATCCGGACGAACCGTTCCAGCACGCGCTGCGGATTATGCACAAGGGTAAGTTTCGGCACTTGCCGGTCGTGGAATACGACCGGCCGCTAGGCATGGTGTCGATACGCGATGCGCTGGATGAGGATTTGGACGAATTTCGCGTTGCTCTCATGCAGCAAGAGGAAACACGGGAGTGACCCCCGCGCAAGCCGCATAGTGTCTGCTCGCGCTCGGCCCGAACATTCGCCTAGATCCGGTTGATTCTGCTCGGACCCGCTTTAGGCCAGTCGCCGCCGCTAAAGTTGCGCGGCGCTGCCGTGAGATCCGGATGAAATTCCGCACGCTCCCCGGCACCCAATTGCACGTCTCTCAGGTGTGTTTGGGCACGATGACGTGGGGCGAGCAAAACAGCGAACGCGACGCGCACATGCAGCTCGACTACGCAGTCGCGCAAGGCGTCAATTTCATCGACACCGCGGAGATGTATCCGGTGCCGCCGAACGGCACGACGCAGGGGCGCACCGAGGCGTATCTCGGGAGCTGGCTCGCGCGCCAACCTCGTGGCAATCTCGTTGTTGCGACCAAGGTCGCGGGTCCGGGGCGCCGCGATTGGATCCGCGGCGGCCGCACCGATCTGACGCGCGACGTCATCGCCGAGGCGGTCGATACGAGCCTCGCGCGGCTCAAGATCGAGTACATCGACCTCTATCAGATCCACTGGCCGCAGCGCAACGTGCCGATGTTCGGCGTGACCGAGTATGACCCGTCCAAGGAAAAAGACGGACCGTCGATCCGCGAACAGGTCACCGGAATGGCCGCGCTGATCGCGGCCGGGAAGATTCGCCACTATGGGATCTCGAACGAGACGGCGTGGGGCGTGTGCGCGTTTCAGCGCGCGGCCAAGGAACTCGGCGCGCTTGGCCCCGTCACGATTCAGAATAGTTGCAGCCTGGTCTCGCGCAACGTCGACAACGATCTCGCCGAAGTGCTGTTCCGTGAGCAAATGTCGCTGCTCGCGTATAGCCCCCTTGCGGGCGGCATGCTGACCGGCAAGTACTTAAGCGGCGCGCGGCCGCCGCAATCGCGCTACACGCTGTTCGACGGGCTGGGTGCGCGGTTTAAGAAGCCGATCGTGCGCGAAGCAATCGAGGCCTACGCGGCGCTCGCAAAGCGGCGTGGTCTGTCGCTGGTTCAACTCGCGCTCGCCTATGTTGCGAGTCGCTGGTACACGGGTGCTTTGATCCTCGGCGCCACGACGATGGCGCAGCTCGCGGAAGATATCGACGCAGCGCAAGTGGAGCTCGATGCGGACACGTTGGCAGAGATCGCCGCAACGCAAATTCGCTATCCGAACCCGGCGGGGTAAGCATTCGTGGGGAGCGTCCGCAGCGTCGACGACAGGCACTCCCGTATGGGTGTGCGCCCAGGCGTCTGACCGCGACGTTATCGGGTTACGCCGACGACGCGCTGCTGGTGGCGTTCGAGCACAAAGCGCGCGGCGGCTTCGACGCCTCCACCTCCCGCGATCAACGTCCGCGCAGTGGCGAGCAGTCGCCGCCGTTGCAGCGCCGGGCCGAGCAGTTCACGCAGCGCGTGGAGTACGGATGCGACCGAGACCGTCTCGATCCACAGCACCTTGGCGCCGCCGACCTCTTTGAGTCGCGTACCGAGCAGCCACGCTTCGTAGATGGTTCCGGGAATCATCAGAATTGGTGTATTGAGCGCCGCGGCTTCCTGGGTCATGTTCGAGCCCTCGGTGACCGCCACGTCGGCCGCGCGGATATACGTCAACATCTGGCTCGGCGCGAGCGGACCGAGCACCGTGACGCAATCCGGCAGCGGATCGGGAATGCCGGGACCGCGCAGCTCGTCGCGATCACGGACCGAAGCAAGGACCAACCTCACTTTGCGTCGCTTCGCGAGGTGGGCGACGGCGCCGACCAGTGCAGCCAACACCTGTTCGCCAAACGGCCTACCGAACGTCATGCCGCGCGGCGCATAGATGAGGACGCGCTCATCCTTGGCGAAGTGAAGGCGTTGGCGCGCCCGTGCACGGTCGGGAATCCCGTCGAACTCGAGAAATGGCCCGGTTTTGATCAGCTTCTCGGCAAAGGGCGCAAGCTCGGCAGGAAAATCCAGCGACGGCGGATACGGCCATACGATACCGTCGCATTGCGCTAACAACGGCCAGTCCATGAAAAGTTCGTCCTCAAGCGGATACATCGGAACCGAAATCCATGTGGAATTGGGTACGATCGGTCGCAACGCGATGAGGTGCCGGCAGGTGTCCTCGATTACGATGTCGGCGCTGCCCAGGCACGCGCGGACGATTGAGTCGCGATCGCCGCGGTTCCGCGGCGGCAACAGGTTGACGCGATAGCCAGTAGCCGCGGCAGCGTCGATATTGAAGGGACGCAGCTTGTCGGTGTCGAGCAGATACTCAAGTTGGATCGGCGCAACGAGTCGTTGCAATTGGCGGGCGAGCGCCGCGGTGCGCCCGATATGGCCCAACCCTCCGCTCACCGAGGGAATCATGATCACCTTCATTAACTCTCCTCGTTGACATGATCCCGTCTGTGGTTGCCGTAGCCAAGCAACCGGTCGCGGGTCAGGTGAAGACCCGGATGGCGGCGACGCTTGGCGCAGAAATGGCGCGAGAATTGTACCGGTGCGCTCTCGCCGACACCGTCGACCTGCTGCGCGCACTCAAAGACGTCCACCCGGTGCTGAGTTATGCGCCCGACACCGCTGCCGCGCACGACTACTTCTCGTCGCTGGCTCCCGACTTCACCCTCGTTGCGCAACGCGGGGCCGATCTTGGCGAGCGTCTACTCCATACGTTCCAGGCGCTTCACGCCAAAAAGTTCGCACCGATCGTACTCATCGGCACCGATAGTCCAAGCTTGCCGCGCAGCTATGTCGAACAAGCACTAGCGCTGCTCGACCAACCCGAAACCGATGCCGTATTGGGTCCGGCGGCCGACGGTGGCTATTATCTGCTTGGCATGCACGCACCGTTCGCGCCGCTGTTCCAGCATATTCATTGGAGCACCGCGATTGTTGCGCAGCAGACACGCGAACGCGCGGAGGAACATTTGCTATGTCTTAAGGAGGTGCCGGTGTGGTACGACCTTGATACGGCGGAGGACCTGCAGGAGCTGTACCGCGAAGTGTCGCGCAGCGGCGAACGTCGCGCGGCGCACACGTGCGATTTCGTCAGGTCGCACGGCTTGGTCTAGCGTTTTTCGCCAGCCACGCGGTTGCGTCAGTGCGTTTCGGTGTAATGCCACGATGACGATTTGTTTAATATGGCTCTCATGCCGTCGCGGGATTAGAGATCAACGCCGGACTTACCTCGTGCGCAGCAAGACATTCCGATTCGCGTTTCGATTTGGCCGAAGGAAGCATGACCCATGCATCTACACCACTCAATATTGTGCGCACTGCTGGCGGTAGGCGTTGCGGGATGTGGCGACCTAGCCAAGTTGCCGGTCGCCGCCGGGACGGGGCCGAATCCGACTCTCCCGCCGCCCGCGAACACGCTGATCCCGACGGTGAACATTGCGCCGGCCAAGGGATGGCCCGCGGGCGCGACACCGGTGGCGACGCAGGGGACAGCGGTTGCGAGGTTCGCCGAGAGCCTCGACCACCCGCGCTGGCTGTACGTGCTGCCCAACGGCGATGTGCTAGTGGCCGAAACCAACGCGCCGCCAAAACCCGAGAACGGGCTGGGCATCAAAGGCTGGATCATGAAGCAGGTGATGAAAGTGGCCGGCGCCGGCGTGCCCAGCGCCAACCGCATTACACTGCTGCGCGATACCAATGGCGACGGTGTCGCCGAGACGCGCTCGGTGTTTCTCGAGGGCCTGAACTCGCCGTTTGGTATGGCGCTGGTGGGCGACAAATTTTACGTTGCCAACGCGGACGCAGTCGTGCGCTTTCCTTACACGCAAGGCGAGTTGATGATTACGGCACCCGGCGCCAAGGTCGTCGATCTGCCCGGAGGCCCGATCAACCACCATTGGACGAAGAACCTCATTGCCAACGCCGATGGAACCAAACTCTACGTGGCGATCGGCTCCAACAGCAATGTCGGCGAGAACGGCATGGAGAATGAGCGGGGACGCGCGGCGATCTGGGAGGTCGATGTCAAGACTGGTAGCCATCGCGTCTTCGCCTCGGGTCTGCGCAATCCTGTTGGAATGGCGTGGGAGCCCGAGAACGGCGCGTTGTGGACGTCAGTCAACGAGCGCGACGAAATCGGCAGCGACCTGGTGCCGGACTATATGACGTCGGTGCGCGATGGCGGCTTCTACGGCTGGCCGTACAGCTACTACGGCCAGCACGTCGACGAGCGCGTGCAGCCGCCACGCCCGGATCTCGTCGCGAGCGCGATCCCGCCTGACTATGCGTTGGGGCCGCACACCGCCTCGCTCGGGTTGACCTCCACGCAGGGCAGCACACTTCCGGCGCAGTTCGCGCGTGGAATGTTCGTCGGGCAACACGGCTCGTGGAACCGCAAGCCGCGCAGCGGCTACAAGGTGATCTTTGTGCCGTTCAACTACGGTAAACCAGCGGGCGACCCAGTCGATGTCTTGACGGGATTCGTCACCGAGGATGGGAATGCGCTTGGAAGGCCCGTGGGGGTTGCCATCGATAAGCGAGGCGCATTGCTCGTCGCCGACGACGTGGGCAATATCATCTGGCGCGTGACCGGCGCCATGCGGTGAGTGCGCTCGGCCTCTGTGCCGGGTTGCGTGAAATAATCGTCGCGTGTCAGCCGAGAAGCAGCGATTCGCGATGGCTCGCCGCCCGGCAAGCCGGGCCTCGCCGCTCACGCTGCGCGGCCTCTGTGCCGGGTTGCGTGAAATAATCGTCGCGTGTCAGCCGAGAAGCAGCGATTCGCGATGGCTCGCCGCCCGGCAAGCCGGGCCTCGCCGCTCACGCTGCGCTGCCTCTGTGCGGCGGGTTGCACTTTCCCGCCGACCCCTCATCTAAGTTAATCGACTTTCCCCTGGCCAATCGACGTCATGGCATCCGCGTTGTTCCATCCGGCTGTAGATTCTTGGTTCCGCAAGCGTTTTCCCGCGGCCACCGAGCCGCAGGCGCGCGCCTGGCCGCTGCTTCAGGCACAGGAGCACGTGCTGATTGCGGCGCCCACCGGGTCGGGCAAGACGCTCGCCGCGTTTCTTGCCGCCATCGACGGCCTGGTGCTCCGCGGTGTCGAAGCTGCGCTCCCCGATGAAACGTTCGTCGTTTACGTCTCGCCGCTCAAGGCGCTGTCCAACGACATCCAGCGCAACCTCGCAGCGCCGCTTGCAGGCATTCGCATCGAGCTCGAGGCGCTCGGGTTCGCTGACGTCGAGATCCGCACGCTGGTGCGCACGGGTGACACGCCGCAAGCGGAACGGGCCAGCATGCGCAAGCGCCCGCCGCACATTGTCGTCACGACGCCGGAATCGCTCTACGTGCTGCTCGGCTCGGAATCGGGACGCACGATGCTGTCGACCACGCGGACCGTCATCGTCGATGAAATCCACGCGCTCGCCGGCAACAAGCGTGGAAGCCATCTGGCACTCTCACTCGAACGGTTGGAGGCGTTGACGACCGAACCGCTGGTACGCGTAGGACTCTCCGCAACGCAAAAGCCGATCGTCGAGATTGCACGGTTCCTGGTGGGCGCGCGAGGAGGGCGCGCTACTGACAGCGCAGCGGGCACTTCAGTTGCCACGGCAGTCGACACAGTCACCTCAGCTAACAACCCTCGGTGCGCCATCGTCGATACTGGACACGTCCGTCCGCGTGATCTCGCGCTCGAGGTTCCAGCCTCGCCGCTTGAAGCGGTCATGTCGAACGACGTTTGGAAGGAAGTCTACGCTCGGCTCGCACAGTTGACCCTGGAGCATCGCACCACACTCATTTTCGTGAACACACGGCGCATGGCGGAGCGCGCCGCTCGGCATCTGTCGGAGCTACTCGGGGCCGAGCACGTCATGTCCCACCACGGGAGCATGGCCAAGGAACTTAGGCTCAAGGCGGAACAGCGACTCAAGAATGGTGAATTGAAAGCGTTGATCGCCACTGCCTCGCTCGAGCTCGGCATCGACATCGGCGATGTCGAACTCGTGTGCCAGTTGGGTTCGCCGCGGTCCATCGCGACCTTCGTGCAACGCGCGGGACGCGCCAGCCACCAGGTCGGCGGTGTGCCCAAAGCTCGCCTATTTCCGCTATCACGCGACGAGCTGGTCGAATGCGGCGCACTGCTGGATGCCGTGCGGTTGGGGGAGCTTGATCGTCTCGAGATTCCACCGCAGCCGCTCGACGTCCTTGCGCAGCAAATCGTGGCGGAGGTCGCCGCGCGCGAATGGCCAGAAGACGCACTGTTCGATCTCGTGACGCGCGCCTATCCGTACGCCAACCTATCGCGGGAAGACTATCTGGCAGTCGTCCGCAACCTCGCCGACGGATTCACTACGCGGCGCGGCCATCGCGCTGCGTACCTACATCGCGACGCGGTAAACGGTGTGTTGCGCGGCCGGCGCGGCGCGCGACTCACCGCCCTCACTTCCGGCGGCGCGATTCCCGACACGGCAGACTACGACGTCGTACTCGAGCCTGCCGGGCACCTCGTCGGTACGGTCAACGAAGACTTCGCTGTCGAAAGCCTGGCCGGCGACATCTTTCAACTGGGCAATACCTCCTATCGGATCTTGCGCATCGAAGCGGGACGGGTGCGCGTCGAGGATGCCAAAGGCCAGCCGCCGACCATTCCCTTCTGGCTCGGCGAAGCGCCTGGGCGTAGCGACGAGTTGTCGCACGCTGTTTCCCGGTTGCGCGCAGATGTCGAAGCGCACGCGGATAAGGCGTCGGCCATGGCGCAACTGACTGGGCAGGTGGGCATCGCGCCGGCGGCTGCCGGGCAACTCGTCGATTATCTTTACGCGGCCCGTGCTGCGCTGGGTGTTTTGCCCACGCAGAAGACGATCGTGCTGGAGCGCTTCTTCGATGAATCGGGCGGCATGCAACTGATCATTCACTCGCCGTTCGGCAGCCGCATCAACCGCGCGTGGGGGTTGGCGCTGCGCAAGCGGTTTTGTGTCAAGTTCAATTTCGAATTGCAAGCCGCGGCGACCGAAGACGCGATCGTCATTTCGCTGTCCACCAGTCACAGCTTCCCTCTCGCCGACGTCGCGCGCTATCTGCATTCGAAGACCGTTCGCCCCCTCTTGATCCAGGCGATGCTCGATGCGCCGATGTTCGCGGCGCGCTGGCGCTGGGTCGCGGGAATTTCGCTTGCGTTGCCGCGCTTTCGAGGTGGCAAGAAAGTGCCCGCGCCATTGCAGCGGATGCGGTCAGAGGATTTACTGGCCGCCGTGTTTCCCGACCAGATCGCGTGTGCCGAGAACCTCGTCGGCGAGCGCGAAGTGCCCGACCATCCGCTGGTTAGCCAAGCCATCCACGATTGTTTGCACGAGGCAATGGACGTCGACGGGCTCGAGCAGTTGCTGCGCAGCATGGAATCGGGTGCGGTGGAAATCGTCGCACGCGACTTGACCGGGCCGTCGCCGTTGGCGCTTGAGATCCTCACCGCGCGGCCCTACGCGTATCTGGACGATGCGCCGCTGGAAGAGCGCCGCACGCAAGCGGTGATGAGCCGCCGCTGGCTCGATGACGAAAGCGCCGCGGACCTCGGGCGACTCGACGTCGCAGCGATCGACCGCGTGCGCGCAGAAGCCTGGCCCGAGGCACTGAACGCGGACGAGTTGCACGATGCATTGCTGGGTTTGGGCTTTGTCACCGCAGACGAAGCCGAAACTCGCGCCGAATGGCCGGTTTTTCTCGCGACGCTCGCGGAAGCTCGCCGTGCAACACGCGTTGAAGTGGGTGGCATCGCCGGGGCGCCCGCGGAGCGCGCGCCGGCTGCTGCGGGAAGCGGTGGCAAGCGATTGTGGGTTGCGGCGGAGCGGTTGCCGCAGTTTCAGTGCGTGTATCCGGACGCGCAGTGGTCTCCACTGATCGACGCGCCCGACGAATTCGCGCGCCGTGCGTGGTCGCGGGAGGATGCGCTGGTGGAAATCGTGCGCAGCCGTCTCGAAGGTTTGGGGCCAGTCACCAGCGCTGCGATCACCGACTCCTTGCAACTCCCGCTGCACGACGTCGAGCCTGCGCTTCTGAAACTGGCTGCGGAAGGTGTCGCAATGAGCGGCACGTATACACCGGGCTCTGCAGACGTCGAGTGGTGCGATCGCACGCTCCTTGCCCGCATCCATCGCTACAC
>Ga0136617_10006452_pt1 | contig 10481 bp, 10 predicted proteins | sample AntDrymUQ3222106_2_FD_129672 | JGI IMG/M metagenome (GOLD analysis project Ga0136617, IMG submission 129672) | Polar desert sand microbial communities from Dry Valleys, Antarctica - metaG UQ322 (21.06) | ecosystem: Environmental > Terrestrial > Soil > Desert | place: Antarctica: Dry Valley...
GTAAACCCCTCGCGGCGCGCGACCTCACCCAGCCATTCGCGCGTGTCGCGGTCGTCGTCAACGATCAGTATGTGGGGCACGGAGCTACCCGAATGTTAAGAACCGGCAGCACAATGCAGCTGCACTGAGGCGTAACGGCAGGCCCAGACCTCGAGCCTGCCTTGGCAAACATTACGAGGCCGGACGTACGGTGATCCCGTTTTGCACCTGCTTCACGCCGGGAACCGCCGCCGCGATCTGGGCAGCGCGCGCCCGTTCTGCTTCACTTACCGCAAAGCCTGAGAGCTGCACTACGCCCTTGAGCGTCTCGACGCTGATGCGAGTCGCAGCCACTATTTTGTCTTCGACGAAGCGTGCTTTCACGCGCGTGGTGATCGTCGAATCATCGACCACGTCGCCCACCGTTCTCTGGCCGCTGGCCACAGAGCAGCCCGAGCTGTAGACGGCGGCGAGCGCCACCATGGCGGCAACTAGTACTTTCTTCATTGTGTTCCCTCAGTAGTTATGGACGGGCATGCGCGGCATTGCTACCGCACATCCTTCACGTTGCAACATGCGTGCCTGTGAGGCCGCTCATCACGTTCGGCACGGAAACTGCCTAGCGACGGTCCCTTGGAGAACATCAATGCCGAGACGAGGCAATCGCTTGCGGTGGCCACCGCGCCCAGGCAAAAAGCACTCTGCTGCCACTACAGCTAGGCGTCAGCCGTCGGGCGCCGCGCAGCAACAAGATCCGGACCGGCCTCTAGCGCAGCCCAATGAACGCGAAGAGTCCGCGCCCGCACAGCCCAGCGCACCGCGCCCCGTGATCAAGCAGGCGTTACACGATGTGCAAAGCGGCCAGCAAGACACGGATTGCCGCAATCAAAGCGCACAGGTTCTCGATCACGCGTCAAAGAAAACCAAGCCTTCCACAGGCGATTCTTAGCGCGTCGCGGCGACACAACGTGCTGTGCGCGGGAATGTGCGTGCGGGGCCTTAGGCTCGCGCACAACGATGGCACGCGCCTTGCTTAGATTGCCATCGTACCTCCTTATATCGTGCCGTCCGGCGCCGTCAACTTCGATGCATCCAATTCTCTAGCAATCTCGCATCGATGCGACTGCTGGTGGTTCCAAATAAGACACGAGAGGATCTTTACCGATGAACGCCCCGGTAATCCGACACGAACAGCGTCAGCATCAAACTTTGACGCCCCGCCTGCAACAGGCGGTGCGCCTGCTGCAGCTGTCGTCGCTCGATTTTGCGCTGGAAGTCAATCAGGCGATGGGCAACAACCCATTTCTCGAGCCCGACGAAGTCGAGCCCGAAGCCCCCGCTGCGACCGAAGGCAACGTCGATTCACCAGCCGTTGATGGAACAGCCGCCGCGTCCGATGCAGGCGCAGCCCCGGCTGAGTCGCCCGCCGAAGCTGCGTGGGAAGGTGATAGCTGGTCGCAGTACGGAACGCCCTCCCGCAGCAACGGCGGTGACGGCGACTTCGACTTCTCCGACATCACCCCTGCGAGTTTGTCGCTGCGTGATCATCTGCTGGCGCAGTCCAAGTGGCTTGAAGCGTCGCTGCGTGATCGGGCGGTGATGGCGACGATCATCGACGGGCTCGACGACGACGGCTTGTTGCGCGTCGACCTCGAAGAGTTAAAGGCTTTGTCCGGGCTTGATCCGGAGCCCGACGATGACGAGATGTTGATTGCGCTCAAGCTCGTGCAATCACTGGAGCCGGCCGGCGTGGGAGCGCGCGATCTGCGCGAGTGTTTACTGCTGCAGCTGCGCGAAGATGGCGACCCTGCAAAGCAGGCCGTGCATCGCTTGGCGCAGCGCATCGTCACCGAGCAACTGGATCGGCTTGCGATGCGCGATGTATCCGGGCTCGCACGCTCGCTGGGCGTAGCCGAACACGCCATCTCGCAAGCGGCCGATTGCATACGGCGCCTGCAGCCGAGGCCAGGTTGGCGCTTCGGTGCATCAAGCACGCGCTTCGTTACACCCGATGTAGTTGTGCGCAAGATTCGGGACAACTGGATCGTGACGTTGAATCCCTCGGTGGTTCCCAAAGTGCGCCTGAATCGCATGTACGCCGATCTGTTTCAGAGCCATCGCGACGCGCGTCACTCCGACCTCGCCGCGCAGTTGCAGGAAGCGCGCTGGACGGTGCGCAACGTGGAGCAGCGCTTTGCAACGATTTTGCGCGTCGCGCAGACCATCGTGCAGCGCCAGCGGCACTTTCTCGACTACGGTGAGCTGGCGATGAAGCCTCTAGGCCTGCGCGAGATCGCTGACGAGCTCGGCTTGCACGAATCGACGGTGTCGCGCGTGACTAACAACAAGTACATGGCTACGCCAGCCGGCGTGTTCGAACTGAAATATTTTTTCTCGCGCGCGCTGGCCACCACCAGCGGCGGAACGTGTTCAGCCACCGCGATACGCGGTGCGATCAAGGACATGATCAGCGAAGAAAATCCGAAGCAGCCGCTGTCGGACGCGCACATTGCGCGCCTTCTGGCCCGCCAGGGCTTGCAGGTGGCGCGCCGTACGGTGACCAAGTATCGGCAGATGATGCGCGTACCGGCGTACGAGATGCGACGCCGTCACGGTTGATGTAAGACCTCGCGGTGCTTCCCGTTCCAGATACGCCGGTGCTTCCCGTCGTGCCGCCACGCATTGACGTGCCGGGCGAAACGCCGATCGAGGAACCCCCGAACGACGATCCCGACAGAGAAGTCCCGATCAATGAACCGGTTGAACCGGTTCCGGAGCTGCCTCCCGAAAAAGAACCGCCCGAACCGGTCGATGATCCAGTGCCGGAGGAACCGCCCGTCGAGGATCCGATACGCGAGCCGCCGGTGGTTGACCCGCCACGCTGATTGAAACGGCTGTTAAGTGCGTCAGGGATAAGGCGGTGACGCTTTGTTGGGGTGGCTGACGGGATTCGAACCCGCAACAACTGGAATCACAATCCAGGACTCTACCGTTGAGCTACAGCCACCACTAAAATCTGGCCTGCCCGACAGGACTCGAACCTGTGACCCCCAGCTTAGAAGGCTGGTGCTCTATCCAGCTGAGCTACGGGCAGATCCTGTACTGACACTTGCTGAGCAGATATTTTGGTCGGGGTGGAGAGATTCGAACTCCCGACATCCTGCTCCCAAAGCAGGCGCGCTACCAGACTGCGCTACACCCCGAGGGCGGCAAATAGTAGCACCGCGCTACGCGGCAGCGAGGCTGGTGTTGTCGTGCGCCATCAATCGTGCGGCCGGCAGCACGGCGGTAAACGTGCTGCCTTTCCCGATCTCGGACTGCACATCGAGATGCCCTTCGTGCCGTAATAGAACGTGTTTGACGATCGCCAATCCGAGCCCGGTGCCGCCGGTCTCGCGCGAGCGGCTTTTATCGACGCGGTAGAAGCGCTCGGTCAGGCGCGCGATATGTTCGTGTGCAACGCCGATGCCGGTGTCAGTCACTTCAAAGCGGCCGCCGTTCGCATCTTCGAGCCACGCCAGCAAAATCGTGCCGCCCTCGGGCGTGTAGCGCACTGCATTGGACACGATGTTGGCAAACGCGCTGCGCAATTCTTCGCGGCTGCCGAGCACGAAACCCGGCGTCAAATCGACGTCGATCTGATGCCGACCCAGAGAAAGTGCGCGCGCTTCATCGGCCACCTCGCGCACCAGCTGTCGTACGTCGACGACTTCGTCGGACACCGGCGTTTCACGCGATTCGAGCCGCGACAACGTCAACAGGTCTTCCACTAGTCGGTGCATCCGCTGCGCCTGCTCGTGCATCAACTGCAGATGATGCTGACGCGTAGCGCCGTTTTCGGCCTGCGCGTCAATCAGTGTTTCCAGAAAGCCGTTGACGACCGTGAGGGGCGTGCGGAGTTCGTGCGACACGTTCGCAATGAAGTCGCGCCGTACCGCGTCGACTCTTTCACGCTGTGTGATATCTCGCGTGATCAGAATCGAGCGCGTCGCTTCGAATTCGACGATGCGCGCTTCGAGCGCCAGGCTGGGCCGGGCGATCGGTTGAAACACCAGCGGCGCATCAAAGCGCGCGGAGGTCATGTAGCCAACGAATTCCGGATCGCGCACAAGGTTGGTGATACGCAATCCCTGGTCGGCGTGCAGCGAAATGCCCAGGTGCTGCTCGGCCACCGGATTGCACCAATCGATCTGCAAAGTGGCGTCGATCAGCACGATCCCTTCGGGGAGTGCGCTGATCGTGCGCCTGAAGCGCTCCTCATTTTCCAGCAACCGACTCTCGTTCTGCGCGGTCGCGCGGTGGGTTCGATACAGCCGCGCAAATACATCGGCCCACACCCCCCAGCCATCGGGCACGTCTTCGAGTCGCGGCTTCTCAAGCCACGCCGCGAGCAAGGTGGCGTATCGCAAATGAATCAACAACAGAGTGGCAAGACCACACACGGCTACCCACAGACCTGCTTGCGTGCCGAAGGCAAGACCGACGATCGTTGCGAACCCCGCGAGTCCGGTCAGCCGCAGCAGCGCGGGAGCAAGAACCATCAGTCGATTGCGCGACCGGTCGAACATGGCTTCAGTATTCCGGCCGCATCGACAGCCGGTATCCCAGGCCGCGCACGGTTTGAATTAGATGGTGCGCGTTCACCGGCGCAAGCGCCTTGCGTAGGCGCAACACATGCACATCGACCGTGCGTTCTTCAATGAACACGTGATCGCCCCAGACGCTGTCGAGCAGTTGCGTGCGTGAGAACACGCGGTCGGGATGGCCGATCAGGAATTTGAGCAACTTGAACTCGGCGAGACCCATTTTGAGCGCGGTGCCGTTAGCCGAAATCTCGTGGCGCGACGGATCTATCATTAGTGGCCCGTACTCGAGCGCCTCGCCGCTGTGCTCGGGTGCACGCCGTCTGAACACTGCGCGCATGCGCGAGAGGAGCTCGCGCGGTGAAAACGGCTTGACGACGTAATCGTCGGCGCCGGTGTCGAGTCCGATCACCTTGTCGGCTTCGTTACCCTTCGCCGTCAGCATGATGACCGGCATGACCCGAGTGCGCTCGTGCGCGCGCAGGTCCTTGAGCAATTCGATGCCGGATTTGTCGGGCAGCATCCAGTCGAGTAGCACCATGTCAGGCAATTCGCGGTCAATCGCATCGCGCCCCGCTCTCACCGAATCGGCACGCCGCACCGTGTAGCCCTGGGTGCTGCAGGTGTAGGCGACCAACTCCTGAATCGCCGGTTCGTCCTCGATCACCAGGATCGACGCCGCGGTCATGCGCGCGCGACCGCGCGTTCGACGTCTTCCAGCGACCGATGGCGCGCGTCCCAGCCCTGCGAGATGAAGATCACATGCTCGGCGACGTTTTTCGCGTGATCGCCGATACGCTCGATCGCCTTGGCGACCCATACGCAGTCAAGCGATGCCGAAATGGTGCGCGGGTCTTCCATCATGAACGTGATCAACTGTCGCAACACCGCGCGAAAGCGATCGTCGACGCCGAGATCGTCCTTGATGATCGAAGCGCCCGCCACTGCGTCCATGCGAGCAAACGCGTCGAGTGCTCGCCGCAGCATCGACGCTGCCGCCTCGCCCGAGTACTTGATGTCCGGAATGCGATTGAGCCGCGCCTGATCGCCCTTCTCGTGCAGCCATTTAACCGCGCGCGCAATCTTGCTCGCTTCGTCGCCGATCCGCTCCAGATCCGTGATCACCTTGGCGACGCCGGTGATCATGCGCAGATCTCCGGCGGTTGGCTGCCGGCGCGCGATCACGTAATTGACCATCTGGTCAACGTCCATTTCGAGTTCGTTGACCCGCCGGTCGGCGTCGATCGCCTGCTGCGCAAGTTCCTGGTCGGCGCTTTCAAACGCATCGAGCGCAGCGCGCACTTGCGACTCGACCAGCCCGCCCATCTGCAACACGCGCGAGCGTATCGCTTCGAGCTCTTCGTCGTATTTCTTTATTGAATGGTCGCCAGTCGGCATTGCTGTTCCTTGCGTGCCCCGACAAATGGGGCGTTGTCAGCCAAAACGGCCGGTAATGTAGTCCTCGGTTTCCTTGCGCGCCGGCTTGACGAAGATCTGGTCGGTGTCGCCGAACTCGACCAGGTCGCCGAGATACATGTAACCCGTGTAGTCCGACACCCGCGCAGCCTGCTGCAAATTGTGAGTGACGATGGCCACCGTGTAATCCGCTTTCAGCTCGTCGATCAATTCCTCGATCTTCGCCGTCGAGATGGGATCGAGCGCTGAGCAGGGCTCATCGAGCAAAATGATCTCGGGTTTGACCGCAATGCCGCGCGCAATGCACAAGCGTTGCTGCTGCCCGCCCGACAAGCTGGTTCCCGACTGCGCCAGCTTGTCCTTTACCTCGGTCCACAAGGCGGCCTTGCGCAATGCCCATTCAACCCGTTCGTCCATCGCCGAGCGCGACAGCTTTTCAAACAGTTTTACGCCGAAAGCGATGTTGTCGTAGATTGACATTGGAAACGGCGTGGGCTTCTGGAAAATCATGCCGATCTTGGCGCGGATCAGCGCCACATCTTCCCTCGAAGTCAGGATGTTTTCGCCGTCGACATTGACCTCGCCTTCGGCGCGCTGCTCCGGATACAGCTCGTACATCCGGTTAAAAACGCGCAACAAAGTCGATTTTCCGCAGCCCGAAGGGCCGATAAACGCGGTGACCTTCTTCTCTGCAATCTGCAGATTGATATTTTTCAGCGCCTGGAACTTGCCGTAGTAAAAATTCAGATCGCGCACGTCCATCTTGATGCGTTTGTTGGCCGACTTGCCGCCGACCTTGGACGTCGTCGCATTCGCTGCCATCGCCGCATTCGCAACCATCGGCCTGCTCGCCGCTGTGGTCGGTGTCGGTACTGTCACGCGTTCCATCGCATCTCTTTTCGCTAGTGTTTTTGTCGGAACAGCACCCGCGCCAGAATATTCAACGCAAGCACGCCGATCGTGATCAGGAACACGCCCGCCCATGCCATTTGCTGCCAGTTCGCAAACGGGCTCAGAGCGAACTTGAAGATGGTGACCGGTAAGTTGGCCATCGGATCGCCCAAGTCAACGCTAAAGAACTGGTTTGACAGCGCGGTAAACAACAACGGTGCGGTCTCGCCGGCAATGCGCGCCAAAGCGAGCAACACGCCGGTCACCACACCCGCACGCGCCGCCTTTAACGTCACCCGCAGGATCATCACGCGCTTGGACGAGCCCAGGGCAACGGCAGCTTCGCGCAACGAGTTCGGGATCAACTGCAGCATGTTCTCGGTCGTACGGACGACGACTGGAATAACGATCAGCGCCAATGCGACCACGCCGGCGTAACCCGAAAACGTCCGTGTCTGCGCCACGATGATCGTGTACACAAACAAGCCGATCACGATCGATGGCGCCGATAACAAAATGTCGTTCATAAAGCGGGTCACCCGGCCAAGCCCGGTGCGCTGGCCATACTCGGCCAGATAAATGCCCGCCAGAATCCCGATTGGCGTGCCGACCGCGGTGGCCGACAGCACCATGATCAGCGAGCCGACGATCGCATTGGCCAGCCCGCCACCCTCGGCGTTGGGCGGCGGGGTGGATTCGTTGAACGTTGCGGCATTGATCCCCTGCACGCCGAGAATCAATACGTCCCACAAAATCCAGATCAGCCACACCAGGCCAAAAGCCATCGCGATCAGTGATAGCGCGAGCGCCACGCGGTTGATCAATTTGCGGCGTCGATGCAGCGGCAATCGATAGTCGCTGCGAGAGATCTGAACCGGAACGGCGCTCATGTCCGGGTGCCTTCTTTGCGGCGCATCTGCATCAGCAGCAGCTTGGACAACGAAAGCACGACGAATGTAATGAAGAACAGGATCAGTCCGAGGTAGATCAGCGAGGCTTCATGCAAGCCGGGGGTGGCTTCTGCGAACTCATTGGCAAGCGCAGACGTAATCGAATTCGCGGCTTCGAATAGGGACAAGGTCTCGAGCTGATTGAAGTTGCCGATCACGAACGTCACGGCCATTGTCTCGCCAAGCGCGCGGCCGAGCCCGAGCATGATGCCGCCAACGACTCCGGCCTTGGTAAACGGCAGCACCACTTTCCACACGACTTCCCATGTGGTCGAGCCAAGGCCATATGCCGACTCTTTCAGCAACGCCGGCGTCACCTCGAACACGTCGCGCATCACCGCCGCAATGAACGGGATGATCATGATGGCGAGAATGATGCCGGCCGACAATATGCCGATACCGACTGGCGGGCCGGACACCAGGCCGCTGATGAGCGGTACGCTGCCGAACGCGACTTGCAATGGCTGCTGCACAAACTGTGCGAGGATCGGCGCGAACACGAAAAGCCCCCACATACCGTAGACGATCGATGGAATCGCCGCGAGCAACTCGATTGCGGTTCCCAGCGGCCGCTTGAGCCATTTGGGCGAAAGCTCGGTCAGAAACAGCGCGATCCCGAAACTCACGGGGACCGCAATGATCAACGCGATGATCGAGGTAGCGATCGTGCCGTAAATCATCACGAGCCCGCCGAACTTGTTCTGCACCGGATCCCACTCGGCAGTCCAGAGGAACGGCAGGCCGAATTCGCGGATCGACGGCCAGGCACCGACCGCCAGCGAGACGATGATCGCGATCAGAAGCGACAACGTGATCACCGCTGCCAGGCGGGTCACGTTGGCAAAAACAACGTCGCCGAATCGTCCTGAGGGGCGCACCGGAGGCAGTTCTCGAGGCCGCAGCACGTCGGCCGGCAGCCTAGTCGTTGCAATGGTGCTCATCGTAGCGGCTCAGGCGGCGCCAGTCGCCGGCGCTATGCGCCGGCGTTACTTAAGTTCGTAACTTAATTGATAACCGACTTGCCTGAACCGTCGGTGATCTTGCGCCATTGCGTGCGGATGATGCTTTCAACGGCATCGGGCATCGGCACATAGTCGAGCTCGTCGGCCATCTTGTCGCCATTGGCGTAAGCCCAATCGAAGAACTTCAAAGCGGCCGCCGCTTGCTGCGGCTTGTCCTGCTTGGCGTGCATCATGATGAACGTCGCGCCCGTGATCGGCCACGAGTCCTTGCCGGGCTGATCAGTCAGCACCTGGTTGAAACTCTTCGACCACTCTGCACCCGCCGCAGCTGCCTTGAAGCTCGTGTCGCTCGGCGCCACGAAGTTGCCGGCTTGATTGCGCATCTGCACGTGCGACATCTTGTTCTGCTTTGCGTACGCATACTCGACATAACCGATCGAGTTCGGCAAGCGCTGCACAAATGCCGACACGCCCTCGTTGCCTTTGCCACCGGCGCCGGTTGGCCAGTTCACCGCGGTACCTTCGCCGACCTTTGCCTTCCAGTCTGCGCTCGTCTTCGACAAGTAGTTGGTAAACAGAAAACTGGTCCCCGAGCCATCCGCGCGTCGTACGACGGCGATTGCCGAGTCGGGCAACGGCACGCCGGGGTTCAGCGCGGCGATCGCCGGATCGTTCCATTTGGTGATCTTGCCGAGGTAGATGTCTCCCAGCAAAGCGCCGGTCATTTTCATCTGGCCCGGCGTGATGCCCTTGATGTTGACCACCGGTACGACACCGCCGATCACGGTCGGAAATTGAATCAGCCCGTCTTTCGCCAGATCGGCGTCGGACAGCGGCGCATCAGAAGCGCCGAAGTCAACCGTCTTGCCGCGGATCTGCCGCATGCCCGCGCCCGAACCGACCGACTGATAATTGACGCGCACACCGGTCGCCTTGTTATACGCATCGGCCCATTTGGCATACACCGGCGCCGGAAATGACGCGCCGGCACCCGTTACGTCCTGCGCCACGGCGGCCGAAAATGTGCCGGCGAGCACGACGCCCGCAATCAGCGTGCTGAAAGAAGAAACGTTCATTGAGTTACCTCACGCAGAAGAATTGGATGGCTGACGCACAGTGAGCAGCAGTCTAAGAACGGGGTGTGACAGACCAGTGACAACGGCAGTGCTTGGCTTCCGTACGCAAAGAAATAACACCTTGGCTCGGCATCGCGCGGCCCTGTTTGTCACGGCGATGTCATCTGGTGCGTCTAGCTTCGCCCAGCCGAAACCTGAGGGAAATTCCATGAAACGTCGTTCCTGCCTGCTGGCACTGCTGGTCGTCTCGCTCGCCGGCTGCGCATCCATGCAACCACAAAATGTGGTGCAAGTCATCGGTGCCGACCCCAACCTGTCGACCCTGTCGAAGTTGATCGGCGACGCCGGACTTAATGACACCCTGTCCAGCGCCGGCCCATTCACTGTATTTGCGCCGAGTAACGAAGCGTTCAAGGCGGTGCCGGCGAAGACGATGAGCGAGCTGGCGGGCGACAAGGAGCGGCTCAAGCAAGTTCTCACGTACCACGTGGTTCCCGTCAAGGCGGCGTCGGCCGATGTCAAAGCGGGCAACGTCAAGACGGTCAACGGCGCCAACGTCGCGGTGGCAAAAACCGCGAACTTTGTGACCGTTGAGGAAGCGCTCGTGACCGGCGCCGACAAGAC
>Ga0136617_10006454_pt1 | contig 10479 bp, 8 predicted proteins | sample AntDrymUQ3222106_2_FD_129672 | JGI IMG/M metagenome (GOLD analysis project Ga0136617, IMG submission 129672) | Polar desert sand microbial communities from Dry Valleys, Antarctica - metaG UQ322 (21.06) | ecosystem: Environmental > Terrestrial > Soil > Desert | place: Antarctica: Dry Valley...
AGGGCGGAAACCTGGGCTGCACGCAGAAAGGTCGCGTCGAAGCCGCGCTGAACGGCGTGCTGCTCAATACCGACTTCATCGACAACTCTGCCGGCGTGGACACCTCCGACCACGAGGTCAACATCAAGATCCTGCTGAATCCGCAGGTGCAGTCGGGCGCGCTGTCGCTGGAAGACCGCAATGCGCTGCTGGCCTCGATGACCGACGAAGTCGCCGCACTTGTGCTCACCGACAACTACCGGCAGAACCAAGCGATCAGCCTGATGCAGCGGCTCAGCCTCACCCGCCTGGGCTCCAAGCAGCACTTCATCCAGACGCTGGAAACCCAGGGCCTGCTCGACCGGCAGCTGGAATTCCTGCCATCGGATGCCGAATTCGCCGACCGCAAGGCGCGCGGGCTGGGATTGACCCGTCCGGAGCTGTCGGTGCTGCTGTCCTACGCCAAGCTGGTGCTGTTCCAGCAGCTGCTGGCCTCCGCGGTGCCGGAGGATGCCTATCTGAGCAAGGAGCTGGAGCGTTATTTCCCGACGCCGCTGCAGCAGCGTTATGCCGCCGCCATGCAGGAGCATCGGCTGAAGCGCGAGATCATCGCCACCGCGGTCACCAATTCGATGGTCAACCGCATGGGCGCGACCTTCACCCTGCGCATGACCGAGGACACCGGCCGCACGCCGGCGGACGTCGCGCAGGCCTACACCATTGCCCGCGAATCGCTGGATGCGCGTGCCCTGTGGACGCAGGTGGACGCGCTCGACGGGCAGGTACCCGAAGCGGTGCAGCTCGACGCCCTGAAGGCGATCTGGTCGCTGCTGCGCGCGCTGTCGCGCTGGCTGCTGTCGCGTCCGGGCACGTTGCCGGAGATCGCCCCGGCGGTGGAGCGTTACCGCGCCGGGCTGGATGCCATCCGCGCCGCACTGCCCGATGTCCTGCCGGCGCCACAGCGTGCCGCGCATGCGCAACGCGTCGCCGAATGGACCGGCAAGGGGCTACCGCAGCCGCTCGCCGACCAGCTGGCGAGCATCGCCTTGGTGGACTCGGCCTACGACATCGTCGATGTCGCCCAGACCCGCGGCCTGCAGCCGGTCGAGGTGGCGCGCACCCATTTCGCGCTGGGCGACGCATTGCAGTTGCCGTGGCTGCAGGCGCAGATCGAATCGCTGCCGGTCGAAGGCCGCTGGCATGCGCATGCGCGCGGCGTGCTGCGCGACGACCTTGCCGCCCAGCAGCGCGCGCTGGTCGGCCAGGTACTCGCCAGCCCGGGCGGCGCTGAGGGCTTACCCGCCTGGCTCGGCCGCGACGATCCCTCGCTGCGTTTCACCCAGTCGATGTTTGCCGAATTGCGCAACCAGAAGACGCTGGACTATCCGACCGTCTCGGTCGCCGTGCGCCGGCTCGCACAAATGGCCGCGGCGTCGTAGCGCGCATGCACATCGCCTTCCTCGCCAGCCGCACCGTCGACGCGCAGCAGGCCTTGCAGGCACTGGTCGCCCAGCATGGGCAGACCCCGCCGGAAGACGCCGAGGTGCTGGTCGCGCTCGGCGGCGACGGCTTCATGCTGCAGACGCTGCATCGCCACGGCAGCCTCGGCAAGCCGGTTTACGGCATGAAGCTCGGCACCGTCGGCTTCCTGATGAACCAGCACCGCCCCGACGGTCTGCTCGAGCAGATCAGCGCGGCCGAGCCGGCGGTGCTGCGCCCGCTGGAAATGCAGGTCGCCACCGAATCCGGCGCCAGCGTGAGTTCGCTGGCGTACAACGAAGTGTCGCTGCTGCGCCAGACGCGGCAGGCCGCGCACGTGGCGATCGAGCTCAACGGCCAGGTGCGCCTGGACGAGCTGGTCTGCGACGGCGTGATGGTCGCCACACCGGCCGGAAGCACCGCCTACAACTTCTCCGCGCACGGCCCGATCCTGCCGCTGGGTTCGGCGGTGATCGCGCTGACTCCGATCGCTCCCTTCCGCCCGCGGCGCTGGCGCGGCGCCCTGCTGAAGTCCGGCACCGAGGTGCGCTTCCGCGTGCTCGACCCGTTCAAGCGCCCGGTCAGCGCCACCGCCGACTCCCACGAGGTGCGCGACGTGGTCGAAGTCACCATCCGCGAATCACGCGACCGCACCGTGACCCTGCTGTTCGATCCGGAGCACAACCTGGAAGAGCGGATTCTCAGTGAGCAATTCGTGGTGTGACGCGTCGGCAAGTCGGCTGACTTCGCCAGCGCGAGCATCCTCCAGGACGGGCGCGTGGTGTTCAATCTGGCGGGCAACAAGTATCGGCTGGTGGTATGGATCAACTACAGCTATCGAGTGATCTACATCCGCTTCATCGGCAGCCACGGCCAATACGACGCGATCGATGCGCAGACGATCTAGAGAGGACAGCATGAACATCAAACCCATTCGCAGCGCCGCCGACTACCGGGCCATGCTCGTCGAGATCGAGGGCCTCATAGCGGCCGCGCCGGATACCGAGGAGGGCGAGCGGCTGGACGTGCTGGTCACGCTGGTGGAAGCATGGGAGCGCGATCACTTCCCGATGGACCTGCCCGATCCCATCGATGCGATCAAGTTTGCGATGGAGCAGCAGGGCCTGACCGTCAAGGACCTGGAGTCTGCGATCGGCAGGCCGAACCGCGTGTATGAGGTACTGGGCAGAAAGCGCGCATTGACCGTCGGCATGATCTGGAAACTGCACGAGCGTCTGCGCCTGCCCGCGGAAGCGCTGATCAAGCCGATCAGCAAGGTTGCGTGAGGTTTGAGGATCGAAGCGTGACGGCGGATCGTGAGCACCACAGCCGACTCGCACGAAGTCCGCAACGTCGTCGAAGTCACCATCCGCGGATCGCGCGACCGCACCGTGACTTTGCTGTTCGATCCGGAACACAACCTGGAAGAGCGGATTTTGAGCGAGCAGTTCGTGGTGTGACATCGCAAAGGGCGGCTTTCGACCCATTGGAGACGTTCGGCCACTGGATCATCAACTGCGTAAGAGCGCAGTTCGAAAGTGCAACCTAGCCCCCGTTTTACCAACCAACGTGGCGCCGAACCGCTTCCGAAGGCATGCGTGGTCGTGACTGAATATGTATCTTGAAGGGGCTTGGGAGGCTTTGGACTTCCCACCCTTCAGAAGAGCCAATATGCGTGCAGGATTTCTCGGTGCTTTTGTCCTCGCCCTCGGTGTCCCGACCGGTTCCTTTGGGCAGACTGTCACGCTGACGCCGACCCCCAATGGCATCACAGCCGATTATCGTCTCGACGCGACGAGTGATCGCATGGCTTTCGCCCAAGCCGACACGAACCGCACCGACTGGTCCGTCACCACGCCGAACGTTTCCTTGACGCCCAACGACCTGGTAAGCACAGCGGAGACCGATCGGTTCACCGTCCAGCTTCGGCCCGACAGCTCCGAGGACGGGCGTGGCTATATCGCACTGACCCGACTGGGAGAGGGTTATATACTTTATGCGCCCGCGCTAACGGCAGACGGTAAAATTCTGCAACTTGAAGCGGACCTGCCCGAGGGGTGGGGTCTTCTGCCCGGTCCGGCCTTCGACGGCTATGTCTATGTCGGTCCGACCTCGGCCGTGCAGCGTGGCGCGACCGGTGCCATTCGCATCGCATCGGAATCATCACCATCGGCGGCCTCCGCCACCCTTTTCGAGACCTTCGACAAAGCCCTCGCGTTCTTTACGCAGACGTTCGGGCCGCTACCGCGCACTCCTGTCATGTCTGTTACACAGCAGGGGGCCGGACCGATGCCGTTCCGCGGCGACGTGACCGACAGTGGCATGATCTCGATCCGCTTTCACGGCGATATCAGCAACGCTCTCGATACCAGCGCGCTTTCGCAGCTCGAGCATTTCGCCTTTCACGAGACGACCCATCTCTGGAACAGTCATCTGGCGCGTCCGACCGAGGGTTCGCCCTGGCTGCATGAGGGCGGCGCCGAGTATCTGGCGCTGGTCGGTTCGGCTTCGATCGGTCGCATCGATCAGACAGAAGCTCTGGCCGGGTTGTCGCAACGTCTGACGGATTGCCGCAACGCCCTTTCGGACCGATCTGACATTCTGGCGCGCATCAGTACGGGCGCGGCTGTTTATGACTGCGGTACTGTCATCCAGTGGCTGGCGGATATGGAACTGCGCCAGGAGGGCGGCCAGCCGAAGGGTGTGATCTCGGTCTGGACGGATCTAATTAGTCGCGCGCGGCAAGGACAAGCCGACTATGGTCCTGGGGATCTGAAAGCCAGACTCGGTCCGGGCTCGGCGGTCGTTGCGATGCTTGACGGCCCGGCCGAAACACGTTGGAGCGATCTGGAAACGATCTTGAAGCGCCTGAATGTGCGTTGGGTCAATCGGCCGTCGGACGCGAGCCTGATGACGGCGGCGCTCCGGCACCTCAAACGGCAGGCTTGCACGGGGGGCGTCTCCTATTCGTTGAGAAACGGGTCCATCGAAATGGAGAATGGACCGGATTGCGGGCAACTGTCCGGGACCGTCACCCTGGTCGCCGTTGAAGGCCATGACCCGTTGACCAGCTCCGCTTCGATGTTCGAGGCTGTCCAGCAACGCTGTGCTCGGCGGGAATCGCTCAACGTGACGCTTCGCAGCAGGGAAGCTACGATCGCTGTCCCTTGTGTGGCCAATCTTGCGACACCCACGGCCTATGCGCTGACGCAAGCCCCGCCGATCGCCTTGCCGGGGGCTCTATGAGCCCAAACTTCGCAAACCGTTAAGTTCGCCGGGGTAGGCATCTGGCCGGGGCCAGATCGACAGCGAAACAGAGGTCAGGTGTCTGTAAATCTCGGGCCGCTCCCGGTTGCACTTTCGCGTGACTTTGGATCTTCGCGAGAACATGCCCCGCCTGGTGGGTCTCACTCACCGCATTGCGAATGACTGCTTGTGGCCGTCAGGAACCGTTCGTCCTGTTGTCTCCTTTACCGAGACGCCTCTGCCTGATACTCCACGCATGAACGCCGCTGCCACCAACCCCCTCGTCGTCGCGATCACAGCCCGCGCGCTGTTCGACCTGGAGGACAGCCACGGGCTGTTTGAGCGTGACGGGATCGAGGCGTATGCGCAGCACCAGCGGGCGCGCGAGGACGAGGTGTTGGCGCCGGGGATCGCGTTCCCGCTGGTGCGCAAGCTGCTGGCGCTCAACAGTCATGCGCCGCCCGAGGCGCCGCATGTCGAAGTGATCCTGCTGTCGCGCAATTCTTCGGATACCGGGCTGCGCATCTTCAATTCGATCCAGCACCACGGCCTGGCGATCTCGCGCGCGACATTTACATCCGGCGCGCCGACCTGGCCCTACATCAAGCCGTTCGGCGCGCACCTGTTCCTGTCGGCTAATCCGGAGTCGGTGCGCAATGCGCTGCAGCACGGCATCGCCGCGGCCACGATCCTTCCGGCGTATCCGCCGCAGGAGCGAGCCCCGGGTGGCGGCTCAGCATCGACGCGCGCGGAAAGAGGTGGCGCATCCGACCAGATCCGGATCGCTTTCGACGGCGATGCCGTGATCTTCGGCGACGAGTCCGAGCGGGTTTCGCAGGAACACGGCCTGGCCGCATTCCAGGCGCACGAGACCAGCCGCTGCGGAGAGCCGCTGTCGGGCGGCCCGTTCAAGGGCTTTCTCGCGGCATTGCACGACCTGCAATGCGCGCTGCCGAGTGGTGAGGATTCGCCTATCCACACCGCGCTGGTTACGGCGCGCTCGGCGCCGGCCCACAAGCGGGTGATCCTGACCCTGCGCGAATGGGGCGTGCGGCTGGACGAGGCGCTGTTCCTCGGCGGGCGAGCGAAAGGCCCGTTTCTGGACACCTTCGGCGCCGATATCTTCTTCGACGACTCGGAACACAATATCGATTCGGCGCGCCAGCATGTCGCGGCCGGTCATGTGCCGCACGGCGTCGCCAACCAGTCGTAGCTAGTTCGCGTCGGGCGGCAGGCGGATATCCGCGAGCTTCCATTGCAGCCCGTGCCGGACCAGCACGAATTCGACCGGGCGACCCGACGCATCGTGGAGCGTCGCGCTGATCCGCGAGGCGGATTCGATGCGGTAGTCGGCTTTTGGTTTCGCTGTCTGCACGGCGACCGATGCATCAGCTTCCGCCGGCGTCGATCCGGAAACAGCCCCGGATTCCGGGTCGGCAGAAGGTCCCGGCGTCGCCACCGTCGCCGCCGATTCGGCCGCCTCACCCAAACGGTCGCGCAATACCTGGCCCTGCATCAACGCACCGATGCCGAGCGGGGTGATCATGGTCTCCACTGCCGCATCGATGGCGCCTTCGGCCAGACGCAGGGCCAGCCCGCCGAACAGGCTGGACTGCGTCTCCTCACCGGCGCGGCGGACCAGCCGGTCGCTCAGTTGCGCCTTGAGGCTGCTGCGCAGCCGCGGGAAGTCGACGTGCCGCGACAGTGCGCTGGCATCGCGCGCGTCCACCGCGCGCTGTATGCCACGCACGGTCAGCCATGGGCCCGCGGCCACGTAGGCCAGCAGGGCGAACAGGATGATCGCGGCGATTGGCAGCCAGCGTTTCATCGGGGAAGGCCGGGACTATTCAATTGAGTTCCTCCTCGATGGCATCGGCCCAGGCCTGCAGGCGGTCCAGCAGCGCCAGCCTGTCGCCATTCTGCGCGTGTAGCGCGCGCATGGCCGCGAGTTCCTGCCGGAATTCCGCGAAGCCCGGCGCGGCGAGTCCGGAACCGTTGCCCAGGCGATGCCGGCGCCAGGCATTCCAGCGCTCGTGCTCATCGAAGGTCAGGGTCAAAGGCCAGTTGCGGGCGCGGTAGCGGAACAGCAGTTCGGGCAGGCGCGGGTCGGCGAAACCGAAATCGCGGGTACCCAGCTGTTCTGGTGCAGTGGCCCGCACTTCGGCCAGCCGGCGCTTGTCGGCGTCGGGCATGAAACCGTCGTAGAGGCCGGCATCGGCATCCGCCGTATCCCGCGCCCGTTGCGTCGCATACACGCGACGAATCTTCTCCGCGATCGCCGGGCCGTGTTCACGCAGGCGCGCCGCGCGATCCAGCACGACCACCGGATCCACGCACAGGCGTTGCAAGTCCGCCGGCCTCAGATAGTCCCACGGCACCAGTGCAGGGCATTTGTTGAGATGCACTTCCTTCAGGCCGATGCGGGTCACGCCTTCCGGGAGGTCCGCGACCGGCGTGTACAGGCGGTCGGCGATCTCCTCCGGGAGCAATTGCAGCAGGTCAGCCGGATCGCTGTCGAGATCGAAGACGATCACCCGGCTGTCGATGCGCGGATGCCGCGCGATCGGCACCACCACCGCCGCGCACAGCCGGCTGGCGGCATAACGCTGCGAGACGTGCAGCAGCGGCTGCATGGCGATGCTGTCGAGCAGTTGCGCGGCGTAGCGCTTGTCGCGCAGACGCAGGCTGTAATCCCACAGCCGCGGCTGTGCCTTGCGCAGTCTGCGGGCGAGGCCGATCAGCGCACGCACGTCCGACAGCGCTTCGTGCGCGGCGCCTTCGCGTACGCTGTTGGCCTCGGCGAGGTGATCCAGCCGGAACGACGGCGCGCCGTCTTCGCGTCGCGGCCATTCCACGCCGTCGGGGCGCAGTGCATGCGCGAGGCGCATCACGTCCAGCAGGTCCCAGCGCGAATTGCCGCCGCGCCATTCGCGCTCGTAGGGATCGTGGAAATTGCGATACAGCCCATGCCGGATGAACTCGTCATCGAAGCGCAGCGAGTTGTAGCCGAGGCTGCAGGTATCCGGGCGCGACATCTCATCGAAGATGCGCGCGAACGCAGCCGCCTCGTTGATGCCTTCGCGCAGGGCATCCTGCGGGGCGATGCCGGTCACCATGCTGGCGGCAGGCGAGGGCAGCAGGTCGCCGGCGGGTTGCACGAAAAAGCTGACCGGGGGTTCGATTTCGACCAGGTTTTCATCGGTGCGTTGCGCGGCGAATTGGGCGATCCGCGAGCGGCAGCTGTCGCTGCCGAAGGTCTCCAGGTCGTAGAACAGGAAGTTGCAGGACATCGCGTGGAAACTCAGAAGTTTTATGTTCGTCATTCCCGCGGAGGCGGGAATCCATGGACTTTGTCCGCATCGTGCGCGAGCACCGGCAATCGTTCCAGCACCGCCGCATCCACGGCCTGCAGATCGATCTCCTCCAGCGAACTTTTGCCACGGGTGAACGCTGCCAGCAGCTCGCGTTGTAGCACGCCGCGCTTCCGGGCGATGGCGTAGGGGATGCGGCGGAACGTCACCATGGCATAGCGCGGCACGAACCGCTGCGGATGCCGCTGCGCGAGCGCAGCCTCGAGCGCGCGCTGCAACAGGAAATCGCTGTCGTCCACCCGGGCACGCATCTCCAGGTAGTTCTCCAGCGCCATCGCCTGGATCGCACGCGCATTGGGCAGCCGCTCCGCTTCGAAGGCCGCAAAGGCTGCGCCGAAGTCGTCGCAGCGTTCGAGATGCCCGGCCAGCGCGATGCAGTCCTCGAAAGCGCAGTTCATGCCCTGCCCGTGGAAGGGGACCATTGCATGCGCGGCGTCGCCCAGCAGCACCGCCCGACCGCCCAGGTGCCAGCGGTCCAGATACAGCGTGGACAAGGCGCCGACCGGATTGCGTTCGAAATCCTGACGCAGCTGCGGGACCAGCGGCAGCGCATCGGCGAAGTCGCGCGCGAACAGGGCCTGCGCGTCATCACCGGTACGGACCTGGTCGAAGCCCGGCGGATCGCCGTCGGCACCGGCCTGGTTCGGCAGGAACAAGGTCACCGTGAACGTACGCTCGTCGTTCGGCAGGGCGATGCACATGTAGTCGCCGCGCGGCCAGATGTGCAGGGCATTGGGTTCGATGCGGAAGTCGCCGTCCGCAGTGGGCGGGATCTCCAGTTCCTTGTAGCCGTGGCCGAGCGGCTCGATGCGTTCGCCCAGATCGATGCGCTTCGACATCGCGGCACGCAGCGCGGAGCCGGCGCCATCGGCACCGACCAGCAGGTCGAATTGGACCGGGTGCAGCGAGCCATCGCGGTCATCGACGAACTGCGCGCGACCCGCATCGAAGTCGACCGATTGCAGGCGGCGGTCGAAATGCAGCTTCGCGCCGGCCGCCTCCGCAGCCCGTAGCAACACCAGATTGAGCTCGGCGCGGCTGACCGACCAGATCACCTCAGAGTCGTCGCGCCCATAGCGCTGCAACTGCTGGCTGCCGTCTTTGGAATGCACCATCCGTCCGCGCATCATCACTGCCTGCGCAAGTACGGCCTCGGCCACGCCGGCGACGTGCAGCGCGTACAACCCGCGCTCCGCCAGCGACAGGTTGATCGAGCGCCCCCCGGCATCGCCATGCGCGCGCGGGTCGCCGCGGCGTTCGTAGACCCGCACCGGCCATCCCGCGCGGGCGAGCAGCGTGGCGAGCAGGGCGCCGGCGAGCCCGGCGCCGACGATGTCGATCTGCCGGGAAGGGCTCATGTCGCTGCGTCGCGCCAGTGCTCGACTGCTTGCACAAAACGGGCGACGTCGGCGAAACGGCCGTACAGCGGCGCGGGCGAGATGCGGATGATGTCCGGTTCGCGCCAGTCGCCGATCACGCCGTTCGCAGTCAGATGCTCGAACAGCGCCCGGCCCCGACCATGCCTGACGCGCAACGAAAGTTGCGCGCCGCGCCGGTCCGGTTCCGCGGGAGTCACGATCTGCAGTAAATCCGGTAATACCTCGCGCACGCTGCGCTCGAGGAAGCCGGTGAGCTGCAGCGATTTCCCGCGCAGCGCCGCCATGCCGACACGATCGAACAGGTCCAGCGATGCGCGCAAAGGCGCCAGCCCGAGGATCGAGGGATTGCTGAGTTGCCAGCCTTCCGCACCCGGCGCCGGGACGAATTGCGGCTGCATGCGGAACCGCGTGGCTTCCTCGTGCCCCCACCAGCCGGCGAAGCGCGGCCGGTCGCTGTGGGCGTGGCGTGCATGCACGAAGCAGCCGGCCACCGCGCCGGGTCCGGAATTCATGTACTTGTAATGGCACCAGACTGCGAAATCCACGCCCTCATCGTGCAGCTGCAGCGGCAGGTTGCCGATCGCATGGGCGAGGTCGATGCCGCAGATCGCGCCCTGCGCCTGCACCAGCCGCGTCACCTGCGCGATGTCGAAAGCCTGCCCGGTGCGGTACTGCACGCCCGGCCACAACACCAGCGCCAGGCGTGGGCCATGTTCGGCGAGCGCGCGCTCGATCGAGGCCATCGACACGGTGCCGGCGGGCTCGTCGGGCTCCACTTCGATCAGCTCGCACGCAGGATCGAAGCCATGGAAGGCGATCTGCGACGCGACCGCATGCCGGTCGGACGGAAAAGCGCCTGCCTCGATCAGGATGGCTGCGCGCTCGGGCGTCGGTCGATAGAAACTCACCAGCATCAGGTGGAGGTTGGCGGTGAGCGAATTCATCGCCACAACTTCGGACGGTTCCGCGCCGGCGACCCGCGCAAGGCCGTCGCGTACCAGCGCGTGATACGACATCCAGGCGCC
>Ga0136617_10006456_pt1 | contig 10478 bp, 10 predicted proteins | sample AntDrymUQ3222106_2_FD_129672 | JGI IMG/M metagenome (GOLD analysis project Ga0136617, IMG submission 129672) | Polar desert sand microbial communities from Dry Valleys, Antarctica - metaG UQ322 (21.06) | ecosystem: Environmental > Terrestrial > Soil > Desert | place: Antarctica: Dry Valley...
ATGGTCGCGCTCGGCTATCTCGCCGCCGCCGGGGCCGGGGACGCGCCGGCGATCGCGATGCGCCAGTTCGAGGCGGCCGACAATATGACCGACCGGCAGGGCGCGCTCGGCACTCTGGTCAACTCCGACGCCGCGGAGCGCGACGTGGCGCTATCCGCTTTCTACGATCGCTATCGCGGCAACGCTTTAGTCCTCGACAAATGGTTCACCGTGCAGGCGCTCGCCAATCGCGACGGCACGCTGGACGCGGTCGAGGCGCTGGCCTCGCACCCCGATTTCACGCTCGCCAACCCGAACCGGATGCGCGCGCTGGTGGGCGCGTTCGCGGCCAACCAGCGCGCCTTCCACGATGCGTCGGGCCGCGGCTATGCGTTCCTCGCCGACATCATCCTCGCGGTCGATTCTAAGAACCCGCAGACCGCCGCGCGGCTGGTGCCGCCGCTCGGCCGCTGGCGCCGCTTCGACGAGCGGCGCGCCGGCCTGATGCGCGCCGCGCTCCAGCGGATCGTCGATACGCCGGGCCTGTCCAAGGACGTGTTCGAGCAGGCCTCGAAAAGCCTGGGCTGAAGCTTTAGCCGCCGATCCAGGCGGCGACGTCGGCCGCCACCTGGTTCGCGGCCTGGTTGAGCGCCGGCCCGGCGCTCGCGGCATCGACCAAAGCGACCGGCACCCTCGTCTCGAAGCGGCGGGTCTCGATCCGCTCCGGTGTGCGCGCCAGCGCCGCGTCGTAGACGACTACGGCTTCGCTGGCGACCGCGTCGATCCCGAAGCTTTGCAACGTTCCGGTTAGCCGGACGCCGGGGTCGAACGTGAATTGATCGGGATCGAGCACCACCCGGCCGGTTCGCGCCGCGATCGTCCCCGACAGCAGCCGCCCGAACAAGGCGACCGGCATCTCGACCCATTGCGCGTCCTTGAGATAGGACACCGCGGTCGCCCCCGCGCGGACCGGCACGCGGTTGGTGCGCAATTCCTGCGGCGCGGCGGGCACCACCACCGTCACCGCATTGCCCGGCGTCGCCGAACGGCTCACCGCCGCCTGCACGCTCGAGGCCGGCGTCAAGGTCAGCAGCGAGGCGGGCGGCTTGGCGCCGAAGCTGATGCAGCCGGATAAAGCGAGGGCCAAGCCGACGGGCGGCAATATCTGTTTCATTTTTGGGGCTCGTAATCAGGAAGTTTGGATCCGCCGATCAGGCTGGCCGCGCCGCCTTGCTGGACCTTTTCGGTGACGTCGCGCAGCGAGGCCGAGGTCGCGCGCAGGTCGCGCACCAACTGGCCGATTTCGGGCAGGGTCTGCTTGGAGAAAGCCTGCACGCCGGGCCGCGCGTCGGCGAGCACGGCGTTGAGATTGTCCATGCTGGTCTCGGCCGCTTGCATCGTCTTGCGCAAATCGGCGAGCACCGGACGGCCTTCCTCGTTGAGCAGTTGGTCGGTCGAATTGGCGAGCCGCGCGAACTGGTCGGCGGCGATGCCGGCCTGCTTGATCGCGACCCGCGCCTCGACCAGGGTCGCGGCAATCTCGGGACCGCGTTCGGCCAGCGATCCGCTGACCTGCTCGAAATTGTCGAGGATGCCGGCGATCGAATCCTGGTTGCGGTCGGTCAGCAACTCGCTCAGCCGCTCGGTCAGCGTCGACACCCGCTCGAGCAGTTCGGGGGCGCTGTTGAGCAACTGGCCGAGCGCGCCCGGCTTGGTCGGGATTACCGGCACGCCATAGGGGCATTGCGATTGCGGGTTGCGCTCGGGGCAGGCGATCGGCGGCGCGCCGCGGGTGGCGCCGGGGTCGAGCTGGATCTGCGAGACGCCGGTAAAGCCGACGCCCTGGATGGTGGCGGTGGTGCCGCCGAGCACCGGCGTGTCGTGGTTGACGGTGATCCGCACCCGCACGAATTCGGGCGCCTTGGGTTCGAGGCTGATCGAAGTGATCTGGCCGACCGGCACGCCGTTGAAACTGACCGCCGAGCCCTTGGCGAGGCCGTCGACCGCCTGCTTGAAGAAAATGTCATATTCCTTGTTGTCGGAGCCCGACACCTGGCTCAGCCAGATGATGAAGCCGACCAAAGCGACGACGACCGCGAGCACGACCCCGCCGACCAGGATATGGTTGGAGCGCGTTTCCATCAGCCGCTAGCGCCCTTGCCCGGGTCCGCGCCGCTCGCGGACGGGCCCTTGCGCGCGCCCGCGCCGGTTGGGGGCGCAGCTTTGCTCTTGTCCGCTCCGATCGCGGATTCGACCGCCCGCCCGCGCGGGCCCTTGAAATATTCTTCTATCCATTCATGGTCCAAAGCCAGCAGTTCCGGAATCGTTCCAACCGCGATCACCTTGCGGTCGGCGAGCACCGCGACGCGGTCGCATATCGCGTAGAGCGTGTCGAGGTCGTGGGTGATCAGGAACACGGTCAGGCCGAGCGCCTTTTGGAGCTCGGAAATGAGCTGGTCGAACGCCGCCGCTCCGATCGGGTCGAGCCCGGCGGTGGGCTCGTCGAGGAACAACAGCTCGGGATCGAGCGCGAGCGCGCGCGCCACCCCGGCGCGCTTCTTCATCCCGCCCGACAGCTCGGACGGATATTTGGGGCCGACATCGGCGGCCAGCCCGCTCATCACGATCTTGTAGGAGGCCATTTCGTCCATCAGCCCGGGGCTGAGCCGCGGGTAGAATTCGCGCAACGGCACCTGGACGTTCTCGGCGACGGTCAGCGTCGAAAACAAAGCCGCGCCCTGGAACAATATTCCCCAGCGCTTGCGAATGTCCTGCAATTCGCCTTCCTCGCGGTCGATCGTCGGCTCGCCGAACACGTGAACCTCGCCGGCAGTGGGGGTCTGCAGGCCGATGATCGAGCGCATCAGCACCGATTTGCCCGTGCCCGACCCGCCGACCACGCCCAATATCTCGCCGCGGCGCACCTCCAGGTCGAGATCCTCGTGGACGATCTGGTCGCCGAAGCTGTTGCCGAGCCCGCGCACGGTGATGATCGTTTGGGGCGGTTTGCCGTTGGCGGGCATCAGACCCAGCCGATCGACGAGAAGAAGACCGCGAAGAAAGCGTCGAGCACGATCACCAGGAAGATGCCCTGCACGACCGCGGCGGTGGTGCGCAATCCGACCTGCTCGGCGTCGCCCTCGACCTGCATCCCCTGAAAGCAGCCCGCCATGGCGATGATCAGGCCGAACACCGGCGCCTTGATCAATGCCCCCCACAAATCGGTCATCGGCACGACCTCGCGGATGCGCTGGACGTAGGTGACCGGCGGGATGTCGAGCGACAGCCACGCGAACAGCCCGCCGCCGACGATGCTGATCACCGCCGAATAGAAGCCGAGCAACGGCATCAGCAGCACCGTCGCCAGCACGCGCGGGATGACGAGCGCCTCCATCGGCGACACGCCGATCGTACGCATCGCATCGACTTCCTCGGCGAGCTTCATCGACCCGATCTGCGCCGCGAAGGCCGAGCCCGACCGGCCCGCGACCATGATCGCGGTCATCAACGTGCCCAGCTCCTTCACCGACATCCGGCCGATCAGGTTGATCGTGAACACCTCGGCGCCGAACTGGCGGAGCTGGACGGCGCCCTGCTGCGCGATGACGATGCCGACCAGGAAGCTCATCAGCCCGACGATGCCGAGCGCGTGGACGCCGACCACCTCGAATTGCTGGGTCACCGCATTGCCGCGGAAGCGGCGGGGATTGCGGATCAGGTTCCACGACGCGATCAGCAGCGCGCCGAAAAAGCCGAGCAGGCCGAGCATGGTCCGGCCGGCGAGCGCGGTCGCGTCGCCGACCTGGCCGAGCACCCGGTACAATGGCGGGGTGCGGTCCGGGCGCAGCTTGACCGGCTGGTCGGCCTGCGAAACCTGCTCGAGCAGCTTGGAGCGTTCCTCGTCGACCCCGCGCACCTCGGCGCCGCGGTCGCGCGCCAATTTGTGGACCAGCCAGGCGCCGACCGTGTCCATCCGGTCGACCCGCGAGAGATCGAGCACGAGCCGATCCCCGGTCACCCCGTCGAGTCGCTGCGGCAGGTCGCCGATCCGCGCCAGCGTCAGGCAGCCGCTGAACGTCAGGACGCACGCGTCCCCGTCCATCTCCTGGCTGAAATCGGCGGTGGTGCTCATGCTGGGAACGATGTCTCAATTCGGGAGGAACGGCAAGCGCACGGCGCGCAACAAACGGCTACGCTCCGCGACCGCGCCCGGTTCCATGCCGGGCTCTTGCCTTGCATCGCCGCCCAGATGCTCGGCACCGACGTGCGAAAATTGTGGTCGGTCTCGATCACGCCGCGATCGTTGGTCGCGAGTCCGGCCTTGTCGAGCGCGAGCCCGTCGGTATGGGCGCGGCGGCCGATCGAGACCAGAACCACGTCCGCCTCGATCTTCTCGGCACCGCCACCCTTTGAAGGCTCGACGGTGACGACCCCGAAGAACACGAGGTGACGAGCGTCTCCGCCCCCGGAGTCGGATCAGCCGAACTTCTCGACGCACTGCCGCATCACCGCGGCGGGGGAGCCGAGCTTGGCGGTGCGCGCCAGCGCCTTGCGCCGTTCGTCGCGCTGCGCGTCGAGATCGGCGCCGACCCGGCTCCTCAGCCCCGGCCCGAGCGTCGCGTTGAACTTGCGGGTGAGGTCGCTGAATTCGCCCATCCGCTCGGAATAATCCTTTTCCTGGCTCGCCATCGCGGTCGCCAGGAAATCGGCGAGCTCGTCGCAGCCGAGCTGGGCGTCGAAGCGGTCGGCGGGCAAAGTCACCTCCTTGATCTCCGCTTGCGGGAAGGCGGCGCGGCAGCCGGGCGCGAGGTCGCGCCACTTGCCGCTGGTGATCGCATCCTGCAGCTCCTGCATCCGTTGGCTGACCGCGCCCGCTTTTTCGGGCTCGAACGAGTCGCCCTGCGCGCCGGCGAGCAATGCGTGGTGCAGGATCTTGGTCTGCGCGTCGAACGGCAGCGCGCTCTTGATGTCGCCCGAGGCCGAACGCGTTTCCGCCGCGGCCACCACGCCGCATGTCGCGGCACGGTCGATCGGATCGGCCGGCAGCTCCAGCGCCTTGGGGCCGCAGGAGACCGAAGCGAGCAGGGCGCAGGCGGCGATGGAGAAGCGGATGGTCATGGTCTCGGCCTCGCGCGTCAAATGTGGATCGGCAGCCCGGTCACCGCCATCGCGGCTTCCTTGAGCGCTTCGGCGTGGGTCGGGTGGGCGTGGCAGGTGTAGGCGATGTCCTCGGACGTCGCGCCGAACTCCATCGCCTGCGCGGCCTGCGCGATCATCGTTCCGGCCAGCGATCCGATGATCCAGACGCCCAGCACGCGGTCGGTCCTGGCGTCGGCGATGACCTTGACGAAGCCATCGGTGTCGCGATTGGTCTTCGCGCGGCTGTTGGCCATGAACGGGAATTTGCCGATCTTGACCTCGATCCCTTCGGCCTTGAGGTCCTCGCTGGTCTTGCCCACGCCCGCGATTTCGGGGTGGGTGTAGACGACGGACGGGATCACGTCGTGGTTCACGATCCCGGTCTGGCCGGCGATATTCTCGGCGACCGCGATCCCTTCGTCCTCGGCCTTGTGGGCGAGCATCGGGCCGGGGATGACATCGCCGATCGCCCAGATGCTCGGCACCGACGTGCGGAAATTGTGGTCGGTCTCGATCACCCCGCGATCGTCGGTCGCGAGCCCGGCCTTGTCGAGCGCGAGTCCGTCGGTATGGGCGCGGCGGCCGATCGAGACCAGCACCACGTCCGCCTCGATCGTCTCGGCGGCGCCGCCCTTGGAGGGTTCGACCGTGACCGTCGCCTTCGCGCCGTCGCGCGCGACGCCGGTCACCTTGGTGCCGGTGCGGATCTCGAAGCCCTGCTTCTTGAAGATCTTGTGCGATTCCTTGCGGATTTCGCCGTCCATGCCGGGCAAAATTTCGTCGAGAAATTCGACCACCGTGACCCTGGCGCCGAGCCGTTTCCAGACCGAGCCGAGCTCGAGCCCGATCACGCCGCCGCCGATCACGACCATATGCCCGGGCACTTTGGGCAAGGCGAGCGCGCCGGTCGAATCGATGATCACTTCATTGTCGATCTCGACGCCCGGGAGCGGCGTCACCGACGAGCCGGTGGCTATGACGATATTCTTCGCGGTGACCGCCTTGCCGGCGATCTCGACCGCGTTCGGGCCGGTGAAGGCGGCATGGCCCTTGAGCCACTCGACCTTGTTCTTCTTGAACAGGAACGCGATGCCGCCGGTCAGCTCGGTGACGGCCTTGGCCTTTTCGGCGTGCATCTGGTCGAGGTTCAAGGTCGCGCCCTGGATATCGACGCCAAACTTGGCGAGCGCGCCGGAATGGGCCTCCTCGTACAGCTCGGACGAATGGAGCAAGGCCTTGGACGGAATGCAGCCGACGTTGAGGCAGGTGCCGCCCAGCGTCTCGCGGCTCTCCGCGCAGGCGGTCCTGAGCCCGAGCTGCGCCGCGCGGATCGCCGCGACATAACCGCCCGGGCCGGAGCCGATCACCAGAACGTCATAATCGAATTGGTCAGGCATGATCTTTGCTCACTTGCGGAAAAGGCGTCTTGCGGTCCTGGACCGAACCGATGACGGTCATGTAGCCATTGATGTCCGTCGTTTCGAGTAGCGGGAGGATGCGGGGCACAAGGTCGGCGACATCCTGCGGCTCGAAGCGGAGATAGAGGATCGCGGGCGGCGGAGTTTCGCCCTTGAGGAAGACCAGCGCTCCGAAATTGCGATCGCAGGTTATCAGAACCCGCAGCTGTTCGGCGGCGGTGCGAAGCACGGTGAGATCGTCCGCGTCCGGTGCTATCGCAATCGAGCGCTCGACATCGTGGCCGGCGGCCGCGAGCGCGCGAGCAATGGTGCTTCCGACATTCGCATCGCAAAGGATCTTCAAGCGACGCGCGCTTTGTAAGCCGCGACGTAGCTTTCGTCCTCCATCACATGGGCCGCGAACGCAGCGGCGGCGGGAAGGTGCTCAGGCCGAATGCCGGGATATTCTTCGGCGATGCGGGCGTAATCCCACCCGGCGCCCATGAGCTTCAGCACGCGCTCGACGGTCAATCGCGTTGCCTTGAACACGGGCTTCCCGCCCAATATCCCGTCCACCGAATGGATATGATCGCGCCAATTCACAATAGCCTCACAAATCGATCAGCAGCCTTGTCGGGTCTTCTATAGCCTCTTTCATGCGGACGAGGAAAGTGACCGCCTCGCGGCCGTCGACCAGGCGATGGTCGTAGGTCAAAGCCAAATACATCATCGGCCTGGCGACGATCTCGCCGTCCCGGACCACCGCCCGCTCCTCGATCCGGTGCATGCCGAGCACCGCCGATTGCGGCGGGTTGACGATCGGGGTCGACAGCAACGAGCCGAACACGCCGCCGTTGGAGATGGTGAAGGTGCCGCCCTTCATATCCTCCATCGTCAGGCTGCCGTCCTTGGCGCGCCTGCCGAAATCGGCGATCGTCTTTTCGATCTCGGCGAAGCTCAGCCGGTCGGCGTTGCGGATGACCGGGACGACGAGGCCATTGGGCGCGCTGACCGCGACCGAAACATCGACATAATCGTGATAGACGATCTCTTCGCCATCGATGAAGGCGTTGACCGACGGCACGTCGCGCGCGGCCAGGCACGCGGCTTTGACGAAAAAGCCCATGAAGCCGAGCCGGATGCCGTGCTTCTTCTCGAACAGCTCCTTGTAGCGGGCGCGCGCTTCCATCACCGCGCTCATGTCGACGTCGTTGAAGGTGGTGAGGAGAGCGGCGGTATTCTGCGCTTCCTTGAGCCGGGTCGCGATCGTCTTGCGCAGCCGCGTCAGGCGGACGCGCTCCTCGCGCCGCTCGCCAGCCTGGGGGGGCGGGGCCTGTTTCTCCGCAGCGGGCTCGGCCTGGGCGGCGGCGGCCGGCGCGGGCGCGGGCTTTTCCTGCTTGGCGGCGTTGAGCACGTCGTCCTTGGTCAGCCGCCCGTCCCTGCCGGTGCCTTTGATGCTCGACGGGTCGAGATGATGCTCGAGCACGACCCGGCGCACCGCCGGCGAAAGGCGGAGCCCGCCGCTATCTTCGGCATTGGGCGCGTTGGGATCGTCCTTGGGCGTCATGACCTCGCCCGGTCCGGCCGGGTTGACGACGGTTTCGGCGGCATCCGCGGGTGGCGCCTGCGCGGGTGGCGCTTCCGCCTTCGCGGCCCCGCCATCGTCGAGCCGCGCGATCAGCGCGCCGACCGCGACGGTGTCGCCCTCGGCCACCGCATGCGCGCCCATCACCCCGGCGGCGGGCGAATTGACCTCGACCGCGACCTTGTCGGTCTCCAGGCTCGCGACCGGCTCGTCGGCCTTCACGGCGTCGCCGGGCTGCTTGAGCCACTGGCCCAGGGTCGCCTCGGTAATCGATTCGCCGAGCGTCGGCACAAGGATATCGGTGGCCATTTAGTTTCCTCTAACTCGCCTTGCGCTGCTGCGGCGCCTCGCTGCTATGGCCCAGAGCGGCCGCGATCAATGCCGCTTGCTCGGCGGCGTGCCGCTTGGCGAGCCCGGTCGCCGGCGACGCGGCGGCGCAGCGGCCCGCATAGGTCGCTCTGGCCGGCCTGGAGCCGGCATCGGCGAGGCAGGCTTCGATATAGGGCTCGACGAACGACCAGGCCCCGTTATTCTTCGGCTCTTCCTGCGCCCACACGATTTCTTCGAGGCCGGTCATCGCCTTGAGGCGCTCGACCAGAGGCTCGGACGGGAAGGGGTAAAGCTGCTCGACGCGGACGATCGCGGTATCGCCGCCGCCGGCTTTGTCGCGCGCCTCGATCAAATCGTAGGCGACCTTGCCCGAGCACAATATCAGCCGCCGCACGTCGGCGTCGCGCGGCGCGGAGGGATCGGACAGCAGCCGCCGGAAATGGCTCTCGCCGCTGAAATCGGCCAGCGACGACACCGCCATCTTGTGCCGCAGCAGCGATTTGGGCGTGAAAATCACCAAGGGCTTGCGGAAATCGCGGCGCATCTGGCGGCGCAATATGTGGAAATAATTGGCCGGGGTCGTGCAGTTGGCGACCTGCATATTGTCGTCGGCGCAGAGCTGGAGAAAGCGCTCGAGCCGCGCCGAGCTGTGCTCGGGGCCCTGGCCTTCATAGCCGTGCGGCAGCAGCAGGACGAGACCGCATGCGCGCAGCCATTTCGCCTCGCCGGCGGCGATGAACTGATCGATCATCACCTGCGCGCCGTTGGCGAAATCGCCGAACTGCGCTTCCCACAAAACCAGCGTGCGCGGATCGGCGATCGAATAGCCATATTCGAACCCCAGCACGCCGAACTCGGATAAAGGCGAATCGCGGACCTCGAACCGGCCCTCGCCGATCCGGGTGAGCGGGATATATTTGCGGCCGTCTTTCTGGTCGACCCAGACCGAGTGGCGCTGGCTGAAGGTGCCGCGGCCGCTATCCTGGCCGGACAGCCGGACGTTGTAATCGTCGCGCAGCAATGCGCCGAACGCCATCGCCTCGGCGGTCGCCCAATCGAAATTCCCGGCGGTGCGAAACATCTCGCGTTTGGCGTCGAGGATCCGGTGCAGCGTCTTGTGGACTTCGAGATCGGCGGGGACGGTGGTCAGCGTGCCGCCGATCGCGCGCAACGCATCCTCGGGCACGCAGGTCTTGACGTTGCGGCGCTCGGTCTCGGGCGTATCGGGCTTGTGCAGCCCCTGCCAGCGCCCTTCGAACCAGTCGGCCTTGTTCGGAAGATAGGATTTGGCGGCGGCGAACTCGCCTTCCAGCAAGGCGGTAAAGCGCTCGATATGCGCGTCGATCCAGGCCTGGTCGACGACCTTCTCGGCGATCAGCCGCTTGCCGTAAATTTCCGAAACCGGCGGATGCTGGCGGATCGCGGCGTACATCAGCGGCTGGGTGAAGCTCGGCTCGTCGCCTTCGTTATGGCCGAAGCGGCGATAGCACCACATGTCGATGACGATGTCGCGGTTGAAGGTCTGGCGATATTCGATGGCGAGCTTGCACGCGAAGGTCACCGCCTCGGGGTCGTCGCCATTGACGTGCAGGATCGGCGCTTGGACGGACTTGGCGATGTCCGAGGGGTAAGGCGACGAGCGCGCGAATTGCGGGCTGGTGGTAAAGCCGACCTGGTTGTTGATCACGAAATGAATGCAGCCGCCGGTCGCGTAGCCGGGGATGCCCGAAAAGCCGAAGCATTCGGCGACGATTCCCTGCCCCGCGAACGCCGCGTCGCCGTGCAGCAGCACCGGCAGCACGGTGTCGCCCTCGGTATCGCCGCGGCTGGTCTGGATCGCGCGGACCTTGCCGAGGACGACCGGATTGACCGCTTCGAGATGGCTCGGATTGGGCGCCAGCGACATGTGGACCTTGATCGCGTCAAACTCGCGGTCGGACGAAGTGCCGAGATGATATTTGACGTCGCCCGAGCCGCCGACATCCTCGGGGTTCGCCGACCCCCCGGCGAACTCGCTGAAGATCGCGCGATACGGCTTGGCCATGACG
>Ga0136617_10006457_pt1 | contig 10477 bp, 8 predicted proteins | sample AntDrymUQ3222106_2_FD_129672 | JGI IMG/M metagenome (GOLD analysis project Ga0136617, IMG submission 129672) | Polar desert sand microbial communities from Dry Valleys, Antarctica - metaG UQ322 (21.06) | ecosystem: Environmental > Terrestrial > Soil > Desert | place: Antarctica: Dry Valley...
CGCCCGATCCGCCCGAAGCCGTTGATCCCTACCCGTGTCGCCATTCGCTCCCCCATCCTGGATTGCCGGAAGCGAGTCTAAGCAAGGGTCGCGAGCTTCGTCCCGAGGTAGCGGAGATACGGCTCGGGGTCGATCGGGCCGCCGACGACCCGCTCGAGCGTCTCCTTCGGCGTGAACTTGCGCCCGTGCCGGTAGAGGCGGTCCGTCAGCCAGTCGCGCAGCTCGCCGAACTCGCCCTGCTCGAACTGGGCGTCGAGGTCGGGCAGCTCCGCGCTCAGCGTCTCCCAGATCTGAACCGAGATCACGTTGCCGAGCGCGTACGTCGAGAAGTAGCCGATGTGCCCGCCCGCCCAGTGCATGTCCTGCAGCACCCCGAGCCGGTCATTCGGCGGCTCGATTCCGAGGTACTCGAGCATCCGCGCGTTCCAGATATCGGGCAGCTCTGCCAGGTCGACAGTTCCCGCGAGCAGCTCCTGCTCGAGCTCGAAGCGGAGAATCACGTGCAGGTTGTAGGTCGCCTCGTCCGCCTCGACCCGGATCGGCGAGGGCGCAACCCAGTTGACGGAGCTGTACCAGTCCTCGAGCTCGACGTCGCCGAGCGCCTCAGGGAAGGTCTCGCGCAGGCGGGGATAGAAGAAGCGCCAGAACGGAAGGCTGCGCCCGACGAGGTTCTCCCACAGGCGGCTCTGGGACTCGTGCAGCCCGAGCGAGGTTCCGCGGGCAAGCGGCGTCCGCTCGAGGTCGCCTGAGACCCCATTCTCGTAGAGCCCGTGCCCACACTCGTGCAGCGAGGCGAAGAGGCCGTCGAGGTTCGTCTCGTGGTAGCGCGTCGTCAGCCGGATGTCGTCGGCCCCGAGCGAGCTCGCGAAGGGATGCACGGTCGGGTCGAGCCGCCACGACCCGCGATCGAAGCCGAAGCGCTCGAGCACGCTGAGCTCGAATCGACGCTGGCCCTCGAGCGGGAACGGCCGGTCTCGCGCGGGACGCTCCCCCGCTCGGGCCGCGCCGGCGACAAGAGCCGGCTGTTTCGCCCTCAGCCGATCGAAGACCACGCGAACCTCCGCGGTCGTCATTCCACGCTCGTAGTCGTCAAGCAGCACGTCGTAGGGCTCGTCGTAGTCGTCGAAGCACTCGACGTAGCGCCGGCGAAGGTCGAGATTCTGCTGCAGAAGCGGCAGAAAGAGGGTGACGTCGGAGCTCTTGCGCGCCTCAGCCCAGACGGGCAGCGCGAGCGACGACGCCCGCGACATCTCGGCCCGCAGCTCGGACGGGACGCGGCGGGCCTTCTCCCAGTCCAGCCGCGTCACGCGCACCAGGCTGGCCTCGTCGGACTCGTAGGGCTGCGCCGTCTCGAACGGCTCCAGGCGGTCGAGCAGCCGCCCGATCTCGTCCGCGACGAAGGCCGTATGCGCGATCCGGTCGAGCGTCGCGATCTGCTCCGCCCTGACGGCGCCGCCGCCCGGCGGCATCAGCACCTGCTGATCCCAGGCGAGGAGCGCGCGCGTCTTCTGGAGATCGTGGATCTCCGCCAGCCGCTCCTTCAGATCGACGTAGGCCGCATTCACCGCGGAGAGAACCGTAACCCGCAGCGGCGCGTCAGCGTCACATCATCGACTTCGTTTTCCGATTTGCAAATCGAGTATTCAAGGGAGGCACTTTTTCGTAGGCTTGTGCGGCGGGTCTGTGCTCGTCCGGCGACGGATTCAGACCCCGTTCGTCGTCGGCTCGGAGCGCGGTACTGCGGAGGGGGAGGTCGTCCTCGGACCACCCCCTCCGGCCCGCCCTCTCGTCCCTGGTCGGCCGGCTCCCGCCGGGCGGAGCCCGGCTCCGCCCGCCTCGCGTGTCTGAGAGCACGCGCCAGGAACGAGAGGGAGTTCAACAACGCTGACGGACGTCAACGCGAGGCGAGCTCGACGAGCTTGTTGAGACGGCGGTGGACGGATGCCTTCGTCGACGGGGGGTCGCACCTGGCGGCCAGCTCGCGGAGAGATAGGCTTGGGTAGCGGAGCCTGAGGCGCGCGACCTCGTGCAGGCGCTCCGGGAGCGACTCGAGCCGTCCGGCCGCTCGCAGCGCTCGCACGGCCTCGAGCTGGACCTGCGCCGCGCGACTCGTGCGCACGAGGTTCGCGTGGTCGGCGTTCGCGAGCCGGTTCGCCTCGGCGCGCGTCGCGGCAACGACGGCGCGCTCCTCCAGCGCGAGCACCGTGTCGGTTGCGCCGGCCGCAGCGAGCAGCGTCTCGATCGCGTCCATTCCCTTCGCGTAGGCAATCGCGTGCCGTCCGCGGTCGAGCACGCCGACCTTCACGTCAGCGGCGACTGAGCGGAGGAACTCGGCGCCCTCGAGCGACGTCGTACGCAGCTCGAGATGGGGCGAGCGCGGGCCGGAGAGCGAGCCACCGCCCAGCATGGCTCCGCGCAAGTAGGCGCCGCGGCAACACGCTCGCCCCACGACTCGTCGCGGCGGCCGCTCGAGCGGTGCATGCCGTGAACCGAGCACGCCTGCCTCCACGAGCCGCTCGAGCGAACCCGCGTCGCCGGCGACGTGGAGCTGGAAGCGAGTGGCGCGCTCGAAGGCCTGCCGCCGGTAGGTGCGGATCTCGGAGATGATCCCGAGCTCGCGCAGAAGCGAGAACGCGCGACGGGCCGCGGCTGCGCTCGAGAGATCGAGGTGCAGCGCGATCTCGCCCCGGCCGCGCAGGTGGATGCTTCCCGAGGAATGGAAGAGCGCCGACACCTCGGCGAGGCGGCAGCAGCCGCGCACGGGCGCGATCGCCGCCAGCTCGTTCCGAAGATCCTCAGAGAGAGACATGGCGGCTTGAACGGGCGCGGCGCCGAGGCGATGACGTGGGAGGAGCAAGCCAGGCTAGGACGCAGGGAGCGCCCAGGCTGGCTTGCCTGGGCGCGACCGAGGACGACGCATGGCGCCGCTCATCACGCGTCAGCGGCCGGCGAGCGCGGCCGTTCAATCCGCCCAGCCTTCGAGGCGCAAGAGTCGTCGCTTGAACGCGACCCCGGAGCTGCCGTAGGAGCCGATCCCGTCGGCCGCCACGACTCGGTGACACGGCAAGAGCAGGAAGAACTTGTTCGTCGCACAGAAGCTGCCGGCTGCGCGACCGGCCCGCGGGTAGCCGGCCCGCTCTCCCAGGTCGCCGTAGGAGACGACCTCGCCCCACTGGACTGCGCGCAGCGTGTCGGCGATCGCGCGCTGGAACGGCGTGCACCACTCCAGGTCGAGCTCGATGTCGTCGAACGAGACAGGCTCGCCAGCGAAGAAGCTGTGGACTCGTTGTACGAGATCCGGCACGAAGCCGGCACCCTTCTGCGCAGGCTTCCTCGCTAGCGTTCCAGAAGGGGGCTCGATCGCCCCCCTGGGGGTCGTTGGGGCTTCGTGAGCGAGCACGACGCGGCCGTCGCCGACCCAGAGCTCCCCCACGCCCCAGCCGTCGACCGCGTAGGGCACCCGCGTCACGCGCATCGCCTCCGACTCTACAATCGCCGCCCCATAAACTAGGATGCGATGAGCGCTCCCGGGATCTTCCGGCCCCCCACGCCGCTCAATGAGCCGGTCCGCAGCTATGCGCCCGGCTCGCCCGAGCGGGAGCAGCTCCGCGTTCGGCTCGCGCAGATGGAAGGCGAGCGGCTCTCGATTCCGCTCGTGATCGGCGGCAAGGACGTCGAGTCCGGCGCAACCTTCGAAGCCGTGATGCCGCACCGCAAGAGCCATGTGCTCGCCGAGGTGGCGAAGGCCGACGCGACCCATGTGCAGCAGGCGATCGACGCCGCTCGCGACGCACACTCGGGTTGGGCCTCCCTCCCCTGGGAGGAGCGCGCTACCGTCTTCCTCCGCGCCGCCGAGCTGCTCGCCGGCCCGTGGCGCTCGACGATCGTGGCGGCGACGATGCTGAACCAGTCGAAGACCGTCCACCAGGCGGAGATCGACGCGGCGTGCGAGCTGATCGACTTCTGGCGCTTCAACGTCGAGTTCATGATCCGGATCTACGAGGAGCAGCCGCGCTCCTCCCCCGGGGTCTGGAACCGGATGGAGTACCGGCCGCTCGAGGGCTTCGTCTTCGCCGTCAGCCCCTTCAACTTCACCGCGATCGGCGGCAACCTGAGCGGCTCGCCGGCGCTGATGGGCAACACGGTTGTCTGGAAGCCCGCGTCGACGGCCGCGCTCGCCGCCCACTACGTGATGCGCGTCTTCCGGGAAGCGGGACTGCCCGACGGCGTCATCAACCTCGTCTACGGCTCGGGCGCCGAGATCGGCGACGCCGCGCTCGCGAGCCCCGAGCTCGCCGGGATCCACTTCACCGGCTCGACGCCCGTCTTCCAGTCGATGTGGAAGACCGTCGGCGACTCGATCGCGAGCTACCGCAACTACCCGCGGATCGTCGGCGAGACCGGCGGCAAGGACTTCATCCTCGCGCACCCGTCGGCGGACGTGGCCGAGGTGGCGACGGCCATCGTGCGCGGCTCCTTCGAGTACCAGGGCCAGAAGTGCTCGGCCTCCTCCAGGGTCTACGCGCCCTCGAACATCTGGCCGGCGCTGCGTGAGCGGCTCGCCGACCAGGTGTCCGGACTGAAGATGGGCGACGTCGGCGACTTCTCCAACTTCATGGGCGCCGTGATCGACAAGGGCGCGTTCAAGACGCAGAAGGACGCGATCGACGAGGCCCGTGCGACGAAGGGCGCCGAGATCGTCGCCGGCGGCGGCTACGACGACAGCGAGGGCTTCTTCGTCGAGCCGACCGTGATCGCGACCGAGGATCCCCAGTTCCGGACGATGCGCGAGGAGCTCTTCGGCCCGGTGGTTACAGCCTTCGTCTACGACGAGAAGCGCTGGGCCGAGACCCTCGAGCTCGTCGACGAGACGGCTCCCTACGCGCTTACGGGCGCCGTCTTCGCCGACGATCGCGCTGCGATCGAGGAGGCGCACCAGGCGCTCAGGTACTCGGCAGGCAACTTCTACGTGAACGACAAGCCGACCGGCGCCGTCGTCGGCCAGCAGCCCTTCGGCGGCGCCCGCGCCTCGGGCACGAACGACAAGGCCGGCTCGCTCTGGAACCTGATCCGCTGGGTCAGCCCGCGCACCATCAAGGAGACGTTCGTGCCTCCGACGGACTACCGCTATCCATCGATGGATCCGGACGCGGACGGCGGCCAGCCCGACCGACCCTAGGGGTTAGCCTGACCTCGTGGGCGAGGTCTTCCATGCGATCCGCGTCTTCTTCGAGCAGCTCGCGTCGGTCGGCTGGGGCGCGCTCGGGCTCGCCATCCTCACCCATCTCCTGAAGACGTTCTGCGTCAGCCGCGCCTGGTGGAACACGATCAGCGCCGCCTACCCGGAAACAGCGCCGCGCTGGCGCTCGATCTACGGCGCCTACGTCTCTGGGGTCGGGGTCAACGCGATCGTGCCCGCCCGGGGGGGCGACGCGGTGCGTCTCTTCCTCGCCCACCGCGCGATCCCCGGCGCGGCCTACACGACGCTCGCCTCGACCCTGCTCGTGATGAGCATCTTCGACTCGACGATGGCGCTACTCGTCTTCGCGTACGCGCTCACGCTCGGCGTGCTCCCCGGGATCGGCGTCCTCGGCAACCTTCCCGGCTTCGAGTTCGGCTGGTTCATCGAGAACGGCGCGTTCTCGCTCGTGCTCCTCCTCACGCTCGCGATCGTCGGCGTGGTCGGCTTCTTCTGGCTCCGGCTGCACATCGACGACTTCAAGCAGCGCGTGCGCGAGGGCCTCGCCGTGCTCTCCGATCGGGAGCAGTACCTTCGTCGCGTCGCTGCCTGGCAAGCCGGCGACTGGCTGCTGCGCTTCGTCGCGATCTGGTTCTTCCTCGGCGCCTTCGGGATCGAGCAGTCCGTACGGAACGTCCTGCTCGTTCAGGTGACGCAGAGCCTCGCGACGCTCGTCCCGATCTCTCCGGGCGGGATCGGGACCGAGCAGGCGTTCATCGTCTTCGTCTTCAAGGGCACGGTGGCGCGAAGCGCGCTGCTCGCGTTCTCGGTGGGGATGAAGCTGACGCTGACCGTCGTGAACGCGATCGTCGGCTTCACGGCGCTCTTCCTGATCCTCGGCCACGTGCGCTGGCGCGACGTGATCGGGCAGAAGCCGGCTCCGGAGGGCTGAGCCTCAGTCGAGATCGAGAGCGACCCGCAACGCCCGGCGAAGCCGATGGAGTGCCTGTATGTCGAGCTCCCCTCGTCGCCTTCCCAGCTCACGCTTAGGCACGGTGAAGAGGTTGTCGCAGTTGACGACGCTATCGCGGTCGAGTCCGTGCTCCCGGCCGACGGGCACCTCAGTGGGAAGACCACGAAAGGTGCCGGTGACGGCGGCGACGACGACCTGCGAGAGCAGCGGGATCGCACTATCGCGAGTCAATACGACGACCGGGCGTCGTCCTCCGGGAACCTCGACGTGGTAGATCGAGCCTCGATTCAGAGAGGCTCGCCGCCCTCGGCGAGATGAAAAGCCGCTAGCGCCGCCATTCCCGCCTCACCGATCCACTCTTCCTGAGGGTACTCTCCGTAGCCACGACGGTACGCCTCGACGATCGCCTGCTCGCGGTGTTCGTGCAGGAGCGCCGCGAGAGCTGCCCGCAACACGTCGCTGCGCGTCCTGAACGTTCCCTCCGCGACGAGTTCGTCCAACGCGGACACGTCCTCTTCTGTCAGACGCACTGGTACTTGAATCGTCATACGCTGAGTATACCGGCCTAGGCGCCGCCGCCCGACCTGTGGAGCTGCGCATAGATCGCGCGTGCCGTCTTTGCCGGCACGCCCGGAACGCCCTCCAGCTCCTCCTGGCTCGCGGCCACGACGTTCTCGGTCGAGCCGAAGTGCTGGAGCAACGCGCGTCTTCGCGCCGGCCCGACTCCCTCGAGCGTGTCGAAGAGCGACTCGCGCGCCTTCGCCGAGCGTCGCTGCCGGTGGAAGCCGAGCGCGAACCGGTGCGCCTCGTCGCGGATCCGCTGCAGGAGCTGGAGGCCGGGTCCGTGCGGGTCGAGGACGATCGGATCCGGGTTCCCCGGCACGAAGACCTCCTCGATCCGCTTGGCGAGCGCGATCACGGCGACACGCGGCAGGTCGTAGCCCTGCATCGCAGCGAGCGCCGCCGAAAGCTGGCCCTTGCCGCCGTCAATCACGACGAGGTTCGGCGCCGTGGCGAAGCCTTCGTCGTACTCGTCATCCGTCATGTGCCCGAGCCGGGCGAAGCGCCGCGAGATCACCTCGGCCATCGCCGCGAAGTCGTCCTGCCCCTCAAGCCCGCGCACCACGAATTTGCGGTAGTGCGCCTTCTTCGCGACGGCGTCCTGGAAGACAACCATCGAGCCGACGATCTGCTGGCCCTGGATGTTCGAGATGTCGAAGCACTCGATCCGCAGCGGCAGGCTCTCTAGGTTGAGCGTCTCCCGCAGCTCCTCGAGCGCCTCGACGCGTCGCAGCCGCTTCTGCTCGGCCTGCACCGCCTCCGAGTCGAGCGCGAGCCGTGCGTTCTGGGCGGCGAGCTCGGCCAGCCGGGCCTTCTCGCCGCGTTCGGGAATCCGCACCTCGACCCGCGCGCCCCGGCGCTCGCCGAGCCACTGCGCGAGCGCGTCAACGTCGCCGGTCTCGCGCGGAACGACGAGCTGCGGCGGAATCGAAGGCGCGTTCCCGTAGTACTCGGTGCAGAACGCCTCCAGGATCGTCGTCACGTCCTGGCCTTCGACGTTCTCGAGGTGGAAGCCGTGCCGATCGATCATCTTGCCGCCGCGAAGCGGGAAGACCTGGACGGCGGCTCGCTCACCCTCGGAGGCGATCCCGATCACATCGATCGAGCCGGTCTCGCGCCGGTCGGCGCCCTGGCGCTCGGCGAGGTTCTGGATCGCGAAGAGCCGGTTCCGATAGCGAGCGGCATCCTCGAAGCGCTCGTCGGCAGCCGCGACGCGCATCCGCTCCTCGAGCGCGCGCACGATCGGCTTCGTGTCGCCGGAGAGGAACTCGATCACCTCGTCGATCAGCTCCCCGTAGAGCTCCTTCGAGATGTAGCCCACGCAGGGCGCGTGACAGCGCTCAATGTGGTAGTCGAGGCAAGGAATCCCGGAGTGCCGGCCCGGCTTCGGGCCCTCGCAGGGACGGAACTGGAAGACGCGGTTCAGCACATCGAGCGTCTCGCGCACCTTCTTCGCGTTCGCATACGGGCCGAAGTAGACGACCCCGCGCCGGTGCCGCTCGCGCGTGAACATGACGCGCGGGTACTCGTCCTCGATCGTCACGGCGATGTAGGGGAACGACTTGTCGTCGCGCAGCCGGACGTTGAACGGCGGTCGGTGCCGCTTGACGAGGTTCTGCTCGAGGTGGAGCGCCTCGACCTCCGTGCCCGTGACGATCACCTCAAGGTCGTCGATCCGGGAGACGAGCTCCGGGATCGACGGACGGGTGTCGCCGCGGCCTGCCTGGAAGTAGGAGCGAACCCGTGAGCGCAGCACCTTCGCCTTCCCGACGTAAAGCACAGCGCTCTTCGCGTCGCGAAAGAGGTAGACGCCCGGCTTCGCGGGCAGTCCCTTCAGCTTGTCGCGCACGTCCCCCATCGGCGATCAAGGGTAGATGCGGCACGGAGTTTTACCGCTCCATCACAGTCCGGCGCTACGGTGTCGCGCATGAGGTGGGGGCTTCTCGGCGCGCTCGTCGCTCTGGCCTTGGCGCCGGCGGCGCAGGCGGGCGGGCCGACGCTCACGCTCGGCACGGCCGAGGACATCGTCCGCAGCTCGAGCCTCGTCGAGGCGAAGGCCCAGATGACGTTGCTCCAGCTCGCAGGCTTCCGTGCGGTTCGCGTCACCTCGATCTGGAAGCCGGGGGAGCTCGCGCCAGGGCCTGCGGAGCGCAAGGTGCTCGACAACGTGGTGGCGGCCGCCGAGCTCTCCGGGATCCGGGTCTACGTCTCCGTCTTCCACGCGGGCTCGCGGACGACGCCGCTCGCGCCGGAGGATCGCGCCCAGTTCGCGTCGTATGCGGCCGGCCTCGCGCGCGCCTACGCGAGCGTGCGCGACGTGATCGTCGGGAACGAGCCGAACCTGAACCGCTTCTGGCTCCCGCAATACGCCGCCGACGGCTCGGGGGCTTCCGCCCCGGCCTATCTCTCGCTTCTCGCCGAGACCTACGACGCGCTGAAGGCGGTGTCGCCCGACGTGCGGGTAATCGGCGGCGCGCTGGCCCCACGGGGGGTCGACCGGCCCGGCACCGGCCGCGACACGATCTCGCCGACGCGGTTCACCCGAGAGCTGGGTGTCGCCTACCGCGCGAGCGGGAGGCCGCTGCCGGTGATGGACGTCTTCGCCTTCCACCCCTACGCCGACAACTCGAGCCGGTCGCCCGAGCTGCCGCCGAGCGACCCGGATCACCTCGGGCTCGTCGATTACCCCAAGCTCGTTGCCTTGCTCGGCGAGGCGTTCGACGGGACGGCGCAGGCCGGCTCGACGCTGCCGATTCTCTACGACGAGTTCGGCGTCGAGGCGACGATTCCGACCGAGAAGGCATCGCTGTACTCCGGCACGGAGCCCGCGACGACAAGGCCAGTCACGGAGGCGACTCAGGCGGCGTACTATCGGCGCGCGCTCCAGCTCGCGTTCTGCCAGCCGAACGTGACCGGAATGCTCCTCTTCCACTCCCACGACGAGACCGCCCTCTCGGCGTGGCAGTCCGGCCTCTACTACGCCGACGGCAGCCCGAAATCGAGTCTCGCGCCGGTTCGGGACGCACTTGCCGCGACGCGCGGCGGCTCGATCGGCCGGTGCGAGGGGCTCGCGCTGAGGATCAAGCCGAGAACGGCCTTCTCGGCGCGAACGCTCGGGATCGCGCTCCGCTGCGATCTCGACTGCGTCTACCGAGCGCGGCTCGTGAAGCTCCCGGCCGGCACGACCACGGCCGCGACGAGCGGTCGCGCGAAGGCGGATGCCCGGGTCGCGATCTCGCTGCGCCGAAAGCTGCGGCCCGGCCTCTACGGGCTCTCGGTCAGCGTCACGCATCCGGTCAACCGTGGCGAGCCGGTTCTGCGCGAGAGCGCGCCCTTCCGCGTGCGCTGATGCGGCCCGCGCTCCTCGCGCTGATACTCGCGCTCGCGCTCGCCGGCTGCCGCGGCGGGGCCGGCGAGGAGACGAGAACAGACACGGTTACAGAGACGGTCGCAGACACGGTTACAGAGTCGGTCGCAGACACGGACGCAGAGACGGTCGCAGACACGGACGCAGAGTTATCCACAGAGCCGGGCGCATTCGTTGTCGGCGCTGTCGACGACGCCGCGCGGCACCCCGGCCCGGTGCTCGGCCAGCTTGCCGCGGCGGGGTTCCGCGCTGTCGGGATCACGAGCTACTGGGAGCCCGGGCTCTCTGCGCCCACGGCCGAGGAGCTCGACGTCCTCCGCGACGTCGCCGGCCGCGCTGCCGATCGCGACCTCCGCATCTTCGTCGCCGTCTTCCACAGCGGCTCGGCAACGACGCC
>Ga0136617_10006458_pt1 | contig 10472 bp, 8 predicted proteins | sample AntDrymUQ3222106_2_FD_129672 | JGI IMG/M metagenome (GOLD analysis project Ga0136617, IMG submission 129672) | Polar desert sand microbial communities from Dry Valleys, Antarctica - metaG UQ322 (21.06) | ecosystem: Environmental > Terrestrial > Soil > Desert | place: Antarctica: Dry Valley...
CGGGCTCGCACCGCTCGACGCTGGCGACGCGATCCTCCATCTCGATCCTGCTTCTGCTGTGTGTGTTCGTCGACATGAGACTCCAGTTCGCTCATGCCTACACAGTTCCTCGGACACTCCCGCCTCCGAGGTCGACGTTGCGATAGCAACGCCACCCTTCGACGCCCGACTTATGTCCCCTCGCCAGCCACCCGCCGCCTGGCCCAATACGGAATCAACCATCTAGTAGTGGCCCATCCGGCAGGTCCGCACCCGCTACCCACCGGACGGACCACCAGATGCTCGATCGCACCGCCGCCACCGCGGCACGGTCACGTACGCGTCAGACAACGGGTGGATGCCTCATCCGTAGCATGAACCCCTGGTATGAGCGTCCTGCGCAACCTGGAGGCCAAGCTCACCGACCTCGTCGAGGGCACCTTCGGGCGCGTCTTCAAATCCGAGGTGCGGCCGGTGGAGCTGGCCCGCAAGCTCGCCCGCGAGATGGACGAGCACAAGACCGTGTCGGTCTCGCGGATCTATGTCCCCAACGAGTACATCGTCTGGCTGTCGCCGCCGGACCGCGAGCGCTTCGAGAGCGTCGAGGACTCGCTGATCGAGGAGCTGAGCGCCTACCTGCTCGAGCATGCCCGCACCGAGCGCCTCGCGCTGCCGTCGCGGCCGCAGCTCGAGTTCCGCACGGACGACCGCCTGGCGCTCGGCGAGTTCGGCATCCAGGCGCGGCTCGTGCGCCCGTCGGAGGACCCCGACGTCGCCGAGCCCGAGCAGGCCGGCCACGGCAACACGATGATCTACTCGACCGCCGGCCGGCTGCGCGAGCCGGTCGAGGCGCTGCAGGGCGTCCGTCCGACGCGTGCGCTGCTGCTCGCCGAGGGACGCCGGCACGTCATCCCGCCGGGCGGCGCGCTGGTCGGGCGAAGCCGCGAGTGCGACATCGTCCTGGCCGATTCGAACGTGTCGCGACGCCACGCGGAGGTGCTGCCCGCCGCCGCGGGAGCGTGGACGATCGCAGACCTCGGCTCGACCAACGGCGTGGTCCTCAACGGGTGCAGGATCCAGGGCGCGGCGGAGCTGCAGGCCGGCGACCGGATCGCGCTCGGGACCGCCGAGATCACGTTCGAGCTCGACTGATCCGGGGCGCGACGACGCTCGCCGGGGGTGGACGGTCTAGGCTCAAGCCCGAATGCTCGAACCGGTGTCCGTCGGCCTGAAGTTCGCCTTCCTGGCCGTCCTCTACCTCTTCTTGCTGTGGGTCTCGCGCAGCGCGTTGAAGGACCTACGGCGCGGCGCGTTCGGTGGCGCCCGCGCGCCGGTGGCCGCCGACGCCACCGGGATGCACTCGGCGTCGAGCGTCAACGTGCTCGACGGCAACGGCGAAGTCGCCCCGCGACTGGTCGTCGACTCCGTCCCGGGGCTGTCGCGGGGCATGGCCTACGACATCGGGGAGGGCGCGACGCTGGGCCGCGGCGACGTCGAGATCCAGCTCGAGGACCCGTTCGCGTCCTCGCGCCACGCCCAGCTCACGCGCCAGGGCGCGATCCTCGTCATCGAGGACCTCGGCTCGACGAACGGCACGTACCTCAACGACGAGCTGCTGCGCGGGCCACGGCCGCTGCACCGCGGGGACCGCGTCCGGATCGGCGATTCGACGTTCACCTACGCCGACTGATCCAAGTGGCCCGTCCTGCACATCCGCACCCGTCTGGATCGGCCGCCGATCACCGACCACCGACTTCGTCGGCGGTGCCCGCGGCGTCCTCGCTCGGTCATGGGCCTAGAGGCCCGCTCCCTCGCTGCGTCCTGGCCAGCCGGCGCCGGCGACCACCCGAACGGGCACGGATGCACAGGACGGACCACGACTGATGCTGCGTGTCGCCACCGATCACTTCTCCCATTCGGACACCGGCCGCGCGCGCCGCGCCAACGAGGATTCCTACTACGCGCGCGCCCCGGTCTTCGTCGTCGCCGACGGGATGGGCGGCGCGCAGGCCGGCGAGGTCGCGTCGCGCGTCGCCGTCGAGGCGTTCGAGCAGGGACTGGGCGCCGACGACGGCGCCAGCAGCGGCGAGGAGCTGCTCGCCGCACGCGTGCTGGAGGCCAATGCGCGCATCCACGAGATGTCGCAGGCCGAGCAGGCGCGCGCCGGGATGGGCACGACGATCACGGCCGCGCACGTCGGCGAGCACGATGTCGCGATCGCCCACGTCGGCGACTCGCGCGCCTACCGCCTGCGCGGCGAGGAGTTCGTGCGTTTGACCGAGGACCACTCGCTCGTCGAGGAGATGCGCCGCCGCGGCCAGCTGACCGCCCAGGAGGCCGACGAGCACCCGCAGCGCTCGATCATCACGCGTGCGCTCGGGCCCGAGCCCGACGTGCTCGTCGACACGTCGTCGTGGCGCGGCATGGCCGGCGACGTCTACCTGCTGTGCAGCGACGGCCTGACGTCGATGGTGCCCGAGGCGCAGGTCGCCGACATCATGCGCGCCGCGACCTCGCTGCGCGACGGTGGGCGCGCGTTGATCGACGCCGCCAACGCGGCCGGCGGGCGCGACAACATCACCGTGATCCTCTTTCGCCTCGAGGAGATCGGCGGCGCCTCCGACGCCGCGCTCGAGCAGCCGACGTCCGCCGGCCTCGGCGCCGGCGCCCTGACGACGGCCGACGTGCAGGCGGCGGTCGCGCAGGCGCCACCCGCCCCGCCCCCGTCGTCGCGGACGGACTCCGCGGCCAGCCCGTCCAGCCGGCGGCTGCGCCCGAGCGCGCCGGCCCGAGAGCAGGCCGAGTCCCGGCGCCGGCGCCGCTTGCGCCGCCTCGCGAAGGTCTTCGCGATCCTCGCGCTGATCGCGCTGCCGCTCGGCTTCGGTGCCTACAGCGCCAACCAGGCCGTCTTCTTCGTCGGCGCCAACGACGAGGGCTTCGTGACGCTGTACCGCGGCCTGCCGTACTCGCTGCCCGCCGGGATCGACCTCTACAAGGTCAACTACGTCTCCAGCGTCCCGCTGCAGACGCTGCCCGCGGGCCGGCGCGAGCAGCTCGTCGACCACACGCTGCGCTCGCACGACGACGCGTCCGACCTCGTCCGCGAACTGGAGCGCGGCCGCATCGCGTCGTAGCGAGAACAGGCGATGAGATCTGCCACGAGCACCACGACGAGCGATGGCGGGCCGTCATGAGCGCGCGCAATCGCGAGCTCTTCGCGCTGATCCCGGCCACGCTGCTGCTGACCGCCGGCTTCGCGGCGGTCTTCATCCAGCGCGACAACCTGCTGTCGGACGTGTCGCTGACCTACGGCGCGATCTTCCTGGCGCTCTGCCTCGCCGCGCACCTCGTGCTGCGCATGACGCTGCCCGACGCCGACCCGTACCTCTTCCCGCTCGTCGCGGTGCTCGCCTGCTTCGGGCTCGTGATGCTCTACCGCCTCGACGACGAGCTCGCGCGCGAGCAGGCGCAGTGGTTCGTCGTCGGGCTGATCTTCTTCACCGCGACGATCGTCGCGCTGCGCCGCGACCACCGCGTGCTCGAGCGCTACCGCTACGTCATCGCGCTGAGCGGCATCCTGCTGCTGCTGCTGCCGCGCCTGGGCAGCCCGCGCAACGGCGCCTATCTGTCCTTCGAGATGGGCCCGATCTCCTTTCAGCCGGCCGAGATGGCGAAGATCGCGATCGTCATCTTCCTCGCGTCGTACCTGCGCGACACCCGCCAGGTGCTCGTGATCGGGGCGCGCCGCTTCGCCGGGATCACGTTTCCGCCGCTGAAGCACCTCGGCCCGCTGCTGGCGGTCTGGGGCACGGCGATGGCGCTGCTGTTCGTCATCCAGGACCTCGGCTCGTCGATCATGTTCTTCGGCGGCTTCCTGGCGCTCATCTACGTCGCGACGAACCGGATCTCGTTCGTGCTGATCGGCCTGGGGCTGTTCGCGCTCGGCGCGCGCGTGCTGTACGCGATCCGGCCGACGATCGAGAGCCGCGTCGACGCGTGGCTGCACCCCTTCGACCCCGATCTCTATGAGCTCGAAAGCGGCGGCAGCTACCAGCTCGCGCAGTCGCTCTTCTCGCAGGCCGACGGGGGCTTCTTCGGCCAGGGCTTCGGCCAGGCGATCATCCAGCTCGGCAACCAGGCCCCGATCCTGCCGGCCGCGCACACGGACCTCATCTACGCCGTCATCGCCGACGAGCTCGGCCTGCTGGGCGCCGTCGCGGTGCTGCTCGTCTATCTGCTGATCGTCGAGCGCGGATTCAAGACCGCGATGCTCGCCACCGACTCCTTCTCCAAGCTGCTGGCGACCGGGCTGACGGCGGTGCTCGCGCTGCAGGTCTTCGTCATCGTCGGCGGCGTCACGAAGCTGATCCCGCTGACCGGCGTGACCCTGCCCTTCATCTCCTACGGTGGATCCTCGATCGTGGCGAACTTCATCCTGCTCGCGCTGCTGCTGCTCGTCTCCGACCGCGCACGAAGAGAGGCGGCGTAGTGGTCCCATGAACGCGCCGATCCTCAAGCTGTTCGGGCTCGTGCTCGTGCTGTTCGCGGCGCTGGCCGGGATGACGAGCTACAACAGCGTCATCAACGCCGAGGAATACCGCGACAACGACCTCAACAAGCGCCCGCAGATCGAGCAGGCGCAGGTCAAGCGGGGCGTCATCCGGGCCCGCGACGGGTCGCTGCTGGCGCGCTCGGTCAAAGATCCCGAGGACGGGCTCTACGAGCGCCGCTACCCGCCGCAGGCACGGCGCTTCTCGCACGTGCTCGGCTACGACTATGCGCTGGGGATCGGGCGCGCCGGGCTGGAGCGCGCGCGCAACGACGCGCTCACCGGCGAGGAGGACGAGATCACGTCGATCGTCGACGACCTCCGCGGCGAGCGCAAGGTCGGCGACAACGTCATCACGAACCTCGACCCGCGCGCCCAGCAGGTCGCGCTGAACGCGCTCGGCGGCCGCCGCGGATCGGTCGTCGCGATCGAGCCGGCGACCGGCAAGGTCCGCGTGATGGCCAGCACGCCCGGCTTCGACCCGGGCGCGCTGCGCCGGCCGGCCGTCTATTCGCGGCTGTCGCGGCAGGCCAACTCGCCGCTGTTCAACCGCGCGACGCAGGCGGGCTACGCGCCCGGCTCGACGATGAAGGTCGTCACCGCCGCCGCGGCGCTCGACAGCGGCAAGTTCACGCCGCAGTCGACGGTGTCCGGCAGGTCGCCGATCATCGTGTCGGGAGTGCCGCTGAAGAACTTCTCCAACCGGCAGTTCGGGGCGATCCCGCTCACGACGGCGCTCACGAACTCCGTCAACACCGTCTGGGCGCAGGTCGCCCAGACGGTCGGCCGCAAGCGGATGCAGGACTACATGGAGCGCTTCGGCTTCGACAGCGACCTGCCGCTGGACTACCCCGACAATCAGATGTTCGCCAGCGGCGTCTTCGACCTCAAGCGCGAGCAGCTCATCCCCACCGGTTCGCGCAGGGTCGACATCGGCCGCGTCGGCATCGGGCAGGAGCGCCTGCGCGTGACGCCGCTGCAGATGGCGACGGTCGCGGCGACGGTCGCCAACGGCGGCGTGCGGATGCGCCCGAGCATCACCAACCGGATCGTCGACGAGGACGGCCGCACCGTGGAGAGCATCAAGCCCCAGCCGGCCCAGCGCGTGATGTCGGCCCAGTCCGCCGGGCAGCTCACCCAGATGATGAGCGACGTGGTGCGCGAGGGCACCGGCACCGCGGCGGCGCTGGATGGCATCGAGGTTGCGGGCAAGACGGGCACGGCCGAGCTGAACATCCCGCGGTCGATCAACCAGCCCTGGTTCATCGGCTTCGCGCCGCGCTCGCAGCCGAAGGTCGCGATCGCGGTGACGCTCGAGAACGTGATCGGCGGCCAGGGCGGTGTGGTGGCGGCGCCGATCGCCAAGCAGGTCATGCATGAGCTGCTGCGATGAGGGCACGCCATTGCTCGACCATGGCCGGTGCGGCCTCGTGCGGGGGGTGCTCGCGATGAGGGGCGGTCTGGAGGCCGACTCCGTCATCGACGACCGCTACCAGGTGATCGCGCACCTCGGCAGCGGCGGCATGGCCGAGGTCTACTGCGCGACCGACCTGCAGCTGGGGCGCAAGGTCGCGCTGAAGGTGCTGCACGAGCGCTTCGCCGCCGACGAGGAGTTCGTGGAGCGCTTCAAGCGCGAGGCGTCCTCCGCGGCGGGGCTGCAGCACCAGCATCTCGTCGCCGTCTATGACCGCGGCGAGTGGGACGGCACGTCGTACATCGCGATGGAGTACGTCGAGGGGCGCACGCTCAAGCAGATCGTCACCGAAACGGACCCGCCCACCCCGCTTCCCCCCGCCCGCGCGGTCGACCTCACCGTGCAGATCCTGCGCGCCGCGCGCTTCGCGCACCGCCGCGGCGTCATCCATCGCGACTTCAAGCCGCAGAACGTCATCGTCGACGACGAGGGGCGCGCGAAGGTGACCGACTTCGGCATCGCCCGCGCGGGCGCGTCGGACATGACGCAGACCGGCTCGATCATGGGCACGGCGCAGTACCTGTCGCCCGAGCAGGCCCAGGGCCACGCCGTCAACGCGCGCTCGGACCTCTACTCGATCGGGATCATCCTCTATGAGCTGCTGACCGGGCGGGTCCCCTTCGAGGCCGACTCGGCGGTGACGATCGCGCTCAAGCAGGTCAGCGAGGCGCCGATCGCGCCCAGCGAGCTCAACCCGGCGGTGACGCCCGAGCTCGAGTCCGTCGTTTTGCGCGCGCTGATGAAGGACCCGCGCGAGCGCTTCGCCGACGCCGATGAGTTCATCGCGGCGCTGGAGGCCGCCGCGTCGCGGATTCCCACTGCCCGCGCGATCGCCGCCGCCGAGGCCGCGGCCGCCGCGCTGCCCGCCGCCGCCATGATGGGCGCGGGCGTGGTGGCGCCGCCGCCGGTCGACCCGCCACCCCCGCTGACGGGCGTCGACCCGTCGCAGGCGCCCGTCCCCGAGCGTGCGGTCGTCGCGCCGCCGCCGCGCCCCGCGCTTCCCCGCCCGCCCCGCAAGCGCTGGCCCTGGCTGCTGCTCGGCGCCCTCGCCCTGATCGGGCTGATCCTCCTGCTCGTCTCGGTCCTGACGCCGCCGCGGGTGCAGGTGCCCAACGTCGTCGGCAGCTCGATCTCGGTGGCGACGCAGCGGCTGCAGAACGACGGCTTCGAGGTCGTGCCGGTGCGCGACAACTCCGACAAGCCGCGCAACACCGTCATCGGCCAGGATCCGCCGGGCGGGACGACCGCCGACGACGGCGCGCGCGTGACGATCACGGTCTCCGACGGGCCCTCGATCACCGACGTGCCCGACGTCGTTGGCGACGGCCGCAACGCGGCCCGTCAGAAGCTCGTCGCGGGGGGCTTCACGGTCGAGGAGAAGCTCGTCGCGTCGGGCTCCGTGAAGGTCGACCACGTCGTCGCGCAGTCGCCCGACGGCGGCGCGCTGTACGAGCGCGGCAAGGTCGTCACGATCGAGGTCTCCTCCGGGCCCGAGCGCCTGGCGGTGCCAGACGTCACCGGCAAGAGCGAGGACGAGGCGCGCGCCGCGCTCGGCGCATTCCGCGTCGTCGTGCAGGAGAAGGAGGACGACGAGGCCGAGCCGGGCACGGTGCTCGCGCAGAAACCGGCGAAGGGCAACCTGCCGCGCGGCGCGACGGTGACGCTGAGCGTCGCGATCGAGCCCAAGCTCGTCGCCATCCCGAACGTCGTCGGGCGCTCGCAGAACCTCGCGACGCAGCTCCTGTCGCGGCGCGGCTTCGAGGTCGCCGTCGAGGAGGTTGCCGTCGACTCGCCCGACGAGGACGGGCTCGTACAGAAGCAGTCGCCCGGGCCGGGCGGCGACGACGTCGAGCGCGGCTCGTCGGTGACGATCACCGTCGGGCGCTTCGATCCCGCGCTGGACCCGGAGCCGGGCCCCGGGACGCCGACGACGCCGGGCACCACCCCCACGCCGGCGCCGTGATGCGCGTCGCCGTGCTGTCGGGTGGGCGCTCGTCGGAGCACGACGTCTCGCTGGCCGGCGGCGAGGGCGTCGCCGCGGGGCTCGACGCGGCCGGCCACGAGGTCGTGCCGGTCACGCTCGAGCGCGACGGCACCTGGCGCTCGGGCGGCGAGGAGCTCGCGCTGGCGGCGGGCCGCGGCCTGCTCGGGGCCGACGTCGCGTTCCCTGTCCTGCACGGGCCGTTCGGCGAGGACGGCACGGTCCAGGGCCTGCTCGAGCTGCTCGACATTCCGTACGTCGGCTCCGGCGTGCTGGCATCGGCGATCTGCCTGGACAAGGTCGTCGCCAAGGACCTGATGGCGCAGGCCGGGATCGCCCAGGTCGACTACGCCGGGATCCGCGCGGCGCGCTGGGAGTCTGAGCGCGAAACCGTGCTCGAGGAGCTGGCGGCGCTCGGCCTGCCCGTGTTCGTCAAGCCGGCGCGGCTGGGCTCGTCGGTCGGGATCGCGAAGGTCGCGGCCGGCGAGGATCTCGGCGCCGCGCTCGACGACGCGTTCGCCCACGACCCGTGGGTGATCGTCGAGGCGATGAGCGCGGGCGCCGAGGTCGAGTGCTCCGTGCTCGGCTCGGCCCGCGACGCGCGGGCCTCCGAGCCGGGCGAGATCGTGATCGCCGCCGACTGGTACGACTACGCCGCCAAGTACGAGCCTGGCGGCATGCAGCTGCGCGTGCCGGCGCAGGTCTCCGACGGCGCCCGCGCGCGGCTGAGAGCGATGGCGGTGGAGGCGTTTGAGCGCTTCGGCTGCTCGGGCCTGGCCCGCGCGGACTTCTTCGTCGAGGGCGAGCACGTGCTGCTCAACGAGCTCAACACGATGCCCGGCTTCACGCCGACGAGCGTCTACGCGAAGCTCTGGGCTGCCGACGGCCTGCCCTACGCGCAACTCGTCGAGCGGCTGTGCGAGCTGGCGCTCGAGCGGTATGCCGAGGAGCGCAGCTACCGGTACTGAGGGCGGTTGTGCCCGCGACAAGCTGTGCTGCTTTCGTAGCTCTCCGGCTCCCAAGACGCTTCGACGATGTAGCCGTCCGGGTCACGGCACTTGACGCTGACGTAGTCAGATTCATCGCACTCTTCCACGAGTTCGACGCCGTCCGCGGCGAAGCAGTTCCGCAAGGCGACGACAGCATCACGGTCGGGCAGACGCACGCCGAAGTGCATCCAGTCAGGGCGGGCAATGAGCGGGTCTCGGGCTGGGCCGAGGCGAGCGCGAAGCCACGGCTGTCGTAGAGCATGAGGACGCCGTCGGCATAGCGGCGCGGCGACCGAGCGCCGAACCCGAAGTAGCGCTCATAGAAGCCGCGCGACCGCTCCTGGTCGCGCACGGAAATCGCCAGGTGGTCCATACCCTCAGACACTACGCATGGTCGTGGTGGACCGCAGCGGCCGGCACATGCACGGTGCGATCCACGCGTATACAGCGGTGTACGGCCGAGCCGCGGTGGCCGGCGGAGCAGCGTCTGCACCCGCAGCGACGGCGGGCGGCCGGCCACACTTCGAGTAAAGCCGGAACCTGCTTGCCTTGAGCGGTCGCCATGTGGGAGGCTCGCATCGGTTTCAGCAAATGACGGGAGGCGATGGTGCGACGCATCGGAATCGTTTTGGTGAGCGTGTTCGCGATGATCGGCGCGAGCGCGACCGCGAGCGCGAGCGCGGCCGGCGCCGCGGTGCAACGGCTGATCTCCTTCGACGCCAGCGCCGGCGAGCTGCCCGAGGGCGTGGCCGTCGACAAGCGCGGAACGATCTTCCTCACGCTCGCTCCGCTCGGGAAGCTCGTCGCAGTCGACCGCGACGGTTCGCAGCGCACGGTCGCAACGCTGCCGACGGGCGAGGGTCCCTCTGCGCTCGGGCTAGCGGTCGACGCTCGGGGCAACGTGTACGTCGCCGTGACGACCGGCGATCCGGCCACCACCGGGGTCTACCGCGTCGCGCGCAACGGCAGCACGACGCGGCTGCCCGGCACGGGCGCCATCGCCTTTCCAAACGCGCTCGCCTTCGACAAGCACGGGACGCTGTACGTCACCGACACCACAGCCGGCGCCGTGTGGCGCATCCCGCGCAACGGCGCCGCCGAGCTGTGGCTGCAGCATCCGCTGCTGGAGGGCGACGGCAGCTCGCCGCTTCCGTTCCCGCTCGGCGCAAACGGGATCGCGTACCGCGGCGGCGTCGTCTACATCGCCAACACCGAGCTCGGCCGCATCGTCGCGATCCGGATCGGCGCGGATGGTTCGCCGCGATCCCCGCGAGTGATCGCGCAGGGTCCGGCGCTCGTCGGAGCCGACGGGCTCGCGCTCGACGCGCACGGCCGGCTGTACGTGGCGGTCGCGTCCCAGAGCACGATCGTGCGCCTCGATCCCGACGGATCGAATGTGACGACGATCGCGACGGCCGACGACGGGATCGACTTCGCGTCGAGCCTCGCGTTCGGGACCACCAAGGGCCAGCGGAAGACGCTGTACGCGGTGAACTTCGC
>Ga0136617_10006459_pt1 | contig 10472 bp, 9 predicted proteins | sample AntDrymUQ3222106_2_FD_129672 | JGI IMG/M metagenome (GOLD analysis project Ga0136617, IMG submission 129672) | Polar desert sand microbial communities from Dry Valleys, Antarctica - metaG UQ322 (21.06) | ecosystem: Environmental > Terrestrial > Soil > Desert | place: Antarctica: Dry Valley...
GCCCGCAGGCGCTCCTCTGGAAATCCGAGTTGCAATGTGGGGGAAAGTGGCGTAAAGTGGGGAATGTGGAGATCACGAAGCGGATCGGCCACGCATCCCGGCGATGTTCATCGGCACCTACGAGCACACGATCGACGAGAAGAGCCGGCTCACGCTGCCGGCTCGCCATCGCGATGCGCTCGGCGACGGCGTCGTCCTCGCACGCGGGATCGACCGAAACGTCGCCGTCTATCCGCGCGAGACGTGGACGATGACGGTCGAGACCCGGATCTCGCGCCTCGACCCACTGTCGAGCGAGGCGCGCCGGCTACGGCGGTTCTTCTTCTCCGGCGCGGCCGAGGCCGCGCTCGACAAGCAGGGTCGGATCCTCGTCCCGGCGATGCTCGCACGTCACGCCGGCCTCCAGCGCGAGGTCGTCGTCGCCGGGAGCTACGACCATCTCGAGCTGTGGAGCCCCGACGCCTGGGAGCACCACCTGAACGACGTCGAAGGGGGGATCGGAGATGTTGCCGAACGTGTTGCAGAGCGAAGCTGACCACGTCCCGGTACTCGCGGAAGAGGTTCGCGAGCTCCTTGCCGTGCGTCCCGGGGAAACGGTGGTCGATGCCACGTTCGGCGCCGGTGGCCATGCGCGGCTGCTCGCCGCAGACCTGGGCGGCCGCGGCAAGCTCGTGGGGATCGATCGCGATCCGGCAGCGAAGAGCTACTTCGACCGTTTCACGGCCCGTGCCGCTGTCGACGTGCGCTTCCTTCGCGGTGACTTCTCGATCGTGCTCCCCCAGCTCGCGGGGAACGATGTCAAGGCGGACGCGATCCTCCTCGACCTCGGTATCTCCTCGATGCAGATCGACCGACCGGAGCGCGGGTTCTCGTACGCGACGGACGCCCCGCTCGACATGCGCATGGATCCTTCGTCAGAGCCGACTGCCGCCGAGATCGTGAACGGCTGGGAGCAGCGCGAGCTCGTGACGATCTTCCGACGCTACGGCGAGGAGCGCTACGCGGGGCCGATCGCGCGAGAGATCGTGCGCCGCCGCGCGGAGAGGCCGTTCTCGCGCACGGGCGAGCTCGTCGACGCGGTCAAGCTCGCGATCCCGACGCCCGCGCGCTTCGGCGAGGGACATCCGGCGAAGCGCGTCTTCCAGGCCCTGCGCATCGCGGTCAACGACGAGCTCACTGCGCTGGAGGGTGCGCTTCCGGCCGCGCTCTCGATGTTGCGCCCGAACGGCCGGCTCGGCGTGATCTCGTTCCATTCGCTCGAGGATCGGATCGTCAAGCAGTTCTTCAAGCAACGGGCGAAGGGATGCACCTGTCCGCCGGAGTTCCCGATCTGCATCTGCGGGAAGGCGCCCGAGCTTCGCATCCTCACTCCGAGGCCGGTGCGACCGAGCGATGCGGAGACCGCGCTCAACCCGCGCGCGTCGTCGGCTCGGCTCCGCGTCGCGACGAAGGTCTGATGTCGACCGTCGCTCAGACGCCGCGGGTCGCGCCGCGCGGCCGCCAGCGCGCGGCGCGACGGCCGGTGACCGGCGGCATCCTCTGGATCGTCGTCCTCACCGGCCTCCTCGCCGGGGTCGTCGCGGTCAACGTCTTCGTCCTGCGCCTCAACATCGAGCTCGACCAGCTCGGACGTGAGCGAGCCGAGCTGAAAGCGGAGATCGCCGGGGTGCGCGCACAGCTGTCGAGCGCCTCCGCCGGCGCACGGATCGAGTCCGAGGCGGCGTCGAGACTCGGGCTTGCGCCGGCCGACCCCGCGCTCACCGAGTACGTTCGGCTCGGTGCGAAGTGAGCGCGCGCCACTCGAATCGGCGGATCCGAGCGCTCGTGCTCTGCTTCGCCATCGTGTTCGCCGTCACGCTCGGCCGCGCCGCCTGGCTGCAGACGGTAAAAGGCTCGTCGTACGGCGCGATGGCCTCGTCGCAGCACCGCGACACGATCGAGATCCCGGCTGGCCGTGGGACGATCTACGACCGGACGGGCGAGCCGCTCGCGATCGGCGAGCAGGCGACGACCATCTACGCCGACCCGCGGAACGTCTCGAATCCCAAGCAGGTCGCGATCGGCGCGGGTCGGTCGCTCGGGCTCGACCCGGAGGCGCTCTACCCGTTCCTCCGAGATCGGACCAAGGCGTTCGTCTACGTCAAGCGCAAGGCCGATCCACTGCAGGCCGCGGCGCTTCGCGAGCTCGCGCTGCCCGGCGTCGGCTTCTATCCCGAGGAGCGCCGCATCTATCCGCAGGGCACCGTCGCCGCCAACGTCCTCGGCTTCGCGGGTACGGACAACGAGGGACTCGACGGGCTCGAGCGCTCGCTCGACAAGACGCTCGCCGGACGGCCGGGATACGAGATCGTCGTCAAGGATCCGGGCGGCCGGGCGATCGACGTCGTCGCCTCGCGGGCCGAGCGACCGGGCCGCAACGTCATGCTCACGATCGACCATCAGATCCAGTCGCGAGTCGAGCAGATTCTCCTCGGAGCAGTCACGAGCTGGCGCGCGCGGGGGGCGACGGCGATCGTCATGGATCCGCGCACCGGTGCGATCCTCGCGATGGCCAACGCACCCACCTTCGATGCCAACCGCTTCTCGACGGCGCCGCCCGACGCCCGTCGCAACCGGGCCGTGACCGATCTCTACGAGCCCGGCTCGACGTTCAAGATCGTGACGATCGCGGCCGCCCTCGAGGACAACGTCGTCACTCCGCTCAGCTCGTTTTGGCTGGAGCCGACGATCCAGGTCGCAGACCGGGTGATCCGCGAGGCGCACACGCGGGGCGGTGAGCGCATGACCGTGCGCCAGATCGTCGCCAACTCCTCGAACGTCGGAACGATCACCGTCGCCCAGAAGCTCGGCGAGGGTGAGCTCGCCGCCTGGGTCGAGCGGTTCGGCTTCGGGTCGCCGACCGGCGTCGACTACCCGGGCGAGAGCCCCGGCATGGTGCTGCCCTACGAAGACTGGTCGGGCTCGACGATCGGGACGGTGCCGATCGGTCAGGGCATCGCCGTCACGCCGTTGCAGATGGTCTCCGCCTACGCGGCGATTGGCAACGGCGGTCTGATGCCACGACCGCATCTCGTCGACAAGATCGGCGGAAAGCGCGTGCGGCACGGCGCGGGCAGACGGGTTGTCTCGAAGCACACGGCCAACCGGATGATGTCGATGTTCCGGAACGTGGTCGTCGAGGGCACCGGCACCGAGGCAGCGATCCCTGGGTACACCGTCGCTGGCAAGACCGGAACCGCGAACAAGCCCGAGAACGGTCGCTACGTCGCGAAGTACGTCGCCTCGTTCGTCGGGCTCGTGCCGGCGGAGAAACCGCGTCTGGCGGTGCTGGTGATGGTCGATGAGCCGAAGGGACAGATCTTCGGCGGCGTCGTGGCAGCGCCGATCTTCCGTGACATCTCCCGATTCGCGCTGCAGTACCTCGAGGTGCCGCCCGATGCGCCCGAGACGAAGGGCGTCACGATCGCTGCAGGATCCTCCGCTCCGGCCTGATAGCTCGTCTCAGGATGAGACGAGCTCCGAGCCGATGCGGCCCCTACAATCTTCCGCAATGAACTTGGACGCGCTGATCCGCGCGCTCGCGCCGAGCGAGACGATCGGACAGCGGCCGGTCGAGATCCGCGACCTCGCCTGCGACACGCGGCACGTGACCGCAGGAACGCTCTTCTTCTGCGTGCCCGGCTCGCGCGCAGACGGCCACGAGCTCGCCGCCGAAGCGGTCGCGTCCGGAGCGGTCGCACTCGTCGTCGAGCGGCCGCTCGCGATCGCGGTGCCGCAACTGGTTGTCGAGATGACGCGCGCGGCGATGGCGGTGGCTGCCGACGTGTTCTTCGGTGAGCCCACCGCGAAGCTCGACGTGGCAGGCGTGACCGGAACGAACGGCAAGTCGACGACCACGTTCCTGCTCCGCTCGATCCTCGAGGCGGACGGCCGAGGCACCGGTCTCGTCGGCACCGTCGAGTGGGTCATCGGCGGCCAGATACGTCCTGCCCCGCACACGACCCCCGAGACGATCGACCTGCAGCGTCTCTTCCGGGAGATGGTCGACGCGGGCGACACCGCGGTCGCCCTCGAGGCGTCCTCTCACGGCTCGCTCTATCGCCGGCTCGACCGCGTCCGCTTCGACGCGCTCGTGTTCACGAACCTGACGCAGGACCACCTCGATCTCCACGGGGACATGGAGACCTATTTCCAGGCGAAGCGAGCGCTCTTCACCGGTGTCGCTCCACCTCCGGCAGCGGTCAATCTGGGCGATCCATACGGCAGGCGGCTCGCCGAAGAGCTCGAGGGAGCGCACCGCGCGCCGCTCGTCACGTTCGGTCTGCGTCCCGAAGCCGAGGTTCGCGCCGACGAGCTCGAACTCGGGTCTCGGGGGTCGACGTTCACGGCAGCAGGAATCGTCCTGGAGACGTCTCTCCTCGGGATCTTCAACGTCGAGAACGTGCTCGGCGCGGTCGCAGCCTCGCTCCTGCTCGAGGTCGACGAAGACGCAATTGTCGAGGGCGTGCGACGCGTGCGGGGAGTTCCCGGCCGGTTCGAGGCGATCGACGAAGGACAGCCGTTTACGGTGCTCGTCGACTACGCCCACACACCCGACGCCCTCGACACCGTGTTGCGCGCTGCTCGTCCGCTGGGCGACGGCAAGCTGATCGTGGTCTTCGGAGCGGGCGGCGACCGCGACCGCGACAAGCGTCGCGCGATGGGGCACGTGGCGCGCGAGCGTGCAGATCTCGCGATCGTGACGAGCGACAACCCACGCTCCGAGGATCCGCTCGCGATCATCGAGGAGATCCTGCACGGGGCGGGCAGCGACGTCGAGATCGACCCGGATCGGTTGTCGGCGATCCGGCGCGCGCTCGAGGTAGCAGGGCCGGGCGACGTGGTCGTGATCGCCGGCAAGGGCCACGAGCAGGGGCAGGAGGTCGCAGGCGTCGTGTACCCGTTCGACGACCGCGAGATCGCTCGGGCGGTGCTCGGCGCGGAGAGCCGCCACCGATGATCCCGCTCGCTTGGAGCGAGCTCGAGGCGCTCGAGCTCGGAGAGCTCTGCGCACGACCGGAAGACGGCGCCATCGGGCGGATCCGCGACCACTCGCGAGACGCGCGGCCGGGTGACCTGTTCATTGCCCTGAACAGCGGCAGGCGGTACGTCGACGACGCGCTCGCACGTGGCGCTGCAACGCTCGTCCCAATCGACCAGGAGGCCGCCCTCGCCACGCTCGCGCGCATCGTCCGCGACCGCTCAGCGGCCTGTGTCGTCGCGGTCGTCGGCTCGACGGGCAAGACCTCGACGAAGGACGCGCTCGCAGCGCTGTGCTCGGCCGTTACGCCGACCGTGGCCGCCGAGGCGAGTCGGAACAACGAGCTCGGGCTGCCGCTGACGGTGCTCCGGCTCGAGCCCGAGACGCGCGTGCTCATTACCGAGATGGGGATGCGAGGGCGCGGACAGATCGCCGCGCTGTGCGAGATCGCGCGCCCGGACGTGGTCGTCGTGCCAAGCATCGGGCCCGAGCACCTCGAGCTGATCGGCACGGTCGAGGACGGTGCGCGAGCCAACGCGGAGGCGATCGAGGCGCTGCCGCCAGCGGGGATAGCCGTCGTTCCGACCGATGCGCCGGAGCTCGAGCCCTGGCTCGGGCGCGACGACGTCGTGGTGAGAAGATTCGACCGCGCCGCCGTGCATCGCCTCGGCCCAAAGAGCATGCGACTCGCAGGCCGCGGCACATGGTGCTCTTGGCGGTTCGAGGTCGGCGGCACGCAGCTCGACCTCGAGCTGCCGTTCGACCAGCGCCACCTGGCGGAGAACGTCCTCGCCGCGCTCACCGCCTACGACGGGCTCGGGCTGCCGCTTGGGCGCGCCCAGGAAGGGGCGCTTCGCGTCATGCGCTCACCGTGGCGGGGGGAGATCATCGAGCTCCCAGGGGGCGGGTTCGTCGTCAACGACGCCTACAACGCCAACCCGACCTCCATGCGAGCGGCGCTGGTCGACCTCGCAGAGCGGGCGAGCGGGAGGCGTCGCGTCGCGATTCTTGGCGAGATGGCCGAGCTGGGCGCGGCGTCGGCGGACTACCATCGCGAGGTCGGTGGTCTGATCGCCCAGCTGGGGATCGAGGTCGTCGTCGCCGTTGACAAGCCCGCAAGGGCCTTCCTCGTGGGTGTCTCCGAGAACCACTGGATCGACAGCGCGGAGGGGGTGGATGCCGCGCTGGGCATCGTCCGACCGGGTGACGCGATCCTCGTCAAGGCCTCGCGGGCCGTCGGGCTCGAAGGCATCCCCGCCCGGATCGAGAAGCTAGCCGCAGCATGGTGAGAGTCCTCATCGCAGGCCTCGTCGCGATGGTGATCGCCGTCGTGGTGGGGCCGCAGTTCATTCGCTGGCTGCGGAAGCAGTCGATCGGCCAGCACATCCGCGAGGAGATGCCGGCGGGCCATGCGGTCAAGCAGGGCACCCCGACGATGGGGGGACTCCTGATCCTCGTCGCGGCCGTCGCGCCGTTCCTCGCCGTCTCGCTCTACACGATCCCGGGGGTCACGGTTCTGCTCGCGACCCTCGCGTGCGCACTGATCGGGTTCGGCGACGACTACTTGAAGGTGCGCCGCCGGCGCTCGCTCGGGCTCAACGGGCGCTGGAAGATGCTCGGGCTCCTCCTGATCACCGCGGGGGTCGGGTGGGCGACGACGCGGATCGGCTACATGGACACGGAGATCTACTTCCCGGTCGTCGACGTCAACATCGACCTGCACTGGCTCTACTTCCCGTTCCTCTTTCTCGTCATCGCCGGAACCTCGAACGGCGTCAACCTGACCGACGGAGTCGACGGGCTCGCTGCGGGGACATGCGCGATCTCGCTGATCACGCTGCTCACGATCGCCGCGATCGACTGGATCCGCTCCGCCGAGACGGTCGCCGGCCGGAGCGAGGAGTACCTCGACATCGCGATAGTCTCCGCGGCGTTGATCGGCGGAGTGATCGGCTTTCTCTGGTTCAACTCCTTCCCGGCCGAGGTGTTCATGGGCGACACCGGCTCGATGGCGCTCGGCGGGGCGATCGCGACGCTTGCGATCCTCACCGAGACGGAGGTGCTGCTCGTCTTCATCGGCGGGATCTACCTGATCGAGGCGCTCTCGCTGATGATCCAGGTGGCGAGCTTCAAGCGCACGGGAAAGCGCGTCTTCCTGATGGCGCCGATCCACCACCACTTCGAGATGAAGGCGTGGTCGCACACGAAGATCATGGTGCGCTTCTGGATCGTCGGGGCGATCCTCTGCGCGCTCGGATTCGTGCTCTATTACCGCTACTACCTGCGGTTCCAGCTCTAGCGAGGCGGAGGAACCAAGGCATAGCGACCGCCGCCACGCTCGACGGCTCCTAGAACGCCGTCCGGCGGAAGGACTCGAACTCGGCGACGAACGCCTCGAAAGTGCGCCCGAAAGTCGTCGCGAACGCGCCTTCCCAGGCCGTTCCGCGGGCGATCGCCTCGTAGTACTCGAACACGAGTTTCGGATCGCGCGTGCGGAGCAGCTGCTCCACGGCGAGCGCGTAGACATCGTACGGACGAGGTGTCTCGCGTTGACCGCGGAGCGTGGCGAGGTCGCGCAACGTGGCCGTCGAGGCACGAGCAGCCTGGATCCACGAGGCGCGAACACCCGCGAGGCTCGAGGCGCCGTCCTCGACGATCGCGAGGAAAGCGAAGTACTCGGCCGCTCCCTCGGCGAGCCACCACGGCCCCGCGGTCGGGATCTCGTCGAGTCCGGAGACACTCAGCGGGCGCTCGCCGACGAGCGCGTATTGGAGGAGATGGAACGCTTCGTGCGCGGCGATCTTGAGGGCGGTCTCTTGCCCGTTCGCGAACCAGCCCGGACCGAGCCACACCTTCCGCGGTACGGCATGCCCGACCTGCCCGCCCTCCCAGAGGCGGCGGGCATCCTCGAGCGAGGTCGGCCTCGTCTGCGAATAGACGGCGGTGATGGCCTCGAGACTGGCGTGACCCCAGACCTCGAATGACGGCAGCTCGCGGCCGAGCCTCGACCGGTAGTAGCGGGCGCCGGCGTCCAGCCCTCGCCGGACTAGCGCCTGCTGGGCCGCGCTCACCTCCTCGCCGAAGGCGTACGTCGCCGGTGCTCCCGGCCCGGCCGGAGGCGGGGGTGGCGCGGGCGGCGCCGGGGGTGGCGCCGGCGGCCGCGAGCAGCCTCTTGAGATCTTGCGAGCGAGAGCGTTCACGGGCGCTGGCCTGCGAACGACTCTCCAGACGGATGTACCGGCCGCCCGGCCCGAGGTGACGGCCGCGACGCGCCAAGAGCGGGGGGAGCCGCTCGTCGTCATCTTCACCACCCGCAACCCACATTGAGGCGCGTTGAGCTGGAGGAGGCTTCGAACCGCCTTGACCGCGTTCGGCTTCGTCAGCTCCGAACGACTCGGCTCCGCGGCGGCGACAGCCGCAAGGCAGCAGGCTAGGAGCACTGCTGCAAGTGCCGAACGCCACACAAGCGAGAGTGTCTCAGGCAGTTGCGCCGGCCGCAAGCACCCGACGTTCTGCACACGTCAACCGCGGCCTCGCTCGGCCGGCCGAGGCGGCCTCCGGCGGCGAGCCGAAGCTCAGTGCTCCAGCGAGACGCTCTATCAACGGATCCGAAGGTTACGCCGTACAGGCGCATCTAGAGTTGTGCGCTACGTATGTGGAGACGGGGCGCGGGGGTACCCGTGGTCGTGGCGGTGCTCGTGATGATCGTCTGGGGCGCGACTCCGGTCGCCACCCGGCTCGCGACCGACGGGCTCGAGCCGCTCGTGGTGGCGTTCCTCCGCACGGTGCTCGCCGGCGCCCTCGTCGCGCCGCTGATCGCGACGCGCGGCCCGGCGTTGCCGCCGGGGCCTCGAGCTAGGGCGCTGCTCGCCGTCTCTGCCGTCACCGGGTTCATACTCTTTCCGGTCATCTACACGATCGGCCAGGAACGCACCTCCGCGATGCACGGCTCGCTGATCCTTGCCGCCTTGCCGGTCATCACCGGTCTCTACGCGGCTCTCGTCGCTCGGCGACGACCGCAGAGGTGGTGGCTCGTGGGCTGTGGCGTCGCGCTCGCCGGCGAGGCCATGATCGTCACCGTCCGTTCCGGAGCAGGCAGCGAGGACGCGACGCTCCTCGGCGACCTGCTGGTCCTCGTCGCGGCGCTCGCGGTTGCAGCGGGGTACGTCGCCGGGGCGTGGCTGCTGTCGCTGGAGTTCTCGAGCGCCGCGACGACGACCTGGGCCGTGCTTCTCGGAGCGGCGGCGCTCGCTCCTTGCGCCCTCGTGCTCCTCGCCCGGGACGGCATCCCGAAGGCGGGCGCTTCCGCCTGGGGCGCGGTGGTCTTCCTCGCCGTCGTCACCTCGATCCTGGGCTATGTCGGCTGGTACTGGGCGCTCGCGCGGGGCGGGATCGAGCGCATCGCGCCGCTGCAATTTCTGCTCCCGGTCTCGGGGCTCGCGCTCGCGGCACTCGTGCTCGACGAGCGGCTGACGCTGCCGCTCGCGGTCGGCGCGGCCGCAGTGATCGGTGGGGTCGCGATCGCGCGGCGCGAGTGACCTCTACCCTGTCGCGCGTGGATTGGCTGCCACCGCGGGTGCTAGTCGTCGGGCTCGCCCGGTCGGGGCGCGGGGCGACCGCGGCTCTACGCAGCCGCGGCGTCGAGGTGGTCGCCTACGACGCGGATGCGGAGGCCGACATCGGTCGGCTCGACGCCGACGTGCGGCTCGGGGAGTGGGACGACGACGCGCTCGACGGCGTCGGTCTCGTCGTCAAGAGTCCGGGCGTCCCCGGCGGGGCGCCGCCGATCGTAGCCGCTCGCGCCCGTGGTCTTCCTGTGATCTCGGAGATCGAGCTCGGCGTTCGCCTGTTGGCGAATCCTCTCGTCGCCGTGACGGGCACGAACGGCAAGACGACGACGACCGCGCTGCTCGGCGCGATCCTCGTGGCAGGCGATGTTCCCGTCGAGGTGGCGGGCAACATCGGTCGCCCGCTTACCTCGCTCGTGGGCTCGACCTCGCCGGACGCCTGGATCGTCTGCGAGCTTTCCTCGTTCCAGCTAGAGGACGTTCAGACACTCGCGCCGCGTGTCGCGCTCCTGACGAACCTCGAGCCCGACCACCTCGACCGGCACGGATCGTTCGATGCGTACGCCGCCCTCAAGCTGCGGGTCTTCGAGCATCAGCAGCAGGACGACGTCGCGGTGCTGCCACGCGGCTTCCGGCCGGTGCCTGGCAACGGCCGACGAACGGAGTTCGCCGCCGACGATCCGCTGCCGGCGGAGCCGCGGCTGCGCGGTGTGCACAATCGGACGAACGCGGCGGCGGCGACCGCAGCTGCGCGCTCGGTCGGAGTCCCCGACGAGGCGATCGGGCAAGCGCTCGAGTCGTTCCCCGGCGTCGAGCACCGGATCGAGGAGGTGGGGACGGTCGCGGGCGTGCTGTACGTCAACGACTCGAAGGCGACGAACGCC
>Ga0136617_10006460_pt1 | contig 10470 bp, 10 predicted proteins | sample AntDrymUQ3222106_2_FD_129672 | JGI IMG/M metagenome (GOLD analysis project Ga0136617, IMG submission 129672) | Polar desert sand microbial communities from Dry Valleys, Antarctica - metaG UQ322 (21.06) | ecosystem: Environmental > Terrestrial > Soil > Desert | place: Antarctica: Dry Valley...
GAATACCCGATCGCGAGAGAAATCGATGCCGGCGACGTAGCGCTCGATCAACGCATCGTCCGTCGCGGTGCCGAAGCGCAGTCGCCGGTCGTCTGCCGGCAAGCGCACAAGGTGACGCACGAGGACTGGGCGCTGCCGGTGTGCGAGCAGATGAATCGGGTCGCCCGCACTTCTAGGTAGACGCGCCGGATGCGAACCGCTGTGCCGGCCGGAGCAGGCTGTCAACGAACCGATTCCGGTCAAGAGATTAGCCCGAAGTTCTTGAAGGAACTTCGAATAAGCGCGACGCCACGGCGGATCGGCGTAACCACCAGTGTGCCGATCCATTTCTTCAGGCTGCTCGTTCCGGCGAGAATCAAGTCCGCCAGCCGCTCAGCTTGAACGAGTTGCGCCTTGGCGGCAGCGCGATCGGATTCGCTCATCTGGATCTCGTCCAGCCGGTTTAACAGACTCTGTTCCTTCATGACGTGCTCCTTTCAAGTTTGGTATCGCCTACGGGCGTGACCCGAATGCGACGTTCGCCGCTTTCTTGGGCGACTGCCTTCAACAGCCGCGCTCGATATCCCCGGAAGACCACAGCGATGTAGGCAACCGGCACCAGGATTTGGATCGCTAACACGCTTCATCATTTGCCCCTCTTTACGGCGTCACGGCGCTAAAAGTGCTGCATTGCACCATTCCGTATCGATTGCGATAACATACTGAAGTGTTGATTGTTTTTGGTACATATTCGAAACTAATTATGGAGGTAAGTTGCGCTGCAACAAGCGATTTGTTATCATGCGTGGCTTGAGAAAAACTAACCTGAAGACCGCAATGGCACGGCGCTTACCCCCGCTGAATGCGCTTCGCGCTTTTGAAGCCGCAGCGCGACACCTGAGCTTCGCCAGGGCGGCTGAAGAGCTAAACGTCACGCCCGGGGCGATTAGTCACCAAGTGAAAGCGCTCGAGGTCCATCTTGGAGTGGAGCTCTTTCACCGTCGCAATCGGACGATCGAATTGACCCATTCAGGCGAGGCTTGCCTGCCCAAAGTGCGCGAAGGGTTTGATTCCCTCGCCGATGCCGTCGAGCGCTTGCTCGCGCGCGAAAAGATCGCGACGCTCGCAATCAGCGCAGCGCCGTTCCTGGCCGCGCGGTGGCTCACGCCGCGCCTTCAGCACTTCGTCACCGCGCATCCCGACATCGATGTGCGGATCACCGCCAGCACAAGCTTGATCGACGTCCGCAACGATGGGTCGTCCGGTAGGGAAATGATTGCGAACCCGACCGAAGACGCCGACGTGGCGATTCGTTTCGGAACGGGCGTGTGCCCAGGGTTCCGGGCGGAAAAACTATTGCCGGTATCAGTCACGGCGATGTGCAGTCCGCGCCTGCTCGACGGCGAGCACCCGCTGCGCAGCCCGATCGACCTGCAGCACCACGCGCTGCTCAAAGACGACGCGGTCTACTTCGCCGGGGAGACGTCCGACTGGGACGTCTGGCTGCAAGCCGCCGGTGCAGGCGACATCGAGACCTCGCGCGGAGTGCGTTTTAGTCATTCAGCGCTCGCCTTGGAGGCAGCGGTCGATGGCCTTGGCGTGGTGCTGGGCAACCCGATGCTCGCAGCGTCAGATCTCGCGGCGGCACGGCTGGTCATTCCTTTCGAGACCCGCCTGCCGTCGACGTTCGCTTACTACGTCGTCTGCGGCGAGGCGAGCTGCGACCGACCGGACATCCTCGCTTTTCGCGGCTGGCTACGAGCGGAGGCCGAGCGCTCCATGTCAGTGTCGGCAAGGTAATTCAGCGACGCCGCGGTTTTCCTCATGGGCCCAGGATGACTCCGAGCAGCAGCGGCGCAGCGCGCAGCTGAGACGATACCAGCCACGCGCGTGCGATGTTGGCGGGCGATTCGATCGACGATGTCCATCGGCGTGCCGGCACGTATGCGCATGCCGAAGAACGCCTAGACGTCACGTTGGCCTACCGGTCAGATTCTGCAACTCTGCACGATCATCGCCGCCTAGCGCTGGTGATAGGAAAGCGGGGATCGCCGGTATCCGCAAGCTTCGGATCGAACGCGATTCCGCACATGCCAAAGCCGAGCCCTTGGCGCGCGCCGCGCCGCCCGATCGCGCCGAGTCAGACGATGCCCAGGATGCAGCCGTCTAACTCGTAACCGACCAGCGCCTCGCGCGGCCATTGCCACTGCGCATGCTGCGGTCGGCCGTGCAACCTTTCGCACCAGCGCGAGCAGCAGCGCAAAGGTGTACTCGGCCACTGCCGCGGCGTTGACACTGCCGGTGGTCGCGGACAGGGTCTTCTGCGGCGACTCGCCAATGACCAGGACCCACCCAGCCCGAGATACTCCCGTTCGTGCGGTTGGAGTTCCTATCCTCAAGGAGGAAGGACCATTTACCATAGCGTCTCCAGCATCGGCGCGATAAATCCGTGCAGCCTGGCATCGGCCGCGGGATCAGGAGGAGCAAGCCATGGTTCATGCCTACGAAGAGCAGACGACGGTCGTGAAAGAGGAGGGCCTGCAAGCCTCCTCGCCGGTGATCCGGCTACATGCGAACGACGATGTGGTGATCGCGCGCCACCAGGTGCTGTCTGGCACGCGCGTTCCCGACGAGAATCTGGTGGTGTCGGGCCTGATTCCGGCGGGCCACAAGCTCGCCACGCGGCGCATTGCCGGGGGCCAGCCGGTGCGTCGCTACAACCAGATCATCGGGGTTGCCAGGCAGGACATCGAACCCGGCCGGCACGTGCACACTCACAACGTCGCGATGACCGAGTTCGAGCGCGACTATGCGTACGGCGCTGACGCGAAGCCGACGCTCTACGTCCCGAAACCCGCCACGTTCATGGGCATCGTGCGGCCGGACGGGCGCGTGGCGACGCGCAACTACATAGGCATCCTCACCAGCGTGAACTGCTCGGCCACGGTCGCGCGCGCCATCGCCGATCGCTTCCGGCGGGACATTCATCCGGAGATGCTCGCCGCGTACCCCAACGTGGACGGCGTGGTCGCGCTCACGCACGCCGGCGGTTGCGCCATCGATCCGCAAGGCGAGGGCATCGCCATCCTGCGCCGTACGCTGGCCGGTTATGCACGGCACCCGAACTTTGCCGCGGTGATCCTCGTGGGCCTGGGCTGCGAAGCCAACCAGATCGGGGGCATCCTGCATACGCAAGGCCTGGAGGAGGATTCCAAGCTGCGCACGTTCACCATCCAGGACACCGGCGGCACCGCCAAGAGCGTGGCCAAGGGCGTCGAAGTCATCCGGGAGATGCTGCCCGAAGCCGATCGAGTGACGCGGGAGCCCGTGCCTGCCAGCCATCTGATCGTCGGCATGCAATGCGGCGGGTCGGACGGGTACTCGGGCATTTCGGCCAATCCGGCGCTGGGCGCGGCGACGGACCTGCTCGTCGCGCACGGAGGAACGGCGATCCTCTCGGAAACCCCCGAGATCTACGGCGCCGAGCACCTCCTCACCCGCCGTGCCGTATCGCGCGAGGTGGGGGAAAAATTGATCAGGCGCATCCATTGGTGGACCGACTATTGCGCGCGCAACCATGCGGCGCTCGACAACAATCCCTCCGCCGGCAACAAGGCCGGCGGCCTGACTACGGTGCTGGAGAAGTCGCTGGGCGGCGTGACCAAGGCGGGCACCACCAACATGGTCGAAGTCTATGAGTACGCGGAGCCGGTCACGGCCAAGGGCTTCGTGTTCATGGACACGCCGGGCTTCGACCCGATCTCGGCCACCGGGCAGGTCGCGGGCGGGGCCAACATCGTGTGCTTCACGACCGGCCGGGGCTCCGCCTACGGTTGCGTGCCCGCGCCTTCGCTCAAGCTTGCCACCAACACCGCGTTGTGGACGCGCCAGCAAGAGGACATGGACATCAACTGTGGTGAGATCATCGATGGCACGGCTTCCATCGAAGAAGTCGGCGAGCGATTCTTCCGCATGATGCTCGCTTGCGCCTCCGGCAGGAAGACCAAGAGCGAGTTGCACGGTTACGGGCAGGACGAATTCGTGCCGTGGCAGATTTCCGTCTACACCTGAAGCGAGCGGGATCAATGTCGGTTGCCGCGGCCGGAGGCGGGGCAAACTGAAGGTGCAGGTGTCGCCGGGAGGAGGAGCGTGATGAGCAAGATCCGCCGCGTCGAAGTCCACGAATTCGAGTTCGACGCCAAGAATCTCGCGCGCGATGGTGTCGCGCAGGGATTCAGCTTCAAGCGAGGCGGGACGGTCCGGATCGCCAAGTTCGCCATCGCGATCGAGACCGAGGACGGCGGCCGCGGCGAGTACGTCACGCACTGGGTGGCGACCCGGTCCACACTCGGGCAGACGCTGATGCTCGCGCCGCGGCTCGTCCGCAAGGACGCACGCGAGCGCATCGCCATCTACGAGGATTTGAAGCGCGACATCCGACAATTCGATCACATGGGCCACGGCCCGCTCGATATCGCGCTGTGGGATTGGGCCGGCAAGCACTACGGCGCGCCGATCGCCGAGTTGCTCGGCGGCTATCGCAAGCGCCTGCCCGCGTATGCCAGCACCTATCATGGCGACCGGCAGGGCGGCCTGTCGAGCAAAGAGGCCTATGCGGCGTTTGCCGAAGAGTGCCACGAGCTCGGGTATCGCGCGTTCAAGGTCCACGGCTGGAACGACGGCAATGCCCGCGAGGAGGCCGAAAACGTGCTGCATGTCGCCAAGGCCGTCGGCGACCGCATGACGTTGATGCTGGATCCGGCCTGCGAGCTGCGCACGTTCGCCGACGCGCTATACGTGGGCCGCGCCTGCGATGAAGCCCGTTACTTCTGGTACGAGGACCCGTTCCGGGACGGCGGCGTCTCCGCCTTCGCACACCGCAAGTTGCGCGGGATGATCAAGACGCCGCTCCTGCAGACCGAGCATGTCCGCGGAGTCGAACCGAAAGCCGACTTCGTGCTGGCGGGCGGCACTGATTTCCTGCGCGTCGATCCGGAGTACGACATGGGCATTACCGGTTCGCTCAAGATCGCGCACCTGGCCGAGGCGCTCGGTCTCGATGTCGAGATTCATGCCAGCGGCCCTGCGCACCGCCATCTCATGTCAGCGCTGCGCAATTCGAACTACTATGAAGTGGCGCTGGTGGGGCCCGACTGCCCGAACGCCATTGCACCGGTCTACTCGTGCGGATACACTGATCAGCTCGACTGCATTGATGCAGACGGCACGGTTGGCGTTCCGACGGGTCCCGGGCTAGGCGTCACATACGACTGGGATTACATCAACAGGAACCGCACCCAGCTTCACGTCTTCGAGTGAACCCAGGAGGAATCATGCGTCGTCTGTTTATTTCCGCGGCCGTCGTCGCCGCGCTCATTGCGCTGCCAGCATGGGCCGCCACCACGCTGCGTTTTGGACATGCCAACGGATCTGGCGAAATCGCCGCGGATCTGTTTCAGGAATTCGCAGACAACGTCACCAAAAAAACCAAGGGCGAGGTCACCGTTCGTGTGTTCCCGGCGGAGCAGCTCGGCAAGGAGGCCGATCTGGTACAGCAGGTGAAGTCGGGCGCGCTCGATATCTCTGCGCCGTCGATGCCGACACTCTCGTCGCTGGTGCCGTCCTTCGAAATCGCGAGTGCCCCGTTCCTGTGGAACGACTGGACGGAAGCCGAGGCGGTCATTCGCGGGCCGGCGTTCGAGCCTACATTCGCGGAACTCGCCGACAAGCACAACATCGTGATGCTATCGAAGGTCTGGTACTGGGGCTGGCGCAACGTCACCACGGCGAACAAGGCCGTGACCAAACCCGAGGATCTCGCCGGCCTCAAGATTCGCGTGCCGGAGTCGCCGGTATGGGTCGAGATGATCCGCGCGATGGGTGCCGCGCCCACGCCGATTCCATTCGGCGAGGTGTACACCGCCCTGCAGCAGAAGACGGTGGACGGCCAGGAGAATCCCATCCCAACCATCTATTCGCGCAAGTTCTACGAGGTGCAGGGCCATCTGTCGATGACGCGGCACATGTTGCAGAACAACACGATGATCATCAACAAGGCCTCGTTCGCCAAACTCACGCCCGACCAGCAGAAGATCGTGCTCGACGAAGCCGCCGCGGCGTCGGCCAAGAACTCCAAGCTGCAGCAGGAGCGCGAAAAGTCGATGCTGGAGGATATCCGCAAGACCGGCAAGACGGCGATCGTCGATAACCCGGATCGCGCCGCTTTTGCGGCAAAAATGGCGCCTGCCCTGGACAAGCTCGAGGCGCGCTGGGGCGCAGCCAATCTGAAGCGCGTGCGCGACACCATCGCCGCCAACCGCGGCAAGGCCAAGTAAAACGCCTGCAATGGATGGCGTCCGGCGGGCCGTCGTCGTCGCCGACGACGGTGTCGCAGCGATCGAGAACGCTTTCCTGATCGCTGTTCACGGGGCGATCTTCGTGCTCGTGGTGGCGGGCGTGTTCCTGCGTTATGTGTTCAACGACCCGCTGACGTGGGGCGAAGAGGTCATCGTCGGCCTCTTCACCTGGATGGTCTTCATCGCCGCCGCCGCCGCGGTGCGCAGCCACAAGCACATCCGCATCGACGTGATGGCGACCGTGTACGCCAACCCGAAGGTGAGCTGGCTGAATGGGCTGACCGTGCTGGCCGGCGTCGCGATCATCGTCGTGATGATCTATGCGTGCACGCAGCAGGTCCTGCAGGAGGCGTCGGTCGATACGCCGATGCTGAACGTATCCAGGGCGTGGTTCCTCGCTTCAATGCCCGTGGGCCTGCTGTTCATGCTGCTGCACGTGCTGCGGCTGTGGCTCGACAAGGGCCCGGCCGTCGTGTTCAAAGGTGAAACCGAGAGCGTGATCGAGGGGCTCTCGCAATGATCCTGTTGCTCGTCAGCTTCATGATTCTGCTGGTGATCGGCCTGCCGATCGCGCTGGCGATGATGGGCGCCTCGGCGCTGTTCATCGTGATCGAGGGCATTCCGCTGTCGGTGGTCGCGCAACGGGTGGTGACGGGCGTGCAATCGTTCCCTCTGCTCGCCATCCCGCTGTTCACGCTCGCCGGCTCGTTGATGAACGAATCGGGGATCAGCGAGCGTCTGTTCGGCTTTACCCGGGCCTTCGTCGGCCATATCCGCGGCGGGCTCGCGCAGACCGCCATCGTCGGCAACGTGTTCCTGTCCGGGATATCCGGGTCGTCGGTGGCCGATTGCGCCGCCACGACGCGCGTGTTCGTGCCGCAACTCGTGAAGGCGGGCTATGGTCAAAGCTTCGCCGCGGCGCTGTGCGCGGCCTGCGCGACACTGGGGCCGATCATTCCGCCGTCGATCCTGATGGTCGTATATGCGTGGCAAGCGAACATTTCCCTTGGCGATCTCTTCTGGGCCGGCATCATTCCGGGCCTGGTCATGGCGCTGGGCATGGTGCTGCTGACGAACCTCATCGCGCGCCACCGCAACTATCCGAAGGACGAAGCGTTTTCCGGCCGCCGCCTGTGGATCGCGTTCAAGCACGCGTTCTGGGCGTTGATGATGCCGGTGTTCATCCTGGTCGGTTTCCGGATGGGTGTCTTCACCGCCACGGAAATCGCAGGGATAGCCGCCGCGTACGCACTCATCGCGGGCCTCGTGTTCTATCGCACGCTGCACTGGAAGCAGGTGCCGCAGATCCTGTTGACGACGGCCAAGGAAACGGCCGTGATCCTGCTGATCGTCGCCGCGGCCGCGCCGTTCAGCTGGATCCTCGGCATCGAGCAGGCGCCGCAACTGATCACCGAAGGGATCAAGAGCGCGACCACCAGCCCCTGGATGGTGCTGCTGCTGCTCAACGTCGTATTGCTGGTCCTGGGCTGCTTCATGGAGACGCTGGCGATCATGATTATCCTGGTGCCCATTCTGCTACCCGTCCTGCAGAGCTTCGGCATCGATCTGACCCATTTCGGGATCGTGCTGCTCATCAATCTGGTGATCGGCCAGATTACGCCGCCGGTGGGCGTGCTGCTGTTCGTCTCGGGCTCGATCTCGAAGACGCCGCTGGGGTCGCTGGTGAAAGAGGTATGGTCTTACGTGGTGGTACTGATCGTCGTGCTGCTGATCCTGACCTACGTGCCCGCCCTATCGCTTTGGCTGCCCGGGGCGCTCAAGGGCTAAAAAAGCTCATTACCCAGAACGTGTCGCCTAACCATCGGGCCGTCATAGCCGACAAATGCCAATGAAGAGCCATACACCATTCGACGATAGAAATCACAATTTCGCCTTAGAGACGTTCGCCGCCGGGCTCCACAGACGTCCTCAACGAAATCCCAACGCTGCGATCTTAGTCCCGTCGGTCACCGATGAGCGGAGGGGAATGCCTCGTCGCAGGAATGCATACGCAGGATCGGTTTCGTCAGGATGTCCGGATGGACCGTCGCGCTCGTTGAGATGCCTGCACGAGCGGGGCGGGCCTATGCGACGGGTGCACTGGATCGCCGCCGACCGGCACTGTGCGGGACAGAAATTCAATCACGGCGTTGCCGAAAATGTCATTGCGATCTCCCGCAACCATGTGGCCGGCGTCTGTGACATTGACGTAGTCACCATGCGGGCATAGTTCAAGAAAAGCTTGGGCGCCCGCTTCGCTGAGCACATCCGACAATCCCCCGCGGACCAGCAGAGTAGGCAGGGTCAGTCGCCGGGCGCAGGCTTCAAAGCGCTGCTGACGTTTCTCAATATCCCGCCGCACGGCGCAGAATCGAGGATCCCAATGCCAGCGATACTTACCGTCAGCCCCGAGGCGTACGTTCTTGGCAAGCCCTTCCAGATTCCTTGGACGCTGGCGGTGGGGCTGGTAACCAGCAATGGTATCTGCCACTTCTTGCAGCGAACTGAACCCTTCCGGCTTTTGACTCATGAACGCTTGGATCTTGGCCACACCCTGCGTCTCAATCTTGGGCGCGATGTCAACGAGCACGAGAGCAGTGGCGTCCAAGTGATCTTCACCGATAGCGACGAGGCTGGTCCCACCACCCATCGATGCTCCGACGAGGGCGGGGCGCCGATTGCCGAGAGCCGCCACAACGCTCTTTAGATCCTCGACCATGACATCCTGGCCGTACCGGCCGTCGGGTGCCCAATCTGAGTCGCCATGACCTCGCGCATCGAAGGAGATGGCGTGGAATCCCGCCTTTCCCAATAGTTCGCCGATATTTTTCCAGGAGTGGCGTGTCTGTCCGCCGCCATGCTGAAGAATGACCAGCGGGCCTCTCGGGTCGCCCCATGAATCCGCGGCAATCCCGACGCCACCAGCTGCTCGCCAGAAATGCATCGGCTCGGTGGCTCCCGGAAGTTTTCTGCCTGCGCGCAAAAGTGGCGTACCTATTCTTGACGTGGTCGTCGACTTGGTCCCGTTTGGAAACTCTGGAAACGCAGCGAATCCTGAGCACCGGTCAGGCGACGTCCTGCCCGACGCTTAACCGGCGGGCAAGCACTTCATGAACGCGGAGCGGCGGCAGATGCAGACGTTTTCGCCGCGCTGGTTGTTGCCCCGGTGCTCGAACTCGACGATACCGGCGTCAGCCCGCGATTTGCTCATGCGCTTCGCAATCACTTCGGTCTCGGCGGACAGGGTATCGCCGTGAAAGACCGGTTTCGGAAAGCGCACGTCGGTCATGCCCAGGTTCGCAATCGTCGTACCCAGCGTGGTGTCGTTGACGCTGACCCCGATGACCAGGCCCAGCGTGAAAATGCTGTTCACCAGGCGTTGGCCGAACTCGCTCTCGGCGGCGAAGTGCGCGTCGATGTGCAGCGGCTGGTTGTTCATCGTCATGACCGAGAACAGCGTGTTGTCCATCTCGGTCACGGTGCGGGTGACCGCGTGCTTGATCGTCTTGCCGACTTCAAACTGCTCGTAGTAAAGGCCTGCCATGTCGTCCTCGTCGAGATCGTTCAGATGGCGCCAGGCGGACATTCGCAACCGGCGGTGCAAGGGATCATGTTCTTTAGGATCACTCCGGTTCGATGCCCGCGTCCTTGATGCGTTTCCCCCAGTTTGCGAGCTGTGCCTTGACGAAGTCGGCCAGTTGCTCGGGCGTGCTGGGCGTCACTTCAGCCGCAAACTGGGTGATGCGCTCCCTGATCTCGGGTTTGGCCAAGGCCTTGCGTACCTCGGTGCTTAACCTGTCGACGATCTCCTTGGGAGTTCCCGCCGGGGCGAACATCGCCACCCAGGCAGTGAGTTCGAAACCCGCGAGGCCAGGCGTTTCAGAAATCGCCGGTAGGTCCGGCATCAGGCTCGAGCGCTTTTCGCTCGAAACGCCAAGCGCGCGGAGCTTGCCTGCCTTGACGATGGCTTGCCCCGCAGCCATGTCGGTGACGCCATAGGAAACCTGGCCACCCATGACATCGGTCATCGCCTGCGGCGAGCTCTTGTACGGGACCGGGACCACTTCGATGCCGGCGGCTTGGGCGAAACTCGCGCCGACCACCTGGCCGATGCTGTTGCCATAGCCGAACGAGA
>Ga0136617_10006461_pt1 | contig 10470 bp, 15 predicted proteins | sample AntDrymUQ3222106_2_FD_129672 | JGI IMG/M metagenome (GOLD analysis project Ga0136617, IMG submission 129672) | Polar desert sand microbial communities from Dry Valleys, Antarctica - metaG UQ322 (21.06) | ecosystem: Environmental > Terrestrial > Soil > Desert | place: Antarctica: Dry Valley...
TCACACGAAGGTCGACTGAGCCTGATGGTCGCCCCAGTGATGCTATTGACGTCCAGCCCGTGCTCAGCCATCCATACTCGAACCTCTTCCAACCTGAAGACGTGCGTGGCGCTGGTTTTGATCACGCGCTCACTCCTTTCCGGCTGCGTCGCAAACTCACCCGAAGCCCCCGGCCGCCGTTCTTGAACTCCGGGGTTTCCTCCGTGCGCCCGGACACCTCACAGCCGCGGCACCGCGCCAACTCCGGGACATAGGCGTTGCGGGAACCACCGCGGGACTCGTCCCACTCCTCACCCCGGGTACCACACGCCGGGCACGTGTCTGCCTGGCGCAGCTGCCACCAGATCGCCTTGTCCCGATCCGCCGCCGTCCAATACAACGGGCCACCAAGGAAGTGGGAATGCGGAATGCCACGAGGGCCGCAGTACGCCATGTCCGCGCCTAGCTGGGCGTCTGCGTCGAACCTTTTCCCACCCTCACATCCACACTGCGGTCGTTGGTGGAGATCGCCGCCTGCACCAACGCCCGCACCTCACCCAACGTGACCTGACCCTTCGAGATCATCTCGGCCCAGTCCGTTTCGGTGAGGTCACCCTCCACACACGCCGCCAACACCGCCGTGCGGAACGTGGCGTCATTCCACAGCACCGACGGGTCCTGCTGCCGCTGCGCCACCGTCGGCGGGTGCGCCGCCACCAACTCCTCAAAATCAGTTGGTGGCAGCGCATTGACCGCCATGTGCTCAAAGCAGGCGTCCACCGCAACCTGCGCGGCTTCCACCCGAGTGTTGAGTTCGGTCGTGTCCTGCCCGGCCTGCTCAGCCAGCCGCAACGCCAACACCGCATCCCGCAACTCGGCGTCAGCGGTGTCGGCTTCTGGGGAGAAGTCGACGCGCAACGACACCGTGGTTCGTGGCAGTTGCCGCTGCGCCAACCGGTCCCGGAGACTCACCGGGCTATGCCGGGACTGCGACGGACTCGGCCGGCTCCGCGGTGATCGAGAACTGGATCTGCAGCCGGGCGGGGTCCTCCCCCACCGAACGCATCTTGCCCAGTGACCGCACCGACACCGGGAACACGTCCATCTTGTTCCCGGCGACGTCCCCACCGTCGAGCCACAGGATGAACCCGGTGGTGTTGCGGGGCAGCAGCGTGCGGACGTCGGCGCCGTTGACGGTGGCGTACATGGTCAGCGTCGAGTTCTCGGCTTCGGTGCGGCCACCGATCTTCTTGGTGAACCGGGTCCCCAGGTCGGGGGTGGGGATCTCCCCGGAGGTCACCATCCACCCTTCGAGGTCGGCGATCTCGTTGGACAGGTTCGTCCCGGCGTTCATCTCCGCCCGGGTCGGTGCACCCTTCACCGCCACCGTGGGCAGGAAGTAGCACTTGGTGACTTCCGGGTCGTAGTAGCGGGTGGTGGTGGCCAGGTTCGGGGTCGGCATCGCTTATTTCCCTTCGGACTTGGAACTACGCCGACCGGTGTCGGTGTCTGACTCGGGGGGTTCTGCGGTTATCACGCCGTCGGGGCGAACCGCCGGCCCGGACGCGGTGTCCGGGTCCAGGCCCCTCTTCTCGACCGGTGCCCACCCTGAGTTCATGTGGTGCGGAACCGCCGACTCGGCAACGAAGATGTGCTCGTCGAGGTCTTTGTGCTTCATCTCGACCATGCGCTGTGCCATGTCAGATCACGCCCTAACCACGGCGAAGGTGACAGTGGCGGTGGCCGACCAGGTGATGTCAGCCAACCCGTCCGTCGGGTTGCGGTACAGGGTGTCCGGGACGGCGATGAGCTGGTCGTTCGCTTCACCGTTGGTCACCGACACGGCCCGGTCGCCAATCGCGAGGGTGCCGTCGAGGGTGGCGGGGGTGACGAGGGTGACCGTGATCGGCGAGGCGGAGCGGTTCTTCACATGGATGAACGTCCCATCGCCGGGGGTGATCTTGTCCCCGCCGGCTGACGCGGCGTTGTAGGTGGCGACGAGACCGTCGTTGTCGACGCTCTCGGTGGCACGGGTAGCCATCTAGGTTCCTTCCAGGGTGGGCGAAACAACGCGAGCGGGAGAAAACGACAGGGGGGTGCTAGTTGGTGGTGTGCGCGTTCACGTCGATGCGGAACGGGATCTCCACACCAACGCCCTGTGCGGTGCGGATCGGCACGTACACGACCTGTGTGAGGCGGGCGCGGGTGACAGCCCCACCAAGCCTGCGGTCGCCCATGAGGACGGCGTGGACAGCCGCCAAAGCTGCGAATGCCCGGTCCCGGCGCGGTTTCACCAACCCGCTACCCGACCACGACCGGATCAACCCCAGAATGGTGAAGCTCTCCAAGTCCGAACCCAACCCGGCGGTGACCCGCGTCGCCTCGATGTCCAAGTCGTCCGGGGACAACCCGATCGCCACCCAGTCCTTACGCAGCTCCCGGTTCACCTCACCGTCGAGGACCTGCCACCCACCCAGATGCGGGGACCGCTCCACCCCGGCGACAAGCGCATCGAGAGCGGCGGGGATGGCGCTGACGGCGGAGAGGGCAGCGGTCATGGCGGGTTCGGGCCCCGCGCACCCAGCAGCTCCACCGCGCGCGCCGGGATGGCGTGGCCCAACCCGGGCGGGGTGAGGGCCTCCTCGCCGTCGAAGCCCGGTTGGCGGCCGAGGCTGGACCACCGCTGCTGCTGCCACAGATGCCCGGCGATAATCGCCGTTGCCAGCAGGTAGTTCGGTGGCACAACGGGTTGGCCGGCGACGTAGGTCACCCGCACCAACCCGGACAGGTACTGCCCGGTGAGCACCCCCGCGAAGGTATCGACGGCGAAGCCGGCCACCAACCACACGACGGTCCCGTCCGGGGAAGCAACCGAAGACACCGACACGACCGGAGCCTTGCGCAGCACCAGGGCGGTCGAACCAACCAGCAGGTGATCCTCAACAACCGCCCGCCGGGCCACAGCTTCGCCGGTGTGACGCTCCACGACTTCCGACGCCGCAGGCACGTACTCGCGCAACTCCTCGTCGTCGACGGTGTCGCCCTCATCGAAGTTGAGGTAGTCCCGAGCCTCGGCGAACGAGATCAACGAAGTAAAGGCGTCGTGCACGTTGAGCACATCGGAATGCGCCCTTGCCCCCGGCCCAGTCGAAGCCCACCGCAGCCGGTGATGCCCAACCTGAGTAGAGACGTACGTCGCCTGATAGCGCCCCGTCGACGGCTGGCTGACAGCCGGGGCGGCCGTGGTGCCGTCCGGCAACGTCACCGTCAACACAGCCGTCGTGGCCGCGGTCAGGGTGCCGTCCACCGTGTTGTCGAACCGGGACAGGTAAGGATCGCCGAGGTCGTGCACCAGCCACCCCCTGCCCTTCGGGACGAACGACGGTCAGGACAGAGGCGCGAGCGCGGTTACTTGTTGCCGGCGGTGCGGGCCTTGTTCGCGGGCGGCTTCGCAGCCTTCTTCTCCGCGTCGTCGCCCTCGGCCCCCTTGGCGGTGCTGCCGGCGTCGCCCTCGTCGCCCTCGTCGACCTGCGCACCGTGGAACACCGGCACCGGCTCGGTCTTCTTCACCGAACCGACCCTCTTGGCCCGGCCGCCGTAGCCCTTGGCATCGTCATCGGAAAGCTGCATCTGCGTGGTGTAACCGTTGAGATCGACGTCGTACAAACCGAGATCAGCCATAGCGGAAGTCCTCCGAACAGGTGGTAGGTCGACAGGGGTGGCCGAAGACCCCGCCCCGCACGCAGCATGGGGTGTGCCGCACACGGGGCAGGGGCCTGGCGTCACAGAACGATCCCGGCCTTACGCAGCTCAACCAGAATCGCGTTGATCTTCGCTGCGAGATCGGCGAAGTTGTTGTTCAGCGTGGCCTGCGCAAACGCCGCACCCACGTCCACGACGGTGTTGTCCGCCGTACCAGAAGCCGCGGTCAGGTCCGCGATCGCCACCTCCGCGTAGTCCTCGCGTCGAGCACCGGCACTCGGATCGGCATAAGCCATGTCAGTCCCTCTCCTCTGGGGGCAGCTCGCCTACGCGGGCAGAGTGATCTTGCAGAACGCGCTCGGCTGGATAACACCGAAAGCTGCGCGCATTTCCGCAAGAATGGCGACCAGGTTCCTTACAAAGAAGTCGCCGTGAGAATCGGTGGTGGTAATCGTGCTTTGTTGCCGGTCCCACAGGATGCTCTTCTTCCAGTCGCCGACGTAGGCGGTCCCGGAAGGGGTGGCCTCCGACTCGATGACCGGGAGGTTCCACAGGGGTGAGTTGCCGGGCATCCCGGAACCGGACGGCCCGCCGAAGTAGTAGCGCTTCTCGTTGTCGGACAGCAGGTCGAGACGTTCCACGTCGTTCGGGTGCATGACGTACCCGTTGGGGACGCTGCGGCCTGTGACGCGGATCTTCGTCTTGGCCTTGCGAAGTGTGGCCAGCAGGTCGGTGCCGGACGCTGCCTGCACCTGCACCCCCGACACGTTGGCGAGGCCCTCCAGGTTCTCCCCGGTGTTGTCACCGGCGATCATCTGGTCTTCGAGTTCTTCCTCCAGGCCGTACTGCAGGAAGTTGTCGATCAGGGTCATCATCTGCGCGGCGTCGGACAGTGCCCGCTTGGTGACGGGAATCCAGTGCGCGATGGTCCGCACCGGGGTGGTCACCTTGACGGTGGTGAGGGCCGACTCGGGCTTGTACCCGCCACCTACCGCGTTGACCAGCGCAGCACCGGACACAGTCTGCGGCCCGGAGCTGGTGGCCTCAGCGACGGGTGCGGCGGCGTTGGTGATGCCGGTGACCCGCACGTACTCGATGGTGTCGCTGGTGGTTTGCCCTGCGGTGACCAGGTCACGCAGCATCAGCGGACGCTCGAACGGGCCCAGACCGACCTGCAGACCCAGGGCGTCGTTCTGGACGAACGCGCCACCGGAGGTGTCCGACAGGCCGGTGACCAGTGCCTTCTGACCCCGGCGAGGCGGCAGCAGAGCCTTGTACCCGACCGGGGATGCCTGCACCCGGTGCTGCTTGGTGAACGCCCCGCCCGGGACAGAACCAACCAGGGTCTGGTACTCGCCGGACTCGGTGTAGTGCTCCCCGATGGACTTGCGCCCGTCGGGCACGATCAGCCCGGAGGGGGTGACCTTCTCGCCGGCCTCGTCGATGCCGATGTCGTCGCCGAGTTCCTGGATGGCCTTCCGTGCCGCCTGGTCGCCCCGTAGCTGCTCGAACCGCTTGCGGACGTCCTTGGCCTTGCCGATCGCGTCGGCGAGCTGTGAACGCTCATCGTCGGTGTAGTCGCGGTCGCCGTCTTTCTCAGCGGTAGCTGCGATGTCGCGGGCAGTCTTGAGATGCGCCTGAAGCTCTTCCTTCAGGCTGTCCGACTTGCTCAAGGGGTGTCTCCTCAGATCGTGAGCGAATCGACCCCGGCGAAGAGTTCCTCTTCGAGGTCGAGGCGCTGACGAAGCGAGGCGGTTCCGGGCCGGGCGGGCTGGTCGTCCTTCGTCGCGGCGGGCTCTTCGGCCGGCCGGGACTCGGAGGCAGCGGGCTGGGCCGGCTTGGCCTTCTCGTCATCGCTGCTGCCCGACTCCGGGGTGGAGGCGAGCAGGTGTTGCAGCAGGGCCACGGCCTGACGGATGTGGTCCTCACTCTTGTTCTCCGACACGTCAACCTGGGTGAACCCGGCGGGGCGGGCAGTCACGTTGGCTTGCGGGGTGTCGGACGTGTAGGGGGCGGCGTAGGTGGGTTCCGTGGCCCCGTTGACCGCCGCCTGGGTGTCGTTGCGTTGCGCCTTCACCGCGATCAGTTCGGTAGCCTGGTTCGCCCCGATCAGGGTGGGACCCGTCTCGTAAAGCTTCAGCTTGCGAAGCTCGAAGAACGACGAGTCCTTACCGTCGGTGGTCTGCTCCACCGGGGAGCCGTCGAGGATGTCGTAGGAGAAGCTGAACTGGGTGACCCGGCGGCCCTTCAGCAACCGGTACACCTGCGCTGCGGTCGGGTTGTCCAGGTCCAGGCGGCCCTTCACCCACAGCCCGTCGTCGCGTTCCTCGACCTCTTCCACCGCGCCGATGTGCATGTTCGGGTCGTGCGCCATGTGTGACCAGATCACCGGGATCGGGCTGCCCGACGCCTTCCACTCGGTGAGGGTGTCCGCGAACGCCCCCTTGGTGATCTTGTCTCCGACGGAGTCGCGTTCCCAGGTGGCGACGATGGCCTCGAACACGCCCTCGTCGGTGCCCTCGTTGGTGCCGGCGGCCTTGATCCGAACCGGGCAGGTCTTGATCTGCATCGTCAACTCCCTGCCGGTGAAGGGTGGGTCCGGCTATTCGACAGCGGTGGTGGGGGTCTTCCCGGGCGGTGTGCGGCGTGAGGCGGCCAACCCGAACTGGTCACGAGACGGCGGGGTCGCGTCCTGCGGGGACGCCTGACCCCCGGTGAGCACGTTCAGCGGCACGATCAGCTCGTCCGCGTCGTCCATCTGCGGCAGGTTCAGCCGGGCGCGGGCCTCGTTGCGGGACATGTACGGCCCACCCACCGCCGACTGCAACTGCGCCGCCTGCTCCTCAAAGGACCCGCGGAGCTTCTCGGCCATGTTGAACTCGACGTACACCCCGGACGTGTCGGGGAAGTCGTCGATGAGCTGCAGCCCGATCTCCTCGCAGATCATCGTCAGCCACGGACCCAACGTGTCCTGGTACAGCTGCTTGTGCTGCTCGGTGATGTTGGAGAACGTGGCGTGCTCGAGGATGCCGACCATCGGCAGCGGGATGTGGTAGGCGGCGGTGACCTCTTCGCGGGTCAACTTCCGCGCCTCCAAATACTGGGCCTGCTCCGGGGTGACCGCCGCACCCTCGAACGTCATCCCGTCCTCGAGGATGGGAGTGCCACCGACCTGAGCCCCGTCACCGGCGTACTGCGCCTGCCACTGCGCCCGGAACCGGGCCTTCGCGTCCCGCGACCACGGCGGCGCGTCAGCCGGGCGGCGTAGGTACCCGGATATACGGGCACCGTTGCGCCACAGCTGCTCCCGCCACACCCCCGCCTGGTGCTCCTCGGCGAGGATGCGGCGCAGCGTCTCGATCGGCGAATACCCCACCCGGGGGTCGACCGGGTTGTACCCGCGGAAGTGCACCACCTGATCCGCTGGCAGCTCCCGTTTCCCGCGGGAGCCGCTGACCTCATACGAGGACGCGAAGAACGCGTTGGAGCCGGCGGGGGTGACCATCCGCGGGTCGACCCGCTGCAACGCCACCATGCCCCGCTCCTCAGCGGCGACCTTGATCCAGTAGGCGTTGTCGTAAATCGCCAGGTCGGACACCAGCGCGTCGATCGCCCGGTAGCGGGTGGAGTGCGGCGACGGCCGGTTCAGCAGCGCCGCCAACGGGTGCTCCGTCAACCGCTCACGGTCCACATCAGACACCCGACGAAACGCGTGCAACCCCAACTGGGCGATGTTCCTAGCAAGGAACGACACCACCGTCCGCACCTGCGGTTGGGTGCGCCAAATCGTGGCGTAGTCCTGCCGCACCTGCTCCGACAGCGCCACCGACCCGAACGGGGCCGGCACAACCGCACGCTGGACAGCGGCCAACGCACCGGAGGAGATCACGAAGGGCACGCCCGCTACCCCGCAGCCTGCATGTACTCAACCTGGTCCCGGTCCAGAACGACGTCGCCGTCCATCGCCACCGGGTCGGTACCGGGCTCCAACAGCTGCGCGGACTTGAGCACGATCATCCGGCCGCGGCGCTGGTACAACACCCCGGTGATGGCCCGCCCCGCGTGCAAGCTGACGAGCACTTTGCGTTTGAGGACCAGCCGGCGGCCGGCGGTCTGGTCGTAGACGTGCCACGCAACCCCGGCCAGGAGCAGCAGCACAGCGGTGAGGATGACGAGTTCGGCCACGCCCGCCTCCTGAGAAAGTCGTTAGACGACCAGTAGGCCGTCGTCGTCTTCGTAGGCCGAGCGGGCCTCCGGCTTACCGAAGCGGGTGAAGCCGTGCCACGCCAACGTGGCAGCCACCAACGGGCTGATGTCCACACCGGAGTTGCGCCGGTTCCACGCCCACGCATCGGCCAGCGGCCGGGTCTTCGCCCCCGCCAGGGCCGCGCTCAGCGACGGCTGGTCAAGGTGCCGGAAGCTCTGCTTCTCCACCGCCGCCTCGTAGAACGCGCCGCATGCCTGCGCGACCTCCCGGCCGGTGACCAGTTCGGGTTCGATCCCTGCCTCTTGCAGGTCCGCGATCCACGCGCCGGCGGCCGAGGCGGGGTCGAGCAGCACCGCGCGCGGTTTCCATTTCTTGCTCAACGTCACGAGCCGGGCCACCGCCCACCCGGTGCCCTCACGGGACTCCACGACCTCAACGTGCCCGAGCCCGTCAACACGGGTACCGGCCACCGCGATCGCGGCCTTCGTCCGTTCCGGGTTCGCGTCCACCGCGAACACCACCGGGTCACGCACCTGAGAGCCGGGGTCGGCCAAGTCAGCCCACGCCTTGCGGCCGATCACCGCATCAGCGTTGGCGTCAAACCACACACCCAACCGCTCCCGGGCGAACGACACCGGGTCCATCGCGTCGCGTTCGGACTCGACGAACTCCTCCGCGATGCGGATACCCAACGCCGGGTTGGCCTGCGCCCACGCCACCCGGTCGTCCGGGTCCACCTCAGGCGGGGCCGACCACTCGAAATACGCAAGACGCTGAGAGGTGCCCGCCGTGCCACGGTCACGCACATTGCGCAACTGGTCCGAACTCTCCATCCCAGCCGAAGACGTGTACCAAATCTGCGGATTCGGCCGGGCGCTCAAAGTAGGCAGCAAAGCCGACATGGCCTTCGCACCCAGGTTGTACGCCTCATCCAAGATCACCAGGTCACCGGAGAAGCCACGACCCGAGCCGGTCGAGCGGGCCACAAACCGCAGCCGGTGACCCGACGTCAGCTCGATCCCCTCCTCGCCATGCGACGTACGGATCGACTTCACCCGCTTACGCAGCATGTCCGAGTTGTCGATGTGCGCCTTCACCCGCAGAAAACCCTCAGCCGCGGTCTTGAACTCGTGACTGGAGTGCAGGATCAGACGCTCCCCGAACAGAAACAGCCCCGCCAACTCCCGGGCCTCCAACAAAGAACCCTTACCGTTCTGCCGCGGCACCAACAACCCAACCTCAAACGCCGACCAGACGCCGTCCTTGCGCTCCCCCAGCGAATGCGTCAGAACGTGCTGCTGCCACGGGTCCAGATTCAGCCCGAACGACTCACAGAACTCGATCGCCTCAACACCGGCCGACGAGACGTAATCCGGGACCGAACTAACCCGCGGCGTTTGAACGCCGAGCCGTACGCTTGGAGGTGAGGTCATCAACCCGATCCCCCTCCACCTGCGGCGGGGCCTTCGCAGTCAGCTCCGCCATGCACTCCCGCAACTCCCGGACCATCGGAGCCAACGCCATCGCCGCCCGCGGATGATCAATCGCATCCGCCAACGCCAACGCAGCCAACGCCAACGACGTACCCGCCAAAACCGCAGGCAGACCCGCCAAATCCCGCTTCACCGCAGCCTGAACCGGACCAACATCATCAGGACTCACACGCCCCCCGGTCGGGTATTTGAAACGTGGAGAGAGGAACGAAGCGTCGGAGCGGGGTCACGGAGCCCCTGGTCGTGGCGATGCGAACGCCCCTACCCGGTGGCGGTATGTCGCTAGGCTCGTCTCATGCCTGACGAGATCCAGGCCGTTGCGCACTGGGTACCTGTCACGACAGAGCAGCTCAAGGCTTACGGGGCGGTACCGCTGACAGCCGAGGAGCAGGAGCGGTCCCGTTTGGCTGAGGCCGCTCATGAAGCTGAGCGTGAGGTTGCGGTGCAGCAGCATCGTGCGCTGCTTGGCTCGACCACCGGGGTTCGGCGTGCGGTGTTGGAGTCGCATGGTCCCGTTGACGACTCGGGTTGGTTGGTGTGTGAGGGGTGCGATGGCTACGAGTACCCGCCGGACTGGCCGTGTCGCACCTACGTCCTCGCGCGTGACGCGGAGGGCGAGTAGCCACTTACCAGAGCCTGGATGCTTGAGGTTGGGGGTTGCGTCGGCTTCTGCCCCTGAGTCGGTTGCCGAGGGTGGCGCCGTGTCGGCGGTTGCAGCGGGCGTGTTCGAGGCGGCGTGGACCGTGTGCCCCGCCGAGTACCACGGCGTCGGTGTGGCCGAGGTCGAGGGTGTGGTGTGGGTGCATGCCTCTGCCGCAGCGCGGGCATGGGGTGCCGGGGATGAGGGTGGTGAGGAGGCGTTGGCGTTCGGTGCGGTGCGCGTAGCCGTACACAACGACGGTCATGGCGTTGGCCTCCCGTCGTGGGACGATGCGTGGTATGCCCGCACGAGTACCACTCGCTACGACCGGTCAGCGGTGGTGGTACTACCAAGCGTCTATCATGCCCGGGGTGTTAGCCGATGAGCATACACTGCGTGTTGCTATCCGCATGATGCGGGAGAACGCACTGATAGCGACCTACGATGCA
>Ga0136617_10006462_pt1 | contig 10470 bp, 13 predicted proteins | sample AntDrymUQ3222106_2_FD_129672 | JGI IMG/M metagenome (GOLD analysis project Ga0136617, IMG submission 129672) | Polar desert sand microbial communities from Dry Valleys, Antarctica - metaG UQ322 (21.06) | ecosystem: Environmental > Terrestrial > Soil > Desert | place: Antarctica: Dry Valley...
AGTACTTCAACTTCCAGCTTGGTCGTCCGCTGCGTCATCTAGCCGATCTGTTGATCTAAAAAGTTGTGCATCAGTCGTCTAAGAGGTCTGTGTAAAGCGTTTAACACGTCGGGTGTCAAGCATTTGATAGCCCCGCCGACGGGCTGCTGCTACAGTTGCTACCAAGAGATGAACAACGAGGAAGAGGAGGTGAAGAGGATGAGCAATCAGGAAGCGATGCAGCAACTCACGGACCGCTTCATGAACGACGCCGGTTTCCGCGAGCAGATGCGTCAGGACCCCGAAGGCGCAGCCGAGACTCAGGGGTTCCAGCTGGATGAGGAAGACAGGCAGGCGCTGAAGAGCGTCGACTGGAGCGGCTCCGACGAGCAGCTAAACCAGCGCGTGAGCAAGCTTGTAGCGAGGTGGTGCTAGACAGGGTACGAGCGTAAGCGTCAACGTGGAGCCTATAAAGAGGGGCCGGGGCCTTGATCCCCGGCCTTTTCGCGTATCGCCATGCGGGCGCGGCTTGATCCGGACGCGAGCGGGTGTTTAATGGTCTCGTCGGCGGATAGAAGGCGGGAGGCCAACGAGGACCGTGGCGTCCGGGACAGGATCAGCGGAGCGAAGCGTCCTGTTGGGGGAGCGCGTGGCGCTGCTTCAGGGGGTGCCGGCCTTCTCGCGGCTGCCGGAAGGGACGCTGGAGAAGCTGGCCGGCCTCCTGCGCGACGAACGCTACCCCGCCGGAGGCGTCGTGGTGGCCGAGGGAGAGCCGGGCGAGCGGCTGTACCTGATCTCGGCCGGCCACGCCGAGGTGTCCGCCGAAGGACCGAAGGGTCCCGTACCCCTGGCAGCGCTCGGGCCGGGGGAGATGTTCGGGGAGATCGCGCTGCTCGAGCCAGTCGGCAAGCGCACGGCAACGGTAACCGCCACCACCCCGCTCCTCGCCCTGAGCCTGGCCGCTCCCGCCGTCGGTCGGGTGCTCGACGCCCACCCCGAGGTCCGCAGCGCCTTCTCGGAGGCTGCCGAGGGGATGCTGGTGGCGAAATTCCTCAAGCTGGCCAGCCCCTTCGCCACTCTGGATGCCGACCGGCTCCGGCTTCTGACCTCTCGGCTAGAGCGACTGAGCGTCCCCGCCGGGGACACCATAGTACGGCAGGGCGAGGTAGGCGATACCTGCTTCCTGCTGCGCAGCGGCCGCGTGGAGGTGCTGGCGCACAAGGGCGAGGACGAAGAGCGCAGCCTGGCCACCCTGGGTCCCGCCACCCTGTTCGGGGAGGCGGCCCTGCTCACCGACGCGCCCCGCAACGCCACGGTTCGCGCCCTGGAACCTTGCGAGCTGCTCGCGCTGCGCAGGGCCGACCTGCTGGAGGCCGTCGGCGAGGATCGGCAGATGGGTGAGCGGATGCTCGAAATGCTGAGGCTGCGTGACCGTCCGCGCCGGGCACCCGGCGTACAGGTACACCACCGCGCCACCGCCACGGGAGAGACCATCACGACCCTCAAAGACCCCAAGCGCGGGACCTACTATCGTCTCTCGCCAGGGGGGTGGTTCGTGTGGGAACGCCTGGATGGCGAGCATACGCTGAGGGATCTCACCCTGGAGTACCTGACCGAGTTCAAGTCCTTCGCGCCGCAGGCCGTCGCCGAGGCCGTGGGAGGCATGGCCGAAGCGGGTTTTGCAGAAGGGTTGAGGCCCGCCTCCGGGGTTCTGGAGGACGCCACCCGTCCGACGAGGGGGCAGCGGGCGACGGCGGCGGCCCGCAGGGTCCTGGAGTGGCACACGTCGGTGAGGGGCGTGGACGCGCCACTTACCCGCCTCTACCGGGGCGGCGTACGGTTGCTCTACACCCGGCCTGGAAAGACGGTTCTGGCGGTGATGGCCCTGGCCGGGCTGTTCGCCTTCGTCCTCGCCATCGAGAACCTGGGCACGGCCCTCGAGGAGTCGCAGGCCGGGGGGTGGCTGCTCCTGTTCTGGATCCCGGCCACCCTGCTCGCGATCGCCATCCACGAGGCGGGACACGCCTTCACGACCAAGCACTTCGGCCGGGAGGTGCCGAGGGTAGGAGTGGGCTGGTACTGGTTCGGACCCATAGCCTACGTGGACACCTCGGACATGTGGCTCGCCGGCCGGAGGGAGCGCATAGCCGTAAGCCTCGCAGGACCCTACGCCGACCTGGTGACCGGCGGACTCGCGGCCCTCGTAGCGTGGTTCGTCCCTGACGCCGTCCTCTCGGCAGCGCTCTGGCAGTTTGCGCTGGTCTCCTACATAGGGGTGCTCGTCAACCTCAACCCCCTGATGGAGTTCGACGGTTACTACATCTTGAGCGACCTGCTCGACAGGCCCAATCTCCGGCCTAAGGCCCTCGCCTGGCTGGGGCACGAGCTCCTGCCCGCCCTGCGAACCCCTGGAGGGCTCAAGGGCCACCGGTTGGAGCTACTCTACGGGCTGGCCTCGGTTCTCTTTATAGCGTTCTCGGCCGCGCTCACGGTGGTCCTCTACCGCCTGATCTTGCAGGACTGGCTCTCCGGCCTCCTGAACGGCACTGTGGCCGCCGGCCTCGCCTGGGCGCTCGCCGCCGCGGTGGTGGTGCTTGCCGTGGCCGGTGTGGCAGGCGAGCTGCGCGGTGCGCGCCGTCCCGCCCCCGGCCGGTAGGCGCCTGCCGGACCTCATTCTCCGATAGGGAGGGACCTAATCCGCAAGCGAGACTCTTCTATAATCACCACGCTGCCTTGCTCCAGAGACTCCCGCGCATCCGGCAGATGATCCAAAAGGAGTTTCGCCTGGGCCTCGGGACGCCGTCCCGAAGTTCGGCGAAAGATGACGACCGAGGGTTTGGCTGTTCTTCTGAGGGCCAGCAACGTGCCGAAATCGGTGTCGGCCGAGACGAGCACCCGATCATCGCTTCTTGCGAGCTCGAAGATTTCCTTGTCGGCCGAAGCCTGCATCCCGAGTTCCCGGACGTGTAATGCTTCGTGCCCAGCTACTCGAAGCTCGTCGGCAACGATGGGAGAAAGAGCGTTGTCGACCAAAAACCTCAAGGAGCAGAAAGAAGCGGAATCTCCCTTTCTCTCACCGCCGCCGCAGCGTAGCGCAGCGCCTCGCGGATGTCTTCTGGCTCGAGGTCGGGATATGCGCGCAAGATCCCCTTCTCGGCCATACCGTCAGCGACCATCTCCACCACCGTGGCAACAGGGATACGCAACCCACGGATGCAGGGCACCCCACCCATCTTTTCCGGATCAACGGTGATGCGGGAAAACGTCATACCAGACCACTCCTTCAGCTTCAGAGTCCTCTACCTCGCCACCTCATTCTATCCTCTTGTCATACCTTCGCTAACTATCCTGGCGCGAACGTGCTTTTCCACTACCCATATTATGAACCCGCTTCGTTGCGGTTGCGCCCGGCCGCTGAGTGGCCTGTGTAAAGCATTTGACTCCTTGAGTGTCAAGCATTTGATAGCCCCGCCGACGGGCTGCTGCTACAGTTGCTACCAAGAGATGAACAACGAGGAAGAGGAGGTGAAGGGGATGAGCAATCAGGAAGCGATGCAGCAACTGGCCGACCGCTTCATGAACGACGCGGGGTTCCGTGAGGAGATGAGGCAGGACCCTGAAGGCGCAGCCGAGCGCTCAGGCTACCAGCTGGATGAGGAGGACAGGCAGGCCTTGAGGAGCGTCGACTGGAGCGACTCCGACGAGCAACTCAACGAGCGGGTGAGCAAAGCGTATAGGTCTTGGTGCTAAGCAAGGACGTTCCCCGCTGGCGGAAAACCAACCGAGAGGACCGAGGTCTACAGACCTCGGTCCTTGCTTGTTCGTGAACCGAGTCGCCCTCATACGCCACGTGTCGCTGGTTGCTACTGGCTGGTGGCGTCTCGCTCCGAGGAGGGTCTGGCGCTTATCTGTTGCAGGAGAGCGAACAGGTCTATGTCTGAGCCGTATTTCTGGACGGTCGCCCGGAACGCTCTGAGTTCCAACGGCTCGGCGGGCGGGGGAGGCGCTCCCTCCTCCGCAGGCTCGCCCAGGTCGAAGAAGAGCCTCTCTGTGCCACCAGCGGGCGTGCTGAGGATCAGTAACCTGCCGGGCTCCGTCCCGACGTTCTCGTAGGAGTGGACGATGCCGCGGGGAACGTAGATGAAGGAGCCCTTCCCCGAGGCGAAGGCGTGGCCGTCGCAGACGAACTCGTGCTCGCCCTCGAGGACGTAGAAGGCCTGGTCCTCCTCGTGGTGCAGGTGTGGCAGCGCTCTGTCCTGCGGTGCGAGGGCTTCCTCGAAGAGCGTGAAGGACCCGCCGGTGTCCTCGCCCAGAGCGTAGAACGTCACCAGCCCGCCGTTGAACCACACGGACCTGCCCCCGCCCGGCGGGACGGGTACGAAACCCCGATCACCCCCGCCCTCTGGCATCCGCCTCCTCTTCGCTGCCGACTTCTGCTCCAAGTCCGTATCTGCCGGGAGCCAGGATGTTGTTCGGGTCCAGGGTCTTCTTGAGCGCCCCGAGCAGCTTGCCGGTGTCGTCGTAGGGCTCCGGGAGCAGTCTCACGGACTCTATGCCCAGGCGGTAGGGGACGTAGCCTGTGCCGATCAGACGCCCGAGCAACGCGTCGTGGCACTCCAGGGCCCGCTCGTCTTCTCCCTCGACTTCACGATCGTAGGTGATGTCCACGTTGATGTAGACCACGCGCTCCGAGATGCACCCGATTATGAGGATGGGCTCGAACTCGTACCTCGCCAGCGTGTGCTCGACGATCTCCAGGGCGGCTAGGACGTGCTGGCCCTCGAACGGTACGGCGGGCACGCAGAAGATGACCCCGCAGCGGTCACGGTCGGGGTCCATGTCCTCCGGTACCAAAGATTTCTTCCTCCAGTAGGCGCTGCGTATGTTCACGTCGCCAGGTACACCGAGGCCCGTGCCGTCCTCCCGGCCGAAGTAGCGGGCGGCGGCTTCCCTGTCGCCCTCGTCCCAGCGGGAGAAGGCCGCACCCTCTGCGTCGACGAACGCGAGCCGATCTACCTTGTCCCCGAGCGCGTCCTCGATAATCCTGCGCTCCGCGAGGCCGTGCTCTTTGCTCGGGTGGTGGAGCTCGGCCGAGCCGATCCAGAGGCTGCTCCACCAGGCGCTCTTCCAGAAACCCTTTCTCATGCGCTCCAGGAGCTCCGGCGGCATCGGTGTAGCACCTTCCAACGCCTCCCACGGGTATTGCTGCATCCTGACCAGCACGTTGAAGTCGTTCCTGACCGTTAGACCCGCCCGGAACAGCCCCCGCAGCTGGAGGGCTTGCAGGGCGTCCATGAGGTCTTCGAGGTGCGACTCGTCGTCTATACCGAAGAAGCAGGACTGGAAGTACTCGGGCTTCGGGGCGAGCCACATGGTCATCTCGGTGACGATCCCGAGGTTGCTCTGCGCGAAGAGCCCGTCGAGGTAGGGGCCTACGCCCCAGCGGTGGAGCTTCGCGGCCTTCGCGCTGGCGAAGCGCCCGAAGCCAGTGTGAACTACATCGCCGGTCGGCAGCACGACCTCGAAGCCGCAGACGTGGGCGGTCCTATCGGCGTAGGGGCCGGACCCGGCGCCCCGCTCCAGGGCGTTGCCGAGAGGGCTGGAGTCAAGCGTGCTGCCTGTCACGCTGAGCATCAAGTTCGACTTGCGGGCGAGGAGGAACTCGTGGAGCTGGCGGAAGGTGACGCCGGGCTCGACGGTGACGTAGGCAAGCTTCTCATCGTAGTCGGTGATGCGGTTCAGGCGGCGCAGTTCCATGAGCACGCACCCGTCGGAGGGCGGTACTCTGGAGCCGTAGCCCCAGTTCTTCCCGGTGCTGACCGGGTAGATGGGGACGCGGTGCTCGTTGGCGACGCGCACGCACGCCTGGACCTCATCGCGGCTTCCGGGCCGGATGACGGCAGGGACGCGACTGGCCGTGGCGAAGGTGGCTGTCCCGGCGGCGGAGAGCGTGGCGGTATCCGTCAGTACGTGCTCCGCGCCGACGATGTCCCGCCACGCCTCCAGCGCCGGTTCCAGGTTGTTCATTCCCCTCATGGAGCCGGTAACGTTAGCACCACCTCGCGCTATAGAGCTTGCTCACGCGCTGGTTTAGCTGCTCGTCGGAGCCGCTCCAGTCGACGCTCCTCAAGGCCTGCCTATCCTCTTCGTCCAGCTGGTAGCCCTGAGTCTCGGCCGCGCCTTCGGGGTCCTGCCTCATCTCCTCACGGAACCCCGCGTCGTTCATGAAGCGGTCGGCCAGTTGCTGCATCGCTTCCTGATTGCTCATCCTCTTCACCTCCTCTCCCTCGTTGTTCATCTCTTGGTAGCAACTGTAGCAGCAGCCCGTCGGCGGGGCTATTAAATACTTGACACCCGCCCTGTAAAATGGGCAACATCTCGAACGCGGGCCGGCCGCCGTCGCGAGACGCTTGCACGAGGCCGGAACCGTGGGGGTGCTTCCGAGATACAACCGAAAGAGAGGGAACCTTTGCCACGAAACGTCGAACGGCGGGTGCTGATCGTGCGGGTGGAGGCGGACAGCCCGATGATGGAAGCTATCAAGGCTCCGGGCGGGGGGGCCATGATCGACCTGGGAGAGAACATAGCCGCCTACCAGGACGACTGGACGACCGTCTCCCACACCTTCAACCTCGGGCCGGACGGTTCGGGTTGGATCTCGGTTCTGTTCGAGAGGCAATACGAATAAGCCGGGAACCGCTTCGACTCGCGCGAGGGCTACCCCCGCACCCAGGCCCGACCTACCGGGCGCGGCGGGCGAGGGCTTCCTCGTCGTGGACGGTTATGCGGTGGTCTCTGTCCAGGGAGATGCTCCCACGCTTGCGGAAGTAGCCGAGCGCCTGGTTCACCCTCACCCTGGAGGCGCCCACCAGCCCCGCGAGGTCGGTCTGGGTGAGGCGCAGGGGGATAAGGGTGCCGCCGTCCGGTAGCGCCTCGCCGTACTCGCGGGCGAAGGCCAGAACCTGGGCGGCCACCCGTCCGTGAACGTCGAGCGCGGCCAGCGAGCGGGTGTGGGTGTCTGCCAGGCGCAAGCGGCGGGAGGGGATGCTCACGAGGTTGCGGGCTACCTGCGGCATCTCCTCCATGCTCCAGAGGAAGGTGCGGCGGTCCATCCACAGGAATGAGGAGTCTTCGAGGGTGAGGACGCTTGCCGAACGGCCGAGGCTGTCCGCGACGCTCATCTCGCCGACGATCTCGCCGGGACCGAGGATGGCGAGGATGATCTCGACTCCGTCGGTGTGGGAGACGTAGACCTTGACGGAGCCTTCGAGGATGATGTATGCGCCTTCGCCCAGGTCCTCGGCGGTGATGACGTTGGCGCCGGTGGGGAAGGTTCTTGTATGCAGCAGGGGGGCGAGCTTTTCGAGCTGTTCGGGGGAGAGACCTCTGAAGAGGATCAACGATGAGAGGGTCGTGGGATCTATCGTTCGGGTCATGCCGGCTCGACCTCCCGAGTTTGCCCGCTTTCGTCTCCGCCTTCCAGCGCAGGAAGCTCACGGTGCCTGTGGTCGGGACAACCATCCGCTACGGGTTCTCCTTTTCCTTCCGGCACTATAGAGCACCGGGACCGTGCAGGGCTACCTTCGACGCCAGCTAGCCCCTACGGCGGGTCAGAGATCGAAGGCGTCGAGGTCGTCCGCCACCTCGACCGGGCCACCGAAGACCGAGATGGCCTCTTCTGCCAGCGCGTCGGGGTCGGCGAAGCGGCCCGTGCGCAGGTGAGTGAGGACGAGACGCTTTGCTCCTGCGGTGAGGGCGGCCCTGCCCGCGTCGGCGGCGGTGGAGTGGCCGAAGAGGTGGGCCTGCTCGGCGTCTCTCTCGGTCCCGTAGGCTTCGTGGATGAGGAGGTCGGCGCCTTTCGCATAGCGGATGACGTTCGGGCAGGGACGAGTGTCGGCGGCGTAGACGAGAGTAGATCCGCCCTGTGCGATGCGGAAGCCGACGCACTCGAGGCCGTGATCCACCTCGAAGGGCGTCACCTCGGCGTCTTTGGCCCGGGTGGGTTTCTCGGAGGTGAGTTCGTGCCAGCTCAGGCGTTCGCCCAGCCAGTCCTCGACGCCGGGAATGGTGAGGGCCAGCAGGTCGTGGAGGGCGGAGAGCGTCTCGGGCGGGGCGTGAACGGTGAGGGAGGCATCTGGGAGCGCGGTAAGGGACACGAGGAGGGGTGCGAGGCCGCCAGCGTGGTCGAAGTGGCGGTGGCTCACGAAGAGGTGACGGATACCCTCCAGCGCTATGCCGGCGTCTTGCAGCTGGCGGAGCAGGACGGTGCCGCTGGAGGCGTCGAAGAGCGCGGTCTCGTTACCGGTAAGGGGAACAGCCAGGCACGTCTGGGCCCGCTCCTCGTTGAGCGGGTCCCCGGTGCCGAGGAAGATCACACGTCCCGTTTTGTGTCTCCTCTCCGGTCCAGTACCGTCCGGCAAGTCGCCTGGTCTGCGCGAAAACTCTCTCACGGTAACATTGCCGTGTCCACGTCGCCCATCGCCCCTTGCGGGCCCACCGTCGGCGGTGGGCCCGCAAGGGGCGATCATCGGCAACGGTGGACGTGCGAGCGAGGCGTGGGCCAGCTTCTCACCGTGAGCGCCTCGGGGAGCGGCCTGTGGCCGTTCCGGGGCGACACGAAGAAGGCGAGGCCCGAAGGCCCCGCCCACTCTGTGCTGGCGTCCGGCTCAGCCTTACCTCATCTTGCGGAACCCCTGGGTGTCCTCCTCGCCCTGCTCCTCGATCCAGCCCACCAGGTCGTTCCAGCCCGATGAGGACTCCTGCTCCGCGCTTCCCTCAGACGCGTCCTCGTAGCGGCGCATCTTGCGGTACCCACCGGTCTCCCCGGCCACGGCGCCCTCTAGCACAACCTCCAGCATCGCCTGCTCGCCCTCGCCCAAAGAGCCGTGGAACTCCCTGAGCCTCGCGACGAAGCCCTCGACCTCCTCGTGGGATGCCCGTATCTCCTGTCCTTCCGTCGTGGCCTTCTCCTTTCGCTCGTTTGTCGCCACCTTGCCTTTACCTACCCCACTGTAGTGGAGGTCATGTAGCGTGGCTATCAAGTGCTTAACACCCGGAGTGTTAAATACGCAACAGGTGAAGGAGAGTTTGTGTGCGCGCCGTAAAGACATAGGTTGCGGGGCGTGGCCTTAGCGGAGCGCCCGGCTACGCTAATTGAGGCAGACCCGGAGGTACACGTACAGCGGCGTGCTGAAGGATCAATCCTTCAGCACGCCACGGCTACAGGAATCAGGTATCAGGTTGTGCTGTTCGTAGGCCGAAGGAGAAGACGTCACCGAGCAGGCGTCTAGAAGTCGCTATCTCTCGGGAACCGGAACAGCACCTTCTCGCAATCGTCCGCTATCACGTCGGCCCTGTCGGCGAAGACCTTGTCGCGTCCGGGCCCGCAGGAGACCACGTCCTTGCCCGCCGGCTTGTTGACCGGCAGGAGCGTGTCTTTGCCCGAGCCACCGGAGAGGGTGTCCCTGGCCCCGCGCCTGGCCTCGCCGTCGGCGAGGGTGTCATCGCCGGGTCCACCGGCGATGCTGTCCGCCCCTTCGGCGCCGTCCATGAAGTCGTCGCCCTTCCCGCCGCTCATTGAGTCGCTCGCCGCGGGTTTCTCCACCCCGGTACGGGTGGCGGGACCACCGAGCATCTGATCGTTCCCGTCTCCGCCGTCCATGGAGTCAGGACCCGTGCCACCCGCCATGCGGTCGTTCCCGCCGACGCCCAAGATCGAATCGGGACCGCCCCTGCCTTCCAGCGTGTCCCTTCCATCGGTGCCGACAAGGGTGTCGGGACCGTTGGTGCCGGTCTTGGTGACCGCAAGGGCGACCCCGCTCGCCACCAGGAGCGCAGCAGCCATCGCGACCATCAGGAGTGTCGTTCGTCTCATCCTAGTTTCTCCTTTCCCGCGCTCCCCGACGGAAGCGCCTTTACCAACCAAGAACCGGATCCCGCACCTGGCATCTTCTCCCTAGGAGGTGAACGGCCAGTGCTGCACCCCGGATCCCCGCGCGGAGCAGAGAAAATAGGCCGGCGCCGGGTAACGCCACGCCCGCGCCAGGCATGCAAGCTGCCCGACCGCGGAACCCGGGTGAGATCCAACGCCACCTTAAGCCTCCTCCTATCTGGCGCCCGACTTCTGACGGTGATTATGTATCGATCGCATCATAAGCTGCAGAGGAAGCGCGGCGCAAGGGGATCGCCGGCCTCTCGGTGTTAAATGCGTAACAGTCGCCCTCTGCCTCCCGGACGCGGCGGGCGTGGGTTAGGATTCCCGGTTACGGGGCGACGATGATCGGAAGAGAGGACGGCGACCTGACCGGCGCCGAGCGCGAGCATCAGGAGGTCTCCATGCTCGCCCTGCACCTGCTCCAGTCCGCGCTCGTCCACGTCAACACGCTGCTCATGCAGCGGGTCCTCGACGAGCCCGCCCGCGCCGCCGAACTCACCGACGCCGACCGGCGCGCCCTCTCGCCCTTGTACTGGAGCCACGTCAACCCCTACGGC
>Ga0136617_10006463_pt1 | contig 10469 bp, 8 predicted proteins | sample AntDrymUQ3222106_2_FD_129672 | JGI IMG/M metagenome (GOLD analysis project Ga0136617, IMG submission 129672) | Polar desert sand microbial communities from Dry Valleys, Antarctica - metaG UQ322 (21.06) | ecosystem: Environmental > Terrestrial > Soil > Desert | place: Antarctica: Dry Valley...
GAGGAGGGCCGCCGGCACGATGCCGTGGCGTTCGTAGAGGCGCGTCGCCGGGATCGCCATGAGCGCTCGCCCGACGGTGCCGCAGGCGATCATCGTGCCGATGCCGCGTCCGGGCGCGCCGGCGACCAGCTCGGCCCCGATCGGCAAGGCCGACACGATCGAGAACTCGAACGCGGCGATGAAGATCGCCAGCAGTACGAGGCCGACGGCGAGATGCTCGTTGAACACGGCGAGGGCCAGCGCAGCCGGGATCATCACCAGCGCACCGCCGACGACGCTGCGCTCCTTGCCCCAGCGGTCGGTGCGGGCCGCCGACATGGACGAGGCGACGAGTTCGACAGCGCCGAGCCCGAAGGCGACGCCGGCCAGTCCGGCGGTGGTGAACCCGAACTCGTCCTCCAACCACGGGCCGAACGTGATGAACAGGGACTGGGCCGACGACATCAGCCCGAACATCCCGGCGACGGCGAGCCATCCGGCCAGGGGCAGGCGGCCGACGACGGGCGCGCCGTCGAGGTGGACCCGAGTGCGTTCGGTGGGGATGCGCCGGCCGACGACGACGGCCATCACCCCGACAGCGGCCATCGCCGCCAAGTAGCCGGCCCGCCACGACCAGATCGTCGTCAGCAGCCCCATCGCGCTGACGCCGACCAAGAGGCCCAGGGCCCACGACGTCTCGGTGATGCCGACGATGCGGCTGCGCCGCGCGTACGCCACGTGGTCGGCAATCCACGCCCCGAGCCCGACGTCGAACACGATCTTGGCCAGCGAGATCATGAGCAGCGCGGCCGTGAACATCACCAACCCGGTGCTCAGTGCGGCGGCTGCGGCTCCGGCGGCGATCACGACGAGCCCGCCGGTCATCGACCAGCGCCGCGGCACGCGGTCGACGACCCGGCCGATCAGCGGCGACGACAAGCCACAGACGTCGCTGATGGCGAGCGCCACCCCGATCTCGGCGATCGACACGTCGAGCCCGCGGGCGATGGTGGCGATGAACGGCGGGGCGAAGCGGTAGGCCGCGTTCGTGGTCAGCCGGGCCACCGTCACGGTGACGAGGTCGTCGCTGATCACCGCCGGCGTGTCGTCATCGAGCACGCGGTGCAGCACGGCCGGCGACGGTACCGGCCCGAGTGGCTTCGAGCCGAAGAGGTCGCCCATCGCGCCGGTCACCGAAACGAGCCGGCCGTCACGATTGGTCGCCTCGCTGTCGGCTCGGCTCCGACTCGGATCGGCGAGGGGCCGGACGGCGAGAATGCCCGGATGGCCGTGCCGGACCCGATCCCCTACACCGACGAGCTTTGGGAGCGAGTGCGCGCCAACCTGGCCGGACACCGCCGCCGGGAGGTCACGCTGGACGAGCGCCGTCACGCCGCCGTGGCCGTCGTGCTCGTCGACTCGGACGAGGGCGAGGACCGAGTCGACCCGTACCTGTTCGAGGACCTACGCAATGACGACCTGCCCGGCGGCTCGGGGTCAGGCCTTGACGGACGGATGGTCGACGTGTCCGGTGGCGCTGCCTTCCTGCTGTGTCGCCGTGCCGCCGGCCTCAACCGGCACGCCTCGCAGTGGGCGCTGCCGGGCGGGCGCGTCGACGAGGGTGAGTCGGTGGAGCAGGCGGCGCTGCGCGAGCTCGACGAGGAGCTCGGGGTGCGCCTCCCGCCGGCGGCGGTCCTGGGTCGCCTCGACGACTACCCGACGCGTTCGGGCTACGTCATCACGCCCGTCGTGGTGTGGGGTGGGGGGCGCCTCGAGCTGCGCCCGGAGCCGGGCGAGGTCCTGGCCGCCTATCGGGTCGGGCTGCACCAGCTGCTGCGCGACGACTCACCCCGGTTCGTGTCGATTCCGGAGAGCGACCGGGCCGTCGTGCAGGTGCCGCTCGGTCACGACCTGATCCATGCCCCGACCGGCGCCGTGCTCGTGCAGACCCGCTGGCTGGCGCTGGAGGGCCGCCCCGACCCCGTCGACGCCTTCGAGCAACCGGTCTTCGCCTGGAAGTAGCTCGGTCAGCGCCCGGAGTGCCCGAAGCCGCCGCCGCGGTCGTCGCCGTCGAGGGCATCGACGACGTGCCAGGCGACTTCCTCGACCCGCTGCACGACGAGCTGGGCGATGCGGTCGCCCCGGTGCACGGTGTAGTCCTGGTCGGGGTCGGTGTTGACGAGGATCACCTGCACCTCACCCCGGTAGGCGGCATCGATCAGGCCCGGCGCGTTGACGACGCCGAGGCCATGGCGCAGGGCGAGCCCGCTGCGCGCGAGCACGAACCCGGCGTGACCGGGCGGGATGGCGACGGCAATGCCCGTCGGCACGAGCTGGCGGCCGCCGCCGGCGGGCAGGTGGGCGTCGGTGCGGGCGTGCAGGTCGAGCCCGGCATCGCCGGGGTGGGCGTAGGCCGGGAGGGGCAGCTCGGGGTCGAGGCGCACGACGGGCACGGGCAACGGCATCACCCCACGATGCCATCCCCATCCTCGGGTGGTCGTCGACACTCGGGTGGAGGACAATGGGGTCGTGTCGGGTGCGTCGCGTCCTCCCTCGGTCGACGCACTGGCGCGCTCGTTGGCCGGGACCGGCCTGCCCCACGCACTGCTGGTCGACGTGGCCCGGTCCGCCATCGCCGACGGCGCCGTCGAGGACGCCGCTTCCCGGGCCGAGGCGGTCCGGCGCAGACTGTTGACGCCCGTCATCAACGCCACCGGCGTGTTGTTGCACACGAACCTCGGCCGGGCGCCGCTGGCCCACCACCAGGAGGCCAGGGCCCAGTCGGTCGAGCTCGATCTGGTGACGGGGGAGCGGGGGTCGCGCCAGCGGGCCGTCGGCCAACTGCTGGCCCGACTGACCGGCAGCGAGGCGGCGATCGTCGTCAACAACAACGCCGCCGCCGTCCTGCTCGTCCTGGCCGCGCTGGCCGCCGGCCGCGACGTCGCCGTCAGCCGGGGCGAGAGCGTCGAGATCGGCGGCGGCTTCCGCGTGCCCGAGGTGATGGAGCAGTCCGGCGCCCGCCTCGTCGACGTCGGCACGACCAACCGCACCCGCCTCGCCGACTACCAGCGGGCGCTCGAACGGGCGGGGGCCGACGTCGCGCTCGTCCTCAAGGTCCACCCCAGCAACTACCGGGTCGACGGCTTCGTCGAGGACACGTCCGTCGAGGAGCTGGCCGGGCTCGGCGTGCCGGTCGTCGCCGACATCGGCAGCGGGCTGCTCGATGCCACGACGCCGTGGTGGCCGGGGCCGCCGCCGGCCTGGCTGTCCGGGGAGCCGGCGGCCCGCCAGACCTTGGCCGCCGGTGCCGCACTGGTGACGTTCAGCGGCGACAAGCTGCTCGGCGGGCCCCAGGCCGGGATCGTCGCCGGCCGGGCCGACCTCGTCGCCCGTTGTGCCGCCCACCCCCTGGCTCGGGCGCTCCGCCCGGGTGGCCTCGTGTTGGCCGCTCTACAGGATCTCGCCGTGGCCTACCTGCGCCGCGACGTGTGCACCACCGTGCCGTTCTGGCGCCACGCCGCCGCCAGCGTCGACGAGCTGCGCCGCCGAGCCACCGCGATCACCGCCGAGTCGGGCGTCGGCGACGTCGTCGACCTCGACGCCGTTCCCGGCGCCGGCTCGGCGCCCGGCACGATCATCTCGTCGGCGGGCATCCGCCTCGCCGGCGACCACGTCGCCCGCCTGCGGTCGGCCCCGACGCCGATCATCGCCCGCGCCCGAGATGGCGCCACCTTCCTCGACCTCCGGGCGGTCGACGCGGCCGACGACCCCGCCATCGCCGCCGCGCTGCGCTGATTCCTCGAACTCGCCGGAACGGTGAGGCCAGCGTGCCGAAGTCCGCACGATCCGCTCACGGTTCCGGGCTGTTGGAGCTGAAGGGTCACTCGCTCGGGTCCGTACGCGAAGATCCCGGCGTGGAATTGCACGCGGCGGGACGTGACGTGGACGACGTCGTCGCCGAGCTGAGGTCACGGCGGGCCGACGACGTCGACTGGGCCGGCGGCCGCGCGTTCGGGCTCGTTTATGACGGCGGTCCCAGCGTGCATGACGTCGCCGAGCAGGCGGCTCGGCTCTACCTCCACGACAACGCCCTCAACACGGCCGCCTTTCCGTCCCTCGGCCGGATCCAGTCGGAGGTCGTCGGGTGGACGGCTGGGCTGCTTCGCGGGCCGGCGACGGCCGCTGGCTTCCTGACCAGCGGCGGGACCGAGTCGATCCAGTGCGCCGTCCTCGCCGCCCGCGAGCGGGCCCGGGCCGAGCGCGGCATCACCGACGGCGTCGTCGTCGTGGCCGAGAGCGCCCACGCCGCCTTCCACAAGTCGACCCACCTGTTCGACATGGAGATCCGCGTCGCGCCGGTCGACGCTGACTGGCGGGTCGACGTCGACGCGATGGCCGGCCTCGTCGACGATCGCACCGTGCTGGTCGTCGGGTCGGCGCCGCAGTATCCGCAGGGCGTCGTCGACCCGATCCCGGCGATCGCCGAGCTGGCCGCCAGCGTCGGTGCCCATTGCCACGTCGACGCCTGCATGGGCGGGTTCGTGCTGCCGTTCGCCGAGCGTCTCGGCCGGGACGTGGCGCCGTGGGACTTCCGGGTCGAGGGCGTCCACTCCATCTCGGCCGACGTCCACAAGCTCGGCTACGCGCCGAAGGGCGCCTCGGTGATCCTCTACCGGACGAAGGAGCTGCGCCGCCATCAGACGTTCGTCTTCGACGGATGGCTCGGCGGCTTCTACGCGTCGCCCAACCTGCAGGGCACCCGTTCCGGGCTGCCGATGGCGGCAGCGTGGGCGGTGATGGCCCACCTCGGCGTTGACGGGTACGTCGAGCTGACCCGCCGCACGCTGGCTGCCGCCGACGCGATGCGCGCCGGCATCGCTGCCGTCGACGGCGTGCGGGTGCTCGGGGAGGGCGATCTCCACCTCGTCGCCATGGCCGCCGACCCGGCGAGCGCCCCGGTCGACGCCTTCGCCGTCGGCGACGGGCTGGCCGCACGGGGCTGGTACCTCGATCGCCAGGGCCCGCCCGACTCGCTGCACGCCACCGTGAGCAACGCCAATGTGGCGGTGATCGACGACTACCTCGGCGATCTGGCTGCCGTCGTCGCGGCCGTCGGCGGCGACCGCACGGACGATCGCCGCACCGCCTACTCGACGTTGGAGTAGTGGTGCGCGTCGTCGCCACCGCCGGCCACGTCGACCACGGCAAATCGTCGATCGTGCGCGCCCTCACCGGCACCGACCCCGACCGCTGGGCCGAGGAGCAGCGGCGGGGCATGACGATCGACCTCGGCTTCGCCCACCTCGCGCTCCAGTCGGGCGAGGCGATCAGCTTCGTCGACGTGCCTGGTCACGTCCGCTTCCTGCGCAACATGCTCGCCGGGGTCGGCGCCGTCGACGCCTGCCTGTTCGTCGTCGCTGCCACCGAGGGGTGGAAGCCGCAGAGCGAGGAGCACCTGCGCATCCTCCAGCTCCTCGGCATCGGCGCCGGCGTCATCGCGCTGACGAAGATCGATCAGCTCGACGACGACGAGGCTGTCGAGCTCGCCGCCCTCGAGGTGGCCGACCGCGTGGCCGGCACGTTCCTCGCCGGTGCCCCGATCGTGCCGCTGGCCGTGCCGGCCGTCGGGCCGCACCGCGGGCTCGACGACCTCACCGCCGCCCTCGACGCCCTCGTTGCCCGGGTGCCGGCCGCGCAGGACCGGGACCGGGCCCGGCTGTGGATCGACCGATCGTTCAGCGCCGCCGGCAGTGGCACCGTCGTGACAGGCACGCTCACCGGGGGCGGCATCGGGGCCGGCGACACGCTGACGGTCGAGCCCGGCAGCCGGGCCGTGCGCGTTCGCGCCGTGCAGACGCTCGGGCGTGACGTCGGCAGCATCGGCCCGGGGCATCGCGTCGCCCTGAACCTGGCCGGCGTCGATCCGGCCGAGGTCGATCGCGGCCACGCCGTCGTCGCCGCCGGCCGCTGGCACGTCACGAACACCGTCGACGCCGCCCTGGACGTGCTGACGGCGCTCGACCACAACGTGTCCCGGCGCGGGGCCTACGTCGCCTACGTCGGCTCGGGCGAGCACCCGGTGCGGCTGCGGGTGCTCGGCCCCGACTCGGTCGCGCCGGGGTTCCGGGGCCTCGTTCGGCTGCACCTTCCCGTCGGCCTGCCCCTGCTGCCCGGGGATCGCTTCGTGCTGCGCGAGAGCGGGCGTGACGAGACCGTCGGCGGGGGCGAGATCCTTGACGTCGAGCCGGTGCGGCGGGCGTCGCGGGCGGCGCCGGACCGCTCGGTGGCCCGGGTGGTGGCCGAGCGCGGCTGGGTCGACGCCGACGAGTTGGAGCGCCTGACCGGCGAGCGGCGCGCGGCCGAGGTGGGGCGCTGGGTCGTCGACCCGGCCGTCCGGACCGGCGCCGTCGCCGAGCTGGCGGCGGCCGTCGAGGCGGCCGGGCCCGAGGGTCTGGAGGTAGCCCGGCTCGACGAACGTCAGCGGGCGCTGCTCGCCACGTTCGACGACGTCGAGATCGCCGACGGGCGCGCCCGCCCGGCCGGCGCCGCCGACCCGCTGGTTGCCCACCCCGCCGTTGCCGCCCTCGCCGCCGCCGGCCTGCGGCCCGACCCGCCGGCCGGCATCGGTCCCGCCGAGCTGCGCACGCTGGAGCGCCGGGGCGTGCTCGTGGAGCGCGACGGCCTCTGGTTCCACGCCGGCGCCGTCGACACGGCCGCCGCCGTCGCCGCCCAGCTACTGGCGCGACGACCGGACGGCTTCACGATGGCCGAGCTCCGCGACGCCGCCGGCGTCACCCGCAAGTACGCGCTGGCCCTGGCCGCCGAGCTCGATGCCCGGGGCATCACCCGCCGCCGCGGCGACGTCCGCATCGGCGGCCCCCGCCTCCAGCCGGTCAGGCGGTGAGGGGGATGGCGCGGCGCTCGTCGCTGGACAGGCCGCCCCACACGCCGTGGCGCTCGTCGACGGCGAGGGCGTAGTCGAGGCAGGCGGCGCGGGCGGGGCAGGCCGCGCACACCGATTTGGCGCGGCGTTCCCGGGCGAGGCGCTCGTGCTTGCGCTCGGTGCGGGACGGCGGGTAGAAGTCGGCGGCCAGAGGGTGCGCCTTGCACGCCGCCCACTGTTGCCACTCGGTGAGGTTCACGGCCACGACGGGCACGGTAGAAAGTCCGCCGCCGCCGTTCAATCCCACCGGGGCGGTGTTCACACGGGGTTTACGAGGCCGTCACCGGTCAGGCGTCACGCGATTCGGGCGAGCGGTCCGAACGGTGCTCCCGATGATCGCGGGCGGCGCCGTCGAGCGGCTCGACCTCCAACGTGACGCCGTCGATGGCGACGACGCGCACCGGTGCCCCGGCCGGGACGGGCGTGGCCCGGTTGGTGCGGGCCCGCCATCGAGCCTCGCCGACGGCGACGACACCGTCGGGGTCGACGGCCTCGGTCGCCTCGCCCAGCGCGCCGATCATCCACTCCCGGCCGATCGTCGGCGTGGCGAAGCGGGTGCGCACCATCGAGGGCATGCCGGCGACGAACACGACCAGCAGGCCGCCGATCCCGGCCAGCAACGTGAGCCAGGGCGGCCGCAGCGTCGTCCCGGGCAGCGGCTCGAACAGCGTCAGGCTGCCGACGACGGCCAGCGCGGCGCCCACGCCGGTCCAGAACCGGGGGATGCCGACCTGCACATCGACGGCGAAGGCGATCACCGCCGCCACGATCAGGCCGACCGCCCACCCGCGCGACGGCAGGACGGCGAGGCCGGTGGCGGCGAGGACGACGGAGACGGCCCCGACGACGCCGGCGATGCCGATGCCGGCCGTGAAGAACTCGAAGACGAGCAGGGCTAGGCCGATCAGCAGCAGCAGGTAGGACACGGCCGGGCTGGCGACGGTGTGGAACAGCTGGTCGACGAGCGACAGCTTGGAGAAGCGCACCGTCGTCGCCTCCCGCTGCACGGTGCCGTCGTCGTCGACGCCTTCGACGATGGTGCGCAGCGGTCCGTCGGGCCCCTCGAAGCCGTCGAGGGCGTAGATCATGTTGACGATCGTCGGAATGCCCTCGTCGGAGATGCGCTGCTTGAACACCGCCATGTCGCGGGCGTCGCCGAGGCCGAGGGAGCCGGTGCGCAACACCGACGCCGCCTCCCCGAAGTCGATGTCGACGCCGTTCGGGGTGAGGGGCATGCCGGTGTGCCCGACTCGCGCCCCGGGGGCCATCCCGGTGACGTCGGCGACGGCCAGGAGCTGGGCCGGCTGTCCGTAGAGGCGGGCCCCAGACGGGCCGACCCAGACGGCGATCGGTACCGGCGCGTCGGCGACGCGGGTGAGCAGCCCCTCCATCGCGGCGCGGTCGACGACGGCGCCCCGTGAGTTCATCTGCAGCACGAGGGCCTGGGCGCCCTGCTCGGCGGCCCGGTCGATGGCCGCGTCGATCGACTCGAGCTGGATCGGGTCGATCAGACCGCTGACCTGGAGGACGTCGACGGGAGCCATCGGCGCGCTGTCCTGGGCATGGGCCGGCCCAGCGCCGAGCGCATCGGCGCCGAGCAGGATCGCCGCGGCCCCCAGCAGGCCGATCGCTAGTCTGCGCAAAGGTGCCTCCGGAGTGCGTCGATCCAGTCCCCGTGCTCAGCGCGTCCACCGTGACCGTGGTGGCCGGCAAGGGCGGGGTGGGGAAGTCCACGGTAACGGCCGTGTTGGCCCGATCGGCGGCCCGTGCCGGCCGGCGCGTGCTGGTCGTCGAATTGGACGGCAAGCCGGTCCTCGCGTCGCTCGTCGGCGACGTTCCGACCGAGCCGATCTCGGCGGCGATCGCCCTCGAGCAGTACCTCCGTGAGCACGGCTTCGGGCGCATCGCCAAGCGCCTCAACGCATCGGGCGTGATCGATGTGGTCAGCACGGCCGCCCCCGGCATCGACGACATCGTCGTGCTCGGTCGGATCAAGCAGCTCGAACGCAGCGGCGAGTGGGACGTCATCCTCGTCGACGGTCCGGCGGCCGGTCACGCCGTGACGTTCCTGCGGTCGGCCGGCGGGCTGCAGCGGGCCGTGCGCGGTGGGCCCGTGCGCGACCAGGCCGACGAGGTCGTCGAGATGCTCACCGACCCGGCCCGGAGCCAGGTCGTGCTCGTGACACTGCCCGAGACGACGCCGGTCAACGAGCTGGTCGAGACGGCGTTCGCACTGGAGGACCAGGTCGGCGTGCGCCTCGGGCCGATCGTCGTCAACGCCGTCGACCATCCGCACGGCGGTGAGGTGCCGGATCCGTCGACCATTGGCCGGCGCGGGTTGAGCAAGGCCGACGGCGCCGTGCTGACTGCCGCCGCCGAGTTCCGCCGCTCCCGGCTCGCCCTCCAGCAGGCCGAGATCGCCCGCCTCGGCGACACCGTGGCGCTGGGGCAGATCCACGTCCCGCTGGTTCCCGTCACGGCCCTGTCGGCCGCCGTCGTCGACGAGTTGGCCGCCGGACTGGTCACCGCCGCGGTGGAGCGCGGCTGATGAAGACGTTGACCGCAACCTCGTTGTTCGACGGCGCCGACGTGATCGTGTGCTGCGGATCGGGTGGCGTCGGCAAGACGACGGCGGCGGCCGTCATCGGGTTGGAGGCAGCGGCGCGGGGTCGCCGCGTCGTCGTCGTGACGATCGACCCGGCCCGTCGCCTGGCCGACGCGCTCGGGCTGCCCGGTGGTTTGAGCGGCGAGCCCCGCCCGGTCGAGCAGGACGGGCCCGGCGAGCTGTGGGCGATGATGCTCGATACGGCGGCGACGTTCGACGCGCTGGTGCGCCGTTACGCCACCGACGCCGCCCAGGCCGAACGCATCGTCGCCAACGCCTTCTACCGCAACATGGCCCACTCGCTGAGCGGCACGCAGGAGTACATGGCCGCCGAGACCTTGCACGAGCTCCACGGCGATGAGCGCTTCGACCTCGTCGTCGTCGACACGCCGCCCAGCCGCAACGCGCTTGACTTCCTCGAGGCGCCGGGCGTGCTCGCCCGCTTCCTCGACCATCGCCTGTTCAAGCTGCTGATGCTCCCCGCCCGGCGGAGCATGAAGGTGGTGAACGTCGCCACCCAGCCCGTGCTGCGGGCCGTCGGGCGGGTCGTCGGTTCCGACGTGCTGGCCGATGCCGTCGCCTTCTTCCAGGCTTTCGCCGGGATGGAGGGCGGGTTCCGGGAGCGGGCCGGGGCGGTGATGGCGCTCGTGCGCTCGCCGGCCACCCGATACGTCGTCGTCGCCTCGCCCCACCGGGAGACCGTGGCCGAGGCCGTGTGGTTCACCGGTCAGCTCCGCGAGCAAGGCCTCGACCATGTGGGCGGGATCGTCAACCGGGTCCATCCCCGCTTCGGTGACGGCGACGCCGCCAGCGCCGACGGGGCGGCCGCCGCGGCCCGCGCCGACGGCCGTGACGACCTGGCCGCGCTGTGGGCCAACGTCGCCGAGCTCCGCCGCCTCGGCGAGGCCGAGCGTGAGGAGGTCGCACCGTTCGCCGCCGTGC
>Ga0136617_10006465_pt1 | contig 10469 bp, 11 predicted proteins | sample AntDrymUQ3222106_2_FD_129672 | JGI IMG/M metagenome (GOLD analysis project Ga0136617, IMG submission 129672) | Polar desert sand microbial communities from Dry Valleys, Antarctica - metaG UQ322 (21.06) | ecosystem: Environmental > Terrestrial > Soil > Desert | place: Antarctica: Dry Valley...
AGCAGAGTAGGCAGCCGTTGGAGATGTTGGTGGGTCCGCCGGTCGAGGCGTAGTCGATGTGGTGGGCTTCGGCCCAGTGCGCGGGCCGGTCACATCCGGGGAAGATGCACCCTTGGTCTCTCACGGCCAGGGCGATGCGTTGGGTGCGGCTGAAGAGGCGGCGGGTGGTGCCGAAGTCGAGGATCTGGGAGTCTCCGCCGAGGACGGCGGGGATGAGGTGGGCGTTGCACGCGAGCCGGCGGGCCTGTCCGGCGGAGATTTCGGTGCCGGTGGTGAGCATCGCCGCACCCAACCCCGACATCAACGCGTGGTGGTCGAGGGTGATGACCAAGGTGGCGTCGGTGGCGCCGGCTTTGGGCAGGCCGTCGGTGGGGAGGTTCGATCAGCTCGCAGAACGCGGTCCCCATCCGGTTCGGATACGGCGCCGGCGGGGTGGCGTCGCCGTCGGGGTCATCGGTGCGCAGGTCGGTACCGGTCTCTTGGCCCGTCGGGGTGCGGCAATCGAGTCCAGCACGAGGCGTTGCTGGTTCCGGACCGAACCCGCTCGTTAGGCCTGGTTGTTCGCCTCTGGGCCCACGATTGCCGGGTTTTGCGCTCACCAGGCCATGGGACCGCGGCGGAACGTCCATGTACGCGTTCTTCGTAGTGCGCGCTCTCCGACGCAAGTCGATAGGCCGTCAGGCAGCGCAGCAGCTGCTGCGCCTCATACCGGGGCAATGGGGCATCGCGTTCCAAGATGACAACCAAGGTGCGCGCCCATTCTGGGAGCTGGTTGCCAGCAAGACTGTCGGTAATCGATGGCGTCTGGACGCAGAAACCGCCCCCGAAGGGCAGCCCGTCGATATCTGGCTTCGGTTCGACACACGCCACGCCACCGATGCATGAACCTGGTGCACTCGCACTCGCCTTCCCACTGGTGACTGCTTGAGAGGGATCGCGGGACGTCACTCCTGACCGCTGCCTCTGTCGGACTTGACCGCCAGCGTCGCTGGGACCCGCCACGTCAGCGCGAACAGTCCGGCCGCCAGCAGCAGCTGCGCGATGGTGCCGACCGTTTGCACCACGGCGTCGACAGCGGGGAAGCCGGCCAGGTGCGTGACGTGATTGATCGCGTGCGGAACCGCGAAGACAGTCAGTGCGAGTAGTGCAACCCGGACCAGCCTGCGGTCGGTGGTCAGCATGGCGGCCACGAGCAGGAAGGTCAGTGCCAGGCTGAACGCGGCGAGGAGGGCCAACCCAATGCGCAGCACACTCCGGGCAGTCATGGTCGGGCCTACGCTGCACGTTCGGCCAGGTAGACCTCGAACCCGACAACGCCATCGGCGTGTTCGGGGGCGAGGTGCCCCCCTCGCGATAACGACGGGCTATCGATCCGGGTATGCGCACCGGCAGGAGGGCGCGTCGGCGGCCGTTCGCAGCGAGCCAGGCGGGCGAGATTCATGCCGACAGTTCGACGCTGAGGCGTCTGCACTCGAAACTCAGTTGCTGTCGCTGCGGCTCATGTGGTCGCCTGCCCGCATGGACCAAGAAGCGTTACGCGCCGCGTTCGACGAGCAGATGCGCCGCAACCCTGAGCCGGAGCCGGACGGACGTGTCGAGCACGACGACTGGGTCACCCGCAGCATGTCCGCGCGAGACGGGTGGAACGGCGTCACCTGGTGTGACCTACGAGGCGTCAATGCTGACGCAGTCATTGCTGAGCAGGTCAGCCGGTTCGCACAACAGGCCCGGCCGTGGGAGTGGAAGCACTACTCGTACGACGAGCCGCAAGACCTCCCCGACCGACTGCTCGCGGCCGGTTTCACGCGCGAGCCGGCCGAGTCGCTGCTCGTCGCCGAGATCGCGGACCTTGGGCTCGATGTCCCACCGCCGCCGGGCGTAGAGCTGCGGGAAGTCGTCGACGCAGCCGGGGTCGAAGCCGTCGTATCGGTGCATGACGAGGTGTTCGGCGGTGACCATTCCGCGCTGGGCCGCAACCTGCTCGCGGGACTTGCGCTCGAGCCCAGTACGGCGGCCGCCGTGGTCGCCGTTGCCGCGGACGATCCGATCGCCGCCGGGCGCGTGGAGCTCCCTCCCGGCACCGACTTCGCCAGCCTGTGGGGCGGCGGTACGGTGGCTGCGTGGCGGGGACGCGGTACATTCCGCTCGCTGGTCGCCCATCGGGCCGCCATCGCATCGGCGCGAGGCTACCGATACCTCCAGGTCGACGCCATGCCGGCAAGTAGGCCGATCCTGCAACGTCTCGGGTTCGTCGAGCTCGCCACCACCACCCCGTTCACCTACCCAGGCTGAGGTGGGTCGCGCGTCCGGCGATGGCGACAGCACAGCCTGGACATCAACCGTGGTTGAGTCTCTAGGCTGTGGGCTCGCCCAGAGAGGAGAGCGACAATGCGGATCTGTCAGACCTGTGCCGTCGAGCATGCCGAGGGAGTGGACGTGTGCGCCATCTGCGCCGACGAGCGTCAGTGGGTGCCGGTCGCCGGCCAGCAGTGGACCACGCTGGAGGAGCTGGCCGCGGCCGGTTGCAAGATGCGGGTGACCGAGCTCGAGCCCGACCTGTTCGGCATCACCGTCGAGCCCGAGGTAGGCATCGGTCAGCAGGCGCACCTGGCGCGGACGCCCGCGGGCAACCTGCTCTGGGACCCGACCGGCTACCTCGACGAACCGGCCGTACGACGGGTTCGCGAGTTGGGCGAGGTCGTCGCAATCGTGGCGAGCCATCCCCACATGTTCGGCGTGCAGGTGGAGTGGAGCCGGGCGCTGGGGGACGTACCGGTGCTGGTCGCCGAGCCTGACCTGGCCTGGGTCGCCCGTCCCGATCCTGCGATACGTACGTGGTCAGGAAGGCTCGACCTCCTCCCTGGGATCACGCTCGCCCAGCTCGGCGGGCACTTCCCTGGCAGCGCGGTCGCACATTGGGCAGCTGGTGCAGGCGGCAAGGGTGTGCTGTTCGGAGGGGACACCATCCAGTCGAACCCGGACCGGGCCTCGGTGACGTTCATGCGCAGCTACCCGAACCGGATCCCGCTCTCGGCCGCCGTGGTCGAACGCGTGACCCAAGGGGTGGAGCCGTTCTCCTTCGATCGGTTGTACGACAACTTCGGCGGCACCATCGACGCCGACGCCCGCGCTGTCGTCCGCCGGTCGGCCGAGCGCTACATCGGCTGGGTGCGCGGCGACTTCGACCACCTCACCTGACGGTCTTTGGCACCATGACTCCCGATCAGGTCAAGGAGCGTACGTCCGCCACGTCGTACTCCGCTACGGACGCGGAGAGCATCGCCGCGCCCTGCTCGTCGCTGGGGCCACTGCCGCGGAACGCCTCGACCGAGGCCTGCGACTCCCAGCGTTCGAAGATGTCGATACGCCCTGGATCCACGATGTCGGCAGTGATGGCGAAATCAAGGCAACCGGCGAAGCGCCGGGCCTGCTCGACGACGCTTGCGCAGCCCGCGAGGTAGCCCTCGCGCTGCCCAGGGTCGACCATGATGTGTCCCGCGACGATGACCATACGATGCTCCAGTGGTGGGTTCGGACCGGCTGGGTCACACAGTAGGACGGTCCGCCGCCGCTGAAATGATCGGTCACAGCTCGCACTGACGCGCCCGCGCTCAGAACCGGCGGTGCACCGGTGGCAGCACCGCGCGGAACCGCTCCTCCAGACGGGCGCGGGCTGACTCGTCGATCTCCCCGTTGACCCGCAGACGCGAGACGCCCCCGTCGGGATAGACGTCGAGCCGTACGTGGGTGATAGGTAGCGCATTGTCGAGCACGAAGTGGTGCCGGGTGTCCGGCTGCAGCCGGGTCCGCGGCAGCAGCTCCAGCCAAGCCGACTCGTCGTCGATGTCCGCCGAAACGCCGACGAACCCACTCAGGCTTGCCCACCTGGCCGCGTTGCCGATGAAGTAAGAGGTGTCGATCTCGACGCGTCGTACGCGTCCCCGCGCGGCGAGTTGTACGGTCACGTGGTCGTTGCCGTCGTCGCGGCGTCGGGCGTTCTCCCACCCTTCGCCCATCGTCCGGGCACGGCCCGACGCCAGGATGTTGAGCGGCGAGGAGTAGAAGGCGTTGGAGCAGCCGACGACGGTACCGCCGTTCTCGAGTGCGGCGAGGTCGACGGTTCCGGTCAGGAGGCTGGGGTCGGGCACGGGCTCCCCGTGCACCCGGAACCTGGCCACGCCACCGTCGGGATAGATCGTCAAGCGCACGTGGGTGTAGCGGTGCTCGTCACTGACGACGAAGGGGTTTGCACCGTCCCCGTCGACCGGTGACTTCGGTACGAGCGTCGCCCACGCGGCCTGCTCGAGCTCGGCCGGTGACGGGTAGCCGTCGACGCTGGTGGCCTCGACCGAGACGTGGGGTGGGTAGTTGCCGGTGAACCACGCCGTGTCCACGACGACACCATGGACGACCCCGGGCACACCCAGGCGTACGACGGCGTGATCGTGGCCGGGCTCGCGACGACGGCGGGTCTCCCAACCGTCGTAGATCTTGCCCTTGTGGCCGAAGTCCTGCGTAGAGAACACCGCCGGCTCAGGCTTGATCAGGTTCTCGCGCTCGGCGAAAAGCTCGTCGTTGGCGTAGACCACGCTGCCGGCGATGGCCCGCGACGCGAGGTCCGGCAGCTGTGTGAAGTCACTCATGTGCCTCCGTTGGCGAGCAGCCGGCCCTGCGGCTCGACGTCGTTCTCGATGTCGGCCGTGATGACGTTACCCCGCAACCAGGTGGCGCGTACCCGTCCGGTAAGCGGACGCCCGTCGTACGGCGTGAGGGGGTTCTTGTGGAACAACTCCCCCGTGTCGACGGTGAACCCGTCGTCGGGCGCGAAGACGCAGAAGTCGGCATCGCGCCCGACAGCGATCTTCCCCTTCGATGACAGGCCCGCGAAGGCCGCAGGGCGCTCGGCCATCCAGCGCGCGACCTCGGCCAGGGTGTGTCCGCGTTGCCGCGCCGCGGTCCAGATCGCCGGTAGCCCGAGCTGGACCGAGGCGATCCCTCCCCACGCAAGCCCGAAGTCCCCCGAACAGGTGCGCTTCAGGTCCGGCGTACACGGTGAGTGGTCGGATACGACGAGGTCGATGGTGCCGTCGGCCAGCCCTCTCCACAGCGCTTCGCGGTTGTCGGCCTCGCGGATCGGCGGGCAGCACTTGAACGCCGTGGCGCCGTCGGCGATCTCCTCGGCGGCGAAGGTCAGGTAGTGGGGGCAGGTCTCCACGGTCAATGCCACACCGTCGCGGCGGGCCGCGGCGATCATCGGCAATGCCTCGGCGCTCGCCAGGTGCACGATGTGCACCCGGCAACCCGTCCGCCGTGCCACCTCGATCACGCGGGCGATGGCGAGGTTCTCGGCTGCACGCGGGCGCGACGCGAGGAATGTCGAGTACGCCCGGCCGTCCGTCCCCGGTACGTCCTCGACGGCAGCAGCGTCCTCGGCGTGGACGAGCATCGTCGTGCCCAGGGACTCGACGACGCGCATGGCGGCCTCGAGGTCGTCGGGTCCGAGGTGGCCGAACTCCTCGACGCCCGACGGCAGCAGGAAGCACTTGAACCCGAGCACGCCGGCGTCGTGCAAGCCGTCCAGGTCGTCCAGGTTGCCCGGGACCGCGCCCCCGTAGAAGCCGACATCGACGAAGCACTGGCCCTCGGCGCTCTTGCGCTTGACCGCCAGGGCGTCGACGTCGCAGGTGGGCGGGATGCTGTTCAGCGGCATGTCGACGACCGTCGTCACCCCGCCTGCCCCAGCCGCGCGGGTCGCGCTGCGGAAGCCCTCCCACTCGGTGCGGCCAGGCTCGTTGACGTGCACGTGCGTGTCCACCAGGCCCGGCATCAGGACCTCGTCGTCGCCGAGCCGGACCACCCGCGTGGCGCCGGGGGTCGCCGCCTGCTCCAGCGGATCGATGGCGGTGATGATGCCGTCGCGGATGCCGATGGCCCAGGCGACCTCGCCGTCCGCGGTGATGACGCGTGGCGCCCGGATCACCAGGTCGTAGCCGTCGGTCATCGCGCTGTCACGTTCATGAGAGGGGTGTCGCGGGTCACCAGTGCCACTCCTCCGCCTCGGCAGGGGCGTCGTCGCGCTGCACCGCGGCCTCGATCAGGCCGTATGGCCGGTCGGCCGCCACGAAGACCTCGCCGGGGTTGTCGACGCCGAACGGGCCGAGGTCGACCAGGAAGTGGTGCTTGTTCGGTGCGGCGAACCTGATCTGGACGATCTCCGGGTGCTTCTCGAGCGCGGCCTCACCCATCGCGTACAGGCTCTGCTGCAGTGCGTAGCTGTGCACCTCGGCGAACTTCTGCAGCAGCAGGCCGCGGACCGACCGGTACGTCGTGTCCCAGTCGACATCGGTGCGGTCGTAGCGCCACTTGGCGACCAGGGAGGTCGCAAGGATGCGGTCGGCCGGCTCCGGAAGCGTCGTGTAGTGGTCGGTCAAGAACCCGTGGAACTCCGAGCCGGTCGTCTTGAGGAGGACGAGGTCGTTGACACCCGACACGACCGTCGTCCGGCGGTCGGCACCGGTCCCGCCGACGGTGACGACGGTGGTACGCGTCTCGGCGCCGGTCCGGGTGAAGGCGTGGTCGTGGCCCGCGCCGTCGACCTCGATCCGCCGCCAGGAGTACTCCGCGACGGCGATCCGCGCCGCGCTGACCGACTCGGTCTGGTCGACGAAGTGTTCAGCGAGGGCCATTGCGTACTCCTCGATGGAGCCGATGCCCGTCTCTTTGGCGAAGGAGAACACCGTGTTCTTCTGGGTGTCGGTCGGCAGGACCCCGGCCTGGTCGCCGGTGGTGTGCGCGGCCTCGAAGTCGCCGCGCAAAGACGTCGAGACGTTGAGGTCGCGGATCTCGTGGCGCTCGGTGTCGCGGTAGACGCGCACCACGCGGTTCTCGGACTTCCCGTACTGGTTGGGGCCAAGGACGATTCCCATGCCGCTCAGCTCCCCCGGTAGGTCGAGTACGCGAACGGGCTCAGCAGCACCGGTACGTGGTAGTGCTGGGAGGGGTCGGCGAGGCTGAAGGTGATGCTCACGTAAGGGTAGAAGCCGGTCTGGTCGGTCGATGCGAAGTACGTCGAGGTGCCGAAGGTCAACCGGTAGTCACCGCGTTCGAGCCGGTCGGGGCCGAGATCGCCGACGCGACCATCGGAGTCGGTGACGGCGTCGGCGACGTACGTTGTCGCGTCCCCTTCGCCGCGGACCTCCTCGAGCAGGACCGGTACGCCGGCGGCCGGCACCCCGAGCGCGGTGTCGAGCACGTGGGCGGTGACGGCGCTCATGTGCGCAGTCCCTTCCGCAGGCGGACCAGGGCGATCTTTCGAAGCTCGTCTGCGACGACGGCTTGCTCGGCGGCAGCGGAGTTGGTCATTCGGTCGCGGGCGGAGTCGAGGACCTGCTCGGCGCTCAACCCGGTTGCGCAGATCAGGAACACCCGTCCGAACCGCTCCTCGTACCGGCCGTTGGCCTCGGCGAGCAGCGAGGCCGTCGAGGAATCCGACGACACCGACGACTGCTCGGCGCGGGACCACCGCGCTTGCGCTGAACCACCGGCCGCCTTATCGCCGATCCGCAGATGCGCTGCGAGCGCGCGGTCGACGTCCTCGGCGGTGAACGCCCGTGCCGCCCGGTCCGCAGCAGCGACCAACGCGTCGTCGGCGGGGTACGGCCGTGCCGCCACCACCGCGTCGACCCAGCTCGGCACGTCGCAGCAGGCGGCCAGGAAGTCGCGGAGCTCCGCCTCGGTCGCGGTGTTGACCTGGGCGGACACCGACGGTGGGAGGCGCATGGGTCGGGACGCGCCGCTGTCCCGTGTGGGCGGCAGGCGAGCGAGCCGACCGAGCTGGGCGCGGGTCAGCGAGGCCTCTTCGACAATCGCACTCTCGGACACGGCACCACACTCGACTGCCCGCAGCACGAAGCCCGCGAGCGCCGCGGCGGTGGCCGGCTCGTCCATGAACCCCGATGCGGTGTGCTGCACGTACGCGCGAAGACGCCCGACCGCTTGTGGCAGTCCCTCGGCGTAGAAGGCGAAGGTCGCGGCGAACCGGCTTGGCAGCTGGGCGGGGTGCAGGTCCCAACCCTGGTAGTACCCGCGCTCGAGCGAGCGCCGTACGAGCCGCGCGTGCAGACGCCAGGCGGCGAGCACCGACGCGTGGTCGCCGACGGGGAGGACGTTGGTCGATCCGTCGGACAGGTGCACACCGGTGCCGGCCGCCGCGGCCTGCATGACAGCCTTGGCGTAGTCGGCAGCCGGGTGCTCCATGCTCTGGTACGCCGCGGCGATCCCGCAGGAGGCGGAGTAGTCGTACGTCCCGTAGTGCAGGCCGGTGCAACGGCTGCCGGAGGCGTGAACCATCGGAGCTACGAGCGCGGCGCCGTCGGGGCCGAGCACGCACTGCGGGGTCTCCACCTGGATCTCGAACCGCAGGCTGCCGGGCGTCAACGCGTGCGCCGCCTCCAGGTGTTCACACACCACGACCATGGCCTCGACCTGGTCGACCGAGGTCACCTTGGGCAAGGTCACGACGAAGCCGAGCGGCAGCGCTCCAGAACCGGCGAGCTCCCCGACGAACAGGTCGAGCGTACGTACGCCGCGCCCTCGGGTCTGCCGCTCGAAGCTCTTGAACCGGATGCCGACGTACGGGGGCGCAGCGCCCGCGTCGAGAGCCTCCCGCAGCACCTGCGCCGCGGCCGCGGCAACGGCGTCCTCCTCGGCATCGGGGCGTGACCCGTACCCGTCCTCGAAGTCGATCCGCAGATCCTCGACGGGTTCGACGGCGAGCTTGTCGCGTACCCGCTCGTACACTGCGGCGGCGGTCGTCGCCGAGATCCCCAGCCCCTCGGCCAGCTCGCGGGCGGTGGGCGCATGCGTGTCGAGGGTCTCCAGTGCCTGCCGGCCCCAGTCCGAGACGAGTCCGGCGTGGTACGTGTCCGCGGGCACGTAGACGGTGTGCACCGGTTGGCGGACACCCCGGTCACCGGGATAGAGCCGTGCGAGTCGCGCATCGGCGGCTGTCAGCCGCCGGTCGAGCGCGCCCGTCAGCTCGTGGAGGTCGCTCACGCGTACACCGTAGCGACCAGCGGCCGAGTGAAGGCGAGAAGGCCTACCGGCTACGCGCCGGCCTTGGCCGGCAGAACGGCTCCGATACCTCACACTGGCAGCAGTGAAGCGAGCCCTCCCACGCGGCCGAGTCCTGACGGTGAGCGAGCTCGGCTCGCGCCGGCCGGCTAGGTGGGCGCAGAGGGATTCGAACCCCCGACCGCCTGCTTGTAAGGCAGGAGCTCTACCGCTGAGCTATACGCCCGGACGCTGCACGATCAGCCCGGCGATCTTGGCGCGATCAGATGAGATAGGCGTGGCCGCTGGAGTCTCGGGTCACCAGCGGCCACACGTCCTCAGTATGCCACAGATCCATCGCGCGCCGAAGCCGATCCGATTGCGGTTCTCATCACTCGCGGCGGTGGCTGAGCCCCGCCAGCGCAGCGCGGTAGTCCTGGATCTGTCGGGCGTCGGTAGTCGCGTTCTCGACCTTCCAGCGCACGAGCCCCGCGGCGTCGATGACGAACGTCCCGCGGATCGCGCAGCCACGCCGCTCGTCGAAGACACCGTACGCCCGCGCCACCTCTCCGTGCGGCCAGAAGTCGCTGAGCAAGGCGAAGGTGATCTCGCGGGCGTCGGCGAACGCTCGCAGGGTGAACATCGGGTCACACGAGATGGCCACCAGCTGGACGTCATCGTTGACGAAGGCCGTGACGTCGTCCTGCAACGCGCCGAGCTCGGCGGTGCAGACGCCACTGAACGCCCATGGGTAGAACACCACGAGCGCCGCCCTGCGGCCGCGCAGGCCTGCCAGGCTCACGTCCTGGCCGTGCTGGTCCACCAGGTCGAAGCCAGGGGCGCCCGCGCCGACGTCGATGCTCATCGGGTGCTCAGTCCGCCGTCAGCAACAGCATCACCCTCGGCGACGCCGCCGACGGCAAGCGCCCGGGCCAGCGCGTTGGCCTGGGCGTGCAGCTCGCGAAGGTCAACGACCCGGCGTCGTCCACGATCGCCGTACGCCGTGGCACGCGGGCCGCCAGCGAGGCGAACCCACCGGCCGGACCGAAGCCCCACCGCTTGAGGGCCGTCGCGATCTGCAGCATCGTGTGCGGCCCGTACGGACGTACGACACGGGTCGCGGCCAGCGACCTGATGCTGTGCGCTGCCAGCGAGACACGACCGGTTCCGGGTCCGTGCAGCACGCCGGTCACGATGCCTCGGGCATTCAGCGCTTGGGCGTGGCGAGCCGGGTCGCCGCCCAGTCCGCGGACGCCGATGAGGTCGTCGTGGTGGACAACCCCGCGATCGGGGCAGCCTCGGCGATGTCGGCGTTGTCGACGTAGCTGGGGCGCCCCACCTTGGGGGTCAGCAACCAGATCCCCCCGCCCTCGGTCAGATCCTGCAGGGAGTCGACCAGTGCGTCGACGAGGTCGCCG
>Ga0136617_10006466_pt1 | contig 10468 bp, 11 predicted proteins | sample AntDrymUQ3222106_2_FD_129672 | JGI IMG/M metagenome (GOLD analysis project Ga0136617, IMG submission 129672) | Polar desert sand microbial communities from Dry Valleys, Antarctica - metaG UQ322 (21.06) | ecosystem: Environmental > Terrestrial > Soil > Desert | place: Antarctica: Dry Valley...
CGGACGCTGTGAGGCGCCGAACGACCGCAGGGCGTTCCGTCGAACGCTGTGAGGCGTCGCACCCGTCGGTGGCGGGACCCGCGCTTGTGACAGTCTGTCACAAGCGGCTGCGCCTCTACCCGAGCCCGAGCCCTTTCAGCGCGGCCCAGCTTTCTTCGCGTCGCGGACGTCCGCCTCGCGGACGAGCAGGTAGCGCCAGGCGACCCCGTTCAGCTTCGGCGCCGCGCTCGCGTGAGTCGCCCACCGTTGGACGCCGCTTAGCTGTTCAATCGGCGAGGGGCTCGAGCAGCTCTCGGTGCTCGACCATGTAGCAGTCAGCACGATACGAGCTGGAGATCCGTCTTGGCGAAGTCGTTGCCGAGGCAGAGGAGCGGCTCCTCGGCGAGACGGGCGGTCGCGTACGCCATGCAGTCGCCGTAGTTCAACCCAGCGGGATGGCGCCCTTTGCCAAAACGAACGAAAGCGCTACCAGCGGCACGCCAATGCTCAAGGCTGAACGGCGCGATGCGGATATCGTAGTCGTTGACGAGGTCACCCACGATCGAGCGCCCGTCGTAACCTAGACGTCCCACCAGCACGAGCTCGGACTCGACGAGCGTCGGTGTGCCGACGGACACCGATAAGCTGGACGTGACGGCATTCGCGAGCGCTTCGTACCCCTGCTCCCTCAACAGGACCGCGACGATCGCGGAGGTATCGAGGATCACACGCCGTCAGGCCCGTAGCCGAGGATCTCCTCGCGCTCGGCCTTGGTCATCGGCGATCGACCGAGTTGGTCGGGGGGGATCCGCGGCCAGATCTCCTCTTCGAGGTACTGCAGGAGCGGCTTCCGGGATTTCGTCGCGAGGCGGGCCCTCCGCTCCTCGAGCGCGACCTTCACAGCACGGGTCTTGGTCTCGCCGGTCATGCCGGCGACCTCGGTCGCGAGTCGCTCCGTCTCAGGGTCTTTGATGTTCAGCGCCATGGTAGAATGGTACACGTTTGGGTGTAAAGGATCAATCCTACCCCAGGCTCGCGATCCGCTCGACCAGCAGGTCGAAGAAGGCGCTCGTCTCCAGCCTGACGCCGACCCGGACGTTTGCCGGGCGGTCCGTGCGCTCCCAGAGGTCGACCACCGTCCGTCCGCGGCAGAGGTCGGACTCGAGCTCGATCTCGACGTTCCGCACCCGCGTCTCGACGATCCCGGGCCGGATCGCCTCCGCGACCGCGACCGCGTCGTGAATCGGAGCCCCGTCCCAGCCGTAGGTCTCGCGGTGGTAGACGCTGAAGAAGTCGACGAGCTCTGCGACAAAGCTCCCGATCGCGCCGGCGGCCCTCAGGCGCGTCTGGTGCTCCGGCCGGGTGACGGCCATATGCGTCACGTCGAGCCCGACCATCGTCACGTCGAGCCCCGCGTGGAAGACCTGCTGCGCAGCCTCGGGATCGGCCCAGATGTTGAACTCTGCCGCTGGCGTCATGTTGCCCTCGGCGATCGCGCCGCCCATCAGCACGACGCGCCCGAGGTTTCCGGTGCCGTGCGCCTCGAGGTAACGCGCGATGTTCGTGAGCGGGCCGACCGGGAGCAGCGTCACCGGGCCCGGTGCCCCGCCGATCGTCTCGGCGAGGAAGGCGATCGCGTCGTCGCTCACCGGCTCGCCGCTCGCCGGCGGCAGCGTCGGCCCGTCGAGACCGCTCTCGCCGTGGACGTGCGCCGCCACGACGAGCTCGCGTACCAGTGGCCGCTCGGCGCCCGAGGCAACCGGAATGTCGGCTCGCCCGGCGAGCTCGAGCACGCGCAACGCATTCCGGGTCGTCTTCGCGAGCGTCTGGTTGCCGAAGGTCGTCGTCACGCCGAGCAGGTCGAGCTCGGGGCTCGCGAGCACGAGGAGGAGCGCGATCGCGTCGTCGTGACCAGGGTCGCAGTCGAGGATCACGGGGATGGGATTCGCAGCGGCGCTCACCCGACGAGTATCGCCTCCACCTCGGCGGCGGTGGGCAGCGACGGTTGTGCGCCAAAGCGAGAAGCGGCGATCGCGCCTGCCGCGCACGCGCGTCGCAGCGCTTCCGGCTGTTCGCGGCCCTCGAGCAACGAGACGAGCAGGCACGCCGTGAAGGCGTCGCCAGCGGCCGTGCCGTCGACCGCCTCGACGGGCGGTGGGGCAGCCCGCGCGAGCTCCTCTCCGTCCTCGAGCAGTGCCGCGCCCTCGGCGCCGAGCGTGAGTGCGACGAGCCCGTCCGTGCGACGCAGCGCTTCGAGCTCGAACCGGTTGACGACCGCGAGGTCGGGGTCGACGGCGATCGGACGAGCCGGCGCGGCGTTGAGGCAGAAGAGCCCGGTGCAGCCCTCCCACGCCGAGATCACAGCGTCGTCTCGAACCTCGAGCTGACACAGCACCGCGTCGTGGAGCGGCAGCTCGACGGCGCCCAGCCTGCCGTTCGCGCCCGGTGCGACGGCGATGGTCGTCTCGCCTGCCGCGTCGACCTGGATCAACGCCACCCCGGTCGGCTCATCGACCACATGGAGGTCGAGCGTCACGCCCGCGGCGCGCAGGCCGGCGAGCGCCTCGTCGGCGAGCGGGTCGTCGCCGACTGCGGCGACGAGCGTGACGTCGGCGCCGAGCCGGGCGCACGCGACCGCCTGGTTTGCACCCTTGCCGCCCGGTACGCGCGCGAAGCGTGCGTCCCCCACGGTCTCGCCCGGCTGTGGCAGTCGCTGGACACGTGCCACGAGATCGAGATTCACGGAGCCGACGACGGTGATCCTGGGCGCCACGGCGACATCCTCGCACCGGACGCTCTTACGACACGTCGATCCCCTCGAGCACGTAGCGGTGGACACGTGTCGCCGAGCTCGCACCACACGTGAGCCGCTCGATCGGCTCGCTCGTCACGCGCCGGACGGCGACCCGCAGCCCGCGGCCCTCGTGGGCGAGCCGCACGCTCACGCGATCGGACGAGAGTGTGGTCCAGGCGACGGGCTCCAGCGACCCGAGCCGGCGATCGTCGAGCGCGAGCCGCGCAAAGTGCTGCGCGGACTGCACCGCCGTCGGGTGGATCGAGCGCCCACGAAGCTTGTCCGGGACGACGAGTCCCTCCCGATAGCTGCGCACCACCTCGACGGCCTCGTCGGGCGCGACGTGGCCGTAGTAGAGGCCGTGCGGCAGGATCAGGAGATTCGCCGCGAACCGGTCGCCGCCGACGTGCGAGCACTGCCAGGTCCACTCTGGGAAGGCCTCGGTGAGCGCAACCACGACCGGCCAGCCCCGCCTCGCGCAGCAGGCGTCGCGCCGACCGTGCGTGCAGACGAGCAGCAAAGGCTCGCTCGTCGGCGCTCCGACAGGGTTCTCGAGCTCGAGCCCGGCAAGCTCCGTCTCGTCCTCGTAGGAGCCCCACCACGCCTGCTCTCTTCCCGAACGGGCATCGACGACCGCGTACCGGCGTGGAGCGCTCGGATCCCGGTGCGCGCGCCGGATGAGCAGCAGGCGCGCGTCGAGCGCACGGCAGCGCGCAAGCAGCCGCCTGACGACCTCCTCGTCGAGCCGAGAGTCGTGGAGCGCATTGCGACCCCATGCCCCTGGTCGCTCGACGAGCACGAACCGCTGGGCCGGCGCCGCAGTTCCGTGCAGGGGGTCACCGCGCAGCTCCGCGGCGGGAGCGCAGCGCAGGGGCGTATTCACGTGACTGGTACGAGGACGCTCTCGCGCAGCAAGGTCTCGGCGAGCTTCAGCACGGCACCGTAATCCCCCGGTACGGCGCCCAGCTCGTGCTCATCGCCGTCGAGCAGGACACGCGCCACCGCGACGGCCTCGCTGTCGAGGTCGAGCGTCTGATCGGGCAGGATGAGCGACTCGTCGCTCACCGCCACGCGAAGCCCGGGCCGCACCCGGACGCGGAGCTCGGGGACGGCGACGGCGCCTGCCTGGACGAGCGGGCGCAGCGGCCCCGGGCGGCTCGAGCTCCAGATTCGCGAGCGCACCCGTCGTACGACCTGCGCCATCTCCACCGATCCGAGCGAGCGGACGAGCGCCGCGACCGTCTCGTCCACGTGCTCCTCGAGCACGGACGGATCAGCGAGGTCGATGCCGAGCGGCATCGCCCGACGCAGCTCGACCTCGTCCGCCGCGAGCTCGAGCAGAGCCTCGGCGATCGCCTGCCTCGTCACGACGTGAATCCCGACGGTCAGGTGAGCGGAGATCGCGCCGAGCGCCTCCGCAGCGTGGATGAAGCCTCGAGGGAGGTAAAGCGCGTCGCCGGGTCGGAGTACGACATCGGCGAGCGGCTCCTGCTGCTCCGCGACGGCCTGGACGAGCGCGCGCCGCTGCGTCCACGGCTGTGACCGGAGCGGTGTCTCGAGAACGGGCTCGTGGAGGATCCAGCGCTTCTCCCCGGCGAGCTGGAGCACGAAGACGTCGTGGATGTCGTAGTGGGCGGCGAAGCCCCTTGACGATGGGGGCGTCACGTAGGCGTTCACCTGCACCGGGTGGCCGAGCTCGAGGCCGAGCTCCGCAGCGAAGTCGATCAGCGGCGGCCAGACGCGATGGAGGCCCTGGAGCACGATCGTCGTCCCCTCGGCGAAGAGCCGCGCCACGGCGGCGTCGTCGATCTGGTCTCCGACCTCGGCGCCGACGCCGCCCGAGCGCGTGTAGCGCGCCGGCTCGACGACCGCGCCGTCCTTCGCGAGCCGCAGGAAGGGGGTGCGAAGGCCTCGTCGCGAGAGCAGCTCGTCGACTCCGTCGAGATCGAGCAGGTCGGCAAAGGAGCGTGGCAGCGACTCGGCCGTCGAGAGCAGGTGCCTAACGCCCCAGGCGCTCTCGAGCTCATCCGGATCGGCGACGCAACGCGCGAGGGCCCGGCGCTCGCGCGCCGGGCCCAGACGACCGTTCACCTGCTCGACCTGCACCTAGTCGTTGTCAGGCGGCGGTACTGTCAGCACCGCCGTCAGCACCCCCGTCGGCGCCACCATCCTGCTCGCCCGCAACACCGCCGGCGCCGCCGTCCGCGGGACCGTGCGCACCCTCGTCGGCGCCGCCGTCAGCGCCGCCGTCCTGCTCACCGCCCGTGCCACCGGCACCGCCGTCCGCCGGGCCGTGCTCCTCGTCCTGCTCGTGATCGGACACGATTCTCCTTTCGCTGACCGGGATCGAGCGTCGTTCTTTCTCGCCGCCCGCTCGAGCGTAACGCAGCGCACGCTCGCCTCACGCCGCAAGCGCGCGGAGATCGTCGACCGTCGAGGCAAAGAGGGTGTCACGAAGATCGAAGAGCCCCGCCCAGAGCGAGGAGCGGTCGGGCGCCGCCCGCATCCGCGCAGCGTCGTCGAGCCCCTGGAGCGCCCGCACGAGCACCGCGAGCTCGAGGTAGACCGCAGCGACCCGATTTGGGCACGCGCGCACGCCGGCCCGATCGAGCACGGGTTGCCACTCGACGAGCTCGCCTTGGCCTGGGCCGCCGTACCAGGAGCGTCCCTCGGCCCCGGCCGGCTCGAGCTCGACGAGGTAGTTCGAGAGGGGTAGCTCGAGCCCCGCGAGAGCGGTCTCGACGCGGTCGGCGGCGTGGCGGAGCGCCGCGGCGCGTGCGCCGGCGGTTGCGGGCACAGCGTCCCCGCGACTCCACCGCTCGAGCAGCCTGCAGAACGCGAGCGACGCTGCCTCGCACGCGCGCAGCTGACCCACGACCCGGTGCGCCGATCGCGGGCTCCGTGCGTGGAGCTCGATCACGTCCGCCCAGCCGACGTCCATTCCCTTACAGCCCAACCTTTGTGGGTGCCGGACGTGTCCGGCACCCGGTGCGAGCGAGGCGAAGCACTACACCTCGATCACGACGGGCAGGATCATCGGTCGCCGGCGGGTCCGGTCGTAGATGAACTGGCCGATCCCGTCGTGGATGTGCTCCTGCAGGAGCTTGATCTCGGTGATCCCGTCCCGCCCGAGACCGGCGACGACCCTCGCGGCCTCGTCGCGGAGCTCCTCGAGGAGCTCGTCGTCCTCCGCGACACCGCGCGAGATCACCTCGGGCGGCGCGATCTCGCCGCCGTTCGAGCTCGCAACCGTCGTCACGACGATCAGCACGCCGTCCTCCGAGAGCCTTCGCCGGTCGCGGAGAGCGACGTCCTCGACGTCCCCCACGCCGAGCCCGTCGACGAACGTGACGCCCGCGTCGATCTTGTCGACGATCCGTGCCTCGCCACGCACGACCTCGACGACCGAGCCGTTGTCGCCGATCAGGATCGCATGCTCCGGCACACCGGCGTCACGCGCGAGCTGGGCGTGCGCCGCGAGCATGCGGTACTCGCCGTGGATCGGCATCACAGCCCTCGGCCGGACGAGCGAGAGCAGCGTTCGCAGCTCTTCGGCGCAGGCGTGGCCGGAGACATGCACCGGCGCGATCTCCTGATGGAGCACCTCGGCCCCGAGCCGAGCGAGCCGGTTGATCGAGTCGTGCACCCGCAACTCGTTGCCGGGCACGGGCTTCGCCGAGATGATCACGGTGTCACCGCGCTCGACGGTCACGTTCTGGTGGTCACCGTAGGCGATTCGTGTCAGCGCCGACATGGGCTCGCCCTGGCTGCCGGTACAGAGGATCAGCACCTTGCTCGGCGGCAGCTGCATCGCCTCCTTCGGCGAGACGATCGCGTCCTCCGGCAGCTCGACGTAACCGAGATTGCGCGCGATGTTCATGTTCTTCCGCATCGAGCGACCCACGACTGCGACCTGCCGGCCGTTCGCGATCGCGACCTCGGCCGCCTGCTGCACGCGGTGAATGTTCGACGCGAACGAGGCGACGATGATCCTGCCGCTGCGCGCCGGGATCAGCTGCCGGAAGGCCTCTCCCACGAGCCGCTCCGAGCCAGTCATGCCCGGTCGCTCGGCGTTCGTGGAGTCGCCGAGCATCAGGTCGATCCCGCGCGTGCCGAGCTCGGCCAACCGGCCGACGTCTGTCTTCAGCCCGTCGACGGGAGTGTGATCGAGCTTCCAGTCGCCCGTGTGCAGCACGCGTCCCGCGTCGGTCTCGACGACGACCGCGACCGAGTCCGGGATCGAGTGCGCCATTCGCACGAACTCGAGGCGAAAGCCGCCGAGTGTCATCACACCGGCCTCGGGATCGGCTTCGCGCAGCTCGGTGGTCGTTCCGAGCCCGTGCTCGTCGAGCTTCGACTTGACGAGTGCGAGCGTCAGCCGCGTGCCAATCACCTCGCCGACCTCGACCTCGCGCAGGACGTACGGCAGCGCGCCGACGTGATCCTCGTGCCCGTGGGTCAACACGATCGCCCGCAGCGGACGGTCGTAGAGGTAGGAGAAGTCGGGCAGGACGAGATCGACGCCGAGATGCTCGTCCCGAGGAAAGGCCAGTCCCGCGTCGAGCAGGATCCGCTCGTCGCCCAGCTCGTAGAGCGTCATGTTCTTCCCGACCTCGCCGAGCCCGCCGAGCGGGATGATGCGGAGCGCCTGACTCACGGCAGGGAGTCTACGGCCAGCGACAGCGAGCCTCGTTCCCACGCGCGGCTGGTTTTCCGGGCGGGTGCTGCGGCCGTCAGGCCGGCGCACCCGCCAGCAGGCCGAGGCGCTCGAGACAGTCGCGGATCTGCGACGTCTCGGCCTCGTCGGCCTCGACGAGCGGCAGACGCAGCCCGCCGACGTCATGGCCGAGCAACTCGAGCGCGCGCTTGATCCCGACGGGATTCGTCGTCACGCGCAGGAGCTCGATCGCCGGCCGCAGCTCGGCGTCGAGGGTCTCTGCGCCGGCGACGTCACCCGCCTTGAACCGCTCGACCAGCTCTTTCACCTGAGGGCCGACGACGTGTGTGTGGACGCAGATCCCGCCTAGAGCGCCGAGCTTCAGGAAGCGCAGGATGAGGTCGTCGTCACCTGCGTACAGCACGAGCCCCCAGTCGATGATGTTGCGGGCCTGTGCGTCCTCGTCCGCGGCCTGAGCAGCCTGCTTGACGGCGCGGACGTTGTCGATCTCGGCCAGCCTCGCGATAGTTGGCGGCTCGATGTTCGTGACGCAGCGGCCGGGAATGTTGTAGACGATCACCGGCCGATCGGTCGCGGCGGCGACGGCCTCGAAGTGCGCGACGATCCCGCGTTGCGGCGGCCGGTTGTAGTACGGCGTCACCACGAGCACACCGTGGACGCCGAGCGCGTGCGCCTGCTCGGTCAAGTGAACGGAATGCGCGGTGTCGTATGTGCCTGTCCCGGCGACGACGGTCGCGCGGTCACCGATCTCGTCGAGCGCGGCTTCGTACAGCGACAGGCGCTCGGTATCCAACAGGGTCGGCGCCTCGCCGGTGGTGCCGGTGACCACGAGCCCGTCGGAGCCGTTGTCGACCAGATGACGGGCGAGCGTACGAAAGGCCTGTAGATCGACCCGGCCGTCGCCGTCGAAGGGCGTCACGACCGCGGTGAGGACGTCACCGAACATCTTCCCGAATTGTATCTCCTAGGTGCGCCGGCCTTGCCGGCGCACCTTCAGAGCAACGAGTCGAGACCGACGGTCAACCCCGGTGGGAGCCCGCGGACACGCTCCAGCGCGAGCAGGACGCCGGGGCCGAAAGCCTCGCGCGAGGTGGTGTCATGGCGGATCGTGAGCAGCTCGCCCGGCGCGCCCAGCAGCACCTCTTGATGTGCGACGAGACCCGGGAGGCGCACAGAATGGATCACCGTCTCGCCGCTCATCCGCTCTGCCGTCGCCTGCGCGGTGCCGGAGGGCGCGTCGAGCTTTGTGTCGGCATGAAGCTCGACGATCTCCGCGCGGGAGAACGATCTGGAAGCCTCGGCGGCGAACCGCATCATCAGCACCGCTCCAAGGGCGAAGTTGGGCGCGAAGAAGCACGGTAGCCCTGCCTCACGCGCGAGGCGATCGACCTCGTCGGTCGCGAAGCCCGTCGTGCCGATCACGGCGGGAACACCACCCTCGAGCGCGGCGTGGACGTTGGCGACGACGGTGTCGGGCCGGGTGAAGTCGACCACGACGTCGCATGCGCCCGGCGCCGCCCCCGCCCCCCTGACCAGCTCGTACCCGGCCGCGATCAGCGCCGGGGCGATGGCCGTCCCGACTTTACCACCGAGACCGTTGAAGCAGACCTTCATGCCGAGCGAGCGAGGGCGGCGGGATTGATCCGCCTGACCGCGGCCTCGAAGCGTCCGCGGCTGGGGCCGATCCCCGCTGCAGAGAGCGCGCTCGGCGCGTAGACGCGCCTGGCCAGCTCGGCGACGTCGGCCTCGGTGACCGCGTCGATCCGCTTCAGCGTTTCCCCCACGGTGAGGAGCGGCTGACCAGTGACGAGCGCCTTGCCGAGGCGAGTCATTCGACTCGAGGTCGACTCGAGCGACAGGAGCAGCCTCCCGCGGACGTTCTCCTTCGCGCGCGCGAGCTCACCGTGCCGCAGATTTCCCTCCCCCACGTCCGAGAGCTCCCGAGCGCAGATCTCGAGGCACGGGCCGAGGTTCTCCGCCCGTGTCCCGACGTACAGTCCAACCTGCCCCGTCTCTGCGTACTGAGACCCGTAGGTGTAGACGCTGTAGGCCATCCCGCGCTTCTCCCGAATCTCCTGGAAGAGTCGCGACGAGGCAGAGCCGCCGAGGATCGTGTCGAGCAGCGCGGCGGAGTAGCGATGCTCGTCGTCCCGTGCGATTCCCGGCGCCGACAGGACGACGTGGTACTGCTCGGTGCTCCGGCGCAGGAACCGCGACGAGGGCTCGGGAACGCGTACGACCGGCTTGCGGACGACCCGGACCTGCTCGCGCGAGCCGTTGCGGCGCGCTTCGACGAGCTCGATCAGGCGCTCGTGGCGCAGGTTGCCGGCTGCCGCGAGCACGACGTTCGGCCCGGCGTAGGCACCGGCGTGGTAGGAGCGGAGCGCCCGCCGGCTGACGCTCGCGATCACCTCGGCGCGGCCGATCACCGGTCGCCCGAGCGGATGCGTGCCGAACACGGCCTCGCCCGCCAGGTCGTGCACCAGGTCCTGCGGATTGTCGTCGACCATCGCGATCTCCTCGAGCACGACCTCGCGCTCGCTGTCGAGATCGGCGAAGGTCGGCGCGAAGACCATGTCCGTCATCGCGTCGAGTGCCCGCTCGAGGTGCTCGTCGGGAACGCGGGCGTAGACGACGGTGGTCTCACGTGAGGTGGCGGCGTTGAGCTCGCCGCCGAGCGCGTCGAACAGCTCGGCGATCGCGAGCGCGTCGTAGCGATCGGAGCCCTTGAACAGCAGATGCTCGATGAAGTGCGTCACCCCGGCGCGGGCATTGGTCTCGTCGCGCGAGCCCGCGCCGATCCAGAACCCGAGCGCGACCGAGCGGACGCCCGGGATCCGCTCGCTGATCACCCGCTCGCCGCCGGGGAGTGTCGTCAGATCGTGGTCGCGCATCGTGAACGATCGTAACGGGCGATCGAGGGGCGGCTCGCGCCGCCCCTCACCGTGCGCTTCCTGGCACTTCGACGCGCAGCGTCGACGTGCCTTACCAGCTAGCGCCTTCCGCGGTCCCTGCCA
>Ga0136617_10006467_pt1 | contig 10467 bp, 3 predicted proteins | sample AntDrymUQ3222106_2_FD_129672 | JGI IMG/M metagenome (GOLD analysis project Ga0136617, IMG submission 129672) | Polar desert sand microbial communities from Dry Valleys, Antarctica - metaG UQ322 (21.06) | ecosystem: Environmental > Terrestrial > Soil > Desert | place: Antarctica: Dry Valley...
CATCGATGTGCCCGAACGCCACCGACCACACCCCACCGGTATGCCCGATGAACGGCTCACCCACCGCAGCCCCGGTACCCACGTCCCACACCCGCACCATGCCGTCGTCACCGCCGGAGACCACCACCGGACGACCCTCGACCTGACCGAACGCCACCGACCACACCCAACCGGTATGCCCCGAGAACGGCTCACCAACCACCGCTCCGGTACCCACATCCCACACCCGCACCCTGCCGTCGGCGCCGCCCGAGACCACCATCGGACGACCATCGATGTGCCCGAACGCCACCGACCACACCCCACCGGTATGCCCGATGAACGGCTCACCCACCGCAGCCCCGGTACCCACGTCCCACACCCGCACCATGCCCTCGGCACCGCCGGAGACCACCACCGTGCGTCCCTCGACCTGCCCGAACGCCACCGACCACACCCCACCGTTATGCCCGGTGAACGGCTCACCTACCGCAGCCCTGGTACCCACGTCCCACACCCGCACCGTGCGGTCATCACCACCGGAGACCACCACCGAACGACCCTCGACCTGCCCGAACGCCACCGACCACACCCAGTCGGTATGCCCGATGAACGGCTCACCCACCGCAGCCCCGGTACCCGCGTCCCACACCCGCACCATGCGGTCATCACCACCGGAGACCACCACTGGACGGCCTTCGACCTGTCCGAACGCCACCGACCGCACCCAGCCGGTGTGCCCGGTAAACGGCTCACCCACCGCAACCCCGGTACCCGCGTCCCACACCCGCACCGTGCCGTCGACGCCACCGGAGACCACCACCGGACGACCCTCGACCTGCCCGAACACCACCGCAGTCACCCAACCGGTGTGCCCGATGAACGGCTCACCCACCGCAACCCCGGTACCCACGTCCCACATCCGCACCGTGCCGTCACCGCCGCCGGAGACCACCACCGCACGCCCTTCGAGCTTCCCGAACGCCACCGCAGTCACCCCACCGGTGTGCCCGATGAACGGCTCACCCACCGCAACCCCAGTGCCCACGCCCCACACCCGAACCGTGCCGTCGACGCCGCCGGAGACCACCACCGGACGACCCTCGACCTGCCCGAACGCCACCGACCACACCCAGCCGGTATGCCCGGTAAACGCCTCACCCACCGCAACCCCGGTACCCACGTCCCACATCCGCACCGTGCGATCGTCACCACCGGAGACCGCCACCGCACGGCCCCCGACCTGCCCGAACGCCACCGCATTCACCCCACCGGTGTGCCCGATGAACGGCTCACCCACCGCAACCCCAGTGCCCGCGTCCCACACCCGCACCGTGCCGTCACCGCTACCGGAGACCACCACCGCATGTCCCCCGACCTGCCCGAATGCCACCGCATTCACCCCACCGGCGTGCCCGGTGACGGCCAGATGGGGTGGTTGCAGTCGCCAGGAGGCCCAGGGTGTGGTCCAGGTGAGAGGGAGCGACTGGGCACTGATGGCTTCGGCTAGTTCAGGGGCGCGGGCACATCGAGCTGCGAGTTGCAGGTAGGCGGGCCGGTCCACGGCGGGCTTGGAGTACAGCCGGGCAGCCGCTCGACGGTAGGCGTCGGCGGCGGCCCGGCCACTGGCGGTCTCGGACCGGGGAAGGCCTGCGAGCAGTTGCGCCGGGCTGGCAGACAGCAGGAACCGTGGGTCGACCAAGAGCTCATCGAGACTGGAACCGTTGGCGGCGTGGGTCACGAGGTTGGCTCGGACGTAGGGGTGGGCGCGGGCCCAGTCGTGGCGGCCGTCCTCGCGCAACGGGGTATGCCCCGTCAGCGTCCGGGCGATGGTGGCCTCGTCGGCAGTGACGTCGTCCCGGGTGCTCCTGAGATGCTCCGCGAGGGCCTCGTGATAGAGCCGATACACCGAGCGTCGACCGTCCTCGGCCGTCGACTCGATGACGTAGTAGCCCGCGTTCTCGATGAGCCAGTCGAGGTCGGCATTGTCGTATGGATGGTCACAGAGAGCACGGGCCAGGGAGGGCCAGATGTCTTCCCAGGGCAGGCCCGAGCCGTGCGCGTACGCCAGCGGCAGAAGCAGGTCCCGCGCCCGCGGCGCCTCGTCCTCGAGGCGGTGGTCGAGGTCGGCCCGCATGGCGTCAGCGGCCTTGGTCGGTAGCTGAGCCCGCCAGTACGGGTCGAAAGGATCGACGAGCTCGGGGGTGAGAGCAAGACTTCGTGCCGTGATCAGGGCGACCAGGAACGACCCGCCGGCCGCGACGGCAACGGCGTCGCAGACGGCATCGAGGTACGGGCGGGGCTGATGCAGGTAAGGCGACTCGTCGGTCAGCCGGAGCAGGCAGGACTCGACGTAACGAGGGAGGCTTGCCCGGTCGGCGAAGGCCTCGTCATCCAGGTCGATGACCGTGGCCAGATCAGGACGTCTCGCTAGGTCGCCGAGCTGGGGCAGCAGGTGCCGCCGAGTCCCGATCATCAGACGCAGCGGAGTACGCCCTGCCGCGCTGATCAGCGGGGCCAGCACCTCGTCGACCAGGGGAAACCGGCTGTGCGCCTGGTGGTCGCGGTCCCCGATAGCTTCGTCGACGGCGTCCACCACCACGACGGTCGGGTCGCCGCCGCGGCCACGGAGCTCCGAGAGGAGCTGGCTGGGGCTGGTGGTCGCCTCCGCGCCGGTGGCCTCGCACAGACCGGCCATCACCTCCTCTGTGGTCAGCCCGCGGGCATGGATGAAGCGAGCGATGGCCTCAGGCCGGGGCAGGGTGTCGTCGGGCACGGTGTGCAGGTTGGGGACTCGACTTCGCCTCCTCGGGTCGGCCAGCACCGTGAGTCGGGCGAGAAGGGCCGACTTCCCGGACCCGGGGTCGCCGGTGACCACCAAGATCGCCGGCCCGCTGTGGTCGTCCATCCACCGGCAGGATGCGGCAAGAGCCGCGTGGCGACCGGTGAACAGCCACACGTCGTCGCGGCCAGGGGCGTCCAGGCCCCGAGCACGCGGCATCACGTGGTCACGATGCTCGACGTCGCGTGCCGTGCGGAGGTGGCGCTGAGCTTGGGTGCGCAGGTCGAGGTCGCGTAGCCACCGGTCCAGCCGCGGATTGGGCAGGAACTCGGTGATCGTGTCACCGGTCGTGAAATGGCGAGCGTGCTGCCATGGCGGGGTCTGGCCATTGATCACGCCGATCAGACCGTCGAGAGCGATGAACTCCGGCTCGTGCCCGCCGCTGGCGCGGTGCTGCACCGCGTCGACGAACGCTCGCGTGAACGCACCGGACTCGGCCTGCTCCGTCGGCCGAGCAGCCACCACGAGACCGATCAAGGGCGCCGTCTCCGGCGTGCGAAGACGGTTGAGGAAACCGGTGGCTCCGCCAGCGATCCCGGAGACGGCCGCTCCGGCATAGCAGGTGTCCAGAACGAACAGCAGCCGGCGCACCTTGACCGAGCCACTGAGCATCCGGCCGGTGAGCTCGGACGCCGGAAGTGCGGTGAACGTGACATCGTCGGTGGCGTCGGCCATCGGAAGCAAAAGCTCGCCGTGATCGATGACACCGTGCCCGGTGTAGTAGATGACGATGATGTCGTCCTCGCGCCGGTCCGGGTGTATGAGGAAGCTCCGCAACCGGGTGCGGAACGTCTCTCGGTCGAGGTCGACGCCGAAGCCAGCCGCGGTCTGATAGCCGAGATCGGTGAACAACCTCTGCATCCGGTGCACTTCGTCACCGAGCTCGGGTCGGTCGTCCTCCCCGCGCACCGCACGGTATTCCGGGGTGTAGGTCGCTGTGGCCGCACCGACGAACCAGCGGCGTGCGTCAGTCATCAGCGACACCAGCTCACGTGCACGCCTCGGCTACCGCTGCGCCGGTCTCCACGGCGGTCAGGTAACGACCGACCTGGTGCACCTGCACGCCGTTGTCAACCTCCACATCGACCACCGCCGACCCGTATACGCCACTGAGCGACTTCACCAGAGCGACGAAATCTGACCTGTCGGCGATATTCGTCCACTGCGCCACTCCTCCCGGCCACCGACCGCGCACGATTGTACCGTTACGTTCGGGTGGCGGCAGCAGGCGGTCCAGAACGACGTTACGAATTCCCAGCGGCGAGCCCAGCGTGACCAGCGAGTGCACCCTCCACTGGGGATGTGCACAGAGCGCCTCGTACGCCACCACGGAACCCAACGAATGCGCGACCACCACCCGGGTGTCAGCGCCGATCGCCTCAGCGAACCGTGCCTGGATCCGATTTCTGATTTCGGGCTGTGTGAAGTAGGCACGCACCTGCCTCAACCACAGGACGAGCAGTCGTTCACTCACCCCGGCAAGGAAGCGGGACCCCGCCAGGGCAGCCAGCGCGGCCTGCACGCCCACCTTTCCGCCGAGCGTACGGGCACCCGGAGGTACCACCCCCGAGTCGACACGAGAGGCCTCGTTCCACCACTGGGCAAGCAGCTCGACCTCGGCCGGGTCGTCCACGTCTTCGGGCCCCAAGAGCTCCACGTCGTCAGCTCCCAAGAATCGGCCCGGACGACGGAACACGTCCCCGTAGAACACACAGCCGACGTCCTCGGCCGAAAGCAACCCAGTACGGCCCGCCAGCGTCACTCCACCCAATAACGCAGGCACCCACTCCCGAGCCATGACCTCAGGAGCAGAATACGCATTGAGGGTTATTCAGGAGCCGAGAGTTGATCTTCCGGTACGTACTCTGACCTGCGACGATGTCCGTCGTGACCTAGGCCGTGAATAAGCCTCATTGTTTATCCCATGCACAATCACGACCCTGGCCATACACCACTCACTTCCCCTCCCCTTGCCGCCTGCTGCCGCAGCTGCGATGCCACCCTGAGGCAGCTGCGCAGCCTCGTCGTCGGCTACGTCCCCGCAGGATCCAGGCGCCGCATGCAATCCCCTACGCACCGTCGGCCACCACGTCAGCCGGACCTGCCTGCAGGTCCGGCAGCCGCACCTTCGAGTCGATCATCATGCTCCCCTGAGACGTCCCGTCGCTTCATCGCCGACATGTCGCCCATCGTTGCAGGGCACCGCTCTGACCAGCGGAGGGCCGAGCCGGAACTTTGATGCGACTTTTAGTCCTCCTCCAAACTGTCACTACCTTAAAAGTCGACACAAAGTGCACGACGAGCTCACCACCGCCACAGGGCCTGGCAACGTCCGCGTATGACCTGCCGATCTGGGCCGACAGCCGGGGCTACGCCTGGCGCCAACGTCGGTTGCCGGACGTTCCGCGCGCCGTTCGTGGTCCTCGCAGAGTCCGTGGGCCCTGTGAGGACCACATTGAGCGCGCGGAGACATCGTCTACACCCGACGCTTTCGTACGAACGGTCCGCGCTGGCGCGTGTGCTGGCGCGGCTCAGGCCACGTCCGGCGCCACGGCCGTCCAGCCGGCCGGGGCGATGATCCACTCCTCGGCGCTGGTCATGCCGATGGCGTGGGTGCCGATGCGCGGCGCCTGCCGGCCGTCCTCCGCGGGGCACAGCAGCACGACGGTGCGCGGCCCGCCGTCGCGCCCGGCGGTGCGGGCGGAGGCGAGCACGCGGTTCAGCAGCGCGGCACCACCGGCGTAGCGCCCGAGGGGGGTGAGCTGGTCCAGCACGAGCACCTCGTGGTCGGACCACTGCTGCTCGAGCGTGCCCCACGCGGCGTCCACCACGCGCTGCAGGTTGGCGCGCGAGCGGACGTCGGCGTCGGGGGCGTCGGCGCGCAGCACCACGCCGAAGTCGGTGATCCGCCGCTGTGCCGCCTCCTCCCGCAGCGCGGCGACGAACGCGGCGGAGACGTCGAGCGGCTCGACGCCGGCCACCTCCGCGACCCGTCGCCGGCAGGCCGCCCAGCGCGATCGGCGGAACGTGACCAGCCGGACGCCGCCGTGCGCGAGGACATGGGCGATGCGGACCTCCGGCGCGCCCCCGGCGGGGACGCCGACCGGCCCGGGGCCGCCCGGGAGATCGGACTGCCGGGAGCTGCTGGACGCGGCCGCCGTCGGCGGTACCAGCAGCTCACCGTTCCATCGCAGGTCGAAGCCCGCCTCGCGGAGCAGGCGGGAGAGCTCCAGGCCGTCGGGCAGCGGGGCGAGGCCGGGGAACCGCGCCGACACCCGTCCGGCGAGCGCGGCGGAGCTGAGCCCACCGTCCGGCACGCCCGCGCCGGCCTGGGACAGCCGCAGCGCCCGAATCGGGTCGAGGTCGCGCGGATAGAGCTCCAACCGGGCGTTCGCCCAGACCTTCGCCGAGGTCGCCGCCGCGAGCTGCACCAGCCGCCGCTCCGCGGGCACCAGCTCGAACCGCCGGGCGACCTCGGCGAGCGTGCGGACCACGGTGATCGGGGTGGGGAGCGGATCGCGGGCAGCCAGCGCCACCGCCTCGTCGGCGACGGCGACGGCCATGTCGAGCAGCTGGGCGTCGCTGGGGGTGTCGAGGGACTCGTCGTCCGCCACCTGCAGCGCGACGATCATGCGCCCGTCGTGGCGGCGGGTGGCGAACCGGGGAGCGTCGGCGAGGGAGTCGGCCTCGACCGCGGCCCGCAGCACCGCGTATCCATAGGCCCGCCGCCGCTGCGGGAGCTCCTCGCGCACGCAGCCCCGCGCGGCGAGCAGCTGCTCGACCAGCTCGGACGCCGCCGCCACCCGTCCCAGCCCGGCGAGGAGCCCGGCGAGCTCGTCGCGGACGTCGGTCAACCACGGCTCGGCGGCCCACTGCTTCCGGCGCGCGCTCATGATCTGCGCGATCCGCGCGCCCGTCAGCCCCAGCTGCTCGGCGATCTCGGCGAGGGTCGGCCAGCGGGTGACAGACAGCGCGCCCGTGCCGTCCGGCAGGCCCAGTACGCGGCGGGTGAGATCGGCCTGATCGACGCCCTTCGCGTTCGGCGGCGGGATCAGCCGCGACACAATCTGGTCGAGGCTCGGCGGGACGCCCCGCTCGACCGTGAGGGGCGCCGTCGCGCCGGTGTCCGGGACGGGCGCGAGGAAGGCTCGGCGCCACGTGCTCGTCCGGCTGACGAGCTCGGTGCGAGTGAGCTTGGACAGCCCGCGCGCCCGCCACAGCTCCCGGGTCGGGATGTCGAGGAGCTCGCCGACGGTGTTCGCGCCGAGCCGCTGCGCCACCGCGACGGCCCGCAGCGACAGCCCGGCCGCGTCGAGGGCCGTGTCGACCGTGGCGGCCGCGGCGGCCTCGTCGCGCTGTTCCTGCGGGTCGTCGGTCTCGGTGTAGGACGTCGTCGCCGGGCGGGACTCGTCGAGCGTGCTGAAGACCCGCCCCCACGCCTGCCGCATCGCGCCCGGGGTGGGGAAGCGCTGGTCGGCGTCGCGGTGCAACGCCCTGCGGAAGAACGCGGTGAGCGGATCGCGCAGGCCGGAGTCGAACAGCTCGGCCGACAACGTCACCTCCTCGACGAACCGGGCGTCGGTGCCGTCGTCGCCCCAGACCGGGATCTCCAGGCTGGCCATCTCGTGCAGCGTGACGGCGGCGGCGTACAGCTCGGCGGCGCCGTCGTAGGTCGGTCGGCGGTCGCTGCCCAGGAACGGGTCGCGGTAGCCACGCGTCCCGGCCGTGACGTCGGTCGTCGCGGCGCCGGCGAGGGAGAAGTCGAACAGCACCAGCGCCGGGCCGCGCTTGGGGTGCCGCCGGACGCCGAGATTGTCCGGTTTGACGTCGCGGTGGAACGCGTCGCGGCGGGCGAGGTAGTCCAGGACGTCGAGCAGCTGGTCACCGAAGCGCTGCAGCTGGTCGGGAACGAGCGCGCCGTCGGTCCGCAGGAGCTGGGCCAGCGTCTGCGCACCCGCGTAGTCGATCTCGATGGCGTGCCGGGAACCGAGCGGGAAGACCCCCCGCTTGAGCAGCACCAGGTGCTCGTGGCGCAGTCCCTCCAGCACCACGGCCTCGTCGCCGAGGCGCTCCTCGGACTGCGCGGACCGTCCCACCTTGAGCACGGACTCGAGCCCGTCGCGCTGCACCAGGAACGCGCGCGCCGTGGCCCCGGTGCCGAGCACCCGAAGGACCGTCGAGCCGTCGGGCAGCTCGATACCAGGCTGGGCCTCCCACGGGTCCTGCTGCTCCTCCTCGGCCGGGCGCTCCGGCTTCAGGATCTCGTCCAGCTCGACGAGGAACTCCTCGACGTCGGCGAACCGGTCGCCGACGCGGGGTGCCGTGGCCTGCGCGAGGAGCATGTCGACGTCGAGCGGGATCGCATCGGAGACGGCACTGGGATGCAACCCGTCCTCGGCGGCGAGCCGCTCCATCAGCTCGGGACGGCCGGCGGCGGGCGCCTGTCCGGTGAGGACGAGGTACGCCGTGGCGCCGAGCCCGAACACGTCGATGGCCACCGTGCCGTCGGCCTCGGCGGCGAACTCCGGGGCGAGATAGGCCGCCGCGGCCGCCTCGACGTGCTGATAGGCGTGCGTGGTCGGGGCCACCCGGTGGCTCGTGCGCGCGGCCGACAGGCCACGGGCGGCTGCCTGCCACTCCCCGATCCGCAGCCGCGGCTGCGTCCAGCCGCTCTCCCCCGGCTCCACGACGATCGCCCGCGGGGACAGCGCCCGGTGCACGAGCCTGCGGTCGTGCGCGTACCGGACGGCCTCGGCGAGCTGGCGGACCATCCCGAGGCGGGCCGGCAGGTCGATCTGGGTGCCGTGCTCGACGAGGTAGTGATCCAGCCGCAGCGCGTCCGCGCGCTGGTCGATGACCAGCGCCGGACCCATGTCGTGATCGAGCAGCTCGCGCGGCACCAGCAGGCCGGGATGGTCGATTCCCTGTCCGGCGAGGAACTCTCGCTGCGCCGCGTGCCGCACGGACTCCCGCTTGTCCGGATCCGACTGCCGCTCGTAGAGGTAGATCCGGATGCGCCGGTAGGCGCCGTTCTCGAGGTCCTCGCGGGTGGCGTGGTGGTCCTGCCAGGTCGGCCCCGACTCGAAGGGCCGCGGGTCGATCTGCCACGGCCCGACCGCGAGGCTGCGACGCGTCCGGTGGATCCCGACGGCCTTGAGCAGCCGCGGCAACGCCCGCAGGAAGTCCTGCTGAGGCGGCGCGTAGACGACCGGCCCGAGCAGCAGGTCGGCCCCGATCCGCGGGAGGACGTCGGCGGAGCGGCCCTGGTCCGGGGCGTAGAGATGGTGGCGCTGCTCGGAGGCAAGATCGCAGACCATGCCCGGCTCGGCGAGGAACACGCACCCGCGCAGGAACGGGACCCGCAGCCCGCGGTCCTTCGCCGCGGCCCGGACGAGCAGCCCCTTGAGCTCCTTGGCCTTCTGGTCCGCCAGCGGGAGCGGGTTGTCGAAGGTGCGGCGACGCTCCCCGGTCAACGTCCAGGCCGAGCCGTCGTTGGTCAGCCTCCCGCGATAGTTCTTGATCTCGACGAGGTAGCAGCCCGTCGGGGCCGCGACCAGCAGGTCCACCTCGCGGACGTGGCCCTGGTCCGAGACGAAGGTGAAGTTCGACCAGGCCTGGAACGGGTGGCGGTCCGGCAGCAGCTCGCGGACGTACTCCAGCGCGGCCCGTTCATGGGCGAAGGACGAGGGGGTGACCTCGTGCCAGCGGCTCGAGTTGACCTCCACCTCGGGGAGACTAGCGCTCCCACGCGCTGGGCCTTCAGCGGTGGAGAGGGTCGCACATCGTCATCCTCGCAGGGTTGCGGCAGGCCGCGGGCGGGCACATCCCTTCATGTCGACTTCCGTACCCGCCGGTCACTACGAGTTCGCCCCGCCCGACGACCTCTGTCCCGTCGTGGGTCGGGTGCTGCGGGTGCTCGGCCTGTACTCCAAGCGCAACGGCGTATGGCTCGACGACCAGGTCCTCGACGTCACCTTCGGCCCGTGGCGGGTGCGGACCCCGCTGGACAACATCGCCTCGGCGGAGGTCGGCGGACCGTACTCGGCATGGAAGGTGATCGGGGCCCGACTCTCGCTCGCCGACCGTGGCCTGACGTTCGGCACCACCACGCGCGCCGGGGTGTGCATCCGGTTCCACCGTCCGGTACCGGGCATCGAGCCCACCGGGATGCTCCGCCATCCCGGGCTGACCGTCACGGTCACGCAGCCGGAGCTGCTCGCGGAACGACTCCACCAAATCCTCGCCAGAAGATCCTGACCGGAGAGCGCGGTCCGCAACCGTACCCTCGGTCAGCCGCCTGCGTCGGCGGTCGCCAGCGTGGACGAAGGCTCTGCGGGGGGTGAGGGCTGTGGCGGGGGCGAGGGCGAGGGCTTCGCTGGAGGTGTGGGCGGGGCAAGGGCGATGTCGGAGCCGGGGGTGAGGGCGGGACCGGGGACGTGGGCTCTGGTGGGGCTCCCGTCGGCGACCATCGGCGGGTGGCATCACGGAACTGGGGTGTTGTCGGTGCGTGTGACCACGGTGACCCCTCAACCGCCTTACCCCGATCACCCAGACCACCTGGGTCCGCTGTGGTTCACCGACAGACTCTCTCGGAAAAATCTTGAAAATGTTCTCCGGGGTGGTGGTCGGAGGGGCCGGAACTGTCG
>Ga0136617_10006468_pt1 | contig 10466 bp, 14 predicted proteins | sample AntDrymUQ3222106_2_FD_129672 | JGI IMG/M metagenome (GOLD analysis project Ga0136617, IMG submission 129672) | Polar desert sand microbial communities from Dry Valleys, Antarctica - metaG UQ322 (21.06) | ecosystem: Environmental > Terrestrial > Soil > Desert | place: Antarctica: Dry Valley...
CGGCGGCCGAAGGCGTTGGGGCGGAAGCCGCGGACGCGCGGGCCGACCAGCGACCAGCGCACCGGCGCGGCGATCGGCACGAACGGGGTCGCCGCCTCCAGCAGCCGGTTCGCCTCGGCGAGGCGAGCCCGCCGTTCCGCCGCGGACGTGGCGTTCCGCGCGGCTTCGAGCGCCGCGTCGGCCTCGGGGCTGCATATCCGGCTCGCCTGACAGGTGAAATGGCGCAGATACCAGGTTGCCAGGGTGACCGGAGCGACCGAATCGATCAGCCGCAGGTCCGCGGGTTCGCGATACCCCACGCGTTCGGCATCGACGCCGATCGTGCGCCAGTCGCGGCGCAGATGCGCGAAGACCAGGCGAAAACCGGGTCCTTCCGGTAGCGCGACTCGAAGCGTGACGGGATCGCCGCCCGCCAGCCCCGCGATTCTGCGCGCCGCCTCCTGACGACGCTGCGCGAGCGGACCGGCGGCCCAGCTGGGCGCGGCCGGCGACGGCAACTCGTCGATCCCGGCCGGAACCAGCGTTTCGCGGGCGCGCAGGCTCGGCACGTCCAAAGCCTGCACCAGAGCGGCCCGGTCGATCGCCATGCTCAGCGCTTCGCGCGACGCGGCCTCGGCCCACATCCCTTCCGTTGAAGTGAAGGCGAGGCCCATCAGGCCTGAAACAGGGTCGAAGCGCAACGCCGCGCCCGGGCCGGCGGCGCGGGCGACCGGGAGATCGCCGGCCGTCCCGCCGATGACGAGGTCGATCAGCCCTTTGTCGAAGCGCGCGACCGCCAATCCGGCACGCTCGCCCATCAGCAGGATTCCCGCCGAAGGGGCCGTCGGCGCGTCCTCGTCGCCGGACGCGACCGGGCTGAGCAGCATGCCCGCGCCGCCTTCGCCGCTCTCGGCATAGGGGCCGGTCCCGGACAGGCCGCGGATGATCGCCATTTCGGGCTGGGCGAGCAATTGCAGGAAATTGGGTCGCGGCGACTTGAGCCGGATTTCGAACACGGTCTCGGTCATCGATTCGATCGCCTCGATCGCGCCGAGCAGCGGCTTGAGCGGGTTTCGGCTCGCCCGGCTCGCCGCCGCGCGGAGCCGGGCTTCGACCTGCTTGGCGGTCACCTTGCCGCCGCCGGCCCACTCGAGCCGCGCAAGCCGGAACGTGTAACGCAGGCCGTCGTCCGACACGATCCAGCTTTGCGCGAGCGCGGGCTCGACCTGGCCGGTCGCGTCGAACCGGACCAGCCCCTGTGCGACCGCCCCGAGCAGGAACGCGGAAGGCGGATCGAGCGGCTCGAGGTTGGGATTGACGATCGCTGGCTGCGCCCCGATCGCGCTGACCGCCAGGGGACCCGTCTTGCGCTCGCCGCAGCCGGCGAGAAGAGCGAACGCGGCAAGGAAGAGGGATCGCGCGCGAATCGTCATCGCGCCGCGATAGCCGAGCCGAGCCCGGCGCGCCATTTTGGGGCGGCTGCCGCGGCTATTTACACCTCTTTCACTACTCGCCTGCTATTCGCGGGCCTTGAGTGGGAATGCGCCGATGAACCCTAAGTCCGATCAGTCCAGCCGATTTCACGAACGCCGCGACGAGCGCGTGCCGGTCGCGACGCGCACGCAGTTGCGCGGCGAGAATTGGTACAATGTCGAAATTCGTATCCGCGACGTCTCGCAACGCGGCTTCCTGGCCGAATGCGGCGACCAGGTGCTGATCGGCAGTCACGTCTCGCTCGACATTCCCGGCATCGGCCCGGTTTTCGCGCAGGTGCGCTGGCAGATTGGCGGCCGGATGGGCGGGATGTTCCAGGATCCGATCAGCCTGAACCAATGCGAATGGACCGCGGTCAAGGCCGCGCCGCCGTCGGAAGCCGCCGCCTGAAGGCCGGTGGTGGTGCGGACGGCGGGACTTGAACCCGCACTCCAGGATCTGGAAACAGATTTTAAGTCTGCTGCGTCTACCGGTTTCGCCACGTCCGCACCGTGCGACAGGTGCCTTCACCGTGGGCGGCGCGCAAGCGGCAATCCATCGCTTGCGTCAGCTCCTGTCCGTCAGCCAGGCGAACAGCGGATCGGCGCGGCAGCCTTCGGGGATCGCGCCCAGCTTCTCGACATAGGTTTCGACAAGTTGATGGCGCCGTTGCCGGGCGGCCGGGGTCACCGCGCGCGCGGCCGCGCAAAGCTCTTCATTGGCGCGGCGCCAATAATATCTTTGATCCGATTCCATCGGAGAACCCCCGCTCTCGATCGAACGCTTACTGTCCGCTCACCCGAGTCGGAGACGCGAGACTAACGTCATCGCGGCGGAATGGAAGGGCGATCGCTTCGGGCAGCGGCGAAACCGCGCTCAGACGTTGAGCCGCTCGCGCATTTCCTTGCCGGGCTTGAAATAGGGAACCCGCTTGGCGGCGACATCGACCGCGTCGCCGGTGCGCGGGTTGCGGCCCTTGCGCGCGTCGCGCTCGCGGGTCGAGAAAGCGCCGAAGCCGCGCAGCTCGACGCGGCCGCCTTTCTGCAACTGATCGACGATCGAGTCGAACACGGCGGAGACGACGCGCTCGATTTCCCGGACGGTGAGGTCTGGATGGTCGTCGCACAGCTTCTGGACAAGCTCGGAACGTATCAAGGCGAAATCCCCCCAAATCAGGAACCGGATCGCGCTACCGCCCCACATGCGGGACTTGATCCAGATCAATCTGCACGGGCTGATTACCATGGCGGTGAAATAAAGGGAAGGCGCTCGCGAAAAAGCCCCGCTTCGCCCTAGGCTTAGCGGGGCCGTCCCGAGCATGACCGGCGCCATGGGAGGCGCCGGGTTTCAAAGCCGCTATTTGGCGTCGCGTTGCTTGAGGGCTTCGCCGAGGATGTCGCCGAGGCTGGCGCCCGAATCGGACGAGCCGAACTGGGCGACCGCTTTCTTCTCCTCGTCGATCTGCATCGCCTTGACCGAGAAATTGGGCTTCTTGGAGCGGTCGAAGCCGATCACCATCGCGTCGAACTTCTGGCCGACCTGGAAGCGCTCGGGGCGCTGCTCGTCGCGGTCGCGGCCGAGATCCGTGCGCTTGAGGAAGCCGGTCGCGCCGTCGTCGCCGACCTGCACTTCCAGGCCGCCATCGCGCACTTCCAGCACCGTCACGGTGACGACGTCGTTCTTGCTGACCCCGCCGCCGCTCGCCACGGTCGCGGCCGAGACGCCGCCGCGCTCGAGCTGCTTCATGCCGAGCGAAATCCGCTCCTTCTCGACATCGACATCGAGCACGACCGCTTTGACGCTCTCGCCCTTGTGGTGGAGGTTGAGCGCGTCCTCGCCCGAAATCCCCCAGGCGATGTCGGACATGTGGACCATGCCGTCGACGTCGCCGTCGAGGCCGATGAACAAACCGAACTCGGTCGAATTCTTGACCTCGCCCTCGACCTCGGTGCCGACCGGATGGGTCTCGGCGAACGCCGCCCACGGATTGGCCTGCGCCTGCTTGAGCCCGAGCGAAATCCGGCGCTTCTCCTCGTCGACCTCGAGGATCGAGACCTCCACTTCCTGCGAGGTAGAGACGATCTTGCCGGGATGGACGTTCTTCTTGGTCCAGCTCATCTCGGAGACGTGGACCAGCCCCTCGATGCCGGGCTCCAATTCGACGAACGCGCCATATTCGGTGATGTTGGTGACGCGGCCGGTGAACACGCCGTCGACCGGGTACTTCGCGTTGGCGCCTTCCCACGGATCGCTCTCGAGCTGCTTCATGCCGAGCGAGATGCGCTGCGTGTCCTTGTTGATGCGGATGATCTGCACCTTCACGGTGTCGCCGATATTGATCATCTCGCTCGGGTGGCCGACGCGCTTGTACGACAGGTCGGTGACGTGGAGCAGGCCGTCGATCCCGCCCAGATCGACGAACGCGCCGTAATCGGTGATATTCTTGACGATGCCGTCGATCACTTGGCCTTCCGCCAGCGACTGGATGAGGCCGGTGCGCTGCTCGGCGCGGGTCTCTTCGAGGATCGCGCGGCGCGAGACGACGATGTTGCCGCGGCGGCGGTCCATCTTGAGGATCACGAACGGCTGCGGCAGGTCCATCAGCGGCTGGACGTCGCGGACCGGGCGGATGTCGACCTGCGATCCGGGCAGGAAGGCGACGGCGCCGTTCAGATCGACGGTGAAGCCGCCCTTGACGCGGCCGAAGATGACGCCCTCGACGCGATTATTCTCGTTGAATTCCTTTTCGAGCGTGTCCCAGGCGGCTTCGCGGCGGGCGCGGTCGCGGCTGAGCATCGCTTCGCCCTGGTGGTTCTCGACGCGGTCGACATAGACCTCGACCTCGTCGCCGACCTTCAGATCGGCCTTCTGGCCCGGCGCGGCGAACTCGCGCAACGCGACCCGGCCTTCGGACTTGAGCCCGACGTCGATCACGGCGAGATCGTTCTCGATCGCGGTGACGACGCCCTTGACGACGCGGCCTTCGAAGCCTTCATTCTCGCCGCCAAGCGACTCGTTGAGCATGGCCGCGAAATCGTCGCGGGTGGGCATTGCCGTTGTAGCCATAAAATCGTGTTTCCTGCGTGCTTTTTACCGGCCGCCGGTTGTCTCCGGCGGTCTTGGCATCAACCTTCCGCACCGGCACCATGCCGTATGCGGTGTCCCGCGAGCGATGCGGTTTGCGAAGGCCCTCACCCTGACCGCTCGCGCGGTTTTCCCTCGCCCGCGAAAGGGGAGAGGTGGGGCGGATAAAGCAAAAGGGCGCGTCGAGGCGTCGGCGATCCCGCCGGCCCCTCACGCGCTCCGCTCTAGCCGAGCCTCCACGAGCGCAAGCGCCCGCTGGACGGCGGGGGCTATAGGGGAAGGGGGGCAGGGGGGCAAGGCGGTACGTCCGCAAGTGGTACTTGCGGCCGGGGCGGAGGAGGCGCTCGGGAATTGACACTTGCATGCCGAAGCTTATAAGCTTCACATGATCTATACGGTCGTCAAAACCGACAGGTTCGATGAGTGGCTGAAGAGCCTTACCGATCTGGATGCCCACGACGCCATCGTCGCGCGGATCGTTCGGGTTCAATCAGGGCTTCTCGGCGATCACAAGAGCGTGGGCGACAAGGTCAGCGAGTTCCGCGTCGATGTCGGCCAGGGTTATCGGCTCTACTATACGATGCGGGGCCTCACCATCGTCCTGCTGCTGTGCGGGGGTGGGAAGAAGAGCCAGAAGGCGGACATCAAGACCGCGGAGGCGATGGTTCAGGAATTGAAAACGGCGAAAACGAAGGCCGCTAAAAAGAAGGACGGAAACCGGTAATTTCAGAACGTGCCAGGAAGGCAAGGTAACCCGATCATGACACCCGAAACCAAGATCACCCAGTTCGACGCCGCCGACTATCTCGGCCGCACCAGTTCGCAGCTGCATCTCCTCCGCGATGCGATGGCGAGCGGCGATTCCCGCTATATCGCCAATGCGATCGGCGCGGTCGCGCGTGCCCGGGGTCTGAGCAGCCTCGAACGCGAGACGGGTATCAAGCGGCAGACGCTGAACAAATCCTTCAGCATGAAAGGCAATCCGACCTTGGAAACCTTGCTCCCGGTGCTGGGAGCACTTGGACTGCGGATCGACATTGTCGAGGCCAAGGCAAAGGCGGCGGATGGAGTTCGCGCACGTAAAGCCGCTTAGACCCAATGGATTGCGTCAAGGCGTCGGCAATCCCTTCTTGCCCTGCCGAGCGCCAGCCGCCATTGACATTGCGCGAAGAATGTAGCAACGTCTCTACACAGTTTGCGGAGCAACGTTTGTGAGCATCACGACCCTTTCGAGCCGGGAGTTCAACCAGGATGCCGGCCGGGCCAAGAAGGCGGCAGAGAAGGGGCCGGTGTTCATCACTGACCGCGGGCGACCGGGGCATGTGCTGCTTAGCATCGAGGAGTATCGGCGGCTGGCCGGCGGTGGCGCAAGCCTGCTGGACACGATCGCGCAGAGCGACGGCGGCGACTTCGATTTCGTTCCTGCCAAGCTGGGCGAGGTCTCGCGCCCCGCGGACCTCTCCTGACGCGCCTGGGCATCTCCTGACGCAGCCTGGGGCCGATGTACCTGCTGGACACCAATGTCGTCTCGGAGCTCCGGCGGCCGGAGAGGGCCGCGCCGCGCGTGCGGGACTGGGCCGCGCAGGTTCCCGGCGCGGACTTCTACCTCTCGGTCGTCACCGTGCTGGAGATCGAGAAGGGCATCCTCCTGATCGAGCGCAGGGACGAGAAACAGGCGGGAGCCCTGCGCCTGTGGCTCGAGACGGAGCTCCTCCCCCGGTTCGACCGGCGGATCCTCCCGATCGACACCGCCGTCGCACGCCGGTGCGCCGCGCTCCACGTGCCCGACCCGCGGCCGGACCGGGATGCGCTGATCGCGGCGACCGCGCTGGTCCACCGCATGACCGTCGTTACGCGCAACACGGCCGACTTCGCGGCGGCGGGCGTGGAACTGCTCGATCCCTGGGCGCACGGGGGCAGGTGAAGGAAGGTCGAGGAGCGGCGTCGGCCGTCTCCCCAAGCGCATTGCCCTGTCCCTGCTTCCGCGAGCGCGGGGTTCGCCGGACGGCGGGGGTGTGGTAAGGGGGTGGTCGTCCGTCAAGAATTCGCCAGTTTGGTTTTAATAGCGCCAGTGCCCAGCGGATATCCGCCTGATGCTATGTCTCTTTCCAGTCTTGACGGTGCCACCAAAGCCGTTAGGGCGAACCTTATGCGCGGGACGCGCTAGCCATAGTTGGGAAGATTACTTTGCAGGCAGGCTTTGCCGAGCCCGTCGCCAATTAGCAAAAGAACCCCTGACTCTCCGGCGGTGGTGCCCGCTCCCGTGTTCGCATGGGAGCGGGTCGCCACCTGCAATTCGAAGGTGGGGTACTGACAATTGCAGGAGCTCATAGAACTCGCCATTATTCGCAAAGCCCGAGCCGTTCTAAAAAATCATCGGATCGAGCGAGCTACGAACTTCAAGAACGCTGATCGTTATCGCAAACGGACCGGGCTTGTTCCTGGCCTACCCTCCGAAGCTGACCCGAGTTGGTGGTCCTATCACCCTCATTTCGACCCCCGATACTGTATCACGCACGCTCGCTTCCTGAGTCGAACCATATGGCGCAAGCTTCAGGCGAACCTCTACCACCCTGTTCCTGCAATACAGTTCGACGTTCCGAAGCCTGACGGATCACGGCGAAAGATCATGGCGTTCGCAATTCCGGACTCTGCTCTTGCAAACGTAGTGCATCGCAATGCGACTTGCCGGAACCTGAACCTATTTTCCAGCTTCAGCTACGCTTACCGGCCAGACCAGAACGTGTTTGACGCTTTGATTAGCTTAAGTCGTTCTCTAGATGCGCCAAAATCATACATTATTCAGTACGACTTCTCTAAGTATTTTGACACAATCTACCACTCATATATTCGTAAAGTTTTGTTTGAGCGTCGTTTGTTTCTTTTGCCAGAGGCAGAACGAAACGCAATTAATTCGTTTCTGAGCCACGAATATGCTCATGTTACCACATACCAAAACAATGTATTCGACGAACGGAAAGAGGGCGTCCCCCAAGGTAGCTCTCTTTCGCTATTCCTATCTAACGCTGCCGCACATGAACTGGACCTTACACTCGAACGTCTCAATGGCACTTTTGTTCGTTTTGCTGATGATGTGGTTGCAGTAGCCCACTCCTATTCAGATGCACTAGCTATATCCGGGGCGTTCCGGGTTCACTGTAAGGCAGCAGGCTTACGCATCAACTACGAGAAATCTCCCGGTATTTTGTTGTTTGGCGGAACTCCTGAGCGAGAACGTCGGACCTTTGTGGTCGACACTGACGATGGCGATCAACTCACGACTATCAGCAACATCGACTATCTTGGGCACAGTGTCACCCCAACGGGCGTTCGCCTGCCGGTGAAATCGGTCAAGCGGATCAAGGGTCATATCTCGAGTTTGGTTCACAAGCATTTATTCCTACATCGGCGGGGCGCGGGAGGTGCCTTCGACGCGAGCCGCGTCGGGGTTGGATTTGGTGACTGGGACTTAATTACCTGTTTGAATGAGGTGCGGAAATACATCTATGGAGGGCTGCGAGAGCGGCATCTAGAAGCGTTCTTGTCGGACGATGCAAAGCCGCCGTTCATGCGCGGCCTGATGGCTTTCTTTCCGCTGACTACAGACGTCGCACAATTAAGTGAACTGGACGGATGGCTCCTTAGCATCTTCCGTCGAGCGCAACGAGAGCGTGTCAAGGTTTTGCAGGCGCAGTTTGGGGTCGGCACTCCGCGCCTCTCGAAGGATCAACTCTTATCGGGATCGTGGCACACCTACCCGTTGATCCGGAACGACGCCTCGCTTCCGAGCTTCGTTAGGGCGTGGCGGGCGGCTCGAAAGTATTATCTCAGATATGGCCTGGCCGGGATCAAGCCGCCGGCTTACTACTCCCTCGTCACTTACTGAGGAACGCGGACGCGCCAAGGTCCGGCCGAAGGAGAGGCCTGTGACGGACTCCTCGGCTGGGCCTTAGCGACGGTCCGCAATTGGTGAAGAGCGGGCGTTCCGTCCAGTCGTTCATCAGCTCGATAATGGTGCTCCTGCTAGTTCAGCGCCTTCTCCAGTAGCCGCCGAAGCGCTTCGGATCGGGACGGTTTCGGATCGGGCTGGCTGTCGATCCACGCGGCAAGCTTCCCCTCCATCTCCGGATAAAGGCGAAGCGAGATGACCGGGCCGATGCCGGTTCGCGGGCGTCCGCGTGGTCTTTTTTGCTGATCGGCTATTGACCCGGCCTTAATTAGACGTATACAACAAACATTATCAGCCCAAGGCTCATCCCTTGCTTTGGCTGCGACCCTCTCACGCCAACCGGAAGGAGGCGAAGGATGGCTGGTGGGCAGCTTAGCCTCACGCGGCGGGCGGTGCTAGCCGGAGGTTGCGCGGTGTCCGTCGGTGCCGATGTGGCTGGCCGGGGGCGCTTTGAGAGCGGGTCTGGGTCCGGTGTGCCGGGTGGCTTGCCGCATCAGGGCTGGACCCCGGATCAAGCCTGGGGTGACGGAGTGGGGGTGGGCCGGTGGCGGGGTGCCTTCGAGCGGTATCGCATCGCTGAGGCGGCGGTGCGGGCCGCGGGCGGTGGGGGCGACGAGGCGGGGTTCGACCGGGCGGTGGGGCGGTTCAACGCGGCTCTGAAGCGGCTGGTGCGGACGCCGGCGCCGGACCTTCGCGCCCTTGCGCTGAAGCTTGATCTGATGCTTGAGGAAGAACTGTGGGAGCTGACCGGCGCCGACCGCTGCCTCGATGCCTTGCGGCGCGACGCGCATCGGTTTGCGGGTGGCTGAACTTTGGTTTCACGCGAAGGCGTGAAGGCACAGAGAAGGGGTGTATATCCCATTGACATATTCCACTCAAAATGCCATCTTCCCGCCATGCCCGCCCGCTCCTCCCTCTTCAAATCCAACCGCTCGCAGGCGGTACGCCTCCCCAAGGAGCTCGCTTTCCCCGAAAGCGTGAAGCAGGTCGCGATCCGCAAGGTGGGCAAGGCGCGGATTGTGTTGCCGGCGGATGCGGCGTGGGACGATTTCTTCGATGCGCCGGGGGCCGATCTCGGCGAGCGGCGGCAGCCGGAGGCCGAGGCGCGCGAAGGCTTCTAGATGCTGCGCCACATGCTCGACACCAATTTGTGCATCCGCGTGCTGCGCGACCGGCCGGCGAGCGCGCGGCGGCGATTCAACGAGAATAGCGACGGGCTGTGCATCTCGACGATCGTCCTGACCGAACTGTTGCACGGCGCGGCCAAGTCGGCGCGGCCGATCGAGAACCGGCGCGCGGTGGAGGATTTCGCGGCGCGGCTGGACGTGCTGCCGTTCGACGAGGCCGCCGCCGACCATGCCGCCGACATACGCGCGCACCTTGAACGGAAGGGGCAGGCGATCGGCGCGTACGACCTTCTGATCGCCGGCCATGCCCGCAGCCGGGGGCTCGCGGTGGTGACGGGCAATCTTGGCGAGTTCAGCCGCGTCGAGGGGCTGCGGTGCGAGGATTGGATCGCGCCGGAATGAATGGCAGCGAGCCGAGCGATGAACCAGAACGGTAAATATCCTTGACAATCTCCTTCGGCCGTGGAACAGAACATGAACAGCGATTCGGGCGCGCCGGTCTGGCTGGTGGCTGCTGCGTGGGAGCCGAAGGATGACGAAGAAGGCTGGGGGTCCCGGGCGGGCGTCCGGGGCGGGCGAAGCCGCTCGCGCCCGAGCATATTCAGCCCAATAAGAACCGCGGATTCGGCTTCGGGTCTTCCAGCGAGCCGGACCTCCCCAGCCGCCCGGAGGCGCTGGGATCGGAATGGGGGGCAGGAGTGCCAGTCCCCGAGACCCGTTCTTGGCCTAACTTTTGCCTAACCTTTGGCGGCGCGCGCCTCGACCGCGGCGATCGCCGCCGTCACCGCAGCGTCCACCCCCAACGCGCTGGTGTCGAGCAGGATCGCGTCTTGCGCCATCGTCAGCGGCGCGGC
>Ga0136617_10006469_pt1 | contig 10465 bp, 10 predicted proteins | sample AntDrymUQ3222106_2_FD_129672 | JGI IMG/M metagenome (GOLD analysis project Ga0136617, IMG submission 129672) | Polar desert sand microbial communities from Dry Valleys, Antarctica - metaG UQ322 (21.06) | ecosystem: Environmental > Terrestrial > Soil > Desert | place: Antarctica: Dry Valley...
CGAATCCGCTCCGACAACGATTGGTGACGACATGGACTTCACGCGATCGCAAGCCGCCGCAAGCCCTCGTGCCGACGTGAGCGCGGCGCCGCGGATGCCGAAGGTCCGCCCGGCGCTCGACGCTGCGGCGCGGCGGCCGGCGACGCACGGGGCGATCTTTTCGCTGAAGGACGTCCAGGTCGCCTACGGCGGCGTGCCGGCGGTCCAGAACGTGACCTTTGACCTGGTCAAGCACGAGATCACGGCGTTCATCGGGCCGTCGGGTTGTGGCAAGTCGACGCTGCTGCGCTGCTTGAACCGGATGAACGACCTGATTCCCAGCGCACGCGTGAGCGGCGAGGTGCGCTATCACGGCCAGGACCTGTACGCGCCCGACATCGATCCGGTGCAGGTGCGCAAGCGGATCGGGATGGTCTTTCAGAAGCCCAACCCGTTTCCGAAGTCGATCTACGAGAACATCGCCTTCGGGCCGCGCGTGCTGGGCATGAAGGGCGACATGGACGAGATCGTCGAGACCGCGCTGCGCAAGGGCGCGCTGTGGGACGAGGTCAAGGACCGCCTGAAGACCAACGCCTTCGGCATGTCGGGCGGCCAGCAGCAGCGCCTGTGCATCGCCCGCACGATGGCCGTCGAGCCCGACGTGATCCTCATGGACGAGCCCTGCTCGGCGCTGGATCCGATCTCGACCGGCGCGATCGAGGAGCTCATGCTCGAGCTCAAGCGCAACTACTCGATCGTCATCGTCACGCACAACATGCAGCAGGCCGCCCGCGTCTCGGACCGCACGGCGTTCTACAACGTCGACAAGCTCGAGGCGGGAAAGCGGGTCGGCAAGCTCATCGAGTTCGCCCCAACGGAGAAGATCTTCACCGCACCCGACGACAAGCGGACCGAGGAGTACGTGACCGGGAAGTTCGGGTAGATGACCGTTACCGGCATGCCCGAGCGTCGGATCTGAACATCCTGGCGGCGTTCTCGCGCCAATCAGGCAGGAGATCGTCGGCGGTGCAGAACACCGTCGTGAGCAGCAGGTCGAGGTCGGCGTCCATCGAGGCCCCCACACGTCGGCGATGCGTCTACGCACCGCCGACTTCGACCCTGCTGCTCCGAAATCCTCGACAAGCACGGCCCAACCCGTGGAATCAGTCATCTAGAGCTTCGCCGTGCGCCGCCCACCGCGCTGGCGCCACGAGACGCTGCGCCCGTCGGAGCACAGGCGCAGCGAGCGCTGGCCGATCGTGCCGCCGCGCACCAGCCGCCGCAGCGAGCCCGGCTCCGGCCGGGGATCGGGCACGACGTGCGCGCTGCCGCTCGCCGTCCAGACCTCGCGGCCGTATCGGAGCTGCAGCGGTCGTGCAGCTCCCGTTCGCGGCCGTCAAGGATGTCGGCCGCGAAGTAGCACGAGATCCAGACAATGGTGTGGCCGGGCGCGATCACGATCGGGCTGACGGCGCGGGCCACAACGAGCAGAGAGTCCGACGGTCGGATGGCGGCGCCGACACGATCGGCACCGGCTGCGCGGCGCCGAAGTCCGTCGCCATGATGTCGATGATCTCGTGGTCGCCGTCGGCGCCGTCGTCGTTCGTGATGCCCGCCCAGGCCACCGTCGTCCCCCGCGCGGCGAGAGCAAGGCGCCCGGCGAAAGCCTGGTAGTAGCCCTCCCTGCTCACCCGGCTGGCGCGCCGGGTGGCCCGGACGCAGACGTTGACGCTGCTCGCGCGGTAGCTCTCCGGCGGCTCGCGCCGGTACACGACGACCTCGTCGAAGCGCTTGAAGACCTCGACGCCGCGCGGCGGGCAGCTCGCGTGCCGGACGCCCAGCGAGAGCGATGCCGGCCAGGCGGTGCAGGCGACGGCGGCACACAGTGCGGTGCAGAGGGCGAGCGTGGTCGGGCGCGGGCGCATCATCGGCATGCAACGCGCGGCGCGGGCGTAAGTGGCTGTGTCGCGCCCAGGCGTCAGCAGCCGCGCGGCGCGTCGCACGGGCGCGGGTCGTCAGGGTCGTCCTGAAAGGCGAGGTAGCCGCCGACCATCAGCAGGGCGGTCGCAGCGAAGAGGATCGCGATGCCGACGACGACCGTGCGGCGCGATCCGGCGAGGTGGCCGACGATGCCGACGAGCACGCCGAAGCCGATCAGCAGCGCGACCGGCGTCGCGGAGAGGTCCGACGCGCCGATTGGCGGGACAGGCACGAGGAGTTCCTATCATCCGGCGATGGCCACTGCCGCACCCGCATCCGTCACCGACGTCGCCGGCGGCCTGCGCGAGGTCGGCTACCTGCCCGGCGAGTCGACCGCGCTTGTGTCCTACCTGGCGATGAAGCTCGGCAAGCCGATTCTCGTCGAGGGTCCCGCCGGAGTCGGCAAGACCGAGCTCGCCAAGGCGCTGGCGAAGGTCCTCGACCGCCGGCTCGTGCGCCTGCAGTGCTACGAGGGCCTCGACGAGGCCAAGGCCCTGTATGAGTGGAACTACCGCAAGCAGCTGCTGCGCATCCAGGCCGAGCGCCAGGACACCGCCTGGAACGACGTCCACGACGACATCTTCGGCGAGGAGTTCCTGCTCTCGCGCCCGCTGATGGACGCGATCACCTCCGAGCAGCCGATCGTGCTGCTGATCGACGAGATCGACAAGACCGACCAGGAGTTCGAGGCGATGCTGCTCGAGCTCCTGTCGGACTTCCAGATCTCGATCCCCGAGCTCGGACTCGTGGAGGCGCGCTCGCACCCCGTCGTGCTGCTGACCTCCAACAACTCCCGCGAGCTGACCGAGGCGCTCAAGCGCCGCTGCCTGTACCTGTGGCTCGACTACCCGCAGCTCGAGCACGAGCTCGAGATCGTGCGCCTGCACGTGCCCGATCTCGGGGAGATCGTCGCTCGCAAGCTCGTCGAGATCGTCGGGATGGTGCGCGACCTGGACCTCAAGAAGCCGCCGTCGATCGCCGAGTCGATCGACTGGGCGCGCGCGCTGCTGCTGCTCGGCGCGCAGGACATCGACACCACGACCTTCCGCGAGACGCTGTCGGTGATCGTCAAGCACCGCACGGACCTCGACATCGTGGCCGAGCGGGTCGGCGTGAAGCTCGGGCCGGCAGCGGGCGTGAGCGCGCCGGCCGCGGGCTGAGGTCGCCGGGTGCTGAGCAGCGAGGCCGCGCGGCGGCTTCGCACGATGCTGCGCCAGGCGGGCGTCCGTCGGCGGCGGCTGCGCGCCGTCGACGTCGAGCTCACCTGGCACGTGATGCGTCAGTTCGCCGACGAGCCGGTCGCGGACGCGGCGGCACGCGAGGACGATGGCGACGCGATCCTCGCGCAGTACGGCACCTACGACTGGGGCCGAGGCGAGCACTTCGAGCTCGACATGACGCGCCAGTTCAGCTTTGTCGAGGAGGACGGCGAGTACAGCCACATGACGCAGCTGCACTGCACGTTTCGCTACAAGCCGGAGGAGCAGCTGCGCGCGCTGGGCGACGGCAACCTGTGGTCGTTCGGCGTGCCGCTCGACGACTTCTTCGCCCAGGCGCTTGCGTTGCCCGGTTTCCACGCGGTCCGTGAGGCGGACATCACGCCCGTGCGGCTCGTTATCGACTATGGCGAGGTATAGCGGCCCGATGACGTCGTCCTCCCCCGACCCGGCCGAGCGAGCTCCCGTCGCACCCGGCCTTGCCGCGCGCCTGGTCGAGTTCAGCGAGGAGCTGCGCGCCGAGGGCGTCAACAGCGGCACCTCGCAGCTGCTCGATGCGTTCGCGGTGCTCGGCGAGATCCCCTGGACCGAGCCGGAGATCTTCCGCGAGGCGCTCGCCGCGACGCTGGCGAAGTCCCAGGAGGACCGGCGGATCTTCGAGCTCGTGTTCGAGCGCTTCTTCTTTCGCGCGGCGGAGGAGGCGGCGATCCGCGAGGGGGTGCGCGAGCACCCCGACGAGGCCCGCAGCGGACGCGACGGCGAGGACGATCCGGGCGCGGTCGATCTCGACGAGCTGCGCCGCCAGATCGCGGCCGCGCTTCAGGCCGGCGAGGAGTCGCTCATGCGCGACCTCGCGCGCCTGGCGATCGCGACGTTCGGGCGCCAGGGCCAGGGCTCGGGCGTCATCGGGGTCGACGTGCAGCGCATCCGCCGCGCGCTCGGCCTGCGCACCGAGCCCCAGCACGATCTCCCCCCCGAGGACCCGCGCCGCGAGGGCGTCCCGCACGAGGCGCTGCGGCGCTTCGAGGCGCTCATGCGCCGCGAGCTCGAGCGCGGCCAGATCGAGCGCACCGAGCGGCTGCCGCCGTCGCGCCCGCTCAACGAGATCGACCACGCGCTGCCCAGTGGCCCGCTGCAGGACCTCGCTGCGGTGCATCGCGTCGTCGCGCAGCTCAAGCGGCGCCTGAAGACGCAGGGGCAGGAGATGCGCGGCCACGCTCGCCACGCGCACGTCGACGTGCGCCGGACGATGCGCGCCTCGCTGCAGACCGGCGGCGTGCCGGTCGACCTGCGCTTCAAGCCCGTGCGCCCGCGGCGGCCGGAGATCTACGTCCTCTGCGACGTGTCGATGTCGGTCACGAGCGCCAGCGTGTTCTTTCTCAGCGTGCTGCACGCCCTGCACGACTCGTTTCGCAAGATGCGCTCGTTCGTCTTCATCGAGCGCATCAGCGAGGTGACCGACGTCTTCGATCGCGAGCGCGACTTCCGCGCGGTCTCCGAGGCGATCGCGCGCGACGCGGGCGTCGCCGACGTCAGCGGCTACACGGACTACGGGCGTGTCTGGTCGGAGTTCCGTGCGCTGGTCGAGGACGACCTGCACCCGCGCGCGACGGTGATCGTGCTCGGCGACGCGCGCACGAACGGGCGCGACCCGCGCGCCGACATCTTCGGCCAGATCGCGGCGCGCGCCGGGCGCACGTTCTGGCTGAACCCCGAGCCGCGGCTGTACTGGAACTACGGTGACTCGGTCATCGCGACCTACGAGCAGCACTGCCACGCGTTCGAGTGCTGGACGACGAGCCAGCTCGAGGAGTTCGTCAAGGCGCTGACCCAGCCGATCCACGCGGGCTGACGGGTCGCCCGCGCAGCTTGCGTCGGTGCAGGCCGCGATTGATCGCAGGTCTCGGCGCTGCCTGCAGCTCGATGCCTGCGGCGCGCACCGCCGCGGCAGCTGTTGAGGAGCACGAGCACGAGCAGCTGGCCGGCGAGCACAGCACGCTGCGCGGCTGCGGCGGGCCGGTAGCGGCGCAGCAGCACGAGGATGCGCGCGACGGCGGAGGCCAGCAGCGCGCTGGCTCCGCACAAGCCGACCAGCTGCCAGCCGAAGGAGTCGGGGTTGTCTGACCAGCCGCCGGCGCTGTGGCAGTGGTCGTCACAGTTCATCGCGGCGTTGACGAGCGCGATGAGCGCCCAGATGCCCGATCAGGTCACAAAGGCGGCTGCGCTCAGCACGCGCGCGAGATGGTCTGCCCCGCGGTTCGTGCCGGTCGTGTGCGAGCTCATGAGTACACCGTAGGCCGCAGGTGCCGCGCGGGCGGGCCGCGTTGCCCCGCGGCCGCCGCCGGGCGGCTGAGGGCCTGACGCTAGGCTGACGTGCGTGAGTGATGTCATCAACGCCGGGCTGCTCCAGCCCGGACTGCGCGAGCAGATGGCCGGCGGCGTCGCGGTCATCACGCATGGGCGCGGTGCGGCGCGACGCCCGCGCATCACGGCCGCCGCTCGAGATTGATCGCTGCGATGAGCCCGCCATCCGCGACCGTCGCGGGTGACGGGGTGGTCGCGACGCAGGCCGGCCGGCGGCGGACGTTCGCGATCATCTCGCACCCGGACGCCGGCAAGACCACGCTGACCGAGAAGCTGCTGCTCTACAGCGACCAGATCGCGCGGGCCGGCTCCGTCGACGCTCGCCGCGAACGGGCGACGACGTCGGACTGGATGGACATCGAGCGCCGCCGCGGCATCTCCGTGACATCGACGGTGCTGCGCTTCGAGTACCGCGACACCGTCCTGAACCTGCTCGACACGCCCGGGCACAAGGACTTCTCCGAGGACACGCTGCGCGTGCTCGCAGCCGCCGACTGCGCCGTGATGCTGCTCGACGCGGCCAAGGGCGTCGAGGCGCAGACGCTGCGGCTCTTCGAGGTCGCGCGGGCGCGCAACATTCCGCTGATTACCTTCGTCAACAAGTACGACCGCCCCGGCCTGGAACCGCTGGAGATGCTCGACCACATCGAGAGCGTGCTCGGGCTCACGCCCGTCGCGGCGACCTGGCCGGTCGGCATCCCCGGCGACTTTCGCGGCGTCATCGACCGCACGAGCGGCGACTACTGGCGCTTCACGCGCACTGCGCACGGAGCGACGCGCGCGCCCGAGGAGCGCTTGCCGGCGACCGCGGCGCAGGCGCGCGAGGGCGATGCCTGGGATGTCGCCGCCGAGGAGCTCGAGCTGCTCGAAGGCGCCGGGGCGACGCTGCAGCCCGAGCAGTTCGCGACGGGCCACGCGACGCCGGTGTTCTTCGGCTCGGCCGTCTCGAACTTCGGCGTCGGCCTGCTGCTCGACGCGCTGCTCGAGCTCGCGCCCGCGCCGCCGAGCCGGCCGACGGCCTCGGGTGAGCTGCGCCCGGTCGACGCGCCCTTCTCCGCTCTCGTCTTCAAGGTCCAGGCCAACATGGACCCGCGCCACCGCGACCGCGTCGCGTTCATGCGCGTCTGCTCCGGGCAGTTCGGGCGCGGGATGCGCACGATCAACCAGCGCACCGGGCGGCCCTTCGCGCTCACGCACGCGCACACGGTCTTCGGACACGCGCGCACGGTCGTCGACGAGGCGTTCCCCGGCGACGTCGTCGGCGTCATCAATGCCGGCGACCTGCGCGTCGGCGACACGCTCTACAGCGGCGACGTCGTGCAGTACCCGCCGATCCCGACGCTCGCGCCCGAGCATTTCGTCACCGTCCGCAACGGCGACGCAACGCGCCACAAGCAGTTTCACCGCGGCTTGGCCCAGCTCGCCGAGGAGGGCGTCGTACACCTGCTGCGTCGCGAACCGACGGCCGACCCGAGCCCGGTTCTGGCAGGCATCGGCCCGCTGCAGTTCGACGTCGCCGTCGACCGGCTCAAAGGCGAGTTCGGCGTCAAGGTCACCCTGCACCCGACGAACTGGACGATCGCGCGGCGCACCGACGCCGAGGGCGCCGCCGTACTGCGGGCAGACCGCCACGCCGACATCCTCTACCGCAGCGACGGCAGCCTCATGGCGCTGTTCACCAGCGACTTCATGCTCGATCGGTTCCAGCGGTTGCACCCGGGCGTGACGCTGGACCGGATGCTCACGCGCTAAGTGGCGGTTCGGGCGGTGCGCGGCGCGCTCGCCGGTTGAGGTGGACCGTGTGAGCCATGCCCGACGATCGCAGCCGCTCGCCGCCACGGCTACGCTCCGCGCGAATTGCGGCGCTCTGCGATGGAGTCGAGGGGCTGCTCAGCCGGCTTCGAGGGCGTGCTTCAGGCGCCGGTGAAAGCGCCGGAACACAACCAGGGTGGCGCCGACCATGAGCGGCTCGACGCGCTTGCGAAGGCCGGTCAGCCGGACGATCGGCGTGAACGTCAGTCGCGTGCCCACGGGTGAGGGTTCGAGGTCCCAGCGCCCGTCGAGTGGAGGGCCGTCCACCATGCGAATCTCGAATTGCTGGCCGGGCTCGTAGACGACGAACTCCGTGATCTCCACTCGCCGCCTGCCGAGTACCTTGTGGACCTCGCGCAGGCGGCTCCCGACGCCGAGCGGACCCGGCGTGAGCTGGACGACCTCCTCAGCGTCTTGCCAGCTCGTCAGCTTGGATGGATCGGTGAGGAAGGCGAACACCTCATCCGGCGACCGCGCGATCTCGATGCTCTGCGTGCGTTTCACGCTGCCTGCACGCAACCGGTTATGGAGCGTGACGATGCGAACGCATTCCCATCCAAGAATGGTAAGCGGCGCTGCCAGCCCAAAGAGGGAGAGCGACGCCGAGCCGATCGTGCGCGACGGACGCCTGCTCCTCGTCCCAGGCGTCGGTCTGAGCGAGAGCACCGAACGAAGGCAGACAGAGCGCGCCGTCGTCGAGGGCGGCATCGCATCGCTCGCGCGCTGACGCCACGCCCGGCGTTGGGCGGGACCACAACGTGGTGCAGACCGACTGTCCATCAGTCAGTCATTTGCCCTCGTGGCGTTATCGCAGCTGCACCGGGCCGACCATGCGCTGTTCAGGACGACGCGGTTGGCGTTGCGTCGAACTCGCGCTCGGACTCGTCGGGCGAAGCGCCGGCGAGCCGGGCGAGGTCATCTCCGTGTGCGTGCTGCCGGTCGATCGCGAGCCCGGAGAGTTTCAGAGCGATGTTCCGGTGCATGGCCGGGATTCGGTTGAGGACCCTGAGTGTCGCGTTGCGAATCCTCCGGACGACCGCATGGTCGACGGTCGCCACGCGAGTCATGCGATCGGTGAACGCGACGACGTCGGCGGCGACGGGGCGCCGCTGCGCCTCGTAGCCGTCGAGGATGCGCTCGCCGGCGCCGTCGCGGAGCACGCCGGCGAGCCGGGCGGCCAGCGCGACCGCGTCCTGGATGCCGGTGTTCATGCCCTGGCCGCCCGCGGGACTGTGCATGTGCGCGGCGTCGCCGGCGAGGAATACCCGGCCCTCTCGGTAGCGGTCGGCGAGCCGGTGGTGGACGCGAAACCGCGAACTCCACACGACGTCCTTCACCAGCGCTGGCCGCTTCTGGGGGCCGCGCGCGTCCAGCAGCGCCTGGATGTGGTCGCGGTCGGGATGCTCGGGCGCCGCGTCCGTCGTGGCGACGATCCGGTGACGGCCACCTGGCAGCGGCGCCACGACGACCAGGCCGGCGGGCGCGAAGTACAGCATCACCTCGCTGTCGTCGAGCTCCCAGTCCAGGTGCACGTCCGCCAGGACGAACGACTGGCCGTAGGTGTCGCCCGCGAAGCCGATACCGGTCTGATCGCGTACCGCGCTGTGCATGCCATCCGCGCCGACGACATACAACGCGCGCACCGTCTCACCCGAGACCATGGTCGCGGTCACGCCATCGTCGTCCTGCTCCAGGCGCGCCAGCTCGTACGGCCGGTGCACCCGCCCCCCGAGCTCAGCGAGGCGGCCGGTCAGCACGTCCTCGGTGATGTTCTGGGGGAGCATCAGCGTGTACGGGTGCGGAGTGGGCAGCCCGTCGAAGTCGATCGTCAGCAGCGCTCGGTCGCGGTCTCGTACCGTGAAGCGGGGAACGATCACGCCGCGCCGTACCAGCTCGTCGCTGACGTCGATGCTGTGCAGCACCTCCAGCGTGCGGGCGTGGATGACGGCCGCCCGTGACGTATTCGCAACCTCGGCGGCCTTGTCCAGCAGCACGACGTCGACTCCTCGGGCCTGCAGCGAGGCCGCGAGGGTCAGGCCGACGGGGCCGGCGCCGACGATGAGGACCTCTGTGGTGCGGGGTAGCTGGGACATCTCCTAACCTCCTGCCAACGTGTGTTCGCCAACGCTTGTTGACAGAACGGTAGAGCCTCGGCAGGTCGCTGTCAACAGTTGTTGGCCTACACTTGTTGGTATGACGTTCACCAGCCGGTCAGACCAGACCAGAGCGGCGATCCTCGCGGCGGCCAGGCAGCGCTTTGCGGCGGACGGCTTCGAGCGCACCACTATCCGCGCCATCGCCGCTGACGCGGAGATCGACCCCTCGATGGTGATGCGCTACTACGGCAGCAAGGACGGGCTCTTCGCCGCGGCGGCCGACCTCGACCTGCACCTGCCCGACCTCGCGACCGTGCCCCGCGAGCAGCTCGGCGAGACGCTCGCCCGGCACTGGGTCGAACTATGGGAAGGCGGCCTCTCCGACGAGCTGCTGATCGTCCTCTTGCGGTCGGCGATCACGAACGAGAATGCCGCCGAGCAGCTGCGCACCATCTTCGGCGCACAGGTCGCCACCGCCTTGGCTGCCGTCGTGGACGATGCCGCCGAGGCGCCGATCCGGGCCGGACTCGTCTCGACGCAGATGCTCGGCCTCGCGCTATGCCGCCACATCCTGCGGCTGCCGCCGGTCGTCGCCCTCGACGTGGAGACGCTGATCGCCAGCACCTCCGACACGGTCCAGCGCTACCTCACCGGCCCGCTGACGAGCCCAACCGGGTCGCGGGATGCGTGAGCGGCTCGGTCAAGCTGCGCGGCGCTGCTCTGCGCGAGGAGGAGCGCTCTGCGAAGGCTTCATGGTGGTACCACCTACTCAGCCGCCGGGTGACATGACCCGAGCTCCTGCGTGAGAACCAGATCGTCCCTGGTCGCCGTGTCTGACGTGCCCGAAGCGGCGCCGACGGGTCGCCGACGGCGCGGCATCGCAGTACCCTGCGAACTAAGTGCTCCCCGCCGGAAGTTCGGTCGTAGTCAGGCGGCAAGCGCCACCGTGGATTCGCGTTCGCGCTCGTCGAGGCGTGTAAGGAGGTCTGCGAGGTCCTCGCGGGTGAAGTTCCAGTC
>Ga0136617_10006470_pt1 | contig 10465 bp, 12 predicted proteins | sample AntDrymUQ3222106_2_FD_129672 | JGI IMG/M metagenome (GOLD analysis project Ga0136617, IMG submission 129672) | Polar desert sand microbial communities from Dry Valleys, Antarctica - metaG UQ322 (21.06) | ecosystem: Environmental > Terrestrial > Soil > Desert | place: Antarctica: Dry Valley...
CCGCGTGAACCATCCCTTCCCGGAAGTGCGCTTCGCTGCCAGAACCCGAGGCAGGAGCCCAGTGCGGTAGTTCCGCTCGCTGGGGTCTGTGCGGGGGGCCGCCCGTAAGGGCGGTCCCTACCGCGACCCGCCGCACAGGTTCACCCGATCGGAGGTTGAGCATGACGTATTTACCGGGCGTTGCTCGTCCTCCTTCTTGTGGTTGCTGGTTTGGAGCTACCGAACGGAGGAGGACGTCGAGATGTCGAAGCTGCGGCTGGGACGAAGCACCGGCCATGGCGGAGCAGGAGATCGTGCCCGCGATGGACCACAGACAACCAGTTCAACCAGACTAGTGAATGGACACTCTTCCCAGGCCATCAAACCGCTACTCTGGCAGTGTAGTAGATATCAGCGTGAACGTCTGTCGGGTGTCACTACGAGACACCCACCGTCGCGGTCGCGCTGACGCAAAGATCACAGAATGCAGGTGGGGGGACAGATGCAGGCAGGGACGGAACTCTCGATGAATCCTGAGTTCGCACGGTACGGTCGCCAGCTCGGTATCGACGGGTTCGGGGTGAAGGGACAGGAACGCCTCCGCGACGCGCGCGTCGCGATCTCCCGCACCGGTGGAGTGGGCGGTACGGTCGCCATGCATCTTGCACGGGCAGGGGTCGGGAAGCTCACGCTCGCGCACGGTGGCGTGGTTGAGCCAGAAGGGCTCAATCGATGGCCGCTCGCCTTCTCAAAGGACCTCGGAAGACCGAGCGCTGAATGTCATGCAGAAACCATCAAGCTGATCAATCCCGATGTCGAGGTAGTAGCATTCAACGAGAATGTCAGTGACGGTAACGTCGGGATGATTGTTGCGGGCGCCGACATCATCGTCGACGCGGCCCCGCTGTTCGAAGAGCGGTACCTACTTAATCAGGCTGCTGTGGAGCGGGGCGTTCGGCTCGTCACCGGCGCCATGTACGACATGGAATGCAGTGTCACCGTCATTTGTCCCGGCGAGTCGCCTTGCTTCGCCTGCATCAACCCCGCGAAGCCGGACTACTGGGACAACATTTATGTATTTGCTGCGATTGGTCCGGGACCGGCAGTCGTCGGCGCGGTGATGGCGATGGAAGTCATCAAGCTCATCGCAGGAGTGGGTCAGCCACTCACCGGGAAGCTGTGGTACTTCGACATGCGGTCCAACACCTGTCGGCTCATCACCGTCAAACGGCGGGATGACTGCGAAGTTTGCGCGTGGCTGTGAACCCACCTTACGGAATTGATCGAAAATGGTAATGAATATTTGCAATCAACCGACCGGGAGAGGTGGCTATGCCGACCGTATATTTGCCTACGATCATGCGTGCTCATACCGGTGGCTCCTCGACGGTGACCGTGTCGGGGACCACCATCTCGGACACCATTCAGAGCCTGGTCGAGGACTTCCCAAATCTCCGGCCGAAGGTGTACGGGCCTGATGGGGCGTTGCTACGGCACGTCATCGTGGTATTGAACGGAGAGGATGTCCGATGTTTGCAGGGGGTTCTCACCCCAGTCGGTGACAACGATGAGCTGCAGCTTCTTCTGGCAATGGCGGGGGGTTAGGGTGAGTCTTCGCCGCCCGACCGTACCGACTGCGATGCTCGTCGCCGCTGTGGTTGCATCCTCTGGATGCGGCGCCACCTCGGCGGAGACTTCGGGTGAGGTGGTGGTACTTGCGGCCGGATCATTGACCGAGGCGTTCACCGCGATAGAAGTCGAATTTGAGATCGAGAACCCTGAGACCGATCTCGTCGTCAGCTTCGGTAGCTCGTCATCGCTTGCGACGCAGGTCAACAATGGTGCGCCTGTCGATGTGTTCGCTTCGGCTGACGGGCGGAACATGGACAAAGTCGTCTCGGAGGGTCTGGCCGTTGGGAAGCCTGAGGTGTTCGCCAGCAACACGCTGGAGATTGTGGTGCCAGCGGGCAATCCCGGGCAGATCGAGGATCTCGACGATCTGGTCGCGCCGGAGCTCATCCTTGCGCTGGGAGCACCAGAGGTGCCGGTAGGGCGAGCTGCTCGGGAGGCACTGACCCGCGCTGGCATCCGAGTACCCGAGACGAGTCAGGAGCCCGATGTCAAGGCGGTCATGAGCCGGGTGCAGCTGGGCCAGGCGGACGCCGGGATCGTGTGGACGACGGATGTATTGGCTGCCGGTGACCAGGTTTCCGGTGTACCGGTCCCAGCGGAGTACAACGTCCGGTCTGACTACCCGATCGCGTTGATCTCTACAGGGCGGAACCGGGAGGGCGCGCGGGAGTTCATCGCGTTGGTACGGTCCGACCGCGGCGGCCAAGTCTTGGCTGAACACGGATTCGGGATGGGCTGACGGGCGACGAGGGGAAGTTCGTGAGCGCGGATGTAGGTCTGGCGCAAGAGCCAGCGGCCGCCTTGACGAGTCGCGCTAGGCGGAGACAAGCCAAGCGGGTCTCGGGTGGCTTGCCAGTCGTGGTGCTGGTGCTCGGTGCGCTCGGTGCGCTGTTGTTCGTGCTCCCGTTGGTCGGGCTGGTGGCGAGGGTTCCGTGGCGGTCCCTGGGCGAGCAGCTCTTCAGTGGCCCGATCATGACCGCCCTGGGCCTGTCCCTGGTGTGCTCGGGTGCGGCGACTGTGCTGTGCCTGCTGCTCGGGGTGCCCCTGGGATGGGTGCAAGCTCGGACCTCGTTTCCCGGTCGGGGAGTGTTGCGAGCGATTACCACGTTGCCCGTTGTGCTCCCTCCGGTCGTCGGGGGAGTGGCGTTGCTGCTGGTGTTCGGACGCAGAGGAATCGTCGGACAGAGTCTCTACGAGTACACCGGTGTGCAGCTGCCGTTCACCACACTCGGCACGGTCCTGGCCGAGGCATTCGTGGCGATGCCATTCCTCGTGCTCACCGTAGGTGGCGCTTTGCAGAGCATGGATCAGGGCCTGGAGGAGGCTGCGCGAACGCTCTCGGCGAGTAAGTGGACCGTGTTCTGGCGGGTGACCATGCCGACGATCCGGCCTTCGTTGGTGGCTGGAACGGTACTGTGCTGGGCTCGGGCGCTCGGGGAGTTCGGTGCGACTATCACCTTCGCCGGGAACTTCCCAGGCCGGACCCAGACGCTTCCGCTGGCCGTTTACGTGGCGCTGGAAACCGACCTCGATGCCGCGATCACCCTGAGCCTGGTGTTGTTGACGATCTCCGTCGGAGTGCTCGTCGCGCTTCGTCGGTACTGGTTTGGCGGGCTCCGATGACGCTCCAGGCTGACGTGCAGGCCGTGCAGGGAGGCTTCCGACTGAACGCCGAGTTGTGGGTGGGCAGCGGCGAGGTCGTCGCCGTCGTCGGGCCTAACGGTGCCGGGAAGTCAACACTGTTGCGCACTCTCGCCGGGCTGCACGCGCTGAGCGACGGGTCAATCTCCATCGACGGGGTCGTGGTCGACTGTCCTCGGAGCCGGGTGTACCTACCGCCGGAGCGCAGGCCCATCGGTGTTGTCTTCCAACGCCTGCTCCTCTTTCCCCATCTCTCGGCCTTGGAGAACGTCGCCTTCGGGCTCCGATGCGGTCGGATGCGTCGGGCGGAGGCCCGGCGGCAGGCCGGGGAGTGGCTCGACCGGGTCGGACTGTGCGGGCTGGAGCACCGGCGTCCGGACCAGCTCTCCGGTGGCCAGGCCCAGCGGGTGGCGCTCGCCAGGGCCCTGGCCATCGCGCCTCGGCTGCTGCTGCTCGACGAACCGCTCTCCGCTTTAGACACCGGGACGAGGGCAGCCGTGCGACGCGACCTCAAGAACGGCCTCGCCGGTTTCGGGGGTGCGAAGGTCGTCGTCACGCACGACCCGGCAGAGGCGATGATGCTGGCCGACCGGCTGGTGGTGCTGGAACGGGGACGGGTCGTGCAGGTCGGCACCTGCCAGGAGGTCACCGCACGACCTCGGTCCGAGTACGTCGGGACGTTCGTGGGAGTGAACCTCTTCTGCGGGCTCGCGCGGCGGGACTCGGTGTTGCTCGATCAGGGCGGTGTTCTGCATGCGGTCGGCGCTGGTGAAGGTCGGGTCTTCGTCAAGGTGCATCCGAGAAGTGTGACGGTGCATCGGCTGTCGCCGGACGGTTCGGCGCGCAATGTGTGGCGAGGCCGGGTGCTCGGCATCGATGACGAGGGCGAGGTCGTCCGCGTGACGATCACCGGTCAGCCCCAGATCGTCGCCGAGTTGACCTGGCCGGCGGTGGCAGAGATGGGCCTGGTACCCGGGCTCGAGGTATGGGCGTCGGCGAAGGCTTTCGAGGTGGAGACCTACCCGGCGTGACTGGAGAGGAGACACCGCCGGGCCGGCGACGGGGGGGCCACCTGGTCGAGGTGTTCGGGGTGTTCCGCGTGTTCACCGTCATCGGCGCGTTCTCGTTCGGAGGCCCCGCTGCGACCCAGGGTCTGGTGTACATGCGGGTGGTCGATCAGCTGGGATGGATCACCGAGCGGGAGTTCCTCGGCCTCATGGGCGTCGTGAACCTGCTGCCGGGGCCCAACGCCGTCGAGATGGCGATGCACATCGGACGTCGGCGCGCTGGGTGGGGAGGCTTCGTCGCCGGCGGGATCGCATTCATCCTGCCAGGTGCGATGTGCGCGGTGCTCCTCGCTGCGGCCTATGTGCGCTACGGCGACACCCCGTCGGCGGAGTCCGTCCTCTACGGGGTGAAACCTGTCGTCATCGCGGTGACGGGATGGTCGGTACTGCGCCTTGCGAAGGGCGCCAAGCCCTCGGTGCTGCGGGTCTCGGTGATGGCGATGGCACTGGTCGCCTACCTGCTCGGAATCAATGAGACGGTCGTGCTGGCCACTGCCGGGGCCCTGATGCTGATCCTGCGGCGCCGCAGCGAGTACCGGTCCGGTCGGGCGCCCGGAGCGGGTCTAGCGCTGATTCCTTTCTGGCCGGCGGAGCTCTCCGCACGGCTCGCTCCGCGGAGCGACGTTCCACTCGACCAAGTGCTGGCGGTCTTCCTGAAGGCGGGGGCACTGATGTTCGGCGGGGGTGCCGTGCTGTTCGCGGTGCTCAGGACCGAGGTGGTCATCAACCAGGGTTGGCTGTCTGAAGCCGAGCTCCTGGAGGCGATCACCATCGGCCAAGTCACGCCCGGTCCGATTCTCACTACTGCCACCTTCATCGGCTACCTGCTGGCCGGGGGTGCGGGCGCTGCGGTCGCTACCGCTGCGGCGCTGGTCCCCTCCTTCGTGCTGATGACGTTGGCCGGGCCGCTGCTCCGGCTGATCGCCCGCTCCACTGCCGCCACGGCGTTTCTCGACGGGATCACTCTTGCCGCGATCGGGGTGGTTGGTGCGGTCACCGTCGATCTCGCCGCTGGTGCCATCGTCGACCCGCTGACCACGCTGGTCGCAGTGTGCACCGCGGCGATCATGCTCTGGCGCCCCAGCCTGGCCCTGCTGTTGCTGGCTGCGGGGTCGCTGGTCGGACTGGCGAGTGGATTCCTCGTGCTCTGAGGGTCACCTCACCGTGACCACACCATGAGGTACTATCCTGAGTAGTAGCTAGTAGGGGCACCCTCACGGCCGCCGGGCGGAATCGGAGCAACCTGATGGCACCGCATCTGATCGTCGCCGAGCTGACCCGCAGGGGCGGTCGCGCCCTCCTCGGTGCGCTGAGTCTGGTCGTCGGCGTGGCCACCTTCTTGAGCCTGCAGAGTTACTCGGCTGCTTACCGCGAGGCGGCGCGCGCACCTCTGGACCAGATCGGCGCCGACGTCGTCGCGCAGCGCGAAGGCGACCGACCTGAGTCCTTCGATGGCATCGTGCTGCCGCACTCCACCTCCCCGCTCACCGTGGAAGATGTGCACAGTATCCAGTCAATCCCCGGGGTGCAGGCGGTCGCCGGGGCAACCTTGTTCTGGTCCTTCCAGGAAGAGGCTCTTCTGGTGGCGCTGGGCGTGGACCCTGCGGTGCCCGTCGGCCCGGCACGGCTCGGCGCCGGGGTGACCGAAGGGCGCTTCCTGCAGACGGGCGAGACCGGCGCAGCCGTGGTCGACGCCAGCTATGCGGCCGAGCGGAATCTGACCGAGGGCGACTCGGTGCAGGTGGCGGGCGAGCGGTTCCCGGTGATCGGCCTGGTCGACACCGCACGTGCCGGAGCAGTGGCCAACGCGAACGTCTACCTGCCGCTGTCCGATGCCCAGCGCATGGTGGCTGCCTCCGACGGGGTCAGCTCCGTACATCCGACGACCCGAGAAGACGTCAACATTCTCTTCATCAGAGCCGACCCACTGCGGGGGGAACAGGTCGCCGACGAGGTGAGCCGTCAGCTCGGGGAAACGGCACTGGTCACCACGCCACAGTCGCTGAGCGGCCTGGTCGGCGCCACCTTCGCCGCAGTCGACCGATTCGGTATCGCCATAGGCGCGGTCGCCCTGCTCATCGCCGTGCTCGGCTTGCTGAGGGCCGTACAGGCCAATCTCCTGGAACGCCGCCGCGACATGGCCGTGCTCCGCGCGGTCGGGTGGACCCGCGCCTCACTTCGTCGTCAACTCATCGGCGAGACGGTCTCACTGAGTGCGGTGGGGTTGGTCGGCGGTATCGCCGTCGCCGCTGGTATCACGGCGCTTCTCAGTCTCATCACGGTGTCGATCCCGATTCCCTGGGAGGTGAGTCCGACGCCACACTTCGTGCCCGGCGGAGCCGAAGGTCTGTCAGTACAGGTCACATTGGACGCAGCCCTGACGCCGACGGCACTGCTCGTCGTCGTAGTAATCACCGCGGTGGTGGCGCTCGGCTGCGGTTACCTTGCCGCCCGTCGCGCCGCGACCATCAAGCCGGCGGAGGCATTGCATGCCCAGTGAGTTGCTCGAAGCGGTCGAGCTCCACAAGTCTTTCGGGGAGGTGCACGCCGTCGACGGGATCACGTTGACGATCGACGAAGGCGAGTTCGTGGCGATCATCGGGCGGTCCGGTTCGGGGAAGAGCACGCTGCTCAACCTGATCGCGGGTCTCGACCGCCCCGATTCCGGCGCGCTGCGTTTCCGAGGCGGTGCGCTCCACGACAAAGACGAGGACGCATTGGCGATATGGCGCGGCGAGCACATCGGCATGGTATTCCAGGCGTTCCATCTGCTACCAACACTGGACGCCACCGACAACGCCGCCGTGCCCTTACTGCCCCGCCAGAAGTTGCACGAATGTCGCCGACGAGCCCGGCACCGCCTCGAGCAGGTCGGTCTCGGTGAGCGGTTGCGGCACCGTCCGGCTCAGCTGTCGGGCGGTGAGCAACAGCGGGTCGCGATCGCCCGTGCGTTAGTGGGCAATCCGGCCTTAGTGCTCGCTGACGAGCCGACCGGAAACCTCGACGCCGCGACCGGATCGGAGATCCTCCGGCTGTTCGGTCAGCTACGGGAACAGACCAACACCGCAATGGTCATCGTCACCCACGACGACGATGTGGCCGCCGCCGCCGATCGGCGGGTCCATGTCCTGGACGGAAGGCTGGTGTCATGAAGTCGCGACGGTTTCTTCCAGCAATGATCACACTGGCTGCGGCGGTGGGCTGTAGCTCAGCAGGCGGTGAACCTCCCGAGTCGCTGGCCGACCCCGGGAGTCCGGTGGTCGACGTGGTTTACCTCGATCACTCTCCCGTACGGAGTGCGGTGGCCGAAGTCGACGAGGTCCTGCGCAGGTATGAGGGCGACATCACCATCCGCCGTCACGCCGCGGACTCCGAAGAAGGACAGGAGCTCGCCGAGCGGAACGGCGCATCCGGTCACGTCGTCCTGCTGGTATTGATCGACGGTGAGTCCGATATCGCGGTCGACGGCCGAATGGTGAGATTCGAAGGCTTCCCGGTGGGTACGGCACCGGTCGCGTCCGCGCAGGGTGAATGGAGTGTCGACATGCTCGATACTGCCCTCGCCGACCAGGTTGGCCCGTCGTGAACCCATACCTGCGTTCCCAGTTCACTCGCCGACCGCAGCGCGCGCTGATGGTGGTCGCCGGCGTCGCGTTGGGAGCGACGCTGTTCGTCGCCTTGACCGCACTCGGCAACGGCTACCGGGAAGCGGCCCGCGCTCCGCTAGCCGATGTGGCAGCCGACCTCGTGGTGACCAGGGCCGATGCGGAACAGGCCGTCGCCCCCGACAACCGAGGGATCAGAACCCCGGACGGGCTCGGTCAGCTCGACGACACTGAAGTCGAGCAGATCGCGACCACACCAGGTGTGACGGCCGCGGCGGGCACCGTCCAGCTGTGGGACTTCGGTCCGCGGCAGACGTTAGTGATCAGTGGAGTCGATCCCTCAGCTGGCATCGGCCCCGGGAACCTCCTCAACAGCAACATGGTGGCCGGTGAGCCCTTCACCCGCGCCGACCGCGGCGTCGCAGTCCTCGACATGCATTATGCGCAGTTCTATGGGCTCGGAGTCGGCTCTGGTGTCCAGATCGGTGGTAGCGAGTGGCGGGTCGTAGGAATCGTTGAGGCGAGTGGCTCGAGTCAGGCTGCGGCCGCCAATGTCTATCTGCCGCTTCCACAGGCCCAACGACTCGCGGGACTGGATGCGGGCGAGGTCAATCAGGTCCACGTGCGGCTGGCCGACGCTGGGGGCACCGAGGACGTGGTCGGCGCCCTGACCGATCGGATCGGTCCTATCAGCGCGATCACAGAGGACGACATCGTGCAGATCTTCGGTGCAGTCGGAGAGATCTCAGCCCGGTTTGCGACCATTGCAGCTGTGGTCGCGCTCGCGGGTGGAGCCTTGCTCGCCTGGTTCGCGCTGCGCGGCATAGTTGCTGAACGGACTCGCGAGATCGGGATCCTACGGGCCGTCGGGTGGCGGCGCAAAGACGTGGTGCGCAGTTTTCTCCTGGAGTCCGCCCTGCTCAGCGCCACAGGTGCCGTGTGTGGGCTCCTGCTGGGTGTACTCGTCGCTGCGACCCTCGCGTACATACCGCTGCCCTCCACCGAACTGGGTTCTGTTGACGCCGGTCACACGGGCGCACCTCTCGCGGACTCCGCGGGCACTCTCCCGGCGAGCGTCACGGTAGCCGGTGCGACCCTGGGCTTTGTTGCTGCAGTCGTCAGCGGGTCGCTCGCGGGCCTGGTGGCTAGCGCACGCGCCGCAGCCATCAGGCCCGCACAGAACCTTCGTGCCCAATAGCCACGCTCGCCAAGAGCAGAAGGAAGAGCACCCACGAGCGGGGACGATGACCTGTCATCCGGAGGTGCCGTGAAGTGCACGACTACATTCGACTCAACACAGGAGGAACTCTGTGAGGTACCTGAAACGCGTCGCGCTGGCGGCCGCCACACTAGCCATGGCCATGGTTCTGGGAGCCTGCGGCGACCAGGATACCGCTACGACGGGCCCCGATGCTGGGTCCCCGCCTGCCGCGTCGGGCGACGCTGTCAGCGAGACTCACAACGCCGCCGACGTCGAGTTCGCGCAGATGATGATTCCGCACCACCGGCAGGCCATCGAGATGACCGAGTTCGCCCCTGACCGCGCACAAAGCGAAGAGGTCAAGGTTCTCGCCGAGGAGATCAATGCGGCTCAGACGCCGGAGATCGAGACCATGATCTCCTTCCTGGAGACCTGGGGCGAGGAGGTGCCCGAGGAGGATGACGGCAGCATAAACATGGGCGGCATGTCCGGAATGTTGACCCCACAGCAGATGATGCAGTTGGAGGACGCCCGGGATGCCCAGTTCGACCGGATTTTCCTGCAGCTGATGACGGAGCACCACATCGGTGCCGTCGAGATGGCCCAGACCGAGAAGGTCGACGGAGAAAATCCGCAAGCACTCGCGCTCGCCGAGCAGATCGAGACAACCCAAATGCAGGAGATCGAGCGAATGCGACAGCTTTTGCAGTCGCTCTGACCACCACCCCAAGACCAAGCTCGGAGATCCGCTGGACGATTGTGGTGGTCCTCCTCGCGGCCGTCGGCATGGTGGCCTTCTGGCCCCTGCTGCAGGGCGGCCCTTCGGTTTCGCCTTTCGGTGAGCCCGCAGTTCGGTGGCGGGGTGCGCTGTCGCAGTGGCCGGGTCGGGTGGGACGAAGTACTACATACGACCCGGCCCCCGGTACAGGTTGGCTGCGACGGGGAGCACAGCAAGTGCGATAGTGCTGACGGATTCGATGTCCGAGGAGGACGGCCATGGCGCGACTACTGCCGAAGCCGACGAGGGCGACCGGTTGCGAACTGCTGCGCGTGGCCCACGCCCTCATGACCTACATCCCGTTCGCTGTGCTCGGCACCGGGGCGCTCGCGGTCATGGGTCTCGTGGTTCGGGGCATGGAGGAGCGACGATGGTGGGACTGCACGGACCGTCCGGACAGCTCTCGAGGCGCCGGTTCCTGACGGTGGGCGGTGGCGTCGTGACGGCCGCGGCACTGTCAGGGTGTGGCTCGCTCTTGGGTTCTCCGACGGAGATCGGCCCCAGGTCCCCCTGGTGGACGAGGCCGAACGGGCTCGCCGGACGGCGGGTGCGCGGGTCGTCG
>Ga0136617_10006471_pt1 | contig 10465 bp, 9 predicted proteins | sample AntDrymUQ3222106_2_FD_129672 | JGI IMG/M metagenome (GOLD analysis project Ga0136617, IMG submission 129672) | Polar desert sand microbial communities from Dry Valleys, Antarctica - metaG UQ322 (21.06) | ecosystem: Environmental > Terrestrial > Soil > Desert | place: Antarctica: Dry Valley...
CCCAGCTCGCGCCTCTGGGCTCGGCGGCCGTGGATCGGCGGCCACGGTCGAGCGGGGCCGGCGGTGGGTAGGGTCTGTCTGGTCGACAGGAGAGGGGCGCTCGGATGGGGACTCGCAGGATCTCGGTGTTCGTAGGCATCGCCGGCTTCATGGGGGCGGTGGCGCTCATGGCCGCACCGGCCGGCGCCCAGACCGGGCTGACCAGCGGGGATGGGGTCGCGATCGAGAACTCGGTGGCATCGGGGGATGGGGTGGCGGTCGAAGGCTCGGTGGCGTCGGGGACGGCCGAGGCGGTCTTCGACTCGACCGCCTCCGGCGACGCGACCGCCGTCGACGGGTCGACTGCGTCGGGGTGCTCCCTCGCGACCGACGACTCCACCGCGTCGGGCGCTTCCATCGCGTCGGACGACTCCACCGCCTCCGGCGGGGCGTGCCCGGCGGCGGCGGCGGCGGCGGTGACTCAGACCTCGACTCCCGCGACCACGGACACGACGGCGCCGACCACATTCACGACGGTGCCCACCACCTCGCCGACGCTGGCCCGCACCGGGAGCGACGTGGTGCCGCTCCTGGTCGCCGGCTTCGGCACGCTCCTGGCGGGTTGGCTGCTGCTCGGTGCGTCGTATCGACGCCGGCTGGCGGGGGAGGTCTCCCTCGGCGACATCTTCCCCCGCTTCGACGACACGCTCGCCACCGAGCTGACCGCGGCGTTCGGTCCCGGCCTGCTCGCCCCGGCCCGGACTCACACCGCCTGAGGATTCCGTCGCGGCGTCCCGAGCCGTGCCTTCATCGGGCCACGGCCCGCCGACATGGCGGGGCGGGCCGTGGTCAGCGGTCTCCGGCCCGTGCGCCGACCACGGTGCACACCGAGTTGCGGGCCTCGACGGCGGCATCGCGGCCGCCGTTGAACGACAGCCACGACCGGGTGGCCTGGCCGGCCGAACCCATCGCGCAGACGCGGTCGAGCACCACCCGGCGGGCCTCCGGGTCGAGGCGGGGGAGGGCCTCGACGAGGGCGGGGACAGCGTCGTCGGAGAGGTCGGTGAGGTAGACGGGGTCGAAGCGTCCGCTGCGCTCGGCGAACTCGACGTTGTGGCGCACCACCACCGCCTCCGGGTTGACCACGTTGAGGGTGAACAGGGCGACCAGGCCGGCCGCCACTGCGGCCGGAGGGAGCCAGGACCGGCCCCGCCCCAGGCCGGCGAGGTCGAGCGCCAGGAGCACGAACACCACCCCGATCCACACCGCCAGGACCTTGCTGTACAGGCACAGCATCGTGAGCCCGAACGCGTCCTCGTAGAGCCCGAGCCGCTGGAGGGCCACCACCACGATCACCAGAGTGAGCGAGACCGCGGCCAGGGCCAGCACCGTGAACCGTCGGCGGTTGCCGGCATCGGACAGGTCGGTGGCCGCCCGCAGGCCGAGGAGGACGGCCAGGGTGATGGACGCCACCGCCAGGAGCTGGAAGAACCCGGTGCGGGCGTACTCGGCGTAGGTCAGCCCGGCCGTCTCGATGACGTGGCGCCCACCGTCGGAGGCGGCCACCACCTGGGCTACCGCGAAGGCGGCGAACAGCACCACCACGGAACCGAGCACGATGGTGGCCTCGGTGCGGCCGAGGCGGTACCCGACCGTTCCCAGCGAGGGTGCGGGCGATGCCGAGGCCAGCCGCAGCAGGCCGGCCATGCCCCATATCCCGATCACCAGCAGCACCCCGTGCTCGACGGGCGTGAGGAGGTCCCAGCCGCTGAAGAAGCCGGCGAACACCGCGTCGGCCGACGCCAACAGCACGCCCAGCACCGCCAGCACGGGCACGGCCAGCACGACCCCCCGAGCCGCGGCCATCGCCCGGCGGGACGTGACCCGGCCGCTGCGGCCGGCCACCAGGAAGGCGGGCGCGGTCAAGCCGTGGACCGCGGCGTGCACGGCCCGGGTGAGGGCCGCGGGCACGGTGAGGTCGAGGACGCTCCCGCCCGAGGCGAACGACGCCGCCAGCACCAGCAGCCCGCCGCTCGCCAGGATGTCGAGCGGGAGCAGCCACGGGCTCGTCCGCGCCGCCAGGCACACGCCGAAGACGACCGCGCCGGCGGCCAAGGCGCGGGCCTGGGGGTTCGCAACCCGGCCGCTGAGCAGTAGTCCGCCGGCCACGAGCGCCACCAGGACGGCTCCGGCCAGCCCGTCCGGACCCGAACGCACGGCCACGTCGGTCACCACCGCCGCCACCGCGACCGCCGCCAGCGCGGTCCTGTCGGCCGGCCGGTGCACGGCCAGGCTGTCCTGCAGCTCCTCGAGCTTGTTCACGAGCGGGACCTTTCTCGGGTGTGCTGAAACCGCCACCGGAACAGGCCGCGAGGCACGCGGATCACGTGCGGCCCGCGGGCAGGACGACCACCATGCGGCAGCCGGTCGGATGCGCCCGTTCGGCCCTGATCTCGCCCCCGTGGAGGTCGACGATCCACCGGGCGATGGCGAGCCCCAGGCCGGCCCCGCCGTGGCTCGACGAGCGGGACGCGTCGGCCCGGTAGAACCGCTCGAAGACTCGGGTGGAGTCCTCGTCGCTGATGCCGGGGCCGTGGTCGCGGACCTCGATGGTGACCGTGCCCTTGCCCCGGCGGGCCGACAGCTCGACGGTGCCGCCCGGGGGCGAGTAGCGCACGGCGTTGTCGAGCAGGTTGGCCACCACCTGGTGGACGCGGGCGGGGTCGCCGTCGGCCACCGGTGGGGGCGACTCGACCAGCACCGACACCTCCACGCCCGGCGCGTGCAGGCGGGACTCGCTGGCCGCATCCTCCAGCACCGGCTCCACCGCGAACGTCCGGCGCTGCAGGGGCACCGCGCCTGACTCCAGGCGGGACAGGTCGAGGAGCTGGGCCACCAGCGCCCCCAGGCGCTCGGTCTGGCGGAGCATGGTGCGCAGGGTCTCGGCGTCGGGCTGCTCGACCCCGTCGACGAGGTTCTCGAGGTTGGCCTGCAGGGCGGTGATCGGTGTGCGCAGCTCGTGCGACACGTTGGCCACCAGGTCCCGTCGCACCCGGTCGACCTCGGCCAGCTGCACGGCCATGGCGTTGAAGGCCCGGGCCAACTCGCCCACCTCGTCCCGGGAGGTGGCCGTCACCCGGCGGCCGTAGTCGCCCCGGGCCATGGCGCCGGCCACGTCGGCCATCTCCCGTAGGGGCGAGGTCATCCCCCGGGCCAGGATCTGCACCAGGCTGAGGGCCAGGGCGCCGGCCAGCAGGGCGCTGGCCGCCGCCGACATCCCCGCCCCCCGGCCCAACGAAACGACCGACACCGTCACCAGCACGGCGGCGACGATCACCGCCCCCAGCTTCATCTTGATGGACTTCAGAGGGTCGAGCGGCCGCACGGTCACCCGACTCGACTCGGCCCCATCACGAGACGCGGTCCTCCAGGCCGTACCCGACGCCGTGCACCGTGCGGACCACCTCGGCACCGAGCTTGCGGCGCAGGGCCCGCACGTGGGAGTCGACAGTGCGGGCGCCGGATCCGTCGCGGTAGCCCCACACCTGGGCCAGGAGCTGGTCGCGGGTGTGCACCGTTCCCCGGTGTGACGCCATCCAGGCCAGCAGGTCGAACTCGGTGGGGGTGAGGTGGATCTCCTCGTCGCCCTTGCGCACCCGGCGGGAGGCGGGGTCGATCTCGAGGTCGCCGACCCGCACGATGGTGCCCGGATACACGAGCGCCCGCTCGGCCCGGCGCAGGACGGTGTGCACCCGGGCGACAAGCTCTCGGGGCGAGAAGGGCTTGGTGACGTAGTCGTCGGCGCCGACAGCCAGCCCGACGAGGATGTCGGTCTCGGAGTCCCTCGCCGTCAGCATTACGACCGGCACCGGGCGGTCGCGCTGCACCAGGCGGCACACCTCCAGCCCGTCGAGGCCGGGCAGCATGAGGTCGAGCACGACCAGGTCGGGACGGACCTGTTGGCACAGCTCGACGCCCGAGGGCCCGTCGGACGCCACCTCCACCCGGAAGCCCTCGCTGCGCAGCCGGGCCGCCACCGCCGATGCGATGGATGCCTCGTCCTCGATCACCACGACGGTCCGCTGTTGTTGCACCTACCGAAGGATACGGAGCCGATGTGGGGGAGTCCCGGGGGGCGGATGGAGATCTCGTGCAGGTCGTCGGCGATGGTGGAAGTCGGCCCGCCGGTACGATGACCCGGTGGTCACCGCAACCCCCATCGGGATCCTCGACGACGATCTCGCCGCCGTCGCCTTCAACGCCGACGGGCTGGTGCCCGCCATCGTGCAGGAGCAGGCCACCGGCGCGGTGCTCATGCTGGCCTGGATGAACGAGGAGTCGCTGCGCCGCACCCTCGAGACCGGCCGCACCTGGTTCTGGAGTCGCTCCCGCGAGGAGTACTGGTGCAAGGGGGAGTCCTCGGGCGACCGCCAGTGGGTGCGCGAGGCGTATTACGACTGCGACGGCGACACCCTGCTCCTGGTCGTGGAGCAGGAGGGACGGGGCGCCTGCCACACGGGCGAGCGCACCTGCTTCTTCAGGCGGTTCGGCACTGAATCCGAGTAGTGCGGCCCATAGTGGTGTCCCCATAGTGGTCTCGCGGTAGCGGTGCCCGCCTAGTGGATCTCAGCCGGGACGACTTCCGGTCGTTGGCCGTGGGACACACCGTCGTGCCGGTGTGGCGGGAGCTGGTCTCCGACCTCGAGACGCCGGTGGCGGCCTACCTGAAGCTTGCCGGCGACGGTCCCGACGCCCGCCCCAGCTTCCTGCTCGAGTCGGTGGAGAACGGCGACACGTGGGGCCGGTTCTCCTTCGTCGGACGCGACCCGTCCCTCACCCTGGTGGCCCGCGACGGCCGGATCGAGGCCGACGGCATCGTGCCCCCGGGTGTCCCCCTCGATCGGGGCGTGCTGGCCGCCGTCGAGGGACTGCTCGACGTCTACCGCTCGCCGGTGCTGCCCGACCTGCCCCCGCTCCACGGCGGCGTGGTCGGCTTCCTGGGCTACGACGTGGTGCGCGAGGTCGAGCACCTCCCTTCGCCCCCGCCCGACGACCTCGGCCATCCCGAGGCCGTGCTGTCGGTGATCGGCCACGTGGCCGCCTTCGACCACTGGCGCCAGCGGGTGGTGCTGATCGACAACGTCCGGGTGGTGCCGGGCCTCGGCCTCGACCAGCTCGACGCCCTGTACGACGAGGCCCAGATCCGCCTCCAGGTCATGGCCGACGACCTGGGCCGGCCCCTCCCGTACACCCCGACCGCGCCACCGAACCCGGCCGACCCGTTGCCCGAGGTGCGGTCGAGGGTCGGACGGCGGGCCTACACCGACGCGGTGGAGGTGGCCAAGGAGCACATCCTGGCCGGCGACATCTTCCAGGTGGTCCTCTCCCAGCGCTTCGACCTCGACCTGGATGCCGACCCGTTCGACGTCTACCGGGTGCTCCGCCAGGTCAACCCCAGCCCCTACATGTACTTCCTGCGCCACCCCGCCATCACCGTGGTGGGTTCGTCCCCCGAGCCCATGGTGCAGTTGCGCGACGGGGTGGTCGTTTCCCGTCCCATCGCCGGCACCCGCCGGCGGGGAGCCACCCCGGAGGAGGACCGCCGCCTGGGCGGTGAACTGCGGGAGCACCCCAAGGAGGTGGCCGAGCACATCATGCTGGTCGACCTGGCCCGCAACGACGTGGGCCGGGTGGTCACCTTCGGCACCGAGAAGGTCGACGAGCTCATGTCGCTCGAGCGCTACAGCCACGTCATGCACCTCACGTCGCAGGTGTCGGGCCGGTTGGCGCCGGGGAAGGGGCCGATCGACGTGCTGCGGGCCACCCTGCCCGCGGGCACCGTCTCGGGCGCACCGAAGGTGCGGGCCATGGAGATCATCGACGCCCTGGAGCCCTCCCGGCGGGGGCCGTACGCGGGCGTGGTCGGCTACCTCGACTTCTCCGGCAACCTCGACACCGCCATCAGCATCCGCACCATGTTCGTCGGCGCCGACGGCCGGGCGTCGGTGCAGGCGGGAGCCGGCATCGTGGCCGACAGCGACCCTGGCGCCGAGGACGACGAGTGCCACAACAAGGCGGCCGCCCTCCTGGCGGCCGTCCCCGCCGCCCGCCGCATGCGGGCCTCCAGACAGGTGGCCACCGGTGCCTGAAACGCCTGCCATATCCGTCGTCGCCCACGTGTCGTCGGCGCCCCCACTGCCCGACCCGGCCGAGCTGGCCGCCGACTACGACGCCCTGCGTGACGGCGTGGGCGTGGTCGAGCTGCCCCGCGACTTCGTCCGGGTCCTCGGACCGGACGCCGCCAAGTTCCTCCAGGGGCAGCTCTCCCAGCAGGTCGAAGTCCCCGTCGGAACCTCGGCCTGGTCACTACTGCTCCACCCCCAGGGCAAGGTCGTCGCCCTGCTGCGCCTGAGCCGGCTGGCCGACGACGAGTACGTGCTCGACACCGACGCCGGCTGGGCCCCGACCGTTCTCGAGCGCCTCAATCGCTTCAAGCTGCGAGTGAAGGCCGAGATCGAGGTCGTCGAGGGCTGGCGCTGCCTGGCCGTCCGGGGCCCCGGCGCCCAGGAGGCCGCGCCCGGCGGGGCGCCGGCCGACTGGCCCGGTTTCCCGGGCGTCGACCTCCTCGGCCCGGCCGGCGAGGTGAACCCGCCGGCCGGCGTGCGGGTCTGTTCGGCGGCGGCCTACGAGGTGGCCCGCATCGAGGCCGGGGTTCCGGTGATGGGCCACGAGCTCGACGAGACCACCATCCCCGCTGAGGCAGGGGTCGTCGACCGCTCGGTGAGCTTCACCAAGGGCTGCTACACCGGCCAGGAGCTGGTGGCCCGCATCGACTCCCGGGGCGGCAACGTTCCCCGCCGGCTGCGGGGCGTGGTGGTGTCCGGCGACGTATCGCCGCCGGTCGGCACCACCATCCACGCCGTCGGCAAGGACGTGGGGGTGCTCACCAGCGTGGCCCGGTCGCCCGGGCTGGGGGCTGCGGTGGCCCTGGCCTACGTGCGGCGGGCGGTGGAGCCGCCGGCCGAGGTGGAGCTGCGCTGGGAGGGTGGCACCGCCGCAGCCCAGGTTCTCGCCCTCCCACTCGTGTCCCGCGAACCAAGCGGATCCTGATCTCGGATGCGCAGGATCCTGGCGCTGGTGCTGGCCGCGATGCTGGTCACGGCGTGCAGCGGCGGGTCCGACGACAAGTCGAGCCCCACGACCTCGCCGTCGCCGGACACGACCGGGGTCATCGACGTCACCACCGCCCCACCGACCACCGCCACGCCTGAGACCACCATCAGGGGCACCCCCCGGACGGTGACCACCCTCACCACCACCATGGGACCGGGCACGGCCCGCATCGTGGGCACAGTCAACGGTCCGGAGGGGCCGATCACGGGCGCGGTGGTGAAGGTGGAGCGGTTCGTGGGCAGCGCGGTGGCCACCGCCGACGTGCGCACCCAGGGTGGCAACTGGTCGCTCGACTCGATCCTCGGCGGGTCCTACCGGGTCACCATCTTCCGGCCGCCCGACCTGGCCCAGGGGGCGGCCGAGGTCTTCTTCCTCGCCGCCGACGAGACGAAGACCCTCGCCACCACCCTGGTGCGTTTCGGGGCGGACGGCATCACCGCGTCGGTCGACCCCAACCCGCCGCTGGTCGGGATACCCGCGGTGCTCATCGTCCGGTTCGGGGCCGGCGGGGTCGACGGCGAAGGCCGGGTCATCACGGCGCCCCGCCCCGGCGTCCGGGTGCAGCTGAGCGTCGGGCCAGGCTTGAGCCTGGAGTCCCTGGCGATCACCTCGTCCGACGGTTCCGGCGCCGCCTCGTGGCAGATCCGGTGCCTCATCACGGGCGTGATCCCGGCCTCCATCCTCGTGGGCAACGCCTCGTCGGCGCTGGTCCTGCCGGCCTGCACCGCGGCACCCGCCATCCCGCCGACCACCGTCCCCTAGCTGCCGCGCCTCAGGTCCGGCGCCTAGCTCCGGCGCCTAGCTCCGGCGACGGGCGCGGGGCTCGGTCGGTGACATGGCGTAGGCCGGCACCCGACGGTCCCGGCTCCTGATCGTGGCCACCATGGCGAGCGCCACCACGGCCGCCGCCTCTGCGGCCACGACCTGGAACGACTGCTCGGTCCAGCTCTCGGTGAAGCCGAGGAGACCGACGGTGCGGCTTGCCACCAGGGCCCCCAGTGAACCCAGGGAGAGGGCGGCCCCGGCGGCGAGCACCGCCGGGCGGCCGCTCGCCAGCAGGGCTACGGCGACGAGCACGGAGACCACCAGATTGGCGAGGAACAGCGGGCCTATCGACGGGATGAACCGGTACCCGTCCGACCACAGGCTGTAATGGATCAGGCCCCCGGCGAAGACGAAACCGGCGGCCAGCAGGCGGGAGGAGCGGGTGAGGGTCACATTCCTTCTACGGCGCCGACGCCGACTCGTATGCCCGCTCGGTGGCTTCGGCACGGGGACGACGCAGCGAGAGGCACTGGGTGGCCCGATCGTTGCGTTCCAACCCGCGCTACCGGCTGTTGGTGCTCGCCGAGCAGGGCTGCCGGCTCTATGGGGGCGCAAGCCTGGAGGCCGCCAACAACCGCGGCGCGGGCCTCCCACCAGCGCGGGGCCGCCCTGCTGTGCGAGCCGTCGGGGCATCGGTGTTGGAGCCCGTTGCCCCCGAGGCCGGGCCTGGCCGGATGTGGTGAAGGCCACCTTGGTAGTGTTCGGACCGTCGTCCTGTGGGCGACGGCTGCCGACATGGGCTCCATGACCGATCCCCCAAGTCCCCGGACCGATCCCCCGAGTCCCCGCCGGAGACCCAGCGCGCGGACTGGTCTCCTTTTGCTGGCGGCGCTGGTCCTGGCGCCGCTCTCGGTTGGGATCAGCCCGCGCCCGCGCGCCTCGACAACCGCGGTCCCGGCATTGGCGACCGGGCCAACGGGCGCGCCCGGCGGCCACACCGTTGCGGTCGAGGGTGGCCATCATCGCGCCGGCGCCGGCGCCGGCGCCGGCGCCGGCGCCGTTCGCCGTCCGTTGCACCGGCTGCCCGCGGCTGTGCTCGGAGCAGGGCTCCCCGTCGCCCTCCGCGACCCTCAGCGCCGGTTGCTCCCGACCAGACCCCCGGGGGCTCCGGTACCCAGAGTGCGAGCGCGCTTTGGTAGCCGCGCCCCGCCCCGCCCTCTCCTTTGACCGCCGAACAGGCCGCACATCAGCGGCCGGGGCGGATGTCGTACCCGCCCCCAGGTTCCGTCGACTGATGAGGAGTGCTCGCCCGTGGAAGGTTCTCTGCCCCAGCTCGTGCTGGTGGCCGTACTCGTTCTGATCAACGCTGCCTTCGCCGGCAGCGAGTTGGCCCTGGTCTCGCTGCGCGAGGGCCAGCTCCGCCGCCTGGAGGCCGGTGGGGGGTCGGGGGCCACCCTGGCCCGCCTGGCCCGGGAGCCCAACCGCTTCCTGGCCACCATCCAGATCGGTATCACCCTGGCCGGCTTCCTCGCCTCTGCGGCGGCGGCGGTGTCCCTGGCCGAGCCGTTAGAAGAGCCGCTGGGTTTCTTCGGCGATGCCGCCGGCCCGGTGTCGATCGTGGCAGTCACCCTGGTCCTGGCCTATGTCACCCTGGTCTTCGGCGAGCTGGCCCCCAAGCGGGTGGCCATGCAGCGCGCCGAGCGGTGGGGGCTGATTGCGGCCAGGCCCCTCGCCGCGCTGTCGGCGGTCACCCGGCCAGCGGTGTGGCTGCTGTCGCGCTCGACCGACCTGGTCGTGCGCATGATTGGCGGCGACCCCCACCGCCAGCGGGAGGACGTCAGTGAGGAGGAGCTTCGGGACCTGGTCGGCGCCCACCGGGCCTTCAGCCCCGAGCAGCGGGCGATCTTCTCGGGGGCCTTCGAGATCGCCGAGCGCAGGCTCAACGAGGTGATGAAGCCCCGCCGCGACGTGGTGGTCCTGAGCGCGGACACCTCCTGCGCTGATGCTCTGGAGGTGCTGGGGACGAGCGGCCACTCCCGGGCCCCGGTAGCCGACGGCGGCGACCTCGACCACGTCGTCGGGGTGGTCCACCTGCGTGATCTCATCGGCGGCGAGGGCACCCCGGTGCGCGAACGGGTCAGCCCGGCCATGTTCATCCCCGAGTCGGCCCAGGTGCTGCATGCCCTGCGGGACCTCCAGAAGGCGCGCCAGCAGCAGGCCGTGGTCGTCGACGAGTACGGGGGCGGCTCGGGGATCGTCACCGTGGAGGATCTCCTCGAGGAGCTCGTCGGGGAGATCTACGACGAGACCGACCATGACGTCCAGTCCGTCGAGCACGAGCCCGACGGCGCCCTGGTGGTGCCGGGCAGCTTCCCGGTCCATGACCTGGCCGACGTCGGCGTCAGCCTCCCCGACGGCGACTACACCACCGTGGCCGGGCTGGTCCTCACCGCCCTCGGCCGCATCCCCGACAAGGCCGGCGACCAGGTCGACATCGACGGCTGGACGGCCACCGTGCTGGCGGTCGACCACCGCGCCATCACCCGCA